>Ga0182743_1000435_pt1 | contig 53047 bp, 46 predicted proteins | sample eDN3rd30CKraftOP_FD_128522 | JGI IMG/M metagenome (GOLD analysis project Ga0182743, IMG submission 128522) | Enriched Organic Plus compost microbial communities from Emeryville, California, USA - eDNA 3rd pass 30_C Kraft OP (version 2) (version 2) ... | reverse complement strand
TTGGTAACCGAACTGGCGTTTGCGCCTTGCCCTTGGTTAAAAAAACAGTAAAACCGTTCAATGAGTAAGCGTGGGGCAGCTCGTCTGGGGCGATTCCATGCGTCTGGTCGCATGAGGCAATAAAAAACATGATTGATCCCACCAAGCTGATGCGCGGCGTGTTTGTGGCGCTGGCCTTGTTTGCCGCGGGCTCCCTGCCGGGAGTTGGCGGTTCGCTCGTCGGGATCCAGCAGGTCCAGGCACAATCGAAAGCTCCCCTGATTGCGTCGGTGCTCTTTGAGGGCAACAAGCGATTCTCCGATGCGCAGCTGCTGACCATGGTCGATACCGCTACCCGCGGTACCTATTCGGCCCAGGGTGTAGCTTCCGACGCCGAGAGCATCCGCATCGCCTACGACAAGGCGGGCTTCAACAATGTCGCCGTCACCCCCAAGGTGGAAAACGTCGAAGGTGGTCGCGTCCGCGTGACCTTCGTCGTCAATGAAGGCGATCGCGCGGGCATCGCTGCGATCAACTTCACGGGCAACAATTCGGTCAATGGCGGCACGCTCAAGGGCGTGATCTCCACCAAGGAAACCGGCCTGCTCAGCTGGCTGTTCCGCGATGACAGCTATGACGAACAGAAGCTGGCCGTCGATCGCGACCTCATCCGTCTCTACTACGCCAACCACGGCTACCCGGACACCCAGGTGACCTCGGTCGGCGAGTTCGATGCGGCCCGCAACGCCTACTTCATCAATTTCACGATCAACGAAGGCGATCGCTATTCGTTCGGCAATGTCGGCATAGAGACCAGCATTCCGGGCCTCAACACGGATTCGCTCAAGGGTACGGTCAAGACCTCACAGGGCAGCCGCTATTCGTATGTCGATCTCCAGAAGACCGTCGAGCAGATGGCTCTGGATGCGACCGATCAGGGCTACTCCTTCGCCGACGTGCGTCCGCGTCTCGATCGCGACCCGGCCGGCAAGACCTTCAACGTCACCTACCTCGTCGACGAAGGCCCGCGCGTCTATGTCGAGCGCGTCAACATCACCGGTAACCAGAAGACCCGCGATTTCGTGATCCGTCGCGAGCTGGCCTTCGCCGAAGGCGACCCCTTCAACCGTTCCGTGGTTCTGCGTGGCAAGCGTGACATCGAAGCTCTCGGCTTCTTCAAGACCGTTGATATCAGCACCGAGCCGGGCAGCGCTCCCGATAAGGTCGTGATCAACATCAACGTCGTCGAGCAGTCGACCGGTGAGTACGGCATCACTGCCGGTTACTCGACCAACGATGGCCTGCTGGGTGAAATCTCGGTGACCGAACGCAACTTCCTCGGTCGTGGTCAGTATGTCCGTGCCGCCATCGGCGCCACCGCCGGTCTCGGCGACGGCCAGAACGGCGGTCGCAGCTTCGACTTCTCGTTCACCGAGCCGCGTTTCATGGGTCTTAAGGTTTCGGCCGGCGTGGATGCCTACCATCGCGTCGTTGCTGAGCCGACCAGCTCGACCTCGACCTATTACGGCTACACGGCCACCGGCGGCCAGCTCCGCTTTGGCGTGCCGATCACCCGTGACCTGTCGGCGTCGATCTTCACCGGCCTTGAGCACAAGGAATTCTCTGACGTCAACGCGCCCACCTCGCAGGTGGTCACCGACGGCGAAGTCAAGAACAAGGCCTGGATCGGCTACACGCTCACCTACAACATCCTGGATGACCAGAAGCAGCCGACCAGCGGTCTGATCGCCACCTTCACCCAGCAATATGCTGGCTGGGATGTGAACTACGTGAAGTCCGAGGCTCGCGCCCGTTACTTCATCCCGCTGATGGAAGACAGTGGCATCGTCGGTAGCGTTCGCGGTACCGCCGGTATCATCAACAACCTCGACGGTGGCGAAGTGTCTGCGACCGAAGCCTTCCCGCTCGGTTCCAACCTGGTTCGTGGCTTCGAAGGCCGCGGCGTGGGTCCGCGCCTGACGACCGGCGAATTCCTGGGTGCCACGATGTACGCTGGCCTGTCGGCTGAAATCGAGTTCCCGCTGCCGGTCTTCCCGGAGACCTATGGCCTGCGCGGCGCCGTCTGGGCTGACGCTGCCTGGGTCGATGGCAACCCTGGCTCGAGCGGCACGGTCGATAACGACAGCATCGATCAGAAGTTCAAGAGCTCGGTTGGCGCCTCGCTCATCTGGAACTCGCCGTTCGGTCCGCTGCGTGGAGATTTCGCGTACGTCCTGAACAAGGCCACCAGCGATCGCACACAGGTGTTCTCGCTCACGCTCTCGACCTTGCTCTAAGCGGCATAGCGTGAGAAACCATTCGAAGCCGCGGTGCGCCGCGGCTTCTTTTTTTCAAAGTTGATACATGGTCGATACACGATTTCATGCGTCCTCAGGCCCAGCGACGCTCAGCCAACTTCTCGCTGCTGCGGGCCGCGCCGTCGAAGCTTCGGGCTCGACCGACCTGCTGATCACCGGAGCTGACGAACTCCACATCGCCGGCTCAAGTGACCTGGCCCTTGCTGCCCACAATGACTATGCCGACGACCTCAAGGGAACTCTGGCAGGCGCGGTCGTGGTGACCCCGGCGTTGCGCGAACTGGTGCCGGCGACGGCCATTGCCCTGGTCAGCGACCACGCGCACGACGTCTTTGCGGACATGCTCGATTGGCTCTATCCGCATGATACGCGCTCCGTGCTCAAGGCCAGCCTCGATCGCTCGCCCCCGGTCCTCGAGGAAAACGTGGTGATCGGGCAGAACGTCTCGATCGGTCCCAATGTCGAGATCGGCCGCAATACCGTGATCGGCGCCAATACCGTGATCGGGGCCGGGGTGACCATCGGACGCGACTGCGTGATCGCGTCGAACGTCAGTATCGACTGCGCCTATCTCGGCAACAAGGTGGTGATCCACCCTGGCGCAAGACTGGGCACCGAAGGGTTTGGCTGGCTCGGGCTTGCCCGTTCCAACCGCAAGGTGCCTCAGCTCGGCCGGGTCGTGATCCAGGACAATGTCGAGATTGGCGCCAACACCACGATCGACCGCGGCGCTTTGGGCGACACGGTGATTGGTGAAGGAACCAAGGTCGATAATCTCGTCCAGATCGGACACAATTGCCGAATCGGGCGTTATTGTCTGATTGCGGCCATGACCGGCCTCTCGGGTTCGACCATCGTGGAGGATGGTGTTCTGCTAGGCGGCGGGGTCGGCACGTCCGGCCACCTGACCATCGGAGCCGGTTCCATGGTGCATGGCAGGGCTGCGGTCACCAAGGACTGGCCGGCGGGCTCCAAGCTTGCAGGCGCTCCCGCGCAGGATATAAGGGACTTCTGGCGCGAAATCGCCGTCGTGCGGCGACTGACCAAAGGGGAGAAGCGTTGATGGATACCAGTGTCATGGAGAAGCCGGTGGAAAAGGCCGAACTCAAGAGTCTGGACATCGCCCGGATCCTCGAATCCCTGCCGCATCGCTATCCGTTCCTGATGATCGACCGGATCATCAACATGAATGGCGACGAAAGTGCAGTGGGCGTCAAGAACGTCACGTTCAACGAACCGATCTTCCAGGGGCACTTCCCGGGCAAGCCGATCTTCCCGGGCGTGCTTATCATTGAAGGCATGGCCCAGACCGCGGGCGCCACGGTGATTGCGCACGACGAGACCACGGGCGGCGGCAAGAGCATCGTGCTGCTGCTCACCATCGATAAGGCCAAGTTCCGCAAGCCGGCGGAGCCTGGAGACCGTATCGAATACCACATCCGCAAGATCCAGCGCCGCCGTACGGTCGGCCGTTACGAGGCCAAGGCCATCGTCGACGGTACGGTCATCGCCGAAGCCGAAATCGGCGCCATGATCGTCGGGGAATAGAAGTTGGCCGTACCAGTTCACCAGCCAGAAGGCACCACCGTCATCCACCCCACGGCCATCGTGAGCCCCAGCGCCAAGATCGGCGCGGGCGTCAAGATCGGCCCCTATTGCACCGTCGAGGATACGGTAACGCTCCACGACGGGGTGGAACTGGTTTCGCACGTTGCCGTGGCCGGGCACACGGACATCGGCGCCAATTCCATCATCTATCCCTTCGCCTCGATCGGTCATCCGCCCCAGGATCTCAAGTACAAGGGTGAGCCGAGCCGCCTCGTCATCGGCGAGCGCACGGTGATCCGCGAGAACACCACCATCAACCCGGGCACGGCTGGTGGCGGCATGGAAACGCGCATCGGCGACGACTGCCTGATCATGGCGAGCGCCCACGTGGCGCACGATTGCAAGATCGGCAATCACGTGATCATCGCCAACTACGTGGCGATCGCCGGCCATTGCGTGGTCGAGGATTTTGTCCGCTTCGGCGGCATTTGCGGCGTGCATCAGTTCGTTCGCATCGGCAAGCATGCGTTCATCGGGGCGCAGAGCATGGTCGATGCCGATGTCATTCCCTACGGCATGGCCGTCGGCAATCGCGCCAACCTGGCGGGGCTCAACCTTGTCGGCCTCAAGCGCTCGGGCTTCGAGCGCGAAGCCATCCACACCCTCCGCGCCGCCTACCGCATGATCTTTTCGAGCGAGGGTACGCTGCGCGAACGCGTCGATGATGCTGCCGAAATGTTCAAGGCTGCCCCGATGGTGCAGGACGTCGTCGATTTCATCGCCGCATCCGCCGACCGCCCGATCTGCCTGCCGCGCAACGGGCATCACGAAGAATAATGGGTAATCGCCTCACGGTCTTTGCCGGCACGGGCGATCTCGTGCCGCACGCCGTCGAGGCGGCCCAGAAGGCCGGCTACAAGGTACAGGTGCTGGCTCTGACGCCGCGCCCGGACCTTTCGGGCATCAAGGTCGTCAAGGCCGACCTCGCCAACCCGCTGGGCATCATCTGGTCGCTGAAAGTCTTTCGAACCAGTCACGTGGTGCTGGCGGGCGGAATCACGCTGTCGGACGGCCAGCGCGAAGGCCTGGCCAAATTCGCCAACAGCAACTCCGAGCGGCCTGCCACGAGCGGCGGCGGCTCGCTCGGCGATGCAGCGCTGACCGGGCTGGCTGCAGTCCTCAAGAAGATGGCGGGAGCGGAACTGGTCGGTGTGCACGAGATTGCGCCCGACCTGCTTGCCCAGGAAGGTGTCATCGTGGGGTCGCCGTTGCCCGGCGAACACGCGGAGTCGGCGGGGTTCGCCCTGGCGATGGCTCGTGAGATCGGCCGTCTCGATATCGGCCAGGCCGTGGTGGTCGCGGGCCATCATGTCATTTCGGCCGAGGATATCGGCGGAACCGATGGCCTGCTCGCGCGCGTCGGGGATTATCATGCCCGTGGAGTTGCCGGAGACGGCGCGGCGCCGCTGATCCTCGCCAAGGCGGTCAAGCCCCAGCAGCCGTTGTTCGCCGATCTCCCTGCAATTGGCCCCGATACCGTTACCAACGCCAAGGCGGCTGGTGTGTCGGTCATCGCGGTAGAGGCCGGAAAGAGCATCATCATCGAGCGCGAAAAGGTCCTTGACCTGGCGCGGCGCGAGAACATCACTATCGTCGGTTTGACGATCGATGGCTGACCATCTCAAGCTTTTCATTCTGGCCGGCGAACCCTCGGGGGATCGCATTGCGGCGGACCTTGTCGAACGCCTGCAGCAACGCATGCCGGTTGACCTGGTAGGGGTCGGTGGCCAGGAACTGGCCGGTAGGGGCCTGGTCTCGCTCTATCCGATGAGCGACCTGGCGGTGATGGGCATTCGTGACGTCGTGATGCGCTTGCCGTTGTTGTTCTGGCGGATCGCCCAGACAGCCCGCGCAATCAGGGCTGCAGACCCAGACATCGTGGTCCTGGTGGACGCCCAGGAATTTTCCGAGCGTGTGGCCAAGCGTCTGCGCAAGGCTGGCTGGCGCAAGCCGATCATACTTTATGTGGCGCCCTCCGTGTGGGCTCGCCACCCCGAGCGCGCAGCGCGGATCAAGCCGCTGTTCGATGAGGTGCTGGCCGTGCTGCCGTTCGAGCCGGCGGCGATGCGTCGATTGGGAGGTCCGCCGACCTCCTACGTGGGCCATCCGGCCCTGCGAGAGGCAGGCACATACGCGGGTGGCCACAAGGTCGCGCTGCTACCTGGAAGCCGGAAGAGCGAATTGCGGCGCCACATGCCGCTGCTGCGCAGCGTCGCCGAGATGCTCGCGGGAAAATACGGTGTCGAGGAATTCTTCATTCCCACGTTGCCCTCCCACGAGGCACGGTTGCGCACAGAGGTGGCCCAATGGTCCGTGCCGGTGCGGATCGTTGCCGATCGGGCCGAGCGCCGTGAGCTCTATGGGCAATCGGTGTTCGCCATCTGCACGTCAGGCACAGCTACGCTCGAGATCGCGCTCGCGGGCGTTCCGATGATTATTCCTTACGTGATGGAAGGCGCTCAGGCGGCTTTCTATGAACGGGCCGGGCGGCCAAATGTCGGGCTGCCCAACATCATTCTCGATGCGAGCGTGGCGCCGGAGCTGATCCTGCCGGCCGCATTGCCTTCGCCTGTGCTGGCAGCGGCAGAGGCGATCCTGGGGGACGCGGACAAGCAGAAAGCCCAACGCGAAGCCTATGCGGTGCTGCGCCGTATGATGGAAGAGGGACTGCCCGACGCACAGCGTGAAGACCCCGCCGATCGGGTGCTGGCGCACCTGGAGTCGCGCTGACGCCAGTCAGCCAGCGTTTCAGGTCTCAGGAAATCGTATCGACGGCGTCGAGAGCTTAATGCTCCATCGACTTCGTCAGCAGTGCAGCTAACCCAGCGGGAGCTTCCTGCGCTTAGTTCCCTCCCAAGTCAGGGAGGGAACAAGGTGATCGGGACTTAAGTCCGTAGGGACTTATTCGCGCTCGATGAGCGGCTCGTAGTCGCGCGTGACGGCTCCGTCGTAGAGCTGGCGCGGACGGCCGATCTTCTTCTGCGGATCGGCAATCATTTCCTTCCACTGGGCGATCCAGCCAACGGTGCGGCTGAGCGCGAAGATGGCCGTGAACATGGAGGTCGGGAAGCCGATAGCGTCCAGGATGATGCCCGAATAGAAGTCGACGTTCGGGTAGAGCTTGCGCTCGATGAAGTAAGGATCGGAAAGCGCGATCTTTTCCAGTTCCTGGGCGACCTGGAGCGTCGGATTGTTCTCGACGCCCATGAGCGCGAGCACTTCCTTGGCGGTCTCCTGCATCACCTTGGCGCGCGGATCGTAGTTCTTGTAGACGCGATGGCCGAAGCCCATCAGGCGCACGCCGCTGTTCTTGTCCTTCGCCTTGGCGATGAACTCGGGGATGCGGTCCACAGTGCCGATCTCGCGTAGCATGTTGAGCGCGGCTTCGTTGGCGCCGCCATGGGCAGGGCCCCAGAGGCAGGCAACGCCGGCGGCGATACAGGCGAAGGGATTGGCGTCGGACGAGCCGGCCAGGCGCACCGTGGAGGTCGAGGCGTTCTGCTCGTGGTCGGCATGGAGCGTGAAGATGAGATCCATGGCCCGGGCGATGACCGGGTTGACCACATATTCCTCGGCGGGCACCGAGAAGCACATGCGCAGGAAGTTCGACGAATAGTCGAGATCGTTACGCGGATAGACGAAGGGCTGGCCAACCGAATACTTGTAGGCCATGGCCACGATCGTCGGAATCTTGGCGATCATGCGGATCGAGGCGATCTCGCGCTGGTCCGCGTCGCTGATGTCGATCGAGTCGTGGTAGAAGGCAGCCATGGCGCCGACAACGCCACACACGATTGCCATCGGGTGCGCGTCGCGACGGAAGCCGCGGTAGAAGTAGTGGATCTGCTCGTGGACCATCGTGTGGCGGGTCACGCGATCCTTGAAATCGTTGAGCTGCCAGGCATTCGGAAGCTCGCCGTAGAGCAGCAGGTAGCAGACTTCGAGATAGTTGCTCTTGTCGGCCAGCTGCTCGATCGGGTAGCCGCGATACATCAGCTCACCCTTGTCGCCGTCGATATAGGTGATCGAAGAATCGCAGGCTGCCGTTGAGGTGAAACCCGGGTCATAAGTGAACATGCCCGTCTTGGCGTAGAGCGATCGGATATCGATCACGTCCGGCCCGACGGTGCCGTGCAGCACCGGAAACTCGTAGGTTTGGTCACCCACAACGAGTTTTGCGACTTCCTCAGCCATATTGCTCTCCTTGGCGATCCCACCCGGCCGAGGGGCCGGCCAGATGAGGCAGGTATGCTGACACTTTCAGCGGGGTTCGGAGTATCCGATTTACCCCACCCATGCAACAAATCGTCGCGGCCCTGCGCCTGAAGATCAGGCGAGCGCCACCTGGTCGGCGAGGCGATCAAGCGTCTCCTGCTTGCCGATCAAAACCATGACTTCGAAGATGCCGGGCGACACCGTACGGCCGGTGAGCGCCGCGCGCAGGGGCTGCGCGACCTTGCCCAGCTTGAGGCCGCGTGCCTCGGCAAAAGCGCGCGCGGCGCCATCGATCGCTTCGACCGACCAATCGTTGAGACCCCGCAGGACCTCGGCGAACGCACCGATCATGTCACGCGAGTCGGTCGTGAGTTGGCCGGCCGCGGACGCATCGATCGGCAGCGGACGCTGCGCATAGATGAACTGGGCGAGATCGATGAGCTCGAGCACGGTCTTGGCACGGGGCTGCAACTCCGGGAGGGCAGCCAGCACTGTGTCCTTGTTCTGCGACAGGCCGACGACATCGGCGTTGCGTGCAACTTCCTCGGCGGTCGCCAGCATCACCTCGTAGAGGCGGGCCGGCTCGGCTTCGCGTATGTAGTGGCCGTTGATGTTCTCGAGCTTGACGAAGTCGAAGCGCGCGGCGCCCTTGTTCAGCGAATCCAAAGAGAACCAATCCACCATCTGGTCGGTGGTGAAGATCTCGTCGTCCCCATGCGACCAGCCGAGCCGCGCCAGGTAGTTGCGCATGGCCTCGGGCAGGTAACCCATCTGCCGGTAGGCTTCCACGCCCAGCGCACCATGGCGCTTGGAGAGCTTGGCGCCATCGGGGCCATGGATCAGTGGGATGTGGGCCATGTCAGGCACTTCCCAACCCATACCGTTATAAATCACGATCTGGCGGGCCGCGTTGGTAAGGTGATCGTCGCCGCGGATGATGTGCGTGACGCCCATGTCATGGTCGTCCACGACCACCGCGAGCATGTAGGTCGGCGTGCCGTCCGAACGCAGGATGATGAAATCGTCCAGGTTCTCGGCCTTGAAAACAACCTTACCCTGCACGTGGTCCTGTACCACGATTTCTCCGGAGAGCGGCGCCTTGATACGGATGACCGGAGCCACCCCGACAGGGGCCTCGGACGGGTCGCGATCACGCCAATAACCGTTGTAGCGCGGGGGCTTGCCGGCGGCGCGAGCCTCCTCGCGCATCTGGTTCAATTCCTCCGGCGAGCAGTAGCACTTGTAAGCCATGCCGCGTTCGAGAAGCTCGTGGGCGACCTCGGCATGGCGCGCGGCGCGGCCGAACTGCAGGATGGGATCGCCATCCCAATCCAGGCCCAGCCAGCGCAGCCCGTCATAGATCGCCTCGATAGCCGCGTCGGTCGAGCGCTCGCGATCGGTATCCTCGATACGCAGCAGCATCTTGCCGCCCGTATGTCGTGAAAAAGCCCAATTGAACAAAGCCGTCCGAGCGCCACCAATATGCAGGTAACCGGTGGGCGAAGGAGCGAAACGGGTGATGACGGGCTTTGACATGGCTCGCGACGGGAAAGGAGAAACAACCGGCCCCGTGTGTATCACAGGACCGGCTCAGCGCAAGGGCGGGCTCGCCCGATGAGTCAGACCACCGAAATCGAGATCGGACTGCGCGGTACCGGCCCACCCGAGGGCAGGGCACGTCAGACGCCTACGCCAGCGCCGCCGGCCATCCTGCCGAAGCGGGACGTGAGGCACGGCCTGCGGGCCGCCATCGGCCAAGCGCTCGAGGAGCGGCGCCTTTTCGTGCTGCTGCCATTCTGCGTGATCGCCGGGCTCATCGCCTCGCTGGAAGTGTCTTCGGCCCCTCAACCCTGGGTGTTGATCGCGGGCGGCGTCGCCCTCACGCTGCTACTAGCGGCCTCGACGCAGGCATTGACCACCTTGCGGCTGGCCACAGTGGCCACGGCGTTCTGGCTGGGTTTTTCGCTGCTGGCGATCCATGGGGCGCTTTTCGGAACCCCCATGCTCTCGCAACCCGCCTACGGCACCTTCCAGGCGCGGGTCGACGAAATCATCTCCAAGACCGGCAGCCAGCAACGGATCGTGGTGTCCGACATAGGGCCAGTGGCCGAGACCAGGGGCATCGAGGTACGTCGCGCGCGCGTATTCGTCCGCGCCGGACCCGACCTGGAGCCAGGCGATATCATCGAGACGAGGTTCCGTTTCTATTCCGTTCCGGGCCCGGCCGTCCCCGGAGCTTTCGACGCCCAGTTCCACTCCTATTTCGACGGAATCGGCGCCTACGCCACCACAAATGCGCCGCCCGTGATCGTCAGCGAGGGCGACGCCGCCCAGCCCGACCGCGTGATCGAAACGCTGCGAGGCGGCATCTCGGCGCGGCTCGACGCGGTGCTGGCGGAGCCTGCGGCGGGCATTGCGCGTGCGGTGATCAATGGCGACCAGAGTGCGGTGACCGAAGAGGCGCGAGAGATCATGGCCACGGCTGGCCTCGCGCACGTCCTTTCCATTTCCGGCCTGCATTTAACGCTGGTGGCCGGCGGGGTCTATTTCGCGCTGCGCCTGCTGCTGGCGGCGCTCGGCGGCGGCGCGGGACGTTTCTCGGCCAAACGCCTCGCGGCCATCGGCGGGATGATTTCCGCGCTCCTCTACTTTTCGATCTCTGGCGGCAACGTGGCGGCGATGCGTTCTACAATCATGATCCTCCTGGTGTTCGGGGCGATCCTCGCGGGACGCCGGGCGCTCACCATGCGAAACGTCGCCATCGCCGGGGTTCTCGTGATCGTCACCGACCCCGCCAGCGTATTCCGCCCCAGCTTCCAGCTCTCCTTTGCCGCCGTGGTCGCGCTGGTGGGAACCTATGAATCCTACCGGCCACGGATGGATCGGGAGCGATCCACGGTGCGCAAACTCGCCTCCTACTTCCTCGGTATTGCCGTAACGAGCCTGGTGGCTGGGGCGGCGACGGTGTTGTTCTCGATCTATCATTTCCAGCAGACGTCCCCGCTCGGTGTCGTGGGTAACCTGATCTCGCTTCCCCTGGTCGGCTTCGTGATGATGCCTGCAGCGCTCCTCGGCGTTCTAGCCATGCCGCTGGGGCTAGAGTGGTTGCCCATAACCATCATGGGCTGGTCCATCGACTGGATGCTTCAATGCGCAGCCGTGATCGCTTCATATAGCCGCCACGTCAGTGCCAGCCCGTTGCTGACGCCGGTTTCGCTTGTGATCGGACTTATCGCGCTCGCCTGGTTCGCGTTTCTAAACGGCCCCTGGCGCTTCTTGGGACCGGCGGCGGCGCTCCTTGCCGTACCACTGCTGACGCTCGACAAACCGCCCGATGTGTTGGTCGCAGATACGACGCAGGCCGTCGCCGTCCGCCAGGAAGGCGGCATGGGCCTCGCCTCAGGCAAGGCCAATTCCTTCGCCGTCGAAATCTGGCAGGAGACGTACTCGGAGCCGATTGAGAAGCTGACCGATGGCCTTTTGTGCGACGCTCTCGGCTGCATCGCTCACGGGAAGGGCGGTTTCACGGTGGCTGTCGTACGCGATCCGGCCGCCTTCGGCGAAGATTGCCGCGCGGCAGACCTGGTTGTGACCCGCCTGACGGCGCCACGCTATTGCAGGGCCGCAACCACGGTTCTCGACGCAACCGACCTGCGTCGGGGCGGCGTTCAATGGTTGCGCTGGCTGGGCGGAAGCTTCGAGATCCGCCCGGCCATCACCGGGCTCAATCGCCCCTGGAGAGTCGCGCCACCGTGACTCCGGCCGCGGGGATGGCCTCGGACCCCACGACGTAGCCCGCCTCATCGTCGGCCTTAACGAGCGTAGCGGGACCTGTGCCATAGTTGAAATAGACCCGGAACCCGTCGCGGACCCGGCAACGAACGCCGGCGGGCAGGTTGAGGGTGGGCAGGTTTGCTTCGTCCAGCATGCGGTCGATGACGCGCTGCATGAGCGAACGGTCGCCGCTGGCGGCAAGATAGAACAGGCGGCCCTGAGAGACGAGCACGGGAAAGCCCTCCTCATCCTCGAACTCAACTTCAGCGCGCGTTTCCAGCCGCTCACGCCAATGCCTTACCGCGCCGCCTCCGCGCACCGACACCTCGATCGCCGGATTGGTGCTATCCACGCGCACGACCTTGGCGTCGAGCATGTTGCGGGGGAGGTCGGGGGCCAGGCCCCACGGTATGGTGAAATTGCCAGTCTTCGAGCCCGTGCGCGGGCCAATCAGGAGATGCCCCTCGTAGTTGGCGAGGGCCGTGCGCAACTGGTCGCTCCAGGCGAAAAGTGCCGGGATGATGACGAGGTCGTAACCGGCAAAGCTGTCAGTCTGGGCCGAGAGAATGTCGACATCGACGCCACGCTTGCGCAGCGGACCATACGCGGCCTTGACATGGGCGTGGTGAGAAAAGCCCTTGGCCTGCGGCTGGACCGACCAGGCCCATTCGCTCTCATAGTCGTAGACGATGGCGACACGTGCCTTGCGCGCCTCGCCGCCGATGCCGGTGCTCTTGAGTTCCTGAGCGACCTGCAGCGCTTCGTTGTAGGCCGGCGCCGGTTCGCTGTCGGGCCGGAGCAGGCCGGCATGCATCTGCTCCTGGGCGGAATGATATTGGCGCCAGCGGAAATAGGACACCACCTCAGCCCCATGTGCGAAGGCCTCCCATGCCCACAGGCGCGCCATGCCGGGCAGGGGGTCGGGATTGTAGCTCGCCCAGTTCACCGGCCCGGGTTGCTGCTCCATGATCCACCAGCGCCCGCGCCCGACGGAGCGATAGATATCGTGCTGGAGCCCCTGGGCATCAGGTTCGCCCTGGCGCAGGAACTGTGCCTTGACCTCAGGGCTCTCGTCGCTGACGTCCAGATGCCCGATCGGGTAGGAATCCCAACTCGCCACATCGATGGTCTTGGCCAACTCATAGTGGTCGAAATCCGTGAACCGCCCCATGAAATTGTGGATCACGGGAAGGTCCGGCCGGGCAGCCTTGAGCAGCTCGTACTGGACCTTGTTGAAGGCGGCGACCTGGTCGGAAGAATAGCGCCGGAAGTCGAGCGACGCGTTCGGGTTGGGCTCGGTGACGGTCAGCAGGGGCAGGTCGATCTGGTCGAAGTCGTTGTATTCCATCGACCAGAAGATATTACCCCAGGCTTCGTTCAGCGCCTCGACGGTGCCGTAGCGCTGCCGAAGCCAGGTGCGGAAACCCTGTCGCGCCGCTTCCGAATAGGAAAGCGTGGTGCTGTGGCACCCGTATTCGTTGTCCGTCTGCCAGCCGCCCAGCGCCGGGTGCTGGCCGACATGGTCGATCAGCAGTTGGGTGATGCGCGCGCATTCCTGCCGGTAGCCCTCGTGGGAGAAGCAGTAATGGCGGCGCGAGCCGAAATTGCGCGGACGTCCGTTCTCGTCGACCGCAACCATATCGGGATGCTTGTCCATCATCCAGCGCGGCGGGGTAGCAGTTGGCGTGCCGACGATGACCTTGAGTCCGTGCCGGCCCAGCACATCCATTGAGCGCACCATCCAGGAGAAATCGAGTTCTCCCGGCCGCGGCTCGAGCTTGGACCAGGCGAACTCGCCGATGCGGACGAAGCCGATGCCGACTTCCGCCATGCGGGCGGCGTCACTCTCCCACCGCTCTTCAGGCCAATGTTCGGGGTAGTAGCAGACGCCGAGGGTGGGAGCGGTCATCGCACAGAGCTTTCAGAGCTTGATCAGGGGTTCAGACAGGCCGGGAACATCGACTTCGAGCGCAAATATGCCGCCGGCATGGACATCTGCCGCCAGTTCTTCGGCCGACATATGTTCTCGGGCCGTGGTGATATAGAGGGTCTTGAGGTCCGGACCGCCAAAGGCGGGGCAGGTGACGCGGCTGGTGGGAACCTCGACGATCCGGTCGATCGATCCGTCGGGCGCATGGCGAACCACGCAATGCCCTTCCCAGCGTGCGTTCCAGAGGTAGCCTTCCGAATCCACGACGGAGCCATCGGGGAAGCCGCGATCGACCTCGGCAAACAGCGACCATTCGCCGATCGGCCTGCCGGTCGCCGGATCGATGGAGCGCTTAAGAATGCGCTTGGTCGGCGTATCGGTGAAATAAGCGGTGCGCCCATCGGGGGAGAAGCAGATCGAGTTCGGGATCGTGATGCGATCGAAAAGCAGTTCGACCTGGCCGTCGCGATACTGATAGACCGCGCCCATTTCCGGACCGTCGTCGCCCTTGCGGCTCATCGTCCCGATCCAGAAGCCGCCGGCGGGGTGGACGCGGCTGTCATTTGGACGGTTGCCGACCTTGTCGGCCTCAAGCGAAGCGATGAAGCGCTTGGTGCCCAGATCGAGATCGAGCTCGACAAGGGCTCCCGCCGTTGCGACCGCGAGACGGTTCGCATCGATCATCGCGGCGGCCGTGGCGCGGTCGTCGAACGTGAAGCGCTCGAGGATTTCTCCGCTCGCATCGGCGCTCAGAAGCGTGTTGTTGAGGATGTCGAACCAGTAGAGGCGGTCGTTGAACCGGTTCCAGAACGGCCCCTCGCCAAGCTCGCACCGGCAATCGATGAAGAGTTCGGCCTTGTCCTTGCTCATTGCGCCTTGCTCCGGTCATAGGCAGCAACGGCTTCGCGCGCCTTCTCGCCCACTTCGGCGGCGGCGCGGCCGGGTTTGTAGAGGAAGGTGCCCAGGCCGAACCCGGTGCAACCCACGGCAAAGAACTCGCCGAAATTGTCGGGGTTTGCCCCTCCGACTGCGTAGACAGGCATAGTTGGCGGCAGCACCGCCTTGATTGCCTTTATGCCCTTGGCTCCGAGCACTTCGGCCGGGAAGAACTTGAGCCCGCTGGCGCCAGCGCGAATGGCCTTGAAGGCTTCGGTCGGGGTGAAGACGCCGGGATAGGATTTGAGCGTGAGCCGGACGGTTTCCTCGATCACCTTGCGGTTGGCGTCGGGGGAAACGATGAACGTACCTCCGACCTCGGCAACTGCCTGGACATTGCGCCGGGAAAGCACGGTGCCGGCCCCGATCATGGCATCATGCTGGAACGCATCGACGGCCAGCTCGATGCTGCGCACGGCGTCGGGCGAATTGAGGGGCACCTCGATCATGGTGATCCCGGCTTCGATCAGCGCCCGGCAGACATCCACGCTCTCGTTGGGCGTGATGCCGCGCAGAATGGCGATGATTTCCCTGCGTTCAGTCATGCTAGAGCCTTTCTGGCAGTCTTTAGTCCGGCAATGGTGGCGTCGGTGGCATCAACGACCCGGCCGGCGATGCCGATCCGGGAAAGTGCCCTGGCATAGAGGGCGCAGAGACCCGTGCTGCCGATAAGCGGCACTTCAGCTCCGGCGATCCAGTCTCGCTGGCCTCCGATTTCCGCCCCGATGAGAAGGCCCGAAAGGAAGCCTGCGCACCAGTCGGGCCCGCGCCCGGAAAGCAGGGAGCCGGCCCGGACCTTGAAGAGCGTCGCTGTGAGGCGCTCGGGGGCATCAAGACCCATCGAAAGACCCGCATCGAAACCTTCGTCGCGCCCGGGACCGTCTAGCTCCCCCTGCAGGGAGTGGCGCAGCACCGAATGCGTCTTGAGAACTTCGAAGAGTTCGCCGGTCATCACGGTCGTGAAACGCTCGACGCGGGTGCCGTTGAGCGTGGCCCATTTCGAATGCGTCCCCGGCATGATGACCAGGCCGGAAAATCCAGGAGCGAGCGCCGAGAGGCCGAGCAGCTGGGTTTCTTCCCCGCGCATCACGTCCTCGGCGCCAGGCGCCTTGAGGCAGACGCCGGGGAGGATGCGCGGTTGGAGGGCACTGTCGGACATTTCAGGGCGGACGGCGCTGAAGATCAGGCCAGCCAGGTCGGCCGGAGCGTCGAGGTAAGGAGCCTCGATCCAGCCCTGGCGGGCGCCAGCCATTCCGCAGATCACGACATCGCCGCTGCTCTGATCGACGCCTTCGAGAAACCCTGCCAGCACGCCCGGATAATCCTCGCGGCCCAGCTTGCCCATGCCACGGTCCGAACTGCGCGAAAACGTGACGTTGCCGTCACTGGCAATACCCCAGGCCCGCAGGTTGGAGGTTCCCCAATCCACCGCGATCCACTCGGCCACGTCCATACCCAAGTCAATTCCTCCCTGGCGCCGTGCCAGGGTTGCAGGCGCGCGGGCCGTACCTAACCCGATCACTGCGGCGACTTCCAGCCCAGTGTTTGAAACCGTACAAAACTTTCCATTTGCCGGAGTGTTTTCCCGCACACTTTCCCGGACGATGTTCTATAACGAGCCTCGCATTGATATACGTGCCGCAAGGCGCGGGCGGAGGAACTTTACGATGACGGGGAACAACGGCGCGAACGGTGCCGGCAACAAGCTGCGTTCGCGCGCCTGGTTTGACAATCCGGACAACCCGGACATGACCGCGCTCTACCTGGAGCGCTATCTCAATTTCGGCATCTCACGCGAAGAGCTGCAATCGGGCAAACCCATCATCGGTATTGCCCAGACCGGTTCGGACCTGTCGCCCTGCAACCGCCACCACATCGTCCTGGCCGAACGCGTGCGAGAGGGCATCCGCGAAGCGGGCGGCATCGCCATCGAATTTCCGGTGCATCCAATCCAGGAAACCGGCAAGCGACCGACCGCAGGGCTCGACCGCAACCTCGCCTATCTCGGCCTCGTCGAAGTGCTCTACGGCTATCCGCTCGATGGCGTCGTGCTGACGATCGGCTGCGACAAGACCACGCCGGCCATGCTCATGGGCGCGGCAACGGTCAACATTCCGGCGATCGCTCTTTCGGTCGGCCCCATGCTCAACGGCTACTTCCGTGGGGAGCGGACGGGCTCGGGCACCATCGTCTGGAAGGCACGCCAGATGATGGCGAAGGGCGAGATCGACTATAAGCAGTTCATCGACCTGGTGGCTTCTTCGGCGCCCTCGACCGGCTATTGCAACACCATGGGCACCGCGACCACGATGAATTCGCTGGCCGAGGCCCTGGGCATGCAGCTGCCGGGTTCCGCCGCCATCCCCGCGCCGTATCGCGACCGCCAGGAAATGGCCTATCGCACCGGCAAGCGCATCGTCGAGATGGTGCACGAAGACCTCAAGCCCTCCGATATCCTGACGCGCGACAACTTCCACAACGCGATCGTGGTCAACTCGGCCATTGGTGGGTCGACCAACGCGCCGATCCACATCAACGCCATCGCGCGTCACATCGGTGTCGAGCTCGATATCTCCGATTGGCAGAAGGAAGGCCATCAGGTGCCGCTGCTGGTGAACCTGCAGCCGGCCGGTGAATATCTTGGCGAAGACTACTATCATGCCGGCGGCGTGCCGGCGGTGGTCAACGAGTTGATGGGGCAGGGCCTCATCGCCGAAAACGCACCGACCGTGAACGGCAAGAGCATCGGCGAGAACTGCCGCGACACGCCGATCCAGGACGACAAGGTCATCCGCAAGTTCGACAATCCGCTCAAGGCGGAGGCTGGCTTCCTGGTTCTCGGCGGCAACCTCTTCGACAACGCCATCATGAAGACCAGCGTCATCAGCCAGGAATTCCGCGATCGTTACCTGAACAATCCAGCCAGCCCCAATGCTTTCGAGGGCAGGGCTGTAGTCTTCGACGGCCCGGAGGACTACCACCACCGCATCGACGATCCGGCACTGGCAATTGATGAGTTCACGCTGCTCTTCATGCGCGGCGCCGGCCCCATCGGCTATCCGGGTGCTGCCGAAGTCGTCAACATGCGGCCGCCTGCGTACCTCATCAAGCAGGGCGTGACTTCGCTTCCCTGCATTGGAGACGGGCGCCAGTCAGGTACTTCGGGCTCGCCCTCGATCCTCAACGCTTCTCCGGAAGCGGCTGCGGGCGGCAACCTCGCCATCCTGCGCACCGGGGACCGCGTGCGGATCGATCTCAACACCGGCGCTGCCAATATCCTCATCTCCGACGAGGAAATCGCTCAGCGTCGCCAGGAACTGGCAGCCAATGGCGGCTACCAGTATCCCAAGAACCAGACGCCCTGGCAGGAGATTCAGCGCGGCATCGTCGACCAGCTCGGCAGCGGCGCCGTTCTCCGTCCCGCCGTCAACTACCAGCGCCTGGCCCAGACCGCCGGGCTGCCCCGCGACAACCACTGACGCCGGCACAAAACAGCGCCGCCGCCGGATCTCCCCGGCGGCGGCGCTTCAATTTCGGAGCGGATCGCTCAGTACTTGCGCAGCAGGCCGACCAGCCGGCCCTGTACCTTCACTCGGTCGGGGCCGAAGATGCGGGTTTCGTAAGCCGGATTGGCGGCCTCGAGAGCGACCGAATTACCCTTGCGGCGCAGGCGCTTGAGAGTAGCCTCTTCATCATCGACGAGAGCCACGACGATCTCGCCGGTTCCGGCTGAGTCCTGCTTCTTGATCAGCACGGTGTCGCCGTCGAAGATGCCGGCCTCGATCATGGAATCGCCGCGCACTTCGAGCGCATAGTGCTCACCCGGCCCGAGCATCTCGGGCGGCACGGCAATGGTGTGGCTATGGGTCTGGATGGCCTCGATCGGGGTGCCGGCGGCGATACGTCCCATCACCGGCACTGCAACAGGCCGGCCACTTTCGGCGACCGACACCAGTTCCGTCCGTGGCTGGGGCGCTGAAACCTTTCCAAGATTGCCCTCGATGACATTGGGCTCGAACCGCGCCTTGCGTCCGCCGAGCGACGGGTTCATCGAATCCGGAAGCTTGATGACTTCCAGCGCTCGCGCCCGGTTGGGCAGGCGGCGAATGAAACCACGCTCCTCAAGCGCCGTGATCAGGCGATGGATACCGGACTTGGAGGCCAGGTCGAGCGCATCCTTCATCTCGTCGAACGAGGGCGGGATGCCGGTTTCCTTCATCCGTTCGTGGATGAACATGAGCAGTTCGTGTTGCTTGCGCGTCAGCATCGGCGGCCCCAACAGAATCAGAACAAAGACTGAACTTGTTATATGTGTTCCAGTTATGTTCTGCAACAAAACGGTGAAGAAGCCGTTATCGCACCCCTTCATGTGCCGCCGAAACGCTTGACGGAACCAGGAATTTGGGTCGATCTCTGGCCTGAAGTCGCCCCTACCGGGCGATTTCGAGTGTGCGGAGCGTCAAGTGCAACCAGTATCCGTGAGCCGCGTGTTTGCGGCGCGCCTACCACGATTGGGCCTGGCGTTACTTTTCGTGAGTGTGCTCGGAGCTTGTAGTTCGGAGCCTTCGGCGCCCTCGATCGCAATATTTGGCTCGTTCTTTCCGGCCTGGATCATCTGCGCGGTTCTAGGTGTGGTCTTCGCCGTCATCGCGCGGCAATTACTGATCATTCTCGATATCGACGGGTATCTTCCACTGCCATTGCTGGTCTATCTGTGCATGGCGATCGGCGCGGGTACCGGCTTCTGGTTCCTCTGGTTCGGCGGAATTCCGCAATGAACGGCGGGCATGTCATCAAGAGGCTGATTGGCCTCGCCATTGCCGTGGTCAGTTTCGTAGCGGCGGTCGTGGGCATCTATTTCTCGCTCAACGAGATCAACAGTTCGCCGCGAACCGACGTCGCCGAGATCTCGGCACCCACAATCCACGTTTCGCCCACGGTTCCCGGTCGCATCGTTTCGATCGCCGTCCAGAACAATGCGAGCGTCAAGAAGGGCGACGTGCTCTTCCAGATCGATCCGCAGCCCTATCAGCTTCGCCTCGACCAGGCGCAGGCCGAGCTGCGTGCCGCCCAGTCCGAGGTCGAGCAGGGCGGGCGCAATATTGCTACGGCCCAAAGCAACGCCGATGTCGCCGCCAAACAGATCGAACGCGCGCGCTTCAATGCCGAACTCGCCCGGCAGACCCTGGAGCGCCTCGAGCCGCTCCTGCCAAAGGGATACGTGACGGCCCAGCAGGTGGACCAGGCGCGAACCGCCTATAGCGACGCACAGGTCAGTCTCGACCAGGCGCTCCAGCAGTCGCAGGGCGCGACACAGGTCATCGGCACGCTCGATACCCGCAAGGCCCAGGTCGACGTGGCCGAGGCGACGGTGGCCCTTGCGCAGCGCGATCTCGACAACACGACCGTGCGCGCGCCGTTCGACGGGAAGGTGACGGGGCTCGAGATGGCACCCGGCGAGTATGTGATAACGGCCCAGTCCATCTTCACGCTGATCGACACTTCCGGCTGGGAGGCGGTGGCCTTCTTCCGCGAAACCGAACTCGACGCCATCCGGCTCGGCAGCCGGGCGGATGTCTTCGTGATGGCGGACCGATCGCGGCGCATCCAGGGAGAGGTCGAAAGCATCGGTTGGGGTGTGCGGTCGGGGGAATCGGCCAATATCCTCGGGCTGCCGATCGTTTCCAGTTCCCTCAACTGGGTGAAGGTGGCCAAACGTTTCCCGGTCTACGTCAAGCTCCACGAGCCGCCGGCGGACCTGATGCGCATCGGCTCGACCGCCATCGTCATCGTCGGCCAGCCCCCGAGCGAAACCGATGCTGTATCGACCGCCCACTAGACCGAGCTTCGGCAGGATCGTCTGGGACGAACTGCAGCCCTATCCGGGGCGGCTCGACCTTTCGATACGGATGGCGGTGCTTTGCGTGCTGGTTACGGTGGTGGCCATGGCCAACCACGTTCCCGAGGCCGCGCTCTCGTGCTACCTGATCTTCTTCGCATCAAAGGACAACTCGGGGTCAGGCATCCTGATCGGTCTCGGCCTGATCGTGGCGGCGTCCGTCGGCATATTGCTGGGGGTGTTGTTCCTGATGATCTCGGCGGATTCGCCGTTCCTCAGGCTCGCGTTCATTGCGGCCTTCACCTTCGGCGGCATGTACTTTTCCCAGGCCAGCCGGCTTGGGTCGATGGCGGGCACCGTGGGCTTCGTCTTTGCCTTCGTGATGACGCTTTACGACATCATCCCTGTAGCCGAACTCCTCACCCGTGCGCTCACCTGGATGTGGGTGGTCGTCTTCTTCCCGATGTTCTTTCTGGTGCTGCTGAACGTGGTCGCCCCGAGGAGCCCGGCTCGCCTGTTGCGAGCCATTCTCGCCGACCGGCTCGACGCGGCCGCCGCCTTGCTTCGAAACACCCCCCACGCGGTTCCTGCCGCCCATGCCCTCCTCGGGGATGGCAACGCAAAGGCCTCCACCTACCAGCGCATGGCGCGGCTGCTGTCGCTGACCAGCAAGGAGGAGAGCTATCGGGAGGGCGAATTGATCGATCTCTCCTACCGCGCTCTGGCCATGGCTTTGGCGCGAAGCCAGGAAGGCGCGGCTCCCGATGCCATGCTCGCGGCCGAACTCGGTCGCTACGCAGTCCTTGTACGCGACCGCGAGTTGCTCACGATCGTTCCGCGAGCAGGAGCCGCGACGTCGGGCATGGAGGCGATCGTCGGGCGGCTGGCAGCAACCCTCTGGCAGGGCTACGCGCCGCCGCCCCCCTCCAAGGCGCCCGCGGAGCCGCTGCTGGCGCCGGACGCGTTCCACAACCCGCGCTACACCCAGTTCGCCCTGAAGACCCTGCTGGCGGTGATGATCTGCTACATCACCTATACCGCGCTGGACTGGTTCGAGATCCATACGGCGATGATCACGTGCTTTTACGTGGCACTCGGGACGACCGGCGAAACCATCCACAAGCTCACCCTGCGCATCCTCGGGTGTCTCATCGGCGCTGCCATGGGCGTGGGAGCGATGATCGTCTTCGTTCCGCACATGACCGATATCGGCCACCTGATGGTGCTGGTCGGCTGTGGCAGCCTGATTGCCGCCTGGATCGCAAACGGGTCCGAACGCATTTCCTACATGGGCTGGCAGGCGGCGCTCGCATTCTTTCTCTGCACGCTGGGCGGGTTTGGACCGAGCGTCGATTTCGGAGTCGCCACGAACCGCATCATCGGCATTCTCTTCGGCAACGTGGTGGTGAGCGTGGTGTTCTCAACCATCTGGCCGGTGAGCGTGGGGGGCAACGTGCGAGGCGCCCTTGCCAAGGCCAGCACTGCGTTGACCGGTCTGTTGCGCGGCGAGAAGGATTTAGGTCAGCAGGCCACCGACTTCCACACAGCGGTCAAGACGGCCGAAAGCGGCACCGAGCTTTTGATGTTCGAGGCGGAGCGGGTCAAGAAGACAGAGATCGCACCGGACGAAGCTGAGGCGTTACTCAGCGATATCAATGCATTGTCGGCGCCGGTTTTCCTGCTTTCACGCGATGGAGGTGCTCCGCGCGGTATGCCGCGGTATGTGAAAGCTGCAACGGTTCGGTTCGAAAACGCCGTTGCGCAGTGGTTGGATACCCGGGCTTCGGATATAAAGAACGGGCGTTGGGCATCCGAGCCTCCGGTATGGGGCGACGCCCTGAGGGACGTGGAAGTCGCGTTCAACCGCGCCAGGAGGCAGGCGGGAGAGCAGGGCAGGAGGCTTCCGGCAGCCGTCCGCGCGCAGATGGTTTCGCGACTGCGTCTCTACCGGCAGATCGACGCCCGGATCGCGCGAATGGCAGATGTAAAGGCGGCGTAACATGGGTCTTGTTGGGCGTGGGGCCCGGCGCGCGGGTTGGGGCAACCTGCTTTCCGGAGGCAGTTTGGTAGCTGCGGGTCTTCGTGGGGCCCTTGCGGCGGCGCTGGGGGCGACGCTGCTGGCGGGCTGCACTTCGTCGGCCATGAAATTTGCTCCGGCCAGCGCCCAGACCCCGTTCCAGACACCCGGTCACCAGACCCAGACTGCTGGCGGCGCCCCCGATTTCGGCCTGGCCCAGGACGCCGCCATGCCGATTGCCATCGCGACGCCGCAACTCGACGCCAAGCACACCTACACGCTGCCCGAACTCATCGACATCGCCCAGTTGAGCAATCCGGTGACCCGCGCGAGCTGGGAACGCGCGCGCCAGGCGGCCATAGCGGTCGGCGTGACAGAGGCGGCCTACCTGCCGGTCCTCTCCGCCAATGTCCTCGCCGGTGTCCAGCAGACCTCGACCACCGCGCCCGGCATCGACGGACCACTCATCACCGTTCCCCTTGGCACACTGACCACGACCGGCGCGCAGGTGCTGCCATCGCTGGCCGTCCAATGGCTGCTCTTCGACTTCGGCGGGCGCGACGCCGCCAACGCGGCGGCGAAGGACCTTTCATACGCTGCCAACGTCACCTTCAACGGCGCCCACCAGAAACTGATCTTCGATGTCAGCAGTGCCTTTTTCAGCCTTTCTTCGGCGCGTGTGCAGCTCAGCATCGCGCGCGAGACGCTCGCCAACACCCAGACCGTGCTGTCGGCGGCCGAGGCGCGGCTGAAGACCGGCGTCGCGACGACGATCGAGGTCGCACAGGCTAAGCAGCAGGTGGCGCAGGCCCAGTTTGGCCTCACCCAGTCGCAGGGCCATGAGCGTAGCGCGTACCTGGCGCTGCTGCAGGCCATGGGGGTCTCGCCCACCATTACCATTCGGGTTCAGGATGCCAGTGGCCGCCGCCTTCCGCGAGCCGTGCCGCAGGATCTCAACCGGTTGATCGAGGCGTCGTTGCAGCGCCGGCCCGATGTGCAGGCCGCCTTCGCCAAGTACCGCGCCGACCAGAGCGGCATTGCCGCAGCCCGTGCCGAGTTCCTGCCCAAGGTGGCCCTGACCGGCAGCGTCAACCGGCTCGCTGCTTCGCTCGATGTCGAGGACAGCCGTTTCGGTCAGCTTGCGCATCTCCAGAGCAACCAGCCCAACGCCAACCTGCTTGTGGGCATCTCCATTCCCATCTTCGATGGTGGCCTGCGTGATGCGCGGCTGCAGGCGGCCATGGCGCAGGCGGCTGCTTCCGAGCAGGATCTTGCCGCGCTTCAGAACGCTGCTGCCCAGCAGATCGTCGTCGGCTATGACCTGCTACGGACGAGCCTTGCGGGCTATGCCGCGGCAACCGAGCTGACCAACGCGGCACAAACCACTTATGACGCTGCGCTCGACTACTACAAGAACGGCCTCGGGACTCTCGCCGACGTGAGCATCGCCCAGACCGGACTGCTGCAGGCGCGCCTCTCGAAGGCGACCGCACACAGCGATTCCCTCATCGCGGCAGCGACGATCGCATTCGCTACAGGTACGCTGACGAACCGGATGTCGTCCGGCGCCCTCTGAGCGCAAGCATCAGGGACGCCTCTCTCCTGGAACATAGGCCTCAGCCCAGCGGAAAACCTCCGAGAAGAACCGGGAGCGGGCGGGTTCGCTGGACAGCGTCAGATCGTGGATGCCGTTCTCGATCCGCACCAGGGTGACAATGCGGCCCAGTTTTATGGACTGGGCGGCGATGTCGGCGACGTTGAGGACGCTGTCCGTCCTGTCGATGGCCGCATGCCAGCGCCGGTTGGGGCCACTGGCAGTCGAGGTGCACACGAGGGCCGGGCAGGCGATATCCAGCCCCCGGTGGAGCTCGGCATGGCCGAGGCGGATTGCTCGAACCCACCCGGCAAGGACCGGGAAGCCGTTGAGAGGCTTTAGGTCGAGATCGTAGTCCCATTTGCCCCCGGTCGAGACGTGCAGGCTCCGGCCATAATGATCGCCCAGATCGCTGACGCCCAATCGCGGCGCCATCGCGCCCACCGCATTGACGAACCACGTGCCCAGCGTCCGCTCGAAGCGCGTGCCGTTCAGATCGAACCACGGGCTGTTGAGCACGAGCGCATCGATGGGGTTGGCCTTGCGCCGCTTGTTGGCCCAGAGGCTCGCGATGAGACCGCCCGTCGAATGCGCCATGAGGACCACGACGTCGTGGCCGAACTCGTCGCGCAGGACCGAGATGGCCGCGTCGAGGTCCCCGTCGTATTCGGCCAGGTCGAGGCAGAAGTTCGGCGTCTGGTGCGGCAGGAGGGATCGACCATACTTGCGCAGGTCGAGCGCGTAGAAGCTATATCCTCGCTGCTCCCACTCCCGGGCTAGGTGGGTCTGGAAGAAATAGTCGACAAAGCCATGCACATAGAGGACCGCCCGACGGTGGGCGGGCGGGCCGGGACGATGAACCAGGGTCGCTACAACCGGACCTTCCGCGTCGGGAGGCAAGGGGATGACGCGCGCGTCCCAATCGGGTCCCAGGATATCGGCCATGTCGCGCTCCACTGATCCGGTGCGGACATGATCGCTGCTGGCGCCACGAAGGTCTAGAGCGGGATGACTTCGACGGTGGCGCCGGCCGGCTGCCCCGGATCGTTCTCCGGCTGAACGATCAGCGCTTGCGCCCGCGCCAGGGACGAGGTGTGACCGCTGTCGGTCTCCGAGATCGGGCGGACCTGCGTCACCCCCGTGCCCGACGTTTCGATGGTGGCACGCTGGAAGTGCCGGCGGGCCGTATTGGCGGGCAGGGGTTCGGCGAGGGGCAGCGAGAGGCGTGCCCCGAGCGGATTGGCATCGCACAGCCAGCGCCGGAGTGCCGGCAGGAGGAAGACGGTCGCCGTCACCATGGCCGACACCGGGTTGCCGGGCAAACCGAAGACAAGCGTGCTGCCGCGGGTGCCGAACATGAGCGGCTTGCCGGGGCGCATGTTGATGCGCCAGAAGTCGATCTCGACCCCGAGGTCCTTGAGCACGTCTTGAACGATGTCGTGATCGCCAACGCTGGCGCCGCCAGTAGTGACCACGATATCGGCAGCGAGGGCCTGCTCGAGGCGGGCGGCAAGAGCCGAGGCATCGTCACGCGCTATCCCGAGGTCGCGAACCTGGCTGGCGAATGGAGCCAGCAAGGGAACAAGGCCGAATGAATTGGAGGCTACGATCTGGTCCGGGGCGAGCGCGGCGCCGGGCAGGACGAGTTCGTCCCCGGTCGCGAGAACGGAAATCGCCGGACGCTTGGCGACGGTCAGCGTGGGGGCGTTGGCGGCCGCGGCGAGTGCCAGCGAATAGGGAGTCAGCCTAGTGCCGATTGCGAGCAGTTCGGCGCCGGAACGGAAGTCGTTGCCGGTCGGACGGATCGAGCGCCCCGCCGTCGGGCGTTCGGAGAACTTGACCGCGCCGTCCGATGCCGTCGCCAGTTCCTGCATGATCACACAGTCGGCTCCTTGCGGAACCGGAGCGCCGGTAAAGATGCGGACGGCCTGGCCGGGTTGCAGCGTGCCAGCAAACCCGTGCCCGGCCTGGGAAACGCCAACCAATTGCACCGAACGCGTCGCGTCCTCGGCGAAATCGGCGGCGCGAACGGCATAGCCGTCCATGGCGCTGGCGTTGAAAGGGGGCTGACTATGGGCCGCCAGGAGCGGAGCCACGAGCGTGCGTCCGTTGGCTTCTGCCAACGGAACCGTTTCCGGGGTGGGTGCAGGTATGCGCGAGAAGATCTGTTCGAGCGCCTGCTCGACGGGAAGCAGGCTCATGTCTCGCGCCGATAGTCGCCGGACTTGCCGCCGCTCTTCTCGACCAGTTGCACGCCGGTGATGGTCATGCCGCGGTCGAGCGCCTTGGCCATGTCATAAAGGGTAAGCGCGGCGACCGAAGCGGCAGTAAGCGCCTCCATTTCGACCCCGGTCTGCCCAGTGGTCTCGGCGGTGGCGGTGATCGCCAGGGCTACGCCTTCTCCCACGATCTCGACCTCGACCTTGGTGAGGGCGATCGGGTGGCAGAGCGGGATCAACTCGGACGTCTTCTTGGCCGCCATGATGCCCGCGATGCGCGCCACAGCCAGGGCATCGCCCTTCTTGAGCGCGCCACCCAAGATGGCTTCAACCGTTTCCGGCTGTGCCTCTAGGACAGCGCGTGCAACCGCGCGGCGGCGGGTCGAGTCCTTGCCACCGACGTCGACCATGTGGGCCTCGCCGTTTTCGTTGAGATGTGTAAGGCCGGAGGACATGTCAGGCTACCTCCGCGCCCTCTAGCAACATACGCGTTGCCGCCACTACGTCTGTCTGCCGCATCAGGCTTTCGCCCACGAGGAAGGTGGTGATGCCGGCGTCGCGGAGTTCCTCGACATGCGCGTGGTCAACGATGCCGCTCTCCGAGACCAGGAGCTTGCCGGCGGGAACGCCGACAGCCAGGTTCATCGAGGTCTGCAGGGTCGTCTCGAAGGTCCGCAGGTTGCGGTTGTTGATGCCGATCATTTCGGCATCGAGGGTCAGGGCCCGGTCGAGCTCGATCTGGTCGTGCACCTCAACCAGCGCATCCATGCCCCATTCCTTGGCGGCATCGAGCAGATAGCGCGCAGTGTCGTCCCCGACGGCGGCCATGATCACGAGGATGCAATCGGCACCCATCGCCCGGGCCTCGGCTACCTGGTAGGTCTCGAACAGGAAGTCCTTGCGGAGCACGGGCAGCGTAACCGCCGCCCGTGCTTCGATGAGGTAATTGGCCGATCCCTGAAACGAGGGGCGGTCGGTCAGAACGGACAGGCAGGTGGCGCCGCCCTGCTGGTAGGCGCGGGCGATCTCGGCCGGGTTGAAATCGGGCCGGATGAGCCCCTTGGAGGGGCTCGCCTTCTTGACCTCGGCAATCAGCCCGAACTCGCCTGCGGCACGCTTGGCCTTGAGAGCCTTGAGGAACCCGCGGGGCGCGGGCTGGTCATGGGCCATGGCGACCACTTCGTTCCATGGGCGCATGGCCTTGGCGGCGGCGATTTCTTCGCGCTTATAGGCTTCGATCTGCTGAAGGATATCGGTCATCAGGCTTGTCCGTTTGAGACGGCGATGAGTTTATCAAGCGTGGCCTTGGCCGCGCCCGTGTCGATCTGGTGGGCGGCCAGCGCAATACCGTCCCGTAGGTCCTCGACCCTGTCGGCGACCAGCAATGCGGCACCCGAGTTGAAGAGCACGATGTCACGATAGGGGCCCTGCGCGCCTTCGAGCAGCGCGCGGAGCGCCTCGGCATTCTCCTGCGGATCGCCGCCCTTGAGTTCGGCGAGCGTGGCGGTGCGTAAGCCCACATCCTCGGGCGAAATCATGAACGTCGTCAGGCTGCCGCCCGCAATCTGCGCCACATGGGTAGGGCCGGTGATGGTGATTTCGTCCAGTCCGTCGCTGCCATGCACGACCCAGGCCTTGATGGCCCGGTTGGCCAGGAGCGCGGCGGCAACCGGTTCGACCCATTCCTCGGCGAAAACGCCGAGCAGATAGCGGCGGACGCCCGCCGGATTGGACTGGGGACCCAGGAGGTTGAACATCGTGCGCGTGCCCAACTCGACCCGGGTCGGCCCGACATGCTTCATGGCCGGATGATGCGCCGGCGCGAACATGAAGCCGAGACCGGTTTCGCGGATGTTGCGCGCGATCTCTTCGGGCGTGGAGTCGATCTTGACCCCCAACGCCTGGATGGCCTCGGCGGAACCGGACTTCGAGGAAAGCGCCCGGTTGCCGTGCTTGGCTACCGGTACGCCCGCCGATGCCACCACGAAAGCGCTGGCGGTCGAGATGTTGAGCGTGCCGGCGCCATCGCCGCCTGTACCCACGATGTCGATGGCGCCCTCGGGCGCCTCGACCGGTATCATCCTTTCGCGCATGATCGAGACTGCGGCCGCGATTTCGACCACGGTCTCGCCCTTGACGCGCATCCCCATCAGGAAGGCCCCGAGCTGGGAAGGCGTAGCCTCCCCGGACATGATGGAATTCATCAGTCCGCGCATTTCCTCTCCCGAAAGGTCACGGCCTGTTGCGATCTTGTTCAGTGCTGCCTTGATTTCCACGACGGATCCCCCTTTTTCGCCGGTCACGCTGCGCTGGCGACATTGAAGTCGCGCGCAATGTTGAGGAAGTTCTGCAGCAGCGCATGACCGTTCTCGGAGGCGATGCTCTCGGGGTGGAACTGGACGCCGTGTATGGGCCTGGTGCGGTGCTGCAGCCCCATGATGAGGCCGTCATCCGTGCGCGCGGTGACCTCGAGTACGTCCGGGAGCGTCTCCGGCTTGACGATCAGGGAGTGGTAGCGGGTGGCTTCGAAGCCAGAGTTGAGGCCTCGGAAGATACCCTTGCCTTCGTGCGAGATCGGGCTGGTCTTGCCGTGCATCAGGTGCGGCGCGCGAACGACGTCTCCACCCATGGCCTGGCCGATGGCCTGATGGCCCAGGCACACGCCCAGCATGGGGATGGTGCCGCCGAAGCGATCGATGACCGCAAGACAGATGCCGGCGTCATCGGGCGTGCCAGGGCCGGGTGACAGCACGATTGCCTCGGGCGCGAGGGCCGCGATCTCTTCGAGCGTGATCTTGTCGTTCCGGCGCACCGTGGAATCGGCGCCCAGATCGCCCAGGAACTGGACGAGGTTGTAGGTGAAGCTGTCGTAGTTATCGATAACGAGGAGTTTCATGGCTTTTCTCCTGTCCGGACTTTAGCGCGCGATAGGCACAAGGGCCATGCTGCACCCGCCCGGAGGTGATTTCGGGTTCAGAGCGACGTCGAAATATCCATGAAGGCCCGCCATCGCGGGCAGGGGTGAGGAATGAGGTGGGCGCGTGCGTTCCTCACTGCCCGATCCTCGCTTCGCCCGCATAGCGCAGCGCCTCTTCGGCGGCGAAGAACAGGGCGCGGGCCTTGTTTTCGCATTCGAGCTGCTCGAGCTCCGGCTTGCTGTCGGCAACGATCCCGGCGCCCGCCTGAACATAGAGCTTGCCGTTGGTCAGGATCGCCGTGCGCAGGACGATGCAGGTGTCCATGTTGCCGTCGGCGCCGAAATAGCCGACGCAGCCGCCGTAGATACCACGGCGCTCCTTTTCGAGCTCATCGATGATCTCCATGGCGCGCACCTTGGGCGCTCCCGAGACCGTGCCCGCCGGGAAGCCGGCCGAAAGCGCGTCGATGAAATCGTATTTGGGATCGAGCACGCCCACGACGTTCGAAACGATGTGCATGACGTGCGAGTAGTACTCGAGGAAGAACTTGTCGGTGACCTTGACCGAGCCGATCTGGGAAACGCGGCCGACGTCGTTCCGGCCCAGGTCGAGCAGCATCAGGTGCTCTGCCAGTTCCTTGGGGTCGCTGAGCAGTTCGTCGGCGAGTTCCTTGTCGCGCGTGGGCGTCGCGCCACGCTTGCGCGTGCCGGCGATCGGGCGGATGGTGACTTCGCCCTTGTCCACCTTCACCAGGATTTCCGGGCTCGATCCCGCGACCGAGAAGCCGTCGAAATCGAGGAAATACATGTAGGGGGAAGGATTGGTCCGGCGCAGGGCGCGGTAGAGCGCAGTCGCCGGCAGGGTGAAGTCGGCCTCGAAGCGCTGCGAGATCACGACCTGGAAGATGTCACCGGCCCGGATGTACTCCTTGGCCGTCTCGACCATCGCGAAATACTCGTCGCGGCTCGTGTTGCTCGTGACCTCGATGCTCTCGACCTCGGGCAGGTCGCCGACCACCGACAGCGCGCGAGAGAGGCGCTGCGTGGCGTCGTCAATGCGCAGGTTGGCCGATTCGAACGCCTGTCGCGCCGACACCGAGGCGCGGGGGTAGACCGGGGCGGTGAGGTAGAGCTCATCCTTGAGGGTATCGAAGATGGCCAGGACCGAGGGACGCATCAGGATGGCGTCGGGCAGGCCCATCGTATCCGGATTGTTGTCGGGCAGCACTTCCATCTGCCGGACCATGTCGTAGCCCATGTACCCATGGATGCCGGCGGCCGTGTTGGGCAGGCCCTCGGGCACGTCGATCTGGGATTCGCGGACCAGCTCGCGCAGCACGTCGAGCGGCGGTTTGTCGACCGGGACGAAATTGTCCGGGTTGTGGCCGGCATCTCGGTTGAGCAGGGCCTTGCCCTTCTCCACCTTGAGGATCAGGTCGGGCTGCAGCCCGATGATCGAATACCGCCCCTTGGTCGAACCGTCCTGCACGGATTCGAGCAGGAACGTATTGCGACGTCCGTCGGCCAGCTTGAGATAGGTGCCGATCGGCGTCTCGAGATCGGCGACGACCCGCCGGAACACGATCTGGGCGAAGCCCTCGTCGTACCGGCTCGCAAAGCGCTGATAGAAGTCGTCGCCCATCTTACTGCGTTACGCTCGTGCTCAGGAGCTGGTTGAGGGCTGCCTGGTTGATATGCACGCCGGCCTGGTCGCGCACGCCGCTGACGAACTCGCCGTAAAGGGCGTTGCGCGCGGCGTCCTCGACGGCGGTCTTGATGCGCGGGTCGAGGTCGCCCGAAGCCGGAGTGACCTCGGAAACCTTGAATACCACATAGTCGCCATCGGCATTCTTGACGGTCCCGTGATGATCCGGACCACCATCGAAGATGGCGTTGGCGACCTGCGCGTTGAACACCGGCGTGCCGTCGCCCTGCCGGTCGAGCGGAGCGGAGACTTCGGGGAACTGGTTGAGTGAGGCAGCGATATCGGCGATCGACGTGCCGGCGTCGAGCTGGGCCAGGATCTTGACGGATTCGTCAGCGAGAGCCTGCTCGGTCTTCTCGTTGGTCCAGGCCTCGGCCACGGCATCGTGAACCTCGGCCAGCGTCTGGTCGCGCGCCGGTTCGATCTTGCTCAGGTCGAACCAGGCATTGCGGTTGGCAGCCAGCGAGATGGACGGGGTGAGCTTGTTGGCCTCGGCGGCAAAGATGGTCTGGCCGATCTTGGCGGCATCACCCTCGAGAAGGCCCGAAACCGTCGAAAGCTGGGGAGCGCCGGGCGTGAGGTCGAGATGGACCAGCGGCAGCTTGAAGCGCTCGGCAATCTGGGTGAGCGGCTGGAGCGTGGCGCGCAACTCCTCGACCTGGTCGAGCACATCGCCATATTCGGCCTTGGCCTGGCTCAACGCCAGGTTCTTGGCCACCTGGTCCTTGGCTTCGGCGAGCGAGAGCGTACCGCCCGCGACAATGTCGCTGACCGAGATCGCGCGCTGCTGGCCCTGGATGCCCGGTATCAGCACGAAGTCGCCCGCCTTGGCGAGCCCGAAGGCGGCTTCGGCTAGGGCAGGGTCGGTGACCTGCGGCTTGGACAGGGTGCCGATGACCGTGGGGGTGATCTGCGTTTCCTTGAGGATGTCCTCAAAGCTCTTACCCGCCGCCTTGCCGTCGGTGAAGGCCTTGACTGCCGCGTCGTCGGGCAGCACGGCCTGCACGATCGTGCGCTGCTCGGCCTTGGTCAGGCTATCCTTGGTGCGCTCGTATTCGGCCGCGATTTCCTCGTCGGTCGGCGTCTTGGTAGCAGCGAGCGTCTCGGGCGACAGCACCAGGAGATCGACGGTGCGCGTCTCCTTGGTCCGGAACTCGGACTGGTGGTCCTTGAGATACGCGGTCAGGTCGTCCTCGGTCGGCTCGGCAACCGGGGGAAGGGAGGTCGAGTTCAGCACGAAATAGTCGACCGTGCGCTTGTCGCCCATGTAGTGGTTGATGATCGAAAGGGCGGCGTCGGGAACCTCGGTGTCGCCGAACAGGCCCGTGGCCAGCTGCTGGCGGCGCGCCACCTTGCTCTGCATGGCCAGGTACTCGCTCTCGGTAAAGCCGTTCTGGGCCAGAACCTGCACGAACATCTGGCGGTTGAAGCCGCCGAGCGTGCCGCCGAAGCTCGGGTCGTTGCGGACGAGTTCGGCGAGTTTGTCTTCGGAAACGCCAAGGCCGAACTGGTTGGCCAACTGGTTGACGGCGGCATCGGACGAGAGGCGCGAGAGCGTCATGCCGGGCACGCCGAGCTGGTTGGCCTGATCGGGCGTCGGCACCTGGCCGATCTGCTGCGCGACCATCTGGAGCTGCTGCTGGTAGGCGCGCTGGAAGTCGCGGGTCGAGATGTCCTCATCACCCACGCGGGCGACAGTGGTCGAGCCCAGGTTGGTGATGACGTTGCTGATGCCGAAGGCGGCGAAACTCACAATCAGAACGGCAAAGAAGACCTTGGCGATGAAGGTCTTGGAGAAGCTACGCAAACTGTCGAGCATGTGGTGTCGTTCCGGATCGAAGTTCTTTATTGCCAGTTCAGGGCTGGCCTTGGCTTTGGGCGGCGGATAATAGACAGGCAAAACCCGCAGCCGCAAGGCGGGGTAAGACAATAAGACGTAAGGCGCAAGAGGCGAGGAGCAAAGCGCATGGCGAGCGAGATCACCCCCCTGATCGCGGGCAACTGGAAAATGAACGGTTTGCAAGCGCAGATGAACGAGTTTCAGGCGCTTGGGGATAAGCTCGCAACGCTCGAGAACCGCAACGCCCTCGTCGCCATCTGCCCGCCCGCAACGCTACTCGCCGCCATGAGCGAAAAGGGCGCGGTGAGCGGCATCGCCACCGGCGGCCAGGACTGCCATGCTTCGCCCAACGGCGCCCACACCGGCGACATCAGCGCGCTGATGCTCAAGGATGCCGGCGCGGCCTATGTCATCGTGGGACACAGCGAGCGGCGCGCCGACCATGCGGAGACAGACGCGCAGGTGCGTGCCAAGGCCCAGGCGGGGATCGCGGCAGGGCTTGTGCCGATCATCTGCGTCGGAGAGACCCGCGCCGAACGCGAAGCGGGCAAGGCCGATGCCATCGTGGCGGGGCAGTTGGAGGGCTCGGTGCCCGACATGGCTTCCGAAGCCGAGATCGTGATCGCCTACGAGCCCGTCTGGGCCATCGGCACCGGTCTCACCCCGACCAATGCCGACATCGCCCAGATGCATGCCGGCATCCGCCGCCTGCTGGTCGAGCGGTTCGGGGCGCGGGGGCAGACGATCAGGATTCTCTATGGCGGCTCGCTCAAGCCGGCCAATGCCAAGGAGATTCTCGCAGTGGAAAACGTCAATGGCGGCCTCGTCGGTGGCGCTTCCCTCTTGGCGAATGACTTCTTCGCCATTATCTCAGCGGCATAACGTTCCGAGCGAGCGTGAAAAACACGTGCGTTCCGTCTGGTATTTGCCGGACGGTCCGTGTATGACCGCGCATCTTTTGCAAAAGTTTCGAGACTGACTCCTCATGGCCACTGTCCTGATTGTTGCCTATTTGCTGATCGTGATCGCGCTGATCGCAGTGATCCTGCTGCAGCGCTCCGAAGGCGGCGCACTCGGGATTGGCGGCGGCTCGAACCAGTTCATGACCGCGCGCGGTTCGGCAAACCTTCTCACCCGCACCACCGCGATCTTGGCGACCCTTTTCTTCGCCATGGCCATCGGCCTGACGATCCTGGCCGAACTCGATCGCGGTTCGCAGAGCATTCTCGACCGGGCCCAGCAGACGACGGACGGCAACACCAGCCAGCCGACCAGCGTGCTCGACGCGCTCAACCAGCTTCAGGGCGATACCTCGGGCACCCCGGCCGCGCCGGCGACGACGACGCCTGCCGCTCCGGCCTCGACCGATACGCCCGACCTGGCCGTGCCGGCTGCGCCTGCCGCCGACGCCACGACCACCCCGGCTGCGCCGGCTGACACCACGACCCCGGCTGCGCCCGAAACGACGGCGCCGGCGACCACGACCGAGACGACCACCCCCGCCGCTTCGAGCGACGCGGCTCCGGCGGCGACCCCGGCGGAACCCGCCAGCACCGGCGGCGGCCAGACGACAACGAACTAAACCGCCGAAATGGCGTGACGGAAAAAGGGGATGGAGACATCCCCTTCTTCTTTTTGTGTGGGCTCCGAAAGTCGCAGCTTAGGGGCTCTTCGAATCGATGCGAAAAAGTGTAAGGTGAAAGCCCATGGCTCGGTACGTTTTCATCACCGGAGGCGTGGTCTCCTCGTTGGGTAAAGGTCTGGCATCCGCGGCACTGGGCGCGGTGTTGCAGGCCCGTGGCTACAAGGTCCGCTTGCGCAAGCTGGACCCCTATCTCAACGTCGATCCGGGCACGATGTCGCCGACCCAGCACGGCGAGGTGTTCGTCACCGACGACGGCGCCGAGACGGACCTGGACCTGGGGCACTACGAGCGCTTCACCGGGCGTGCCGCCAACAAGCAGGACAACATCACCACCGGCCGCATCTACTCGGACATCATCGCCAAGGAGCGGCGGGGCGACTACCTGGGCGCCACCGTGCAGGTGATCCCGCACGTGACCGACGCCATCAAGAATTTCGTCATCGAAGGCAACGAAGACTATGACTTCGTGCTCGTCGAGATCGGCGGCACTGTGGGCGATATCGAAGGCCTGCCGTTCTTCGAAGCCATCCGCCAGCTCGGCAACGACCTGCCGCGCCATCACGCGGTCTATGTCCACCTCACGCTGATGCCGTTCATCCCGAGCGCGGGCGAACTCAAGACCAAGCCGACCCAGCACTCGGTCAAGGAACTGCGCTCGATCGGCATCGCGCCCGACGTACTGCTGGTGCGCTGCGACCGCCCGATCCCGCAGAGCGAGCGCCGCAAGCTTTCGCTGTTCTGCAACGTGCGCGAGAGCGCCGTGATCCAGGGCCTGGACGTGGCATCGATCTACGACGTGCCGCTGGCCTACCACAAGGAAGGCCTCGATAACGAAGTGCTCGCCGCCTTCGGCATCACCGATGCGCCCGCGCCGGACCTGTCGGCCTGGACCGAAGTCTCGCACCGCCTCCATAACCCGGAGGGCGAAGTCAACATCGCCATCGTCGGCAAGTATACCGGCCTCAAGGATGCCTATAAGTCGCTCTCGGAAGCCCTGACCCACGGTGGCATCGCCAACCGCACCAAGGTCAACATCCAGTGGATCGACAGCGAGGTCTTCGAACGCGAGGACCCGGCGCCCTATCTCGAGCATGTCCACGGCATCCTGGTGCCGGGCGGGTTCGGCGAGCGCGGCTCGGCCGGCAAGATCCAGGCGGCGCGCTTCGCGCGGCTCAAGGACGTGCCGTATTTCGGCATCTGCTTCGGCATGCAGATGGCCTGCATCGAGGCGGCCCGCAACACGGCCGGCATCAAGAATGCGTCCTCCACCGAATTCGGCCCGACCAAGGAACCGGTCGTCGGCATGATGACCGAGTGGATCAAGGGCAACGACACCGAGACGCGCGGCGCCGAGGGCGACCTGGGCGGCACGATGCGCCTGGGCGCCTATCCGGCACAGCTCGTGCGCGGCAGCCGCGTGGCCGATATCTATGGCTCGACCCACATCTCCGAGCGTCACCGCCATCGCTATGAAGTGAACATGGACTACCGCAAGGTGCTCGAGAAGAACGGCCTGCTGTTCTCCGGCGTCTCGCCCGATGGCAAGCTGCCCGAGATCGTGGAGCGCACCGATCACCCGTGGTTCATCGGCGTGCAGTTCCACCCCGAGCTCAAGAGCAAGCCGTTCGAGCCGCACCCGCTCTTCGCCAGCTTCATCGCCGCCGCCATCGAGCAGAGCCGGCTGGTCTAAGGAGCAGGGCTTCCATGGCGGACATCGTCAGCTTCAAGCTTGCCCGCAAGCGCAAGGAGCGAGAGGCCAAGGAAGCCCAGGCCGCGGAGAACCGGATAAGGTTCGGCCGCACCAAGGCCGAGAGGCAGAAGACCGATGCCGAAAAGGCCCTGGCCGAACGGCGGATCGACGGACATAAGCTGGAGGAGGAGTAATATCTTCCTTCGGCTCTTTGATTAAACCAGCATATCAAGATACCGACGCAGCGACCTGTTTCAACAAAGGAATATGGCGTTCATCGGTTTCAAATTTCATCAAAATTTGAATGAAATTCGGTGTTGTTGTAGCCGAACGCGCACGTTTGCGGGGCCCAGGCGGCGATCCCGGCCAAGTTTCGCTGCGCCGTCTCGCCGAGGCGGTCCGGGACGCAATTGACTTGTGAAGAGCGTCTCGCCAAAGTTGGTGCATCAAGAAGGGGGGCTGAATGTCCGACCGTGTTCCGGGTGCTCCTGATCCGGGCGAAATAGCCACCCGGGTGCGCAATTTCGATTGGGCCAGCACCAGCCTCGGCCCGATGGCATCCTGGCCATCGCAACTAAGGGCCGCAATAGACATCGCACTCGCCTCCCAGGCCCAGATCGTCCTGTTCTGCGGGCCTGAATTCCTTGCCGTCTACAACGACGCCTACGCGCCCACCATCGGGACCAAGCACCCGGCGGCCCTGGGCCGACCGGCGAGCGAGCACTGGTCCGAGCTGTGGGACGACCTCGAGCCGCTGCTGAGGCGCGTAGCCGACAGCGGCGAAACCGTATTTGCCCGCGACCGCGCCTTCTATATCGAGCGCGGAGCAGGGCCGGAAACGGTATTCTTCGACATCTCCTATTCGCCCGTCCGCGATGACAAGGGCGAGGTGGTCGCCATCTTCTGCGTTGTCAACGAAACCACCGATCGAGTCGGCTATGAAGCCAAGCTGAACCGGCTGGCCTCCATCGTTTCCTCCTCGCAGGACGCGATCCTGGGCATCGACCTCGATCTGACGGTGACCGACTGGAATGATGGCGCCGAAAAGCTCTACGGGTTCGCGCGCGACGAGATCGTCGGCAAGTCGGTAACGGCCCTTATCCCGCCCGACCGATTGGACGAAGAAGCCCGCATCATCGAGCAGATCAAGGCGGGCGGACATGTCGAGCCGCACGAGACCGTCCGCATGAACAAGGACGGACGACCTGTTGACGTCTCGCTCTCGGTCTCCCCCATTCACGACGCCCGCGGCAGGGTCGTCGGCGCTTCCAAGATCGCTCGCGACATCAGCGACCGAAAGGCCGCCGAGCAGGCGCAGAAGGTCCTGATCGGCGAACTCAACCACCGGGTGAAGAACCTCCTCGCCACCGTCCTTGCGATTGCCCGGCAGACGTTCCGCAATGTCGAGGATCTCGACGCGTCGCGGTCGAGCTTCGAGGCCCGGCTGCTCAACCTGGCCAAGGCCCATGACCTGCTGACCACCAGCGGCTGGGAGAAGGCCAGCCTGCAGCAGGTAGTCGAGAACGCGCTGGCGCCGTTCTCGTCCAGTCGCATCGACGTGGAGGGGCCCCCGCTCAAGCTCCAGCCCAAGGCGGCGGTCGCCGTGGCGCTGATCCTGCACGAGCTGGCGACCAATGCCTCCAAGTACGGGGCGCTGTCGACGCCCGACGGACGCGTCAGCGTCACCTGGACCATCGAGGACGAAGGCGAGGCAAGGTTCCGGCTCTCCTGGCGCGAAGCGGGTGGACCGCCGGTTGTGGCTCCGGCGCGAAAGGGCTTCGGATCCCGCCTGATCGAGAGCATGGTCTTCCAGCTCGACGGAACCTTCGAGCTGACCTACGAGCCGGACGGCGTATCCTGCCGGATCGACGCGCCGCTCTCATCGGATTGGCGCGACACGGACCTGGATATCGTCGATCAGAAGTAGCAGCGAGCGGCGTCGTCAGCCGGCGCGGATGAGCTGGATCGCGGTGTCTTTCCGGAAGAGATAGAGCAGGGTGCGCAGGGCTTCGCCGTCCTGGCCGGTGAGGCCGGGATTGCCCGCCAGCGCCGCCTTGGCGTCGTCATGGGCCCAATCGAGCAGATGCCGGTGCGCATCCGGGACGGCGAGGCGGTAACCGGGCATGCCGGACTGACGGGTGCCCAGGATATCGCCCTGTCCGCGCAGCTCGAGGTCGCGCTCGGCGATGACGAAGCCGTCCTCGGTGCTCTTGATGGTGTCGAGGCGCGCCCGCGCCGTCTCCGAGAGCGGATCCTTGTAGAGCAGCAGGCAGGCGGAGCGGTTGGAGCCGCGTCCGACGCGCCCGCGCAACTGGTGGAGCTGGGCAAGACCGAAGCGCTCGGCATGTTCGATGATCATGATCGAGGCATTGGGAACGTCGACGCCGACCTCGATGACCGTCGTCGCCACGAGAATTTTGGTCTCGTTGCGCGCGAACCGGGTCATGATCTCCTGCTTGGCCGCCGCGCCCAGCTTGCCATGGATGAGCGCGACCTGATCGCCAAACACCTTCTTGAGCTCGGCGAAGCGGTCTTCGGCGGAGACCACGCTCAGGTGCTCGGATTCCTCGACCAGCGGGCAGACCCAGAACGCCTGCGCGCCCTCGTCGATCCGCGCCTGGAGGCGCGAAACGACCCGGCCATATTCGGAGATGGGAAGGACGGCGGTGTCGATCGGCTGACGGCCGGCGGGCTTTTCGCGCAGGATCGAAACGGCCATGTCGCCGAAATGGGTGAGGACGAGGGTGCGTGGGATGGGCGTGGCGGTCATCACCAGCAGATCGGTGTGCCTGCCTTTTTCCGAGAGCGCCAGGCGCTGATGGACGCCGAACCGGTGCTGTTCATCCACCACGGTGAGGCCGAGATCGGCGAACTCGACGCCGGACTGGAAGAGGGCATGCGTGCCCACGGCAATGCTGGTGGCGCCACTGGCGAGGCCCGCCAGGGCCGCACGGCGCTCGGCGGCGGGCATCTTGCCGGTGAGGAGCACGATGCCCAGTCCCGCGGCATCGGCAAGGGGCTTGAGCGTTCGGAAGTGCTGGGCGGCCAGCAACTCGGTGGGGGCCATCAACGTCGATTGCGCGCCTGATTCCGCCAGCGCCGCCATGGCCATGAGCGCGACCACCGTCTTGCCGGCGCCGACATCGCCCTGGAGCAGGCGCGACATGCGGTTGGGAGAGGCCAGGTCCTCCCTGATATCGGCAACGGCCTGCCTTTGGCCATCCGTCATCGAAAAGGGCAGGGCGGCCTCGATCCGTGACGTGATCTCGCCGGTAAAGGCGCGCGAGACGCCGCGCGCCGCCACCAGCTGGCTGCGCACGAGCTGCAGCGTCAACTGGCCGGCGAGGTATTCGTCATAGGCCAGCCGCTGGCGGGCAGGGCCCATGAGGTCCCCGTCCTCGGGTTCCTGGGGCATGTGCACCTTGCCCATGGCCTCGCGGAAGCTCGGCCAGTTGAAACGCTCGCGCGTCGCCTGGGGAATCCAGTCATCGAGCTCGGGGACGGTTTCCACGACCTGGCGGACGACCTTGGTTAGCGCCTTGGAGGAAAGCCCCTGGGTGAGCGGATAGACCGGCTCGACCAGCGGCAGGGTCGCGAACTTGTCGGGCTCGACGATGTAGTCGGGGTGCGTGATCTGCTTTTCACCGTTGAAGAAGCCGATCTGGCCCGAGACGTAGCGCTCCTCGCCGACCGGCAGGGCCTTCTCGATCCAGCCGCCCTCCGAACGAAAGAAGATGAGCTGAATGTCCCCGGTCTCGTCATGGGCGAGGACCCGGTGGGGAATGCCCTTGCGGCCACGCGGGGGCACGATGTGGCGGTCGATATGGAGTTTCAGCGTGACCGTGCCGCCCATCCAGGTATTGGCGACACCCACCATCTTGCGCCGGTCGACGACGCCGGACGGCATGTGCATGAGCACGTCGAGCGCGATGGCTTCCTGCCCGTCCGGGGCGCCGAAGAAGCGCGTGAGCAGGGCGGACAGGTGCGGGCCCACGCCCTTGAGGGAGTGAAGCGAACGGAACAGCGGATCGAGGGTCGAAGGTCTGGGCACGATTCTTCCTAGAGTCCGGCAAGGAGTAGAAGGTTTTGAGGTGCGGGAAAAGCGGACCGGGGTGCGCTTCCCTCCCCGCAAGGGGGAGCGAGACCTGCCGGCAAGATTGAAGGTCTGCCGCATCCAAATGTGTGACAACGGCCGTCTTTGCGCGTAAGAAGGCCTCCCACATCACTGAGTTGACCCGATCATGGCCCTTCAAAACAGCGCCGGTGAAGACACTGCTATGCGCCGCCGCCGCATGCGCTATCGCGCCTGGCACCGTGGAACCCGCGAGATGGACCTGATCCTTGGGCCCTATGCCGATGCCCATATCGAAGGCCTCCCCGAAGCGGAGCTCGACAGGCTCGAAAAGCTCATGAACGAGGAGGATACGGACCTGCTCAAGTGGATCATGGGCCAGGAGCCGGTGCCCGCCGATGTCGATGCCGAACTGCTCGCGGTGCTGGCCCGGTTCAACGACGCGAGGCTGGCGGGCATATGAGCCAGGTACCGGTCCGCACCATCTCCAATGTCCCCGATGGCATGCAGGCGGTTGTCCTGGCGCGCCTGGTCGAGGAACGCCTCAAGGCCGACCCCGAGGCCGCCGCCGCAGCAGTGTTCGTGGCGCGCGACGGGCGGCGCCTGCAGCGCATGGCCGAGACACTGGCGCAATTGCTGCCCGGCCACGCGATCCTTACCGTCCCCGCCTGGGACTGCCTGCCCTATGACCGCGTCTCGCCCAACACGGTGACGATCGCCGAGCGCATGAAGACGCTGGCGGCGCTGACAGACGGCTCGGCCAGGGGCGCAGTGGTGCTGACGGCCGTCAATGCGCTCGTCCAGCGGCTCATCCCGCGCGAGGTGACAGCAGGCATGTCCTTCTCGGCCGCGGCCGGCAAGGTCGTGGCCAGCGACAAGCTCATCGCCTGGGCGGCCAATAACGGCTACCTGCGCGTGCCCACCGTGCGCGAAGCCGGCGAATACGCCGTACGCGGCGGCATCGTCGATCTCTTTCCGGCCGGCCAGGAAACCCCGCTGCGATTCGATTTCTTCGGCTCCCAGCTCGAAACCATCCGCACCTTCGACCCCGACAGCCAGCGCACGACCGGCAACATCAAGACGATCTCGCTGGCGCCGATGAGCGAGGCGGTGCTCGCCGAGGACACCATCCGGCGCTTCAGGCGCAATTACACGGCGACCTTCGGCGGCAATACCGCCGACGATCCGCTCTACGCCGCCGTCAGCGCCGGACAGCGCTTCCCGGGTGTCGAGCACTGGCTGCCGTTCTTCTATGAGGACATGAGCCGGCTGGCCGACTACACGGGCGACGCCCCGTTCGTCTTCGACGACCAGGCCAAGGAAGCCTTCGCCGAACGCCAGCAGCAGATCGCCGATTACTACGATGCCCGCCAGGAAGCGCGCCAGGCCCCCGCCGGCGCCACCTCGGGCGCACCCTATAAGCCCATCGAGCCGGGCCTGCTCTACGAGATGGAGGCGCCGGCCTATGCGCAGGCGGGCACCACCGTCGTCCAGCTCTCCCCGTTCTCGGCCCCGGGCGGCAGCAAGCGGGACGACGCCGGCGGACGCCTGGCCCACAATTTCGCCGCCGAGCGGCAGGCCGCCGACACCAATCTCTTCGAGGCGGTCGTCGACCTCCTCAAGAAGAACAGCCGGGCAGGGCGCCGCACCATCATCGCCTGCTGGTCGACTGGCACGCGCGACCGCATGGCCCAGGTGCTGCACGACCACGGGCTCCAGAACCCGCGCATGGCCGAAAACTGGCGCGACGCGGAAACCACCTCGGCCAATACCACTGCGCTGGTGGTGCTGGGCCTCGACACGGGCTTCGAGACCGACGACCTGCTGGTGCTTTCCGAGCAGGATATCCTGGGCGAGCGCATCCTGCGCCCGCAGCGCCGCAAGAAGGCCAGCGACGCGCTGACCGAGGCGGCAAGCCTGGCGGCCGGGGACCTGGTAGTCCATGTGGATCACGGTATCGGCCGGTTCGTGGGCCTAAAGGTCATCGAGGCGGGCGGGGCGCCCCACGAGTGCGTGGAGATCGAATACGCCAAGGGCGACAAGCTCTACCTGCCGGTCGAGAACATCGAACTGCTCTCGCGCTACGGCTCGGAAGAGACCGGGGCGGAGCTCGACCGGCTGGGCGGCGTCGCCTGGCAGGCCAAGAAGGGCCGGCTCAAGAAGCGCATCCGCGAGATGGCCGAGCAGCTCATCAAGATCGCGGCGGCGCGTCAGCTCACAAGATCCGACCCGATTGCGCTCCCGACCGGCGCCTACGAGGATTTTGCCGCGCGCTTCCCCTACGAGGAGACCGAGGACCAGCTCGTGGCCATCGAGGCCGTGCTGGACGACCTGACCTCCGGACGCGTCATGGACCGGCTGGTCTGCGGCGACGTCGGCTTCGGCAAGACCGAAGTGGCGCTTCGCGCCGCCTTCGCCGTGGCCATGTCGGGCAAGCAGGTCGCCGTGGTCGTGCCGACGACGCTGCTGGCGCGCCAGCACCTGCGCACCTTCAAGGAGCGCTTCGCCGGCCTGCCGGTGAACGTCGCCGGCGCCTCGCGCCTGATCCCCTCCGCCGAACTCAAGGCGACCAAGGAGGGGCTCGAGAGCGGGCACGTCGATATCGTCGTCGGCACGCACGCGCTGCTCTCCAAATCCATCAAGTTCAAGGACCTGGGACTGCTCATCATCGACGAGGAGCAGCATTTCGGCGTGGGCCACAAGGAGCGCCTCAAGGAGCTCAAGGCCAACGTGCATGTGCTGACGCTGACGGCAACGCCGATCCCGCGCACGCTGCAGCTTGCCCTCACCGGCGTGCGCGACCTCTCGCTGCTGGCGACGCCGCCGGTGGATCGCCTGGCGGTGCGCACCTTCGTCTCGCCCTTCGATCCGCTCTCGATCCGCGAAGCGCTCCTGCGCGAAAAGTATCGTGGCGGACAGGCCTTCTATGTGGTGCCCCGCATCAAGGACCAGCCCGACATCGCCGAGTTCCTGACCCAGCAGGTGCCCGAAGTCTCGTTCGTGGTCGCCAACGGCCAGATGGCGCCGGGCGAACTCGACGACATCATGAACGCCTTCTACGACGGCAAGTTCGACGTGCTGGTGGCAACGACCATCGTCGAATCTGGGCTGGATATCCCCAATGCCAATACGCTCGTGGTGCATCGCGCCGACAATTTCGGCCTAGCCCAGCTCTACCAGATCCGCGGGCGTATCGGCCGCTCCAAGGCGCGCGCCTATGCGCTCTTCACCATCCCGCCCGACCGCAAGCTGACCGATACGGCCGAACGCCGGCTGGGCGTGCTGCAGTCGCTCGAAAGCCTGGGGGCCGGCTTCCAGCTCGCCAGCCACGACCTCGATATCCGCGGCGCGGGCAACCTGCTGGGCGAGGAGCAGTCGGGCCATATCCGCGAGGTCGGCTACGAGCTCTACCAGTCCATGCTCGAAGAGGCCGTGGCCTCCCTGCGCTCGGGCGAAGAGGTCTACGAGGAAAAGGGCGAGTGGAGCCCGCAGATCTCCATCGGCATGCCGGTGATGATCCCCGAGTATTATGTGCCGGACCTGCAGCTGCGCATGCAGCTCTACCGGCGCCTGGGCGACCTCACCGATGCACGCGAGATCGACGCGGCCGGCGCCGAGCTCATCGACCGCTTCGGGCCGCTGCCCGAGGAAGTCGAAGCGCTGCTCAAGATCATCCTGGTCAAGTCGCTCTGCCGCGCCGCCAACGTCGAGAAAGTCGATGCCGGCCCCAAGGGCGCGATCATCACGTTCCGCAACAGCGAGTTCGCCGACCCGGTGGGACTGGTCAAGCTCGTCGCCGATCCGGGCCAGCAGGCTCGCGTGCGCCCCGATCAGAAAATTGTGTTCGCGCGCAACTGGCCGTCCGCCGACGCACGCCTGAAGGGAACGGCGGCCATTCTGTCCCGGCTGGCCAAGCTTGCCGAGGCGGGCCGTGCTTCCGTCACAGTTTCCGGATAATGCTTTGGTTAATCGCTCCGGTCATGTTATTGCCCGAATTGCCCTTGATGGGCACCAATCAGAAGGTGGCCCAAACCACCACGAGAATTGCCAGGGAAACCCCATGAAGTTGAAAAATGCTCTCATCGCCGGTTTGGCGGCTACGGCGCTGATGTTGCCGTCCTTTGCCGCCCTGGCCCAGGATACCACTCCCGCTCCTGCCGCCGAGCAGCCCGCAGCGCCCGCCCAGGGGCAGCAGCCCGCCGCACCCGCCGATAGCCAGGTCAACGCCCAGAACGAACAGGCCGCCGCCGATCCCAATCGCGCGCCTACCCAGAACTGGCTCAAGGTTTGCGATCCGATCGATGGTGGCAAGAAGGCCTGCATCATGCGCCAGGTGGTGCTGGCCAATGGTCAGTTCCTTGGCTCGTTCCTCCTGCGTGACGACCCGGGCCAGGAAAGCCGCCTGCTCGCCGTTGCCGCGGTTCCGCTCGGCGTGCTTCTCCCGTTCGGCCTCACCTGGCAGATCGACGGCGGCAAGCCGATCCGCGTGCCCTTCATGCTGTGCGATCCGCAGTCCTGCGCCACCCAGCTCGTGATCAACGAAGCTTACGTGAACAGCCTCAAGAAGGGCGGCAAGCTCAAGCTCACCGCCAAGAACCGCCAGAACCAGGACCTGACCATCGAGATCAACCTGGCAGGCTTCACTGCCGTCTATGATGGCGACGCCGCCCTGACGTTCGACGAGTTCCGCAAGGAACAGACCGGCGCTTCCGCTCTCGAGCAGCAGCTTCAGGACCGCGCCGAGCAGCTCCGCAAGGAACTCGATTCCGGCCAGACCCCGACCGAACCGGGCGTCTCGACCCAGGCGACGCCGCCGGCCGCCGACCAGAAGCCTGCCCAGTAAGGGCTGGATCACCTTCGCAAGATTTTGGGGCGCTCCCTTTGGGGGCGCCCTTTTTGTTTTGGGTGTGGATCGGTGGTGGGAAGAGATCGAGGGAGAGCCTGGCCGGCCGTCTCAGGCCGCGAGCCGCCCCTTACCGGTTGCCCATGCCCATTCCGAAAGCCTGCTTGCGCAGGACGGGGAGGGATTTGAGCGCCCATAGGCCTCCTGCGCGCAAGGCTTGTGCCGGGATCATTTCGGCCAGCAGCGAGCGGAAGAGGGCATCGACGATGCCGGTGGTACGGGCGAGGTCGGGGGCGCGCCGACGCGCGTAGTCTAGGCTGAGCTTTTGAGCCCAGCCGGGAGCGGTGAGATCTGTTTCCGCCAATCCTGCCGCCAGGTCCGCCACGTCGCGCAACCCCAGGTTGAGGCCCTGCGCGCCGATGGGCGGAAAGGCGTGGGCCGCTTCGCCCACCAGCACGATGCCGTTCTTGCCGGCCTCTGTGACGGTGATGGTCGAAAGCGGAAAGATATGGGCCGGGGTGGCGAGCGCGATCGAGCCGAAGAGGCGCATGGACTTTTCGCGGAAGGTTTCGACCAGCGCCTCGGGCCCGGCTGCCCGGGCGGCATCGAGAGCCGAGCGTTGGTCGATCCAGACCAGGTTCGCCCTGTTGCCGCCCGCCGGAACGAGGGTGAACGGGCCCTGGGGGTAGTGGAACTCGATCGAGCAATTGCCGATCGGGCGACCCAGTTCGAGGTCACAAACCAGCGCGGCTTGCGTAAAGCCGTTTTCGCGCGCGCGGAAATCGCCTTCCTCGCGCACCAACGACTTCTTGCCGTCGGCCCCGACGACGAGATCGGCCTGGACCTGGGTGCCGTCGGAGAGGGTGAGGAGCGTACCGGCATCGTTGCGCACGAGCCCGGTCAGGGTGAGCGGGCGGGTTTCGAGATCGGGTAGCGCCGCCGCTGCGGTGGCGAAGGCCTCATTGAGCTTGACGTTGGAAAAGTTCCAACCGAATGCGGGGAGTCCCGCTTCGGCGCTGTCGAAGAGCGTCTCGGGCGCGCGGATCAGCCGTCCGGTGGCATCGATGATGCGCACCTGCTGGAGCGGATGGCCTATCCCGGACGGCTCGCCAATGAGCTCGGCGTCCTGAAGATAGCGGACCGCCGGCATCATCAATGCCGAAGTGCGCCGGTCGGGCGGACCCTGGGGCGCCAGGTGAATGGTCTTCAGACCCGCCCTTGCCACCGCAACGGCGGCGGCGAGCCCGGTAAGGCCCCCGCCAACTACAACTGCCTGCGCTCGTTCGATATCGCTCATCTCGCCATGGCCAATCGTTTGTCATGTCCCGAAGGGATCACATAGGCTCCGGCATAGGAGCCGACAAACATGGCCACAAGGAAAATCCACAAATTGTCCGGCATGAACGCGATGAGGGCGATGGCAGGGCCTGGGCAGATGCCCGACATCCCCCAGCCGATGCCGAATAGCGCCGAACCAGCAACGAGCGGCACGTCGATCCGGTTGTATTCGGGCTGGTGAAACTCGGCATCGAACACCGGGGCCCGACGGCGCTTGCCGATCTGCACCGCGATGAACATGACCGCGATGGCCGGCACGATGACGAAGGCCAGGCTCGGATCCCAGCCGCCGGCGGGTATGGCGGTGAAATCGAGGAACCTGAGGACCTTATAGGGATCGACCATCTGCGAGACATAGAGGCCGGCCCCGAAGAGAAGACCGCTGGCGGCGGCCGTGGCGAGATATCCCGGCTTGAGGCTGGCTTTCATCTCAGACGATCCCCGTGACGGTGACAGTGACGATGGCGACCGCGAAGAAGACCCCGACGGCCACGAACGAGCGGCGCGAAAGACGGGCGATGCCGCACACGCCATGTCCGGATGTGCAGCCGTTGCCGAGCTTGGTCCCGAGGCCGGTAAGAAGGCCAGCGATGGCGATCCAGACGACGGCCGGAACCGGGCTGCCTGCCGGAGGCGCCGCCAGCTGGGCCGGCTGGCCACCGGGGCCACCCACGCCCAGACCCGGGACGAGGTAGGACGCGGCCCAGGCGCCGATGACCAGCGCAACGAGGAATACGAGCCGCCAGACGACCGTTCGGGCGGGCGGCAACAATTGGCCGAAGACCCCGGAAATTCCGGCGATCCGGCCATTGCCGAGCCAAAGAATTGCGGCTGCGAGGCCGATCAGCGATCCGCCGATGGCGGCGGTCAGGGGCGTGAAGGATTCCATGCGCGATTTTCCCCGTGGGAGTGTGCCGGACATTACCACTGCGCCGGGCCGGCCAGCCAGACGGGCGGGGGAGACGGCATGCTCAAGAGAACGGCGCGGGAGGAAAAATACGACCCTTGTCGCTTTTCGTCGGGGTCGCGTCTTCCAACGAGGGAGTCGCAAACCTAAATATAGCCATTCGCACCAACGGGATGGAGCCCTTGATGATTGAGCTGCTAACCGATCCGAACGCCTGGATCGCCCTTGCAACCCTAACCGTCATGGAGATCGTCCTCGGCATAGACAACATAGTCTTCATCTCGGTGCTGGTGTCGCGCCTGCCCAAGGAGCAGGCCGACCGCGCCCGAAAGCTGGGCCTTGCCCTCGCGCTGATCTTCCGCATCATGCTGCTCCTGGTGATCTCCTGGATCATCAGCCTGACCCAGCCGGTCATCACCGCCTTCGGCTTGGCGCTTTCCTGGAAGGACATCATCCTTCTCGTGGGCGGCCTCTTCCTCATCTACAAGGCCACGCACGAGATGCATGCCGAGATCGAGGAGCCGCACGAGCCCACCATGGCCAAGGCCGCGAGCGCGACCTTCTCGGCCATCATCGCCCAGATCATCGTCATCGACATGGTGTTCTCGATCGACTCGATCGTGACCGCCGTCGGCATGGCCGAGCATGTCGAGGTCATGATCGCCGCCGTGATCATCGCGGTCGGCGTGATGTTCGTCGCCTCGGGCCCCGTGGCCCGGTTCGTGGCCGAGCACCCGACCACCAAGATGCTGGCGCTCGCCTTCCTGCTGCTGATCGGCGCCTCGCTGGTCGCGGACGGCCTCGGCTTCCACATCCCCAAGGGTTATATCTACTCGGCCATGGCCTTCTCGGTCCTGGTCGAGGCGGTCAACATCTTCGCCCGCCAGCGCAAGGCTTCCAGGGTCCGCCTGGAAGCGGCCGCGACCATTCCGGGGATGGCTGGTCTCGAGGGCGAGATTGCCAGCCTTCCTGCCGACACCGACCCGATGATCGATGCGCCGGTGCGCGAGGCGGGGCACCCGAAGCCCAAGTCGGCTCCCAAGTCGACGCCCGCATCGCGGGCGCAAGCGCGGCCGAAATCGGCCCCGCGCAAGCCCAAGACCACCCGCTGACCGCAAGGAGCGAGAAATGATGACCAAGGCCATAGTGGTCCGGGCCAATGGCGGCCCCGAAGTGCTCAAGCTCGAGGACTGGGAGGTCGGCGAGCCCGGCCCCGGCCAGATCCGCATTCGCCAGCATGCGATCGGGCTCAATTTCGTGGATACCTACCAGCGCTCCGGCCTCTACAAGCGCGACATGCCCTTCGTGGCCGGCAATGAGGCGGCCGGCGAAGTGACCGCTGTCGGCGCGGACGTAACCGAGTTCAAGGTAGGCGACCGCGTCGCCTACCAGGGCGAACCGGGCGCCTACGCCGAGGAACGCCTGATTTTCGCCAACCGCGTGGCGCCGCTCCCCGATGGCATCGACTACGAGACCGCCGCGGCGGTCGGCCTAAAGGGCGCCACGGCCTACTATCTCCTCTTCATGACCCATGCGCTCAAGAAGGACGAGACGATCCTTTTCCAGGCCGCCGCCGGCGGCATGGGGCTCATCGCCTGCCAGTGGGCACACGCGCTCGGCGCGCGGGTGATCGGCACGGCCGGCTCGGACGAAAAAGTGGCGCTCGCCAAGGCTAATGGCTGCGACGAGGTCATCAACTACCGCACCGAGGACTTCGTCGATCGCGTCCGCCAGCTCACAGGCGGGCAGGGCGTGGATGTCGTCTATGACGGGGTGGGCAAGGATACGTTCGAAGGCGGGCTCGACTGCCTCAAGCCGCGCGGGCTGATGGTGAGCTTCGGCAATGCCTCCGGTCCCGTCTCGATCCCCAACCTGGGGATCCTGGCGACCAAGGGTTCGCTCTATGTGACGCGCCCGACCGGCGGCACCTATTGGCGCAAGACCGAGGACTATCGCGCCGGCCTCGCAGCCGTCTACCAGGCGGTGCTCGACGGCATGATCAAGGTGGCGGTCCACCACCGCTTCGCCCTGGCCGACGCCGCCGAGGCGCACCGCGCCCTCGAAGGGCGCCAGACCACCGGCTCGGTGGTGCTGCTGCCCTGACGCAAAAAAGGCCGGGCTCGTTCGCCTAGCGGTAGAACGGGCCTGGGCCGCTGAGCATGTCGGCAACTACCTGGCGGTGCATGGCGCTATAGAGCGTGGGCATTTCGCCGACCGGGAAATAGGCGAGCTCGAAGGTTTCGACATTGTCGATCCTGAGCGCGCCGCCCACCGGGCGCATCCGGTACATGGCGCATACGCACTGGCACTGGTCGCCATTGGCCAGCGTGACGAAGTATTTGGAATAGATGCCGATGAGGGCGGTCACCTCGACCTCGAGCCCGGTTTCCTCGCGAACCTCGCGGATGGCGGCCTCGTGGGCGGCTTCGCCCAGATCCATGATGCCTCCCGGAAATCCCCAGACGGCGCCTTCCTTCTCACGGCGTTGCAGGAGGACGCGCCCGGCCTCGTCCTCGATCCAGCCGCCGGCCGAATTGACGAAGGTGAGTTCGGTGCCGATTCGAGATCGCAGGCGACGAATCCATTCCGTCACGTCGTGAACTCCCCAAGTTGTCGGATCTTGCGGCTGGCACGTCGGGCACAGGCTGGCGGGTGGGGAGGGATTCGAACCCCCGGAACGCTTGCACGTTCGCCGGTTTTCAAGACCGGAGCAATCAACCACTCTGCCACCCACCCGGCACGACGCGTTTAGCCGAGGCGGAGGCGCCTGTCCATATCCGTGCTGGACGGCGTTCCGAACCGGTGCGACTCGTGTTCATGTTCAAATGGAGCCACGAGGGACCGGCCATGAGCGAACCACTGATGCTGCCGACCATTGTGCCGCTTGGCGACAGGGCGCTTCTGGTGCGGTTTGGAACGAGCCTCGGCGAGCGCGCCAACCGCGCCGCCGTCGCCTTTGCGCGCCGGCTCGACGATGCGGCGCCCGAAGGGATCGAGGAAATCGACCCCAACCTCGTCTCGGTGCTGCTGCGCTACGACCCCGACAGGATCGACCCCGCCCGGCTGGCGGGCGAGTTGCGGCTCATGTTGTCGCTCGCCGAGGAAGAGCCGGAGACACCCGGGCGCACCCATGCCATCGCGGTGCATTTCGGCGGCGAGGATGGCCCCGACCTCGATGCGGCGGCCGAAGCGCTCGGCATGAGCCCGAGCCAGTTCGTTGCCGCGCACAACGCCGCTCCGCTCAGAGTGCTGACCACCGGTTTCGCGCCGGGCTTCGTCTACTGCGGATTCCACCCCAAGACCCTCAACCTGCCGCGCCGCACGGAGGTGCGTGGCCGCGTGCCCGCCGGCACGGTGCTGTTCGCGGCGGGACAGACGGCGATCACGGCGACGCCTATTCCCACCGGCTGGCACGTGATCGGGCGCACCGACTTCATCAACTTCGTACCGGACCGGAGCCCACCCACGATATTGGCCGAAGGCGACCTGATCGCCTTTTCGGAGGCAGGGCGATGAGCGGCGGGATCACGGTGCTGCGCGCCGGACCGCTGGCGACCATCCAGGATGCCGGCCGCTTCGGCATGCTCCGCTACGGCATTGCCGCGTCCGGTCCCATGGTTCGGGGCGCCTTCGCCGCAGCCGGTGCCCTGCTCGGCGGCAGGGCGGGAGCGGCCATCGAGTTCACGCGGACCGGGCTCGACTTCCGGGCGGAAGGCGAAGTCGAGGCGGCGTTCAGTGGCGGCGCCTTCAGCCTTTCGGTCAACGGCGAAGCCAGGGACTGGAACAGCGCGCTGCAACTGGCCGCGGGAGACCTGGTGCGCGTGGCGCCCGGGGCCTGGGGCAATTACGGCTATGTCCGCTTCGGGCGCGAGATCGCCGTGCCGCTGCTGCTCGGATCGCGGGCAACCAACAGCACGGTCGGGCTCGGCGGCTTCGGCGGGCGCGCGCTGGTGACGGGCGACCGCGTGCCGTTCGGGGATGCGGCAGAGCAGGGTGGGGCCGAAGGCGGCGGGTCCGCCACGCCCTCCGATGCGCCGGTGCGCGTCATCTGGGGCCTGCACGCCGATCTCTTTCCCGGCGCGATGCGCCAGCTCTTCGTGGACAAGTCCTTCGAGATTTCGACGCGCCTCGACCGCATGGGCGTGCGACTGGCGCGCGGCGAAACCTTCCCGCAGGCCGGTATTCTCTCGCTCGTTTCCGACGCGGTGGTGCCTGGCGATATCCAGATTCTCGGCGACGGCACGCCCATCGTGCTGATGCGCGACCACCAGCCTACCGGCGGCTATCCACGCATCGCCACGGTCATTTCCGCCGACCTCGACCGGTTCGCGCAGATGCGACCCGGAAGCCTGGTGCGGTTCGAGCCGGTAACGCTCACGCACGCGCTGGCCGCCGGGAAGGCAGCCAGATGACGGTGATCGACCTCAACGCCGATCTCGGCGAGGGCATGGGGACGGACGAGGACCTGCTCCAGATCGTATCGAGCGCCTCTATAGCCTGCGGCGGCCATGCCGGCGACGCGCCGACGATCCGCCGCATCCTGCGTGCCTGCAAGCACCTGGGTGTCCGTCCCGGCGCCCATCCCGGCTATGCCGACAAGGTGCATTTCGGCCGCTTTCGCGTGGTGATGCCGCTCGAGCAATTGCTGGGCCAGATCCGCTCCCAGCTCTTCCTCATCCGCTGGATCGCCGAGGAGGTCGGGGTCGATCTCCAATACGTCAAGCTCCACGGCGCCCTCGCCAACCAGACGGCCGAGGAACTGGCCTTCGCGGTGGGCATCTTCGCCACCATCCAGGCCATGGATCCGAGCCTTGCGATCCTTGCCCTCGACAACAGCCAGCAGGTGCGGGCCGCCCGCGCGGTCGGCATCCCGGTGATCCTCGAGGCTTATGCCGACCGCGCCTATACCCCTGAGGGCCTGCTGGTGCCGCGCAGCCAGGAGGGTGCGGTGATCCATGATGTCGATGCGGTGATCGAACGCTGCGTCCGGCTGGCACGGGACGGAGAAATCGTGGCGATCGACGGCACCGTCTTGCGCTCGGCGGCGCGCTCGATCTGCCTCCACGGGGACACGCCGGGTGCCGTCGACCTGGCGCGCGAAGTGCGAGATGCGCTTGAGGGCGAAGGTATGACGATAGCGGCGGTCGGCCCTGCCTGACGGAGCGGTTGCACTCCTGACCGATCTGCTCCATTAGGAGGCGCAACAGAACCGGGGAGCGATGCGATGACGGCAAAACTCATTGACGGAAAAGCCTTTGCAGAAGGTTTGCGCGCGCGCGTGGCCGGGCACGTCGAGCGGCTGAAGACCGAGCACGGCATCACGCCGGGTCTGGCCGTCGTCATCGTCGGGCGCGACCCCGCCAGCCAGGTCTATGTGACCAACAAGGCAAAGCAGACTGTTGAAGTCGGCATGGCTTCGTTCAAGTACGAATTGCCCGAGGATACGTCCGAGGCTGACGTACTGGCACTGGTCCACGAACTCAATGCACGGCCGGACGTGCACGGCATCCTGGTGCAGAACCCGCTGCCGCCCCAGATCGACCCGCTCAAGGTGATCGAAGCCATCTCGCCGGCCAAGGACGTGGATTGCTTCACCCCCGACAGCGTCGGCCGCGCCGTGATCGGGCTGCCCGGTCCGCGCTCCTGCACGCCCCTGGGCTG
>Ga0182743_1000431_pt1 | contig 53198 bp, 56 predicted proteins | sample eDN3rd30CKraftOP_FD_128522 | JGI IMG/M metagenome (GOLD analysis project Ga0182743, IMG submission 128522) | Enriched Organic Plus compost microbial communities from Emeryville, California, USA - eDNA 3rd pass 30_C Kraft OP (version 2) (version 2) ... | reverse complement strand
GATCGTGTTCAACGCGAACTACCTGGTGTACACGGACATCGTCGCGACCGAGTTCTTCCGCGAACACATCGGCGGCTACGAGGCGCTCACCGACCGGGGCCTGGATTTCGCGCTGGCGGAGGCGAACCTGCGGTTCCGGCGTCCGCTCCACTACGACGAGGTCTTCGACGTGCGGGCGAGCGTGGGATCGATCACGAGCCGCTCGCTGACCATGGAGTTCGAGTTCACCCGGGACGGGGATCCGATCGCCGACATCACCATCTCGTACGTGTGCATCGAGAAGGCGAGCCACGCTCCGCACCCGATCCCCGAGGACATCAGCGACGTCCTCGAGGGCTCACAGCCCTGACGCACCGAAGGCCGGGGCCGACGGGTGATTCCGGACCGCCCGGTCGGGTAGCCGGATTCATATGGCAACCACAACCGAGAAACGACGTGGCACGCTGATCTCCCGGCTCCGGATACCGCTCGCCGCGATCGGTGGCGTGATGTCGATCGCGGGCGCGATCCTGTCCATCCGGTGGCTCGCCCTTCCCGGCCTCGCCCTCTTCGTGGTCGGGATGGTTCTCTACTTCCGCTTCGGCGCGGTGAAGGCGGCCCCGATCCCGGTCAGCCCGCCCGTGCGGGGAACCTGGACCGTGATCAACTCGCCGTCCAGCAAGGTGCCGAGCCACGGCCTCCACGCGTACGGCCAGACCTACGCCGTCGACCTCGTACCGAACGCCGACGGGGAGGACAACCTGTCGCTCGGTTGGGATGCCGGCATGCGGCCGCCGGACCGGTACCGCGGGTTCGGCGAGAAGGTCTACTCCCCGGTCGAGGGGACCGTGGTCGCGGTGAAGGACGGAGCGCGGGACCACTTGAGCCGTGACAGCTGGCCGGCGCTCGGTTTTTTCTTCGCGGAGTCGGCCGCCCGCGAACTGACCGGACCGGGCCGCCTGCTCGGCAACCACGTCACGATCGAGGTGGAGCCCGGCGTCTACGCGGTGCTGGCGCACCTCCGTCGTAACTCGATCGCGGTCCGGCCCGGAGACCGGGTCCGGCCCGGCCAGGAGGTCGGGGCCTGCGGCAACTCGGGAAGCTCCACCCAGCCGCACCTCCACTTCCAGCTTATGGACCGGAAGTCACCCCTGATCGGGGCGGGCCTTCCGTTCGAGTTCCGCGTCGGCGGCAAAGAGATCCCGTTGCCGGGGAACGGGGAACTCCTGACCGCTTGAGGGGTCCGGGCCGCGTTGGTAGGGTCGACTCAAGGCAGGCACAGCAAGGGAGGCAGTCTTGAAGGGGATCGGAGTCTCGAACGTTCGCACCGTGGCCGTGTTCGCTGCGCTGGCCTTGATCGCCACGGCGATCCTCGCCGGCCCGCCCGCATCCGGGGCAGCCGTGACGCAGCCGGACTGCGCCAAGGCAAAGGTCAAGGTGCGGAAGGCGAAGGGCGCGAAGAAGCGCAGGGCCAGGAAGGCGCTCAAGCAGTGCCAGAACAACCTGACCGTGTATCGCCAGATCGTGGGCTCGCGGATCACCGGGGTCCGGGCCGACGGCGTGGCGATGGACGACCTCTACTGCCCCAAGGGCAGGTGGCAGAGCGACGTCGGCCAGGGCGGCCCCAGGCACAAGAGCGGCTGGGTCGTCAGGGAGACCAGGTTTCGCAACGCAAAGAACTACCAGGCGATAGTCGCCGGCAGGCGGGCCGGTGGCGAGCACCAGATCGCGATCGCCCGCAAAGGCAACAAGTGGATGGTTGGCTGGGCATACTTCGGCGAGGCGAGGGATCTCGGGAACGCGACCCTCACCAAACCGGCGAAGGAGTGCGCCGGCTTCTAGCGACCGAGCCGCCCGGACGGGTTCGCGTCACCGCTTCCTGCGGATCGTCACCGGCACGCGGCGGGTGACGACGGCCCCGGCGGCGGACCTGAACCGAAGCTTCACGGTGATCTTCACCTTGCTCTTGCGCTTCAGCGTGCGGACGGCGCGGCCCTTGGGCTTGACCGTGAGGCGGACCCTGCCGGCCCCTTCGGCGCGAGCGCCGGCGGCCCGGTTCTTCGGCCCGGCGAGCAGCGAGAGCCGGCCCGCCGTCGAAACCTGAACCACGAGCGTGGTCACGCCCCGCCTGGGCTGCTGGAGCTTGCGCTTCACGAGGATCCGGGGTCTGGCTCCCGTCTCCCCCGGATCCGGGCCGGGATCGGGATCTGGATCGGCTGCCGATGCGTCCCGCAAGACCTGGACGCGGCCGTCCTGACCGAGTACGTCGGAGTCGGTCACGAACACCCGGCCGTTCGCTCCGACCGCGATTCCCGCCGCCCGACGGAACTGGCCGGACCCGGCTCCCTCGGTTCCGAACGCCTCGACGAAGGCTCCTGCCGGGTCGAAGACCTGGACGCGGAAGTTGTCCCTGTCGACGGCGTAGACGTACCCGCGCGAATCCACGTCGAGGTCGGTCACCCCCGAGACCGAGCCGAACCTGCCGGGCTCGCCCGATCCCCCGGAATCGGTCTGCCCGGCGAAGCGCCGGATGAACTCGCCGTCGGCCGAGAAGACCTTGATCGACCCGGAAGCATCCCCGACGAACACCTCGTTCCCCGGTCCGACGGCCACCGCCTTGGGATTCTCGAAGAAGGGTCCGTCGCCGTGTCCGAACGATCCCCAGGTCACGATGGGGGCGCCGATGTCCGTCATCCGGTGTACCCGGTTGTTCAAACGATCCGCCAGGACGATGCTCTGGCCCAGGACCGCGATCCCCCGGGGCCGGTCAAACTGGCCCGCCCCGGCACCAGTCGAGCCCCACTTGCGGACGAAGCTGCCGTCGGCCGTCCGAAAAACCTGGACCCGGTTCTCGCCACCGATGCCGGTCTGGTCGTCGGTGACGTAGATCAGTCCCTTGCCCGGGTCGACCTCGAGCCCGGCGACCAGGGAGAGCCGGCCGTTGCCGGTGCCCGGGCCGGCGAAACGGTCCAGGTCCTCCGGCAGGAAAGAATTTCGCCGGACCTAGGCGCCGGTGGAGGTCGCCGGTTCGCCCTCCGCCTCGGTCGGGCCCTCTTTCGGATCGGTCTCCGGGGGGTTGGCGGAGCGATCCGATTCCGCGATGACCTCGTCGGGGGCCTCGCCCTCCGGGATGAAGCCAGACTTCATGCCGAAGTAGACCGCCTGGGGGTGGTGGGCGATGATGGCCACGGTCGACTGTTCGGGCATCACGGCGTAGCCGTCGCTCAGGTACATGCCGATCTCACCGAGGTCGAGCAGGTCCCAGACCTTGGTGTGCTCGGACTGGTCCGGGCAGGCCGGGTAGCCCCACGAGTAGCGGCGGCCCTGCGAGGAGGGGATCCCGAGGTCCTGGCGCACCTTGTAGTGGAGCCACTCCGCGAGGCCCTCGGCCGCCTGGACCCCGAGGCCGTGCGTGTAGAGCTGCTCGGCGAACTCGCCGTCCTTCTCCAGCTGCGCCATCAGTTCCGTGACCTCCGGGCCGACCGTGACGCCCTGCAGGGCGACCACGTCCCGGATGCCTTCGTCATTGAGGGGCCGGTAGAAGTCGGCCAGGCAGATCCGGTCGTGCTTCGGCTGGCGCGGGAAGACGAGGCGGTTGATCTCCCTGTCCTGGTCCTCCGGGTCGAAGATGACGAGCTCGTTGCCGTCCGCGTTGCACGGGAAGTAGCCGAGCCTGGCCCTGGGATGGAGGTAGTCCTGTTCGCGCCACATCCGCTCGAGCCGCGGCCGGAACTCCTCGCTGACGAGCCGGTCCCATTCCTCGCCCTTCACGCCCTTGCCGCCCCAGTGGAGCTTGAACAGGACGTGGAGGTCGAGGTGGTCGAAGACCTCGTCGAAATCGACCGGGACCTCCCGGACGCCCCACCACGGCGGGGTCGGGATCGGGGCGTCGGTCCGGGCAGACGAGCGCACCGAGTCGTCGTCGAGCGGCGGCAGGTCCTCCTCGACCCGGGGCTTGTTCCGGTACTCCTCGGCTTCCTTGCGCAAGCGGGAGATCAGGGCCTCGCGTGCCTCGTCATCGATCAGGGCGTCCATCGTGTCGAGCCCCTGGAAGGCGTCCTTGCAGTAGATGACGCCGGGCTCGTAGATCTCGTCGGACTCCTTGCCGTGCGGGTACAGGGTGCGGCGGCCGAAATCGCGGTTGATTGCCGCGCCGCCGATCAGGACCGGGAACTCGAGTCCGCGCTCGTGGAGCTCCTGGACCGCGATCGGCATCTGCTTCGAAGTGGAGACGAGCAGCGCCGAGAGGCCGATCGCGTCCGCGTCGTGCTCGATCGCGGCGTCGATGATCGTGTCGACCGGCACCTGCTTGCCGAGGTCGATCACCGTGTAGCCGTTGTTGGTCAGGATCGTGTTCACCAGCGACTTGCCGATGTCGTGGACGTCACCGAACACGGTCGCGATCACGACCTTGCCCTTCGTGTGGCCCTCGATCCGGTCGAGGTAGTTCTCGAGCCGGGCCACCGCCTTCTTCATCACCTCGGCGGACTGGAGGACGAACGGCAGGATGAGCTCGCCGGCGCCGAACTTGTCGCCGACCTCCTTCATCGCCGGCAGCAGGACCTCGTTGAGGGTCGGGACCGCGCCGATCTTTTCGACCGACCGGTCGATCCAGTCTTCCACGCCGTCCTTCTTGCGGCGCAGGATCATGTAGTGGAGGGCCTCCTCCGGCTCCATGCCGGCGGTCGCGTCCTCGGCCTCCTCCTCGGCCTCGTCATCCTTCGCCTCGAAGTGGGCGATGAACCGCTCCAGCGCGTCCTCGCGCCGGTTGAAGACCAGGTCCTCGGTCAGCTCGATCTCCTCGGCGGGGATCTCGCCGTAGGGCTTGATGTGGTTCGGGTTGACCATCGCCAGGTCGAGGCCGGCCTCCACGCAGTGGTGAAGGAAGATCGAGTTGAGCACCGCGCGGGCGGGCTGGCTCACGCCGAAGCTCACGTTCGACACGCCGAGCGAGGTCTTCACCCCGGGGATCTCCGCCTTGATCCGGCGGATTCCCTCGATCGTCTCGATCGCCGACGGACGCCACTCCTCGTCACCCGTGGTCAGGGTGAAGGTGAGGTCGTCGAAGATCAGCGCCTCGCGGTCGAGCCCGTGCTCGTCGCAGACCATCTCGGTGATGCGCTTGGCGATCTCGACCTTGCGGTCGGCCGTCTTCGCCATGCCCTCCTCGTCGATCGTCAGCGCGATCAGGCAGGCGCCGTGTGCCTTGGCGAGCGGCACGACCCTGTCGAGCTTGTCCCGCCCGGCCTCCAGGTTCACCGAGTTCACGATCGCGCGGCCCGGGATCTGCTCCAGGGCCGTCTTGATCACTTCCGGCTCGGTCGAGTCGACCTGGATCGGGGCGGGCTGGGTGAGCGAGATCCGCTTCACGACCTGCCTCATCTGCTCGTCCTCGTCCTGGCGCTCGGTCAGCGCGACGCAGACGTCGAGGATGTGGGCGCCACTCTCCACCTGATCCTCGGCGACCTGGAGCAGCGCGTCGTAGTCCTCGGCCAGGAGCAGTTCCTTCGCCTTGCGCGAACCCTGCGAGTTCACCCGCTCGCCGACCATCGTCGGGGTGGGTTCCTGGACCAGCGGGGTGGAGGTCATCATCGAGGAGACCCGGATCTCGCCGGGCTCGGGCCGTGGCCCGGGCTTGAGTCCCTTGACCCGCTCGGCGATCGCCCGGATGTGGTCCGGCGTGGTGCCGCAGCAGCCGCCGACCACGCCGACGCCGTAACGCTCCACGAACTCGCCCAGCGTCGCCGCCAGCGGCTCGGGCTTCTCGGGGAAGATCGTCTCGCCGTCCGGGCCCTGAAGCGGCAGGCCGGCGTTCGGGATGCAGTGGACCGGAACGGTCGAGTTCTCGCCGAGGTACCGGATCGCGTCCCGCATGTCCTCGGGACCGGTCGAGCAGTTCAGCCCGATCACGTCGACCTTGAGCGCCTCGAGGGTGGTCAGCACCGCCTGGATGTCGGTGCCGAGCAGCATCTTGCCGCCGTTCGGGAGCAGCGACACGGAAACCTGGATCGGCACGGTCCGACCGACCTCGTCGAACGCGGCGCGGGCGCCGAAGATCGCGGCCTTCACCTCGAGGATGTCCTGCGCCGTCTCGATGATGATCAGGTCGGCGCCACCCTTCACCAGGCCGCGGGCCTGCTCGGTGAAGACGGTGACCAGCTCGGGGAAACGGATCTGGCCCAGGGTCGGGTCATCCGAGGCGGGCAGGTGGCCGGTCGGGCCGATCGAGCCGGCCACGAAGCGGTCCGGGCCGGCGGCCTTGCGGGCGATCTCCGCCGCCTTGATGTTGATCTCCTCGGTGTGGTCCTCGAGGCCCCACTCCTCGAGCTTGATCCGGGAAGCCTGGAAGGTGTCGGTCTCGACCACTTCCGCCCCCGCCTCGAGCATCGAGGCGTGGACGCCCTCGATCACGTCGGGACGGTTCAGGACCAGGGCCTCGTGGCACTTGCCGGGAAGTCCGCCGTAGTCCTCCTGCGTAAGGTCGAACATCTCCAGCGTCGCGCCCATGCCGCCGTCGAAGACGACGATGTGGTCGGAAACTGCTGCGAGGTAGTTGCGTTCGGCCATCCACCGAGAATACCGAGGCGGATAACCCGATCAGTATTCAGGGTTTGCCCGGTGGTCTAGGTTAGGTCCGTGGCCGGGAAGAAGGCATATGTGGCGTTGCTCCGGGCCGTCAACGTGGGCGGCACCGGCAAGCTGCCGATGAAGGAACTGAAGGCGATGTGCGAGGAGGCCGGGTTCGAATCGGTCTCCACCTACATCCAGAGCGGAAACGTCGTCTTCCGGACCGACGATGACGAGGACAAGGTGAAGGAGATCATCGAGCGACGGCTCGCCGACCACTTCGGCCAGAAGGTCGACGTGTTCGTTCGCTCGGCCCGCGAGATGCGGGACATAGTCGACGCGAACCCCTACCCCGAGGAGCCGGGAAACCGGGTGGCGGTGCTTTTCCTCGACCGCAAGCCGCCCGCGAAGCTGGCCGAACTGGCGAGGGGAGTCCGGAACGAGACCTTCGAGCCGGCCGCCCGCGAGGTCTTCATCCACTATCCCGAAGGACTGGGCCGCTCCAGGCTGAGCTTCGGCGACGACCTGGTCGGCACGGTCCGCAACATGAACACGGTCACCAGGCTCGCCGAGATGGCGTCGGGCTAGTCCCGGTCCTTCACCAGGGGGCAGGACTGGCAGAGCCGGCCACCCTCCGTCCGGTAGGCGAGGCAACACGTGTTCCGCAGGTGGTACTCGTCGCCGTAGTCGTCCTCGAACCGCTCCACCCGGATCGCGAGCCGCTCGTCGGGTGATTCCGGACCCACGATCAGGCGCGTGAGCTCGAGCGCCTGGTCGGGGCGGTCGAACGCCTTGCCGGACCAGACGAGCGACTGTGCGAGACGGTCGGACGCGGCGTGCCAGAGCGTCTTCGCTGGCCGGAGGCCCAGTCCGTCGAGCCAGGTGACGGTCGGTTCGAGCAGGTCGGCGAAGCCCTCGCGGATCGCGTCGGCGAGCTCGGCCGGGTCGTCCGACTCGACTCCCCGGTCCGAGATGAAACCGCTGGCGCGGAACAGGCCGCCCTCGGCGGCGAGCAGGACGTTGTCGGGGGAGAGGTCCGGAACCTGGTGTCCGGCGACCGCGAACGAGCCCGCCAGGTCGGCGATCGTCCGGGCCAGGCTCTCCAGCATCCACTCCGCCTTGATGTGGTCCTCGGGCGGGCCGACCATGCCCATGACCCGTGACATGAGGAGGGTCTGCACCCGGCCGGACGCGTCCAGCTCGGAGGCGGAGAACCAGCCCTCGCCCGGGCCCTTCCGTCGCCGGACGATGATGCCGTAACCGTCGGCGCTCGCCGCCGATACGCGGCCGAGGGTGCGCTCGAGATCCACCTGGCTAACTCTCAATTCCGGGCATTTGGGTCCGAATTACTAGAATCACGGGTCGGTTTGCAGATCGAAGAATTCCTATTTTCCATTTCCGAGGCCCTTCGCTGGCCGGTCCTGATCGCTGCCCTGCTCGGGCTCGCGTGGGCCGTGGTGGAGATCGGGATTCTCGCGGCCGAGATGTGGCGCCGCCGCTGGCGGTCCGTGAACGCCCTCGAACACGCGGTCGACCAGGCCGAGGTCGACATCGCCCAGGGCGACCAGATCGGCGCGATCTCCGTGCTCTCCTCGGTGTCCTGGAGCCGTCCGATGCGGGAGACGATGGAAGCGATCGTGACCCTCCGCTCGGTGCCCGACGCCGAGAACCGGATCGCGAAGCGGCTCGCCGACTACGACTACAACTCGCTGCGCCGTCTGGAGCGGACCCGCATCCTCGTCCGCATGGGTCCCGCGCTCGGGCTCATGGGGACCCTGATCCCGCTTTCGCCCGCCCTCGCCGGGCTCGCCGACGGCAACGTCAACGAGCTGACCGACAACCTCCGGGTCGCCTTCGGCGTCACCGTCGCCGGCCTGCTGACCGGCGCCCTCGCCTTCGGCGTGTCGCTGATCCGCGACCGCCTCTACGCCCAGGACTTCTCGGACGTCGAGTTCGCCGCCGCGAACCTGGCGCCGGACAAGCACCTGGCCCCGCACCTCGTTCCTTCGACGATCGAGCACGGGCACAGCACCCAGGTCTCGATGGGGAACCCGTGACGTGAAGGTCACCGCGAAGGCACGCAGCCGCGAGGACCGGGCCGGCGATCCGCTCGACGGCCTCGTGAACCTGTTCGACATCGGCATCATCCTGTCGGTCGCGTTCCTCCTCGCCGCGCTCTCGTCGCTCAACCTGACCACGGACGTGATCGAGTCCGACAAGTCGGAGTCCGAGAACACGGTTCCCGAGAACTCGGTGATCACCAACCCCGGCGAGACCACCGAAGAGATCACCATCGAGCCCGGCCAGGAAGTGGTCGGGCAGGGCGAGCCGATCGGCCAGCTCTACCAGCTCGAGGATGGGCGGACCATCCTGGTGAAACCGGACTCCGGGGCGACCGGGGCCACCGGCGTGACCGGCCAGGTCACCCCCTAGCGGTCACCGGAAGCGACGGAGGCCGCGGCCGCTCACGAAGCGGGTGATCGCGTCGACCGCCTTGCGGCGCTGCTCCGTGTACGGGTACCAGAGGATCTCCGACGGGATCAGCGCCCTCGCGCTCACGATCGCCTCCGAGCGGCAGTACTTGCGGATCCCGTACTCGCCGTTCCGGTAGCCGATGCCCGACTCCTTCCAGCCGCCCATCGGCAGGCCCGGGGCCAGCATGTTGAAGATCATGTCGTTCACGTTCACGGCGCCGGCCTCGATGCGGCGGGCCACCTTCTCGGCCCGGCCGCGGGGACCGAACACCGAGGCGGACAGGCCGTAGCGGCTGTCGTTCGCGAGGCGGATCGCCTCCTCCTCATCGGCGACCCGGGTCACGGTGACCACCGGGCCGAAGGTCTCGTCCTCGACCACGCTCATCTCGGGGGTCACGTCGACCAGCACGGTCGGCTCGTACCACTGGCCGGGACCCTCGCCGCGCCTGCCGCCCGTGAGCACCGTGGCGCCCGCTGCGACGGCCTCGTCGACCTGCTTTTCCACCTTCTCCAGTTGGGACCGCATGGTCATCGCGCCGACGTCGCAGGCGGCGACGTCGCCGTCGGCGCCCTGGGTCAGGTCCTCGACCTTCTCGGTGAGTCGGTCGACGAAGTCGTCGTAGATCCCGTCCTCGACGTAGATCCGCTCGACGGAGATGCACATCTGGCCCGAGTTGAGCATGCCTCCCCAGGTGGCGGCGTTCGCGGCGCGTTCGACGTTCGCGCCCTCCAGCACGACCATCGGGTCCTTGCCGCCCAGCTCGAGGCTGACCGGGGTCAGGGTCTCGGCGGCGCGGGCCATCACCTTCTTGCCGGTGACGTCCGAGCCGGTGAATCCGACGAAGTCAGAGTGGTCGATCAGCGCGGTCGCCGTCTCGGCGCCGCCGTTCACGACCGTGATCACGTCGGGGCCGCCGATCTCGTTGCGCCAGGCGTCCACGATCTCGTTCAGGCCGAGGGGTGTGATCTCGGACGGCTTCATCACCACGGCCGCCCCGGCCATCAGGGCGGGGATCGCGTCGCCGAGGGACAGCACCAGCGGGAAGTTCCACGGGCTGATCAGCCCGACCACCGGGTACGGGCGGTACTGGAGGCGGAGCTTGCGGCTGGCCGCGAGGATCGAGTTGGGCCGGACGCTCCGCTCGGCCAGGAACCTCTCGGCCTTGGCGCCGTAGAAGTTGATCTGGTCGGCGAGGTAGGGGGTCTCGATCGTGGCCTCGGCCCGCACCTTGCCGGTCTCGGCCTTGAGCGTGTCGGCGACCCGGTCGGAGTTGTCGAGCAGCCAGTCCCGGAGCTCGTTCATCCAGCGCCGCCGGCCCTTGAACCCGAGCGCCTCCCAGGCGGGCTGGTTCGCCCGGATGCGGGCGACCGCGGCGGCGACGTCACCGGCGGAGTCGACCGGGACCGACCCGACCTGCTCCCCGGTGGCCGGGTTCATCACCGCTATCGACTCGGTTGCTGCCGTCGGTTCCACCTGCGCCTCCTGTCCTCGTTTCCTCTCCGGGGAAAGGTTACTCCGGCGGGACGGCCCTCAGGCGCGATTCGAGGTCTTCTTCCTTTTCTTTTTCTTCCCGTTGCCCGGCTTCGGCTTGCTGGTCTTCACGTTCTTCTCGACCAGGAGGTAGACGCCACCGAAGTTGCTGAGGGCGAAGATCCGGCCCCACCCGTCCTCGACCAGGGCGTTCAGGGCCGAGTGCTTGCCCTTGCCGGGCGGCAGGAAGACGCCGGCCGGCTTGTCGTCCGTGATCCACGAGGTGGAAGGGCGGGCCGTGCGGATCCGGTTCGCGCAGAAGTCGCCGTAGATGATCCGGCCCTTGATCGTGGTGAGCGAGGGATCCTCGACCACCGGACCGCCGATCACGGCGCAGCCCTGCTTGTGGGTGTAGACGAGCTGCGGCCAGGTCAGCCCGGTCCCGGGCGGGTTCACGACCCCGTTCGGGCAGAGCTCTCCGCAGTCGTAGGCCGAGATCCCCTCGAAAAGCTTCCAGCCGAAGTTCGCGCCCCAGGCGAGCTGGTAGGGGAGGTAGTTGATCTCCTCGAACCGGCCCTGGCCCACGTCCGAGATCACCATCATCAGCGGGCCGTCCTTCGGCTTGTAGAAGTCGAAGTTGTGCGGGTTGCGGAACCCGAGGGCGAACACCTCGTCCCGGCCCGGCTTGCCGACGAACGGGTTGGTCGGAGGAATCACGTAGGTGCGACCCGTGGTCGCGTCACCCCGCGGGTCGATCCGCAGGATCTTGCCGCGCAGGCTGTTCGGGTTCTGGGCGAGGTACATCTTGTCGCCGGGGTCGTTGCCGTCCCCGACCGCGATGAACAGGTGGTCCCCGAGAAAGGCGAGCTTGCCGCCGTTGTGGTTGCCGCGATCCGCGACGTGGGGGATCCGCAGGACCAGCCGCCGTGTGTCCATGCGGGTCCTGGTCGGATCCTTGGCGAAGGTCCGGTACTCCTCGATCATGATGTCGCCGTTCTTGGCGATGTAGTCGATGTAGTACCGGCGGGTCCTGGCGAAATCGGGCGGGAACGCGAGGCCGAGAAGTCCCTGCTCGATCCAGTTCGTGTTCACCCGCTTCGAGATGTCGAGGAACGGGCCGCCGGGAAGCCACTTGCCCTTCTCGAGGATCCGGATCTTGCCCTTCCGCTCCACGACGTACAAACGGCCAGGGTGCCCGGGGGGCGAGACGCCGGCGGTCGGCTGGACCGCGTTGACGAGGTGCCGGACCGTGAGCTTGAGCCGGGCGTCGGCGGTCGGGGCCTCGAGCGTGGCGACGGCGGCGAGTGCCGCGAGGGCGACGAGGAGGGACGCCAGCCGGCGATGGGAGGTCGATCGTGTGGTCATTCGCTCAGTCGGTAGAGGCCGCCCATGTAGGTGGTTGCATAGACGCCTCCGGCGGGTCCCTCGCCGAGGGAGGTTATCGCCCGCAGGTGGACCCCGGTCCCCTTGATCTCCGGGTCGACCTGGCCGGGAACCACGGAGCGGAGCTCGTCGTTGCAGAAGTCACTGAACAGGTAGCGGCCGAGCAGCGACGGCAGGGACCTGTCGCGGACGACCATGCCACCGACGATCGCGCAGTTCTCGGGGTGGGGCAGGACGAAGGTCGGCATCGCCGCAATGCGGAGCGGCGCGCCGACCAGCAGGCGCCCCTCGTAGTTGGGCCACCCGAAGTTGGCTCCCCGGACCTCGTCCAACGGCAGGTACGTCACCTCCTCGAACCGGTCGAAACCGACGTCGGTGAGGGCCAGGCGGGTCCGGCCGGGGGAGGTGTACCGGTCGAAGGTCCAGCGGTAGGGGTTGCGGAACCCGATCGCGAACACCTCCGGGCGACCCCGCCCGATGTACGGGTTCGTGGCCGGAACGGTGTAGGGCCGCTTGCCCTTGCGCTTCGGGTTGATGCGGAGCATCTTGCCCAGGAGGTTGTGCGGGTCCTGCGCCCAGCCGAACGGGTCGCCGGGAAGGCCGCCGTCGCCGGTCGCGACGTAGAGGAGGTTTCCGTCGAAGTGCATGTGTCCGCCGTAATGGCTGTCGGACGCCCGGTGACGGATCGTCAGGACGTTCCTCATCGTGTTCCGCGCCGCGCGTACCGCCGTCTTCCGCCGGAACTCGTCGAGCCTGATGTCTCCCTTGCGATCCACGTAGTACACGTAGAAGCGGCGCGACTTCGCGTAGTCGGGCGGGAACGCGATCGAGTACATGCCGCTCTCCGACGCCCACCTGACCCGGTCCGCGATGTTGAGGAAGGGACGGTCGATTTTCTTCCCGTTGCGGAGAACCCAGACCCGGCCCGATATGTCGGTCACGAAGAGGAGGCGCGGGAACCCGGGGGCGGGCCGCACGTCGATCGCGCTGCCGAAGCTCGCGATCCTGGTCAGTTTCAGCGTCGGTTCCGGCTCGGGGTCCGGTTCCGGTTCAACCGCCGTGGCGGGTCGCGTCAGTACCAGGCAGGCCAACAGGCCAAGGAGCAGGAAGGCGATGCCGTACCAGGCCCGGCCGGACCCGTTCCCCTCATGTTCCCCCCGGATTGCCAACCGATTCCCCGCTTCCCGTCGCCTCTACTGCCGGATCCGGAGCACGCCGCCGTTCAGTGTCGTCACGTAGAGCGCGCCGCCCGGGCTCTCGCCGAAGGACGTCACGTTGCCGATCCTGAGACCGGTCCTGCGGTAGCCGGTTCGACCCAGGTTCGGTTTGAAGCTGAGGACCCGGCCGTCGCAGAAATCCGTGAAGACGTAGCGCCCGCGGAGCGCGGGGAGCGAGCGGTCCCGCACCACGAGCCCGCCGATCACCGAGCAGTTGGGCGGGTGGGGCAGAACGAGAGACGGTTTGATGGTGCCGCTTCCGCCGCCCGAAAAGGGCTCGTAGCCTTCCCACCGGTTCCAACCGAAGTTGCCGCCGCGCGCCCGGCCCAGGGTGAGGAAGTTGATCTCCTCGAACCTGCTCTCGCCGACGTCCCCGATCGCGATCCGGACGCGTCTGCCGGTCCGGTCGAAGCTCCAGCGGTAGGGGTTCCGGAGGCCGTAGGCGAAGATCTCGTCCCGGCCCGGGCGGCCGACGAACGGGTTCGATCGCGGCACCGTGTAGGCGCGGGGGCCCTTCCGGCGGGGATCGATCCGGACGATCTTGCCGAGGAGTGAGTCGAGGTTCTGCGCGTTCCCGGCGGAGTCACCGGAACCGCCGCCGTCACCGGTCCCGAAGTAGAGGTGGTTGCCGAGGAAATGGAGGCTGCCCCCGTTGTGGTTGCTCGCGTCGCGGTGGGGGATCCGGATTACCGGCCGGGCGGAGTTCCTCTTCGCCCGGACGGCCGTGCCGCGGCGGTACTCGACCACGCGGATGTCGCCCCGGTTGTCCGTGTAATAGACGTAGAACCGCTTCGTCTTGCGGTAGTTCGGAGGGAACGCGACCGAGAGGAGGCCGCGTTCGCCGCCGTACCCGACCCTGCCGCGGATGTCGAGGAACGGCCTGGCCAGCTTGCGTCCCCGCCGCATGACCATGATCCGGCCGCTCTGTTCGACCACGAACATGAGCCGCGGAAAGCCGGGCGCCGCCTTGATCTCGACCGGGTGGTCGAAGTTGCCGATCCGCACGGCCCGCAGGCGGGCGCTCGTGCTCGCGCCGTCCCCGTCCGCCTTCCCCGCCGGGCGTTCCGGCGAGGGCCCGGCGCCCTCGTCGGCGCAGGCCGCGGTGCCCGTCGTGAGGACGGCGAGGGTCAGTGCGACTGGTATGGCGAGGAGTCGTCCGGCCTTGCTCATTGCTCGAACCGGTAAACCGAACCGGAGAGCGAAGTTGCGTAGAGGGTGCCGTCGCCAGACTGGCCGAACGAAGTGACCATCTCGAGTTCGACGCCGGTCTTCTCGGGTTTCAGCTGCCCGGCGCCGGGCGCGAGCGTCAGGATGTCGCTCTTGCAGAAGTCCGTGAACACGAACTTGCCCACCAGCGAGGAAGGCGCGCCCTCACCGTCCACGGGCACGATGCCGCCCGTCACGGAGCAGTACGGCGGGTGGGGGAGGACGGTGACCGGCATGACCGCGCCCTTCGGCACCTTGCCGCGGCCGGGCTTGTTGCCCTCGAGGCCCGGCCAGCCGAAGTTCGCGCCCTTGGCCTTCTCCAGCGGCAGGTAGTCGATCTCCTCGAGGGCGCTCTCGCCCACGTCGGCGACGTAGAGGTGGGTCGGCTCGACCGTGGTGTCGAAGGCCCACCGGAACGGGTTGCGGAAGCCCCACGCGAAGATCTCGTCGCGGCCGGGTTTGCCGACCAGCGGATTGTCCTCCGGGATCGTGTAGGGCTTGTCCCCGTCCTGGCGCGGGTCGATCCGGAGCATCTTGCCGAGCAGGGAGTTCAGGTTCTGCGAGTTGTTCCGCGGGTCGAACTTGCCACCGCCATCGCCGGTCGCGAGGTACAGGTCGTCACCCAGGAAGCGGATCGTCCCGCCGAAGTGGCTCTGGGTCTTGGGGTGGGGGATCTTGAGGACGAGGCGTTCCGAGTCCGGATCGGCCTCGAATTCCGTCTTGCGCTTGAACTCGACCAGGTTGATGTTCTGCTGGCGGTCCGTGAAGTACACGTAGAAGAGGCCCGATTCGGCGTAGTCGTCCGGGAAGGCGATCGAGAGGAGCCCCTGCTCGCCGTCCGCGCTGGTGCGGCCCGTGAGGTCGAGGAAAGGCTCCTTCTCGGGGATGCCGTTGACCATCGTCCGGACGACTCCGGTCCGGAGCGTGATGTAGGTGAGCGCCGGATTGCTGGGGGAACCGGTGATGAAGGTCGGCGACTCGAGCGAGGTGGCGTTGACGGCCTCCAGCTTGCCGCCCGAGCCGCCCCCGTTCGGGTCCCCGCCCCCGCAGGCCGCGAGGACGGTGGCGGACAACGCGACCATGCACGCGACGATCGCGCGCCTGAACCCTGCCTGGAAGTTGGACTCCATGCCCGAAGGCTAGGGGACGAGGGGGTCCGACGCCTGCTCCTGCTGGAGCTCGACGCGGGCCTGGGTCTCCGGGCTGACCGGGACCACTTCACCCTTCTCGTTCACCTCGGTGAGGCGGGCAAAGTTCGAGATGCGCACCGGCAGCAGGCCCTTGGGGACCTCTCCCGCCGCGTTCACGGCCCTGGTGCCGAGCCCGAGGCCGGCCGAGATCTGGTAGCCGAGCTCGTAGCGTCCGGGACGCACGGCCGTGACCCGCCAGACCATGTTGGCGGTGTCGCCCGGCTTCAGTTCCCCGAACTCGAAGGTGCGCTTGTTGTCGGTCTGGGCGCCGCCGCGGCCCTGGGTACCGGCGAGTTTCGGGTAGCCCTCCTCGAGCACCCAGATCGGACGCTGGTTGTTCGCGAGTCCGGGCTGCTTGTCGGCGTATGCGAAGGCGAGCGTCGAGCCCCTGCCGGGCAGGTCGATGGTCGCGTTGATCCCGGGGATGGTCTCGTCGCCCGCGTTGCGGACGGCGATCACCAGGTCGTAGGTCTCGGCGACGGTCTGTCGGCGCTCGAAGGAAGCGTCGATCACCTCGACCTCGAAGTCGCCGGTCGGCTGGTTCGCGAACTGCCCCTCGTCGTCACCGCCGCAGCCGGCCGCGAAAAGGGATAGGGCGAGTGCGCCCGTCAGCGTCAGGAGGGTGACGAAGTTTCGTGGCATGGCTCTGAGGCTGGTCCCCCTCACGTGGGCCGCAACATACCACGCGTGTGGCGACGGTCACACACGCCGGAGGATCACATAGACTGCCCGCCACGGCAGCCTCCGTACGTACGGCGGATTCTGCCGGGGAGAGATTGGTGAACGCGACCGTAACAAAGGCTCTCGAGCCGGCCAAGGAGTTCTTCGCCGAGACGGGCGAAATGATGATCCTGACGGGTCGCACGGTCCTGTCGGCGGTCAAGCCGCCGTACCCGTACGGCAACGAGTTCATCGGCCAGTTCCTGTTCGCCCTCCAGCTCTGCTGGTTCCCCCTCCTCATCTCGACCGTCGCCTTCGGATTCGGCGCCCCTGGCCTCCAGGCCGCCAACTTCCTCTCCCTGTTCGGCGCCCTCGACCGGCTCGGCGGCTTCTTCGTCCTGGCCTCGATCCGTGAGTTCGCCCCGTTCGTGACCGCGGTGGTCGTCGCGGGCGTCGCCGGCACCGCGATCACGGCGGACCTCGGCGCCCGGAAGATCCGCGAGGAGCTGGACGCGCTCCAGGTCCTCGGTGTCGACCCGATCAAGAACCTCGTCGTCCCGCGCTTCCTCGCGCTGATGCTGATCACGGGCCTGCTCGACATCTACGCCCTGCTGTTCGGCATCGCCGGCGGCATCGGGGCCGAGCTTCTCTACAACCAGCCGCTCGGCGGCTTCTTCGCCTCGCTCTTCTCCAACGCGTCGACCCTCGAACTGGCCGCCTCGGTGATCAAGTGCACCCTGTTCGGCGCCGTGATCGCGATCGTCTGCTGCTACAAGGGCATGACCGCGACCGGTGGCGCGGCCGGCGTCGGCCGGGCCGTCAACGAGGCCGTCGTCACCTCGCTGCTCGGGGTGTTCATCTTCAACTACCTCTTCACCCAGACGATGCTGGCGACCAACCCCGACCTCCAGACGATCAAGTAGATGGCGACCGGCTGGCTACAGGTCCCCCGCGCATGGCTCGAGTCGCTCGGCGAGATCGGCCGCTTCTGCGCGATGGTGATGGGCCAGGTCTACTCGGGCCGGGTCCTCAAGTACTTCGGGGAGGCGCTGAACCAGGCCGGCATCCTCATCCTCGGTTCGACCACGGTCATCTGGGGCCTGGTCTTCGTGCTCGGCCTCCAGTGCGGCATCGAGGGCGCGTACTTCAACCGGTCCGTCGGTGCCCCCGCCTACGCGGGCGTGTTCGCCGCCTGGTGCGACCTTCGCGAGGTCATCCCGTACGCGTTCGGCTACATGATGTCTGCGAAGGTCGGAACCGGCATCGTGGCAGAGCTCGGCGCCATGCGGATCTCGGACGAAATCGATGCCCTCGAGGTGATGGGCGTGCCGCCGATCACCTTCCTTGCCGCCACCCGCCTGCTCGGCGCCTGGATCACCCTCCCCTTCATGTACCTGGCTGCGATCGGCGTCGGCTACCTCGCCTCGTACATCGCGGTGGTCGAACAGATCGGCGACGTGTCATCGGGCGGCTACCAGCTGATCTTCTGGATGTTCCAGAACCCACCCGACGTCTTGTTCAGCTTGATCAAGGCCATGACGATGTCCACGGCCATCGTTCTGGTCGGCTGCTACTACGGCTACACGGCGTCTGGTGGCCCGGTCGGGGTGGGGACCGCGACCGCAAAATCCATGGTCCTGAACATCGTGCTGGTTCACATCATCGGTATGTTGGGCACGCTGGTGTTCTGGGGTGCGAATCCGCGGGCACCGATTGGAGGATGAGAGCTTGAGCGAGACAGAAGAGACACCGGACGCGCAGGGATCGGACGAGAAGCCGATCAACTCCCCCGAGGTCGAGGCCGCGGTCGAGAACACCGGTGAAGGCCAGGTGGCGGAAGAGATGGAAGCCGCGGACGAGGCTGCCGCCTCCGACACCGGCTCCGTCGCCGTCACGAACGAACCGGAGGAAGACGTTGGCTTCGTCGCCACCGACGGGGCCGTGCTCGGACGCGACTTCATCATCCCCGGCGTCGGTCCCGGCGACCACGACCCCTACAAGTGGCACACCGGCCCCAAACACCAGACCGAGAACAACGCGATCGAGATCGTCGACGTGGTCAAGCAGTTCGGCCGGACCCGCATCCTCAACGGCCTGAACCTCGGCCTCCCGGACGACCAGATCTCCATGGTGCTCGGTCCTTCGGGCACCGGCAAGAGCGTGCTGATCAAGCACATCGTGGGGCTGCTCTACCCCGACCACGGCGACGTGATCGTGAAGGGCCAGTCGGTCCCGGACCTGAGTGACGACGATCTGTTCGAGATGCGGAAGAAGTTCGGCCTGCTGTTCCAGGACGGCGCCCTCTTCGGCTCGATGAACATCTACGACAACGTCGCGTTCCCGCTGCGCCAGCACACCGACAAGAGCGAGGACGAGATCGAGTCGATCGTCACCCGCCGCCTCCGCGAGGTCGGTCTCGGCGAGGCCCACTTCAAGATGCCGAACGAGCTCTCGGGCGGCATGCGCAAGCGCGCCGGCTTCGCCCGTGCCCTCGTGCTCGACCCCGAGATCGTCATGTTCGACGAGCCGGACTCCGGCCTCGATCCCGTGCGCACGGCGCTGCTCTGTGAGCTCATCAAGGAAGTCCACGCCGAGAACGGCGGCTGCTACATGGTGATCAGCCACGATCTCGGCACCGCCCGCCGGATCGCCGACTTCATCGCGGTGCTCTGGAAGGGCCGGATCGTCGAGAGCGGTCCGAAGGAAGAACTGTTCGAATCCGACAACGAGTTCGTTCACCAGTTCCTGCAGGCCGACGTCGTCGGTCCGCTCGCGATGGACTGATGTCCAGGCTTTTCGGCGGTGTCGCCGCGGCCACCGCCCGCCGGCCGTGGCCGGTGGTCATCGTCGCCGCGCTGCTCGCGGGTCTCGCCCTGTGGGCGGCCTCGGGCATGGGCACCCAGCCCGTGACCGACGCGTTCTTCGACCGCGAATCGGAGTCCTACCGGCTGAACGAAGAGGCGGAGCGCGCCTTCGGCTCCGATCCCGTCGTGGTGATGGCGAAGGGTCCCCTCGTCGAGACGCTCACCACCGAGAACCTGAACCGGCTTGCGACCCTCGAGACTTGCCTCGCGGGTGACATCGCCCGGGGGCGGGGAAAGCTCTTCCGCATCTGCAAACAGATCCACGACCTGGCGCCCGTCGAGCTCCTCTACGGGCCCGCGACCTTCCTCGGCCGTGCGGTCATGGGAATCACCAGGGTCTACGAGCGCCAGCTCGGCCGCCTGCAGTCGCTCCCCGACACGCCGGAGGGCCGGGCCGAGCGCCAGCGCCTCCTCGCCCTGGCCGCCCAGGTCGTGTCCCAGTACGGACTGACCCGGGTCCCGAGCCTGGAGGACCCGACCTTCGTGCGTCGCGTCGTGTTCGGCGAGGGCGGAGTGAAGTCGGGCCCCAAGGCGAAGCTGAACTACCTGTTCCCGTCGGGTGACGCGGCCCAGATCGTGATCCGGCTGCGTAGCGACCTCACGCCCGAGGAACGCTCGAAGACGATCGACCTGATCCGGCAGGCCTCCGAGGATCCTTCGACCCAGCTCGAGAAGGTGGACCTGGTCGTCTCGGGATCTCCGGTCGTCTTCGATGGCCTCAACGACCAGCTGTCGGTGAGGGTCCTGTTCCTCGCCGCGGTCGCGGTGCTCCTGATGGGCGTCGCTCTGGCCCTCACGTTCGGGTCCGTCTGGCGACTCTTGCCGCTCGCCCTCGCCCTCGGCGGCATCGCAATCGCCGCCGGTCTCCTGCGGCTGGCGGGCGGCGAGTTTTCGCTGGCGGCGCTCGGCGCGGCACCGATCCTGATCGGACTCACCGTCGATTACGCGGTGCAGCTCCAGGCCCGCTTCGACGAAACCGGGAGGCTCCCGGCCGCCGAGGCGGCCGGGGAGGCGGCAACCCGCGGCGTGCCGATGATCGCCACAGCCTGCCTGGCGACGGCAGCCGGCTTCGCCGCGCTGATGCTCTCCGACCTGCCGCTGGTGGCCCAGTTCGGCCTCCTGCTGGGCGGGGGAGTCCTGGTGTGCTTCCTGGTCACGTTCCTGGTCGGGTTCGCCCTGCTCGCGCTGCGGGGCGAACGGCGGCCCGAGCGGGCCGGAGGCGGGCTCCTGGCCTGCGCGAAGGACGTCGTGAAGCCCGTGCTCGCGACTGCGATCAAGGCGCCGGGCCGGGTCCTGGCGCTGGCCGTCCTCCTCGGGGCCGTCGGCTGGGCCGTGAGCACCCAGGCGGCCATCTCGACCGAGATCGGGCAGCTCCTTCCCGCCCGGGCCCCCGTGGTCCAGGACCTCCTCGACGTGGAGGAGACGACCGGCACGTCCGGCGAGATCGACCTGATCGTCGAGGCCCCCGACGTGACGGACCCGGCGACCGTGGCCTGGATGGCCCAGGTCCAGAGACAGATCCTCTCCGAATCGGGCTATGACCCCGAAGACCCCGTATGCGACGGGGCCGAACTGTGCCCGGGCCCGGCGATCACGGACTTCGTGGATCCCACCTCCCGCGGGCTCACGGCCAGGCAGGTGCGGAGCATCCTCCGGGCGCTGCCGGCCGGTGACCGGAAGGCGATGATCGAGGGCGGTCTGGCCGGCGACGCCATCCCGACCCGGGCCAAGATCGCGTTCGCGCTCCGCTCGGGCTCGGTCGGCGACCAGCAGGAGATAATCGACCGGATCGAGCGGGTCGTGGCCGAGTCGAGGGAGGGGCTCGGGCCGCCGGAAGGTGTGAGCGCGAAGGTCACCGGCCTCCCGGTGGTGGTCGCGACGTCCGCCGGCGACCTGGCCTCGTCCCGCTACCTCCTGATCCTCGTCGGCATCCTCGCGGTGGCGCTGGTGCTGCTCGCGGTCTACCGGTCACTCCGCCGGGTCCTGGTCCCGCTGGTGCCGATCGTCGTCGCGGGCGGCTGGTCGGCGCTCATAGTGGCCGCTCTCGACCTCTCGCTCAACCCTCTCTCCACCGTGCTGGCGGTCCTGGTCACGGCGATCGCGACCGAGTTCGGGGTGATCATCTCCGGCCGCTACTTCCAGGAGCGGGAGGGGGGCGCGGGTCTCGCGCCGGCGCTCCGGTCCACCTACGGCAGGACGGGGCTGGCCGTCGCCACCTCCGGGCTGACCGCGATCGCCGGGTTCGCGGCCCTCGTTACGAGTGACGTGGCGATGTTGCGGGACTTCGGCCTGATCGCCGTGGTCGATCTGGCCGTGGCCCTCGCCGGGGTGGTCCTGGTGCTGCCGGCGATGCTGGTCTGGACGGAGCGCAGGTGAAGGAGAAGGGAAACCGTCCCTTCAGTTACGTCGCCCTGGTCGGGGCGCTCTTCGTGATCGTCCTGCTCATCGCCCTCTTCAACACGCTGCTCACCTCCGACTCGGGCACGGTCGGGATCGGCGACGTCGGGCTGGGTGACAAGGCGGCGCCGTTCGCGGTCCCGGTCGCGGCCTCGGAACTCGACGGGGACGCGAACGTGGACCCCGACGAGGCGTGCTCAGTCGAGGGCGAAGACGTGCTGCGGATCTGCGACTTCTTCGGCCGGCCGTTCGTCATGTCGTTCTGGTTCACGAGGCAGGCGTCGAGCTGCATCGACTACCAGGACGTGTTCGAGGAGGTGGCGAGGCGCTACGGGAAACGAGCGGGATTCGTCTCGATCAACGTCCGGGACGACCGGGACCGGGTCCGCGAGCTGATCCGCGAACACGGTTGGGAGGTCCCGGTCGGCCACGACCGGGACGGGGCCGTCTCGAACGCCTACCGGGTCGGTGGCTGTCCGACCTTCCTCTTCTTCGACGGTGAGGGGCGCCTCCGGGACACCGAGATCGGTGACACCTCCGCCGAGGCGCTCGGCGCGCAGGTACGCTCCCTCATCGATGGCGAGCAGCAAACAGAGCAAGAAGCGCCGCAAGGCCAGGGCCAAGCGCAAGGGACCCCTGCCCGCCGACGCGCAACGGGCGCCCGCCGCCACCGCGTCCGAAGCGCCGGCGAAGGAGCGGAAGAAGCTGCCGGGCGAGGATCGCCCCCCGCCGATCTGGGGTGACATTCCCGTGACCCAGGTGGCCGTGCTCGGCGGCCTGATCCTGTTGGTCGTGGGGATGGTCAAGCAGAACCCGAAGCTGGTCTTCCCGGGCCTGGCGCTCGGCTCCGTCGGAGGGCTTGAGCTCTCGATCCGGGAGCACTTCACCGGCTACCGCTCGCACACGACCCTGCTGGCCGGGGTCGTCTTCATCCTCGTCGTCGCGCTGACGTTCTTCTTCGCGAAGCTCGTCTTCTGGCAGTGCCTCGTGATCGGCGCCCTGGTCGCCGCCCCGGCGTTCTGGTTCTTCCGCAAGGCCTTCGAACGGGCCTCGGGCGGGCTCAGCTACCGGATCCGCTAGTCCCCTTAAACACCGAAGCCGGCCCAACCATGGATCTGTGGCGGGGCCGGCGGGTGACCATCTGCGACCGGCCGAGGCCGGACGGCGCGTTGCTAGTGGGGGCGGAGCTGACTGACCAGAAGCATCCGCTGCCGTTCGGTCAGGGTGTCCAGACGCTTGTTCTCACTAAGGCCGACCGAGGCCAGGAGCTTGCGAGTCCTCGTCCGACCCCAACGGGACTGGGCGCGCAGGAGTTCGGACAAGGTCATGCTCTCGGTCTGCCAGGGACATTCCGTGATCACCTTCGTGATCGAGACTTCACCGCTCGCGATCGACCTCTTGAGGGCGGCGCGGGCAAGACGAACCCGGTTCGCGCGCTCGAGAGCCTGCAGGTGCTGGGGGAGCTGACTGCTGGCGATCTGATTCGAATCGGCGGTGGCGGCTACTTCCACGGGCGGTCCTCCCTTCAGGGGATGGTTCGGTTGACTGGATGGCATGGGAACTTCGACCCCGGGATTCCTCGGTCCCGGTGGGTCCTCTCCCCGCTCGTGCCAGGTCTTCCGTCCGGCTCGAGCGATATGGGCAACCTAGTAGGCGGGCCGTTCGGCGTCAACGTGGTTTTTCGCTAAGAGCAGGTTTTTTCTTTCGGGCGCAATGAGCCATCCGTGGAGAGTGGTTGCATGCAGGCCTGCAAGGATTACCGCCGTGTTACCAATAGGTGTTCGGCTGGTGCCGAGGCCTGTGAGGCGGGGAGAAATACGACCGAAGGAGCGAAGTCTTGTCCCACCCATGCAAACGTCTCCTGGCTGCCGGCACCGCCGCGCTCGCCCTGTCACTGGGCCTCGCGGCCTGCGGGGGTTCCGACGACGACGGCGGCAACTCCGGTTCCGGTGGAACCGGCGCCGACGAGGTGACCATCTACTCCAGCTTCCCCCTCCAGGGCGCGTCGCGTCCCACCGGGATCTCACTCCAGAACGGCATCGAACTGGCGCTGCAGGAGGCCGGGATGAAGGCTGGCGGCGTCGACATCAAGTTCGTTCCGCTGGATGACTCGACGGCCCAGGCCGGCGAGTGGACGCCCGAGGCCGAGTCCGCCAACGCGAAGAAGGCGGTCCAGGACGATTCGGCCGTCGCCTACCTCGGCACCTACAACTCGGGTGCCGCGGCCATCTCGATCCCGATCCTGAACGAGGCCGGCCTGGCGATGCTCTCGCCCGGCAACACCGCGGTCGGGCTGACCTCGGACGAGCCCGGCGCCGACACCGGGATCGGCGAGCCCGACATCTACTACCCGACCGGGGAGCGCAACTACGCGCGCATCGTGCCCAAGGACACCGTCCAGGGTGCGGCCCTCGCGGGAGTGATGGACGAGGACGGCTGCACCAAGGTCGGGGTCCTCAATGACAACGAGGTCTTCGGCAAGGGCCTCGCCGCGAACGTGATCGACGCGGGTTCGCAGTACGACTACGAGTTCCTCGACGGCGGCGCGATCGACACCAAGGCGGCGAACTTCCGGGCGACCGCGGAGGACTTCGCCAACCAGGGCGTGGACTGCTTCATCTTCGGTGGCATCACGGCGTCGAACGCCGTCCAGCTCTACAAGGACATGGCGGCGGCGATGCCGGACGCGAAGCTGTACGGACCCGACGGCGTCGCTGACACCGACTTCGCCGGGGGCCTGCCGGACGACGTCGCGGCCCGCACCAAGGTGACCGTGGCCACGCTCTCCGAGAAGGAGTACGGCAAGGAGGGCGCAAAGTTCTACAAGGACTACGAGGCCAGGTACGGCAAGCCGGGTCCCTACTCGATCTACGGTTACGAGGCCGGAAAGCTGATCCTCGACGTGCTGGACCGGGCCGAGGATCCCACCGACCGCGCGTCCGTGATCGAGGCGCTGTTCGACACGAAGGACCGGGACTCGATCCTGGGCACCTACTCGATCGACGACAAGGGTGACACCACCCTGACCGACTACGGGGTCTACACGATCAGGAACGGTGACCTCGTGTTCGACGAGAAGATCACGGCGAAGTCGGGTAACTGACCCTGCTGCCTGACCGCGCAGAAGCCCGGCTGGCGAGCCTGCGAGCGAAGATTCCGCTCGCGGGCTCGCGCGCCGGCACCTACGCGCTGATCGCGCTCCTGGCCGCCATGCCGGTGGCCTTCGCGATCCATGACATCACCGCCGACGGCAGCCTCACCCGGATCGGCAACAACCTCGTGGACGGCGTGTCCAACGGGGCGATCTGGGCGCTGGTCGCCCTCGGTTACACGATGGTCTACGGAATCATCGAGCTGATCAACTTCGCCCACGGGGAGGTCTTCATGATCGGGTCCTTCATCGCCTTCGCGGCGTTCGGCTGGCTCGGTCTCGACCTCGCCACGGCCCTGCCGCTGCTCATCCTGGGGCTGCTCCTGACGCTCCTGATCAGTGCGATCGCGAGCGGCGCCCTGAACACGATGATCGAACGGGTCGGGTACCGGCCGCTCCGGGATTCGCCGAAGCTCGCGCCGCTGATCACCGCGGTCGGGTTCTCGTTCATCCTCCAGAACGTCGGCCTCCTCTGGCTCGGCGGCTCACAGGTCAGCGTCCCCGACCTGATCGGCTCGCAGGAGACCTTGTTCGAGGTCGGCGGGGTCGAGGTGACCAAGGGCGACGCGCTCGCCGTGCTCGCGACCACGCCACTCGTGCTCGCTCTCGTCTTCTTCATCGACCGGGCCAGGATGGGCAAGGCGATGCGGGCCACCGCCCAGGACCCGGATGCGGCCCGCCTGATGGGCGTGGACGTGGACCGCACCATCTCCCTGACCTTCCTGATCGGTGGTCTCCTGGCCGGCGCCGCCGGACTCATCTACGCGCTCTACCAGACGACGATCTGGTTCCACCAGGGATTCGAGGCCGGGTTGATCGCCTTCACCGCGGCCGTCATGGGCGGCATCGGGAACCTGCGGGGCGCGGTCATCGGGGGTCTCCTGATCGGCTGCATCCAGCAGATCTCCGACAACCGGATCGGCCCCGAGTGGACGCCGGTCATCGTCTTCGCGTTCCTCGTACTGATCATGGTCGTGCGGCCCCGGGGGCTGCTCGGCGAGGAGACCAGGCAGGCCGGATGAGCGCGGCGCTCGACAGAGTGAGGGACATCGACCAGCGCGTGCCGGTGGCGGCGGCGATCCTGTTCGCCGTCCTGCTCCCCTTCTTCTTCGACGGGGGCTCACCCTTCATCGACGATGCGATCCTGGCCCTCGCCTACGTGGTGATGGCCCTCGGCCTCAATGTGATCGTCGGCTTCGCCGGCCTGCTCGACCTCGGGTACGTCGCATTCTTCGCGATCGGCGCCTACACGATGGGGTGGCTGGGGTCGACCTTCTTCTCGTCCGCCAACGACGGCGACGGGGTCCACGTGCTGGTCACCGGTACCGCCGCGTCGCTGCCCGGCATCCACATCAACTTCGTGCTCGTGCTGGTCGCGGCGGTGATCATGACCACCATCGCCGGGATCATCATCGGCCTGCCGACCCTGAGGCTGCGCGGCGACTACATCGCGATCGTCACCCTCGCCTTCGGCGAGATCATCGGGCAGGTCGCGGCGAACGGGGACCAGTTGAAGATCGGCCCGATCTGGGACAGGACGGTCGGATGGCTGCCGCTCGTCCCGACGCTCGGGGACGAGGCGACCCTGACCCGGGGCAAGGCGGGAATCTCGCCCGTCGACAAGATCGACCTGCCGTTCACCGAACCGTTCACCTCGCTTGCCCTGAGGCCGTGGTACTTCGCCGCCCTCGTGCTTGTCCTCCTGGTGCTGTTCGTGAACATCCGGCTGCGGGACTCGCGCCTGGGAAGGGCCTGGGTTGCCCTCCGGGAGGACGAGGTCGCGGCGATCAGCATGGGCATCCCGACCGTCAAGACCAAGCTGATGGCGTACGGAGCGGGTGCCGCCTTCGGAGGCATTGCCGGCGCCTTCCTCGGCTCCTACCTGAACACGGTCAACGCGTCGCAGTTCGAGTTCACGTTCTCGATCTTCATCCTGGCGATGGTGATCCTCGGCGGGCTCGGCTCGGTGTGGGGCGTGGTGATCGGGGCGATCCTCCTTTCCTACGTGAACAACTGGCTCATCCCCGACGTCCTGAACGGCCTGCCGGCCCAGCTCGGCCTCGACTTCGACCTCACCCAGGTGAGCTTCGCCATCTTCGGGTTCATCCTGGTGATCGTGATGGTGCTACGGCCGGAGGGGCTCATCCCCGAGAAGACCCGGAAGCAGGAGATGCACGGGGTCGGCACGGGCGAGACGGCCGGAGCCGGCTCGGACGTCGAGCTTGAACTGGGGGACGTGAAATGAGCGGAACCGCCGCCCCCGGCAAGGCGAAGGCCGACGTCCCGATCCGGGCCGAGGGTCTGACCAAGGTCTTCGGCGGCCTCACCGCGGTGGACGGCGTGAACCTGGAGCTTCGGCGCGGCGAGATCGCGGCGGTGATCGGGCCGAACGGGGCGGGCAAGACGACCCTCTTCAACATGCTCACCGGGCTCTATCGGCCGAGCTCGGGAAGGGTCCGGTTCGGCGACCGGGACATCACCCGCGCCCGGCCCGACCAGATCACGGCCCTCGGCGTGGCCCGCACCTTCCAGAACATCCGTCTCTTCCCGACCATGACCGCCCGGCAGAACGTGATGATCGGCCGCCACTCACGGATGAAGGCGGGGATCTTCGGGTCTATCATCCGGCCCCCGTGGGTGAACCGCGAGGAGCGCGAGGCCGAGGAGCGGGCCGGGGAGGAGCTGGCCTTCGTCGGGCTCCGGCCCGAGCTCGTCGACCGCACGGCCGCCTCGATGTCCTACGGCGACCAGCGCCGGGTCGAGATCGCCCGGGCGCTCGCCTCGGATCCCACCGTCCTCCTGCTCGACGAGCCCACCGCGGGCATGGATCCTCGCGAGTCCGGGGAACTGGCGCAATTCGTGCTGAAGATCCGCGAGGAGCGGGGGTTGAGCATCCTGCTTATCGAGCACGACATGAAGGTCGTGATGGGGATCTCCGACCGGGTCACCGTGCTCGACCACGGCGAGCTGATCGCCGAGGGGGACCCGGAGCAGGTCCGGCAGGACCCCAAGGTGATCGAGGCCTACCTGGGAATGGGCGCGGCCTGATGGCTTTGCTCGAGGTGACCGGCGTGCGCGCGTCCTACGGGCTCATCGAGGCCCTTCGCGGCGTATCGCTCGAGGTCGAGGCGGGTGAAGTCGTGACCCTGATCGGTTCGAACGGGGCCGGCAAGTCGACGGTGCTGCGTTCGATCTCGGGTCTCACGCCGGCCCGGCAGGGCACGATCCGGTTCGACGGCGAGGACATCACCCGGCTCCCGCCGCCCGAGATCGTCGCCCGGGGCATCTCGCACGTGCCCGAGGGGCGGCGCTGCTTCCCGCGGATGAGCGTGCGGGAGAACCTCGAGCTCGGTGCGTACCTCCGCCGCGACGACGCGGCGCGGGAGATGGACCACGTGTTCGAACTGTTCCCGCGGCTGGCCGAACGGGAGAGCCAGCCCGCTGGCACCATGTCCGGCGGGGAACAGCAGATGCTCGCGATCGGCCGGGCACTCATGGCGAGGCCGCGGCTGATCCTCATGGACGAGCCCTCCATGGGAATCGCCCCGATCCTGGTCGAGAGGATCTACGAGACGATCGCCGAGATCAGCGCCGAGGGCACCACCATTCTCCTCGTGGAGCAGAACGCCACGCAGGGACTGGCGGCCTCCGGCCGGGGCTACGTGATCGAGACCGGGAGGATCGTGCTGGAAGGCCCGTCAGATTCCCTGGCCCGGGACCCCAAGGTCCGGGAGGCTTATCTGGGCGCATGACTCCCGCGATCCCCATCGCCCTCATGGGCATCACCGCACTCTGGCTGACCTACGTCTGGCTCGGCTCGGCGATCGTCGCCTCCTGGCTCTCGGCCCGGAAGGGTTACGGCGAGAAGCCGGGCCTCGCGTCGGGCCTGCTTCTGAGCGCGATCGGCGTGGTCGTCTGGCTGTTCGTCCCCGCGAGGGAGGACTCGGCCTGGAAGCGCGAGGGGATCCTCCCGAAGCGCCGCCCCCGAATCGAGAGGTAGCTAGCCGGTCAGGCCGTCGAAATCCTTGATGACCTCGCCGATGATGCCGAGGGCCTTGTCGAGGTGCTCCTTCTCGTGGGTGGCCATCAGGCTGGTGCGGAGCAGGGCGCCCGCCGGCGGCACCGCGGGGTGGATCGCGACGTTGCAGTAGACGCCGTTGTCGAACAGGGCCTTCCACAGCAGGATCGCCTTCCAGTCGTCGCCCACGACCACCGGCACCACCGGGGTGGTGGCGACGCTGCCGTCGGGCAGGGTCCCGGGCTGGACCACGCGCAGGCCCAGGTCCTCCAGACCATGGCGGAGGTAGTCGGCGTTGTCGAGCAGGCGCTTGAAGAGCGGGGCCCCCTCGGAGCGGCAGATCTTCACCGCCTCGAGCGCGGCGCCGACCGCGGCCGGGACGCCCGACGCGCTGAAGATGAAGGCGCGGGAAGTGATGCGCAGGTACTCGATCACCTCGGCCTTGCCGGCGATGAAGCCGCCGCAGGAGGCGAGGCTCTTCGAGAACGTGCCCATGCGCAGGTCGACCTCGTCCTCGAGGCCGAACAGTTCGGTGGCACCGGCCCCGCGTTCGCCGAGCACGCCGACCCCGTGGGCCTCGTCGACCATGATGCGGGCGCCGTACTGCTTGCTCAGCTCGACGATGCGCGGCAGGTCCGGCAGGTCGCCCTCCATGGAATAGACGCCGTCGACCACGACGAGCATACCGCCGCCGTCGTTCGCGGCGCGCTGGAGCATCTTCTCCAGCTTGTCGGTCTGGTTGTGACGGAAGGGGCGCAGCTTCGCGCCCGAGAGCTTGCAGCCGTCCAGGATCGAGGCGTGGTCGCCGGAGTCGCAGATCACCGTGTCGTTCGGGCCGAGGATCGCCTGCAGGCAGCCGAGGTTTGACTGGTAGCCGGTCGAGAACACGATCGCGTCCTCGGTGTTCATCCACGCGGCGAGCTGTTCTTCGAGCTCGACGTGGATCGGGGTGGTGCCGTTCAGCAGGCGGGAGCCGGTCACGCCGGTGCCGAAGGCGTCGAGTGCCTGGTGGGCGGCACGCTTGACGCGTTCGTCACCGGTGAGGCCCAGGTAGTTGTTGGACCCGAGCATGATGGTCTCGCGGCCCTCCATCTCGACGACGGGACCGGCCTGCGAGGTCAGCAGGCGGAAGTAGGGGTTGAGGTCGGCCTCGTTGGCCGCCTTGAGCTGCTCGCGGCGCTCGTGGTGCTGGACCTTGTCGAACAGGTCGATCGGCATCGTCGTCTCGGTCATGTAGGTCAGTCTGCCACGTCGAGCTTCGAGAGCAGCCGGATGAGGGTTTCCAGTTCCTCGTCGGTGAGGCCCTCCATCGACTGCGAAGGGGATCGCAGGTGGTCCTTGATCCGGCGCCGGACCTTCCGACCCTCGTCGGTCAGGACGAGCAGCCGGACCCGCCGGTCGTCCGGGTCCAGGGTCCGCCGGACCAGTCCGCGCTCCTCGAGGCGGTCGGTGATCCCCGTCAGGTTCGAGCTATTGCAGGACAGGAAATCGGCCACCTGGCGCATCGGCTTCGGCTCGTCGAGCGTCTGGATGACCATGATCTGGGGAGGGAAGAGGTCGAGCTCCCGCGCCAGCTCCATCAGGACCGGTTTGCGTGAGAACCAGAGCCGGCTGAGCGCCTCCCATGCATCGCCCTCGAGCTCGCGACGTGTTTCGCTGGCCTCGCTGACGGTCATTTGCCGGATCATACCATTCGGTAATTGAATAGTTCAAGTCCTGAACATTTGCTATACATAAGGATCATGTCGGAGAGAGAAGCGGCGAACGGGATAGAGGTCGAGGGTCTCGTCCGCGAGTTCAAGAACGGCCCGAGGGCGGTCGACGGGATCGACCTGACCGTCCACCCGGGCGAGATCTACGGGTTTCTGGGACCGAACGGAGCCGGGAAATCGACCACGGTGCACATGCTCACGACGCTGTTGCCGCCCACCGCGGGGTCGGCGCGCGTCGGCGGGCTGGACGTGGAGACCGAGGGTCCGCAGGTCCGGAAGCTGATCGGCGCGGCGCTCCAGGAGGCGGCGCTCGACCCGAACCTGACCGCGCGGGAGCACATGAAGCTCCAGACCTCGCTCCACGGGCTGCCGAAGGCCGAGCGGATCCGCCGCGGCGACGAGCTGATCGAGCGGGTCGGGCTGTCCGAAGCCGCCGACCGGCGGGTCGGCGGGTACTCGGGCGGCATGAAGCGCCGGCTCGACCTCGCGCTCGCCCTGGTCCACCACCCGCGGGTGCTCTTCCTGGACGAGCCGACCACCGGGCTCGACCCGCAGAGCCGCAACTCGCTCTGGCAGGAGGTGACCCGGCTTTCGGCCGAGGAGGGGATGACCGTCTTCCTCACCACCCAGTACCTCGAGGAGGCCGACCAGCTCGCGAGCCGCGTCGGGATCATCGACGGCGGCAAGATCGTCGCCGAGGGCACCCCGTCCGCGCTCAAGTCCGAGATCGGCCGGCCCAGCGTGGAAGTGGTCCCGCGCGACCCGGCGGCACGAGAGCGTGCCAGGGAGATCCTCGACGGATTCGGTACCCCCGTGCCGGCCGCCCGCGACGCCCTCGGCATCCGTCTCGCGGAGGGCATCGACGACCTCGTCGGCATCGTCCGGGCATTCGACACCGCGAACATCGAGCTGGCCAGCCTCATTCTGAACGAGCCGACGCTGGACGACGTGTTCCTCGCGAAGACCGGCCGGCACCTCGAGGGGGCGGGGGAGGCGGACAGCGCCGAGATGCCGCTCCCCGACGACGAACGGGCGGCGACGGCTTGAGCGGCGCGGTCGCATCCGCCGGACCCGCCGGGTCCCCGCTTCCGATCCAGGCCGCCGCGATGGCGGCCCGGTCGATCGCGCGGCTCGTGCGGCAGCCGGCAATGGTCATCCCCAGCGTGATCTTCCCGCTGTTCCTCCTCGCGGTGAACGCGGGCGGTCTCAACGCGGCGACGGAGCTCCCCGGCTTCCCGACCGACTCGTACCTGACCTTCGCGATCGGGTTCACCTTCATCCAGGCCGCGATCTTCTCGACCATGAACGCGGGGCAGAGCCTCGCCCAGGACATCGAGAACGGATTCTTCAGCCGGCTGCTACTCACCCCGATGCGGCAGTCGGCGCTGATGGCGGGCCAGCTCGCGGGGCTCGTGATCCTCGGCCAGTTCCAGACCCTGCTCTACCTGGCGGTGGGACTGGCCGCGGGCGCCGAGTTCGAGGCGGGCGTCGCGGGCTACTTCGTGCTCGCGGCGCTCGTATCCCTGATCTCGATCGGCTTCGGCGGGATCGGTTTGATCATGGCGATCCGGACCGGTTCCGGCGAGGCGGTGCAGGGCATGTTCCCGCTCCTGTTCGTGCTCCTCTTCTTCAGTTCGATGACCCTGCCGCGAAACCTGATCGAGCAGGACTGGTACCGCTTCCTGGCCACGGTCAACCCGATCAGCTACCTGATCGAGGCGATCCGCAGCCTCTTCATCGCCGGTTGGGACGGGGAGGCGCTGGCGCTCGGGTTCGGGATCTCCGGCTTGCTCGCCGTGCTCTCCATCTCCTTCGCCGCCCGCTCCCTCAAGGGAAGGATGCTCAAGTGAACGCGACCTACTTCTCCGCCGCCTGGGCCGTCGCCTGGCGCTACCTGCACAACCTGTACACGAAGCCGGCGGTCCTGATCCCCGGGCTGGTCTTCCCGCTGTTCTTCCTGGCCGCCTTCGCCGGGGGCCTCTCCGCGGTCGGCGACGCACCGGGGTTCGACTACTACGACTTCACCGCCTTCCAGTTCTGCTTCGTGCTGATCCAGGCCTCCACGCTGGCCGGGGTGTTCGTCGGGTTCTCGATCGCCGCCGACTTCGAGCAGGGCATGGGCCGGCGGATGATGCTCGCCACCTCGAACCGCACCGCGATCGTGCTCGGCTACGCGCTCGGCGCCTTCCTCCGCCTGTTCCTGGTCTGGTTCATCGTCACCGGGGTCGCGCTCCTGGCCGGGATGAAGGTGGCGGGTGACGGGTACGACCTGGTCGGAATGTACGGGCTCGCCGTGTTCGCCAACGTCGCGGCACTGCTCTTCTCGGCCGGGGTCGCCCTGAGGTTCCGCTCGCTCCAGGCCGGCCCGTTGATGCAGATGCCCGTCTTCGTCGCCCTCTTCCTGGCCCCGGTCTACGTGCCGCAGGACCTGCTGACCGGCTGGATCGAACCGGCCGCCCGGGTGAACCCGTTCACGGCACTCCTCAATGCCGGCCGTAGCCTGCTCGAGGGCGAACCGACCGGGATCCTCCTCGCCTACGCGGTCGCCGCGGGGATGATCGTCTTGATGGGCTTCTGGGCGATCACCGGACTCCGCCGGGCGGAGGTCGCGGGGTAGCCGGAGGGCGGCGCTGCTGGCGTGCCCGCTGGTAGGTTGCGCGCCATGTCCGATCTCAAGATCCGCAGGGTTGAGAACAAGCGGGACCTGAAGAAATTTGTGATGGTCCCGTTCAGAGTCCATCGCGACCACCCCGAGTGGGTGCCGCCGCTGATCATGGATCGGATGGAGTTCCTGAACCGGAACAAGAACCCGTACTTCGATCACGCCGAGGTCCAGCTCTGGATCGCCGAGCGCGACGGCGAGCCGGTCGGCCGGGTCAGCGCCCAGATCGACCAGAACTGGGACGAGTACCGGGGCGGCAACGACGGGCAGTTCGGGTTCTTCGAGACCATCGACGACCAGGAGGTCGCGAGCGGCCTGCTCGACGCGGGCTGCGAATGGCTGGCCGGCAAGGGGCGCGAGAAGGTCTACGGCCCGATGGACTTCACCACCAACGACGAGATCGGGATCCAGATCTCGGGCTTCGACATCCGCCCGTCGATCCTCGAGAACTGCCATCAGCCCTACTTCCAGGAGCGGGTCGAGGCCGCGGGGTTCATCAAGGCGATGGACCTGCTCATGTGGCATCTCGAGATGGGCAAGCTGGCCGCCGGCCTCGAGTTCCACCCGGCGATCATGGAATCGGCGCAGGCTAGCCTGGACGAGCACGGAATCACGATCCGCAACATGCGACGGTCCGACCTGCCGAACGAGATGGCCCGCTTCCACGAGGTCTACAACGAGGCCTGGGGCGACAACTGGGGCTTCGTGCCGATCACGAAGGAAGAGGTCGAGTTCCACGCCAAGACCCTGAAGTGGGTGCTCGACGAGGACTGGGCCATGATCGCCGAGACCTCCGACGGCAAGACGGTGGGGGCCGCGCTCACGCTCCCGGACATCAACCAGGTGCTCGCGAAGATGAAGGGCAGGGTCTTCCCGACCGGGTGGATCCACTACCTCCGGGGCCGGAAGAAGATCGACTCGGTCCGCATCCTCGCGCTCGGCGTGAAGAAGGCCTACCAGCACACCGGGGTCGCCGCGGCCCTGTACGTGAAGCACCTCCAGGCCACCCATCCCGACCGGGTGATGAAGGGCGATGCGGGCTGGATCCTCGAGACCAACGAGCCGATGAACCGCGCGCTCGAGGGCATGGGCGGCGAGGTGACCAAGAAGTTCCGCGTCTACGAGAAGTCGCTGGCCTGACCCAAACCCCGCTATTTGCGTGGTTTACATAAGTGACCGCCGGTCGCGGTTGTAGATTCCACTTCGTGGCTGAAGAGGTAGAAGGCGAGCTGATTTCGGAGGAGGACGTCGACGCGTCCCAGCCGGGCGAAGAGGTCCGTGCCCTCCCACGCGAGTACGAATCGGGCGGCCCCCTTCCGGCGGCGCTCAGGAACGAGGTGACGACCGCGGCGATCGCCGTCGCGGGCGGTGCCCTTGCCGGTGCCGCCACGGTGGCCGCGGTCCGGGCCGTCAGCGGAGCGGGATCGTCGAGGCGCCGCGCCCGCAGGCTGGGCCGTCGCGCCAGGCCCTCCAACATCGTCGCGAGCCGTTCCTTCCTGGTCGACGTCCACGTCCTGGGCAGGTAGCCGGGCGTGACCGCCGAGGTCGCCGTACGGCCCGCCGCGCCGTTGCGCATGCCGCGGCTGATCGGGGGCGACCGGGTGTTCCAGCTGAGGGGTCCCTGGCTCGAACGGCTGCTCGTGCTGGACGACGAGGCGATGATCGTCCGGGTGCGGGAGGGACGCCGGGGCGAGTTCGTCTTCGCCGCCGAACCGGTCGACCCGGCCCTGCTCGAGGGCCCCGGTGCGGGTGACCTCAGCGAAGCGGGCGAGGAAGCCCTGGAGCGCGGCATCGCGCGGCTCCGTTTCGCCCTGGGCGTCGACGACGACCTCGCGGATTTCCACGCGGCCTTTCGCGACGACGAGCTGATCGGCCCCGCGATCGCGGGGCGGCTCCACAACCGGCCCCTGCGCCGGCCCGTCGCGTGGGAGGCCCTGCTCTGGGCGATAACCGAGCAACTGATCGAGTACCGGCGCGCCGCGAAGATCCAGCGCCAGATGATCCGTCGGTTCGGGATTCGCCTCTCACCCGGCGTCAACGTGCGCTCGGCCGGTGTGACCCGCTCGCTTTCGCGCTCGCCGCGCGGGCGCGGGGATGCGCTCGCCATGGTGCCGTCGCCGCGGGTGATCGCGGGCGCGGCGCCCGCGGAACTCGAGGCCTGCGGCCTCGGGGCGCGCCGGGCGATCGCGATGGTCAGGGTGGCCAGGGAGGTTTCAGCGGGGCGGGTAGATCCCGAGGATCCGGCAGGCGACCGCCGGCTCCTGGCGATTCCCGAGATCGGTCCGTGGACGGTCGCCTGCCTCGCCCTGAGGGGCAGGGGAGAGGCCGACGCCCTGCTCGCCGGCGACCTGGGCCAGGTCAAGCTCGTCGGGTACCTGCGTGGCCTCGGTCGGCTGGCCGAGATCGAGGAGGTCGAGGAGTTCTACGCGCCGTACGCCCCCTACCGGGGCCTGGCGGGCGAGTACCTGCTCCACGCGGCCGGGGCGGTCGTGCACGGACCGGGCAACCGCGCCCGTATCGGCCGGCAGGCGCTCCGCCACGCCGCCTGATCCCGGCGGTACTACCCGGGGTCGACCTGGGAGGTCGGAAGCAGTTCGTTGGTCAGGACGTCGACCGCGCGGGCGGGCTCGGCCAGCACCTGCTGCTGGACCATCCAGTTGATGAACGCCTGCCACTTGGCCGTGTTCTGGTATCCGAACGGCCTGTCTCCGGCGCCCGCCTGGTTGAGGAGCGGGAGGGTGGTCTTCACCTGGGCGTCGGTCACCCTGGGCTTCAGGGCGTCGTTGGCCGCCAGTACCGCCCGGGTTGCCTCGTTCGGGTGCTCGGTGGCGTACTTCGTGCCCCGGGCGAGCGCCGCGATGAAGAGCCTGATCGGATCGGGATCGTCCTCGACCCGGCTGCCCTTGGCGACGAGCACCATCTCGCTGTAGGTCGGCACGCCAAGCTTGTCGACCGGGTTGATGACCGGCTTCTGGCCGGACATCTTCAGTTCGACGCCCTCGATGTTCCAGAACGGGCCTAGCGTCGCCTGGGCACGATTGCTGATGATCGAGGGGAGGAGTCCCTGCCCGACCCCGACCTGCTTGACGTCGTTCTCGTTGAGGCCGGCGCGGTTCAGGATCGTCTTCAGGTAGGCGTCCTGGTAGGGAATGCCGGCGGTCGAGACCGTCTTGCCCTTCAGGTCCCTGACCCGCTTGATCTTCGAACGCTTCAGCCAGATCATCGAGGTGAGCGGACGGTCGACGATGCTCGCGACCGAGACCACGTCCAGCCCCTGCTCGCGGGCCAGCAACACCTCGGGCTCATACGAGATCGCCAGGTCCGCCTTGCCGGCGGCGACGAGCTTGATCGGCAGCGAGGGATCGGTGGGCGAGTCCAGCGAGACGTCGAGCCCGGCGTCCTCGAAGTAGCCCTGATCCCGGGCGACCAGGAACCCGGCGTGGTCGGGGTTCGGGTACCAGTCCATCGCCACCGAGAGGGGATCCTTGACCGGCGTCACGTCCTCGGACTTGGTGCCGCAGGCGGTGACCGCGAGGGCGACTACTAGGGCGAGGGGAAACAGCGCGATTCGTCTCAATGTCTCTCCGGGCAGTGAACAGGGACTTCGCGGAGCCTACCGCCAACGCACGATGGCTCGTTCCAGGAGCGCGATGAGCGCGTACAGCCCGATCGCGATCACGGAAAGGACGAACACCGAGGCGAACATGCGGGCGGTCATCAGCTGCGCGTTGTCCTGGAGGATCAGGTGGCCGAGGCCCTCCTCGGAACCCGCCCACTCGCCGAACACGGCCCCGATCACCGCGACCGCGGCGGCGATCCGCGCGCCGGTGAAGACCGAGGGCAGGGCCGTCGGCACTTCCACCCGCCGAAAGACCTGGGCTCGCGAGGCGTCCAGCGAACGCATCATGCGGACCGCCTCGGGGTCGGTGGATCGCAGCCCGTCCAGGGTGTTCACGGCGATCGGGAAGAAGCAGATGAGGGCGATGATCAAGAGCTTCGGCCAGATGCCGTACCCGAACCAGACGACCAGGATCGGCGCGATCACGATCACAGGGATCGTCTGGGAGGCCACCACCAGGGGGTATCCCGCGCGGCGGACCAGGTCCGAGCCGCGGAAGAGGACCGCCACACCGAGGCCTGCGGCGAGCGCGAGCCCGAACCCGGCCAGGATCTCGACCAGGGTGGGGACGGCGTTCTGGAGGATCAGGACGCGGTCGGTCCAGAGCACGTCGGCGATCTCCGAGGGAGAAGGCACGAGGAACGACTCCAGCCCGAGGACGTCGGCCATGAAGCCGCTCGACGCGGCGACCTGCCAGAGACCGCAGAGCAGGGCCAGCAGGACCAGGGGTGGCAACCACGTCCGTGCCTTCATGGCGCCACCCCGGCCAGGAGCGTCTCGAGGAGGTTTTCGCGGAGCGCGTTGAACGAGGGGGAACTGACGACCTCTGCCCGGTCACCCCCGGCTCCCCGCGCACCCTCGAACTCGGCCACGATCCGGCCCGGCCGGGGGGAGAGCACGACGATCCGGTCGGCCATAAACCCGGCCTCCTCGACGTCGTGGGTGACGAGGAGGACGGTCGCCCCGGACTCGGCCAGGACCGGTGCGAGCCACGCCTGGAGCTCTGCCCGGGTGATCGCGTCCAGGGCGGCGAGCGGTTCGTCCAGGAGCAGCACGGGCTTGCCCGACACCAGGGTCCGGATGAAGGCCACCCGCTGCCGCATGCCGCCCGAGAGCTCATCCGGCATCGCCGATTCGAACCCGTCGAGGCCGAAGTGCTCGAAGCTCTCCGCCGCCCGCGCCCTGGCCTCGGATCGGGAGAGGCCCTGGTTGCGCGGCGCCAGGGCGGCGTTGTCCAGCGCCGAGTACCAGGGAAGGAGGCAATCGCGCTGGGGCATCCAGGCGCAGGCGGCGAGCCGGCCCGCCTCCGTGCCGTCGCCGGCGATCGTGACCGAACCCCCGGAGGGCGAGGCCAGGCCGCAGACGATCTCCAGGAAGGTGGACTTGCCGCATCCGGACGGGCCCAGGAGCGCGACGACCTCGCCCGGCGCCGCTTCCAGGTCGAGGTCCACCAGGACGTCGAGCGATCCGAAGCTGTGGTTCAGGCCCCTGGCGGCGACGGTCGCTGGCATCGCCGGGATTGTAGGTCGGGGTCGATGCACGGAGCGCTCCCTGATTGTTCCGGGCGGCGACAGGGAAACCCTTTCACCTAGTATTCCGACAATCCTGAACTCCTGACTAAAGAAGTCAGGTGAGTCGGGAGCGCCTCTAGCCCGGCGCGTCGAGCACTAGCCCTGCTCAGGAAATTACTTGGACTTCTCAATCGCAATCCTGTTTTTCGGCTTCGGCATCGGAGTGCTGGTCGGCATGACCGGGATGGGAGGCGGTGCCCTCATGACGCCGCTCCTGATCCTGCTCTTCGGCGTCTCGCCGACGACCGCGATCGGAACCGACATCCTCTACGCGGCGATCACCAAGACCGTGGGCGGCTGGCGCCACTTCAGGATGAAGACGGTGAACATGGGCCTGGTCTTCTGGCTCGCGGTCGGGTCAGTGCCCGCATCGATCTTCGGGGTACAGCTGGTTTCCTGGCTCCAGGACTTGCTCGGGGAGGAGAAGCTCGACTCGCTCGTCTACGCCGTCCTCGGCGGGACCCTGCTCATGGTCGGCATCATCACGCTCGCCCGGGCGCTCATCCTCGCCAACACGATCAACGAGCGGGAGGACTTCAAGATCGAGCTGCGGCACAAGGTGGCCGCGGTCACGATCGGAGTCACGACCGGGTTCGTGATCGGGGTCACCTCCGCCGGCTCCGGCACGGTCATCGCCGTGCTCCTCATCGCCGTCTTCCGGCTCGCCCCCAAACGGGTGGTCGGCACCGACGTCTTCCACGCCGCGATCGTGCTCTGGGCCGCGGGCATCGCGCACTTCGGGCACGGCAACGTCGACCTCGGCCTGGTCGGCAACATCCTGATGGGATCCGTGCCCGGGGTGATCGTCGGCGCGGCGCTGATGGGGCGCATCAACCAGGACGCGATCCGGATCGCCCTGGGGATCGTCCTGATCCTCTCGGGCATCTTCACGGTCCGGAAGGGCGATCCGGTCGTATGGCCGGTCGCCGCGCTGGTCGCCGGGCTGGGGTTCGCCCTGATCCTGATGGCCCCGCGCTGGTACGAGCGCTTCCGGCCGCCGGAGGCCAAGGCGGCGGACCGGAAAGCCGCGCTCGCGGAGAGCGAATGACGGCCGCTACGGTCCCTCCCCAAGCCATATTCTCGATTCACTTGACCCGATTGATCCCGAAATCCTCCTGTCGCGCAGCAGCCGGTAACCGCTTGCGCCCGACCGGGCTGGTTTACTAGGCCCATGCGCGTTTCCGCAAAGGCCGACTACGCCGTCCGCGCGGCGGCAGAACTCGCATCTTCACCCGATGGTCCGGTGAAGGGCGAGCGGCTTGCAGACGCGCAGGACATCCCGCTCCAGTTCCTCGAGCACATCCTGCTCGACCTCAAGCACTCCGGCATCGTCCGTGCCAGGCGGGGAGCGAAGGGCGGCTACTGGCTGGCCAAGCCGGCGGAGGAAGTCTCGATCGCGGACGTGATCCGCGCCGTGGAGGGTCCGATCGCCCACGTGCAGTCGGCCCCGCCCGAGTCCATCACCTACCAGGGCAGCGCCTCCGAACTCCAGACCGTCTGGATCGCCGTCCGCGCCAGCCTCCGTGACGTGCTCGAATCTACGAGCCTCGCGGATCTCGTCTCCGGTGAACTCCCCGCGAACGTCAAGGAGCTCGCCGACTCCAAGGACGCCTGGCAGCCGCGGTAGAGCGCGGCTTCGTTCGGCCCGACCTGTACCCTCCCCGTAGGGAGATTCTTCGACGAAGGGGAGAGGTATGAGTTCTGAAGTGTCGAGTGGCATGACACGCCGCGATGCCATGCGAGCCGGCGCCGGAGCCGCCGGTGGGCTGGCGCTGGCCGGCGGGTTCTTGGGCAGGGCGATCGAAGCGATGGGTGCCCCCGCGACCATCGGCGAAGGTCCCTACGGTCCCCTGGGTGAACCGGACGCCAACGGCCTCCGTCTGCCGGCCGGCTTCACCTCGCGCGTGGTCGCGCGCTCCAACTCGAGGATCGGGCCGCGCAACTACCGGTTCCATCCGCTCCCCGACGGAATGGGGGCCTACAGGATGAAGGACGGCGGCTTCATCCTGACCTCGAACAGCGAGGCGCCCAACCTGCCCGGCCTCGACGACGGGTTCTACGAAACGGGCGCGGGCGCGATCCGGTTCGACAAGGACTTCAACATCACCGACGCCTACCGGATCCTCGAAGGAACCCAGATCAACTGTGCCGGCGGCGTGACGCCATGGGGCACCTGGCTCTCCTGCGAGGAGTACGACTTCGGCCGGGTGTTCGAGTGCGACCCGGAGGGGAAGAAGCCGTTCACGGTGAACGGCGTCAAGACGAACCAGATCGCGCACCCCGCGATGGGTGTCTTCAAGCACGAGGCGTGCTGCGTGGATCCGGTCGGCAGGCAGGTCTACCTGACCGAGGACGTCGGTGACGGCTGCCTCTACCGCTTCACCCCGACGAAGTACCCGGACCTCTCGGCCGGTCGCCTGGACGTGGCCGTGGTCCAGGACGACGGCAGGGTCGAATGGGCGGAGTTGCCCGACCCCCAGTACACCCAGGGAACCCCGACGCGGCACCAGATACCCGGGGCGACCAGGTTCCGCCGCGGCGAGGGGATGTGGTTCGACGACGGCAAGGTCTACTTCGCGACGACCCAGGACGACCGGGTCTACGCATACCACCCGCAGTCGTCCTACCTCGAGGTCCTCTACGACGGGGTGGCGCTCGGGGACGAAGCCCCGCTCCACGACACCGACAACGTGACCGTCTCTCCGATCTCCGGCGACCTCTACGTCTGCGAGGACCCCGGCGGAAGCAGCGACGAGGGCATGCGGGTATGCATCATCTCCACCGAGGGCGAGGCCGCCGCATTCTGCGAGGTTTCCGTGGAGGGGCATTCGAGCTCCGAGCTGACCGGTCCCGTCTTCGACCCCACCGGAAGCCGGCTGTACTTCACCTCGCAGAGGGCACGGTTCCCCGGCGAGGACACGGCCAACGGGATCATCTACGAGATCTCCGGGCCCTTCCGCAAGACCAGGAAGGACCCCGAACCCCCGGTCGACCGCAGGAAGCCGGCCCTCAAGGTCCGCACGCTCGGCAAGCCGACCCTGCGCCGGCTGATCAGGAAGGGCCAGCCGTTCCTGCTCGAGGTCCGGGACGAGAGCACGCCGATCCAGATCGAGGCGAAGCTGATCGGCCCGCTGAAGCGCAACCGCGGCCGGGGCTTCCGTCAGGTCACGCTGGGGCAGAAGGCCATCAAGCTGGGCAGGTCGGGCGACAAGCGCATCCAGGTCACGGTCAAGAAGGGGCTCAAGCAGCGCCTCCGCAGGCACCGCGTCGCGCGGGCCCGCCTGGTCGTCACCGCGACCGACGCCGCCGGAAACAGGACCAGGGTGGTGAAACCGGTCAGCTTCCGCTGAGCCGGCCGCCCGGTTCAAGCCGGGATCTCGACCACCTTGTCGCGGGCGGTCTCGCCCTGGACGATCCGGACGCGCGACTTCGGTACCCCGTACTCGGCGGCCAGGAGCTTCACCAGCGCCGCGTTGGCCTTGCCGTCGACCGGGGGCGCGGTGACCCGGCAGACGAGGACGTCATCGCCGCCCGCGGGGTCCGGCTTGAACCCCTTGACCTCGTTCTTCGAGGCCCGGGGCTGGAGCCGGACCCGGATCCGCCGGACTCCGCCCATCAGTACCGGTGGCCGGAGGTGTACTTCCGGGTGGTGGTGGCGGCATCGGCCTTGCCCGAGGCGACGACGTCCACGAACTGTTCGAGGTGTTCTGTCTTCCAGCACTCGAACGCCCCGTCGCAGAACGGCGTGTAGGCGCTCATCACCGAGTCGCCGTAGTTCCAGTAGAGCTCGGGCTCCGGGTTCAGCCAGAACGTCCGGTTGGCCCTTTCCGCAACCCTGGCGAAGACGTCCTCGGCGGGCGGGCGCCCGTTGGTGCGGGCGTCGCCGAGCACGATCACCGTCGAGCGCGGGCCGAGGTCGGCCGAAACGTCCGTGAGGAACTCGGTCCAGACCCGGCCGTAGTCGGTGTAGCCGGAGATGTCCGCGACGCCACCGGTCGAGGTGATCTGCTCTGCGATCGCGGAGAAATCGCGCTCCTCCTCGAAGATGTGGGTGACTTCCGAGATGCGTTCGATGAACACGAAGCTCCGCAGCTTGCGGAACGAGTCGTGCAGCGCGTGGAGGACCGAGAGGAAGAACGTGGAGGCGGAACTCACCGAGGTCGAGACGTCGCAGAGGACGTAGATCTCGGGCTTCCGCGGCCGCCGGGGCCGGTACTTGAGGTTGAGCGGCACCCCGCCCGTCTCGAGCGAGGAGCGCATCGTCCGCCGCATGTCGACCGTGCGGCCCCGCTTCGCGCCCCGCGGGTCGTGACCGAGCGTGGCCAGGCGGCGCTTCATCTGGGCGACCGCCTTGTGGACCGCGGCCAGGTCCTGGGCGCCGCGCATCGGCAGCGCCCGGTTCAGTTCGGAAAGCGGCCGGGCCGGCGGAAGCTGGCCCTGCTTCTGGATCTGTTGCCGCTGCAGCTCGCGGCGGAGCTGGCGTTCGAACCGGGCGATCTGGTCCCGGTCGAGCGGAGTGCCGTCACCCTCCCCGGACTGCGCCTCGGACGAGGGGGAGAGGCCCAGGCCCCGGCGGATCCGCTGCATGTCGACCCCCACGACCCCGCTGCTCTCTCCCTGGCGTCCGAAGGCCTCGATCGCGAGGCGCGCCAGCTCGTTCATCGCCGACTCGTCACCGGCCTCGATCGCTTCGCGGATCGCTTCGGCGAGGACCTCCATGTCCAGGCTCTCCCGGGCCTCGTCCGAGAGTCGGGCCCGCCTGCCCTCGCCGCCCTCCGGCGAGTACTCCAGCGCCGCCTCCTCCGCGGCCCGGAAGAAGTGGCGATCGAACACCAGGTCGAAGATCTCCCGGTCCTTCGGGGACTTGGCGAGCGTGGTCGCGAGGGACTCCTTGAAATCCACCGGCGACGTCCACGGGACGATCTCCAGCGCCCTGAAGGCATCCTGGATCTCGGAGGTGCCGATGGCGACGCCCTCGGAACGGAGCTCCTCGGAGAACGTGAGGAGCTGCTCGGCCATTCCCTTGGGCGTCCCGGTCATCAACCCGTCCCGTTGCTCGAACCGGCCCCGTTGGTCTGGCCCAGCCGCGGCACGATCTTCTCCGCGACCAGGTCGAGGTCGGTGCGGTGCTTGATGATGATCGAGAGCGACTCGCGGAAGGTCTTCTCGTCGATGTCGTCGGCGCCCATCAGGATCAGCGTGCGTGCCCAGTCGATCGCCTCGGCGATCGACGGGGGCTTCTTCAGGTCGAGTTCGCGGACCATGTCGACCACCTCGACCAGCCGGGCGGCCAACTGCTCGTCGATGTCCGGGGCGTGAAGCCGGATGATCTCCACCTCGCGTTCGCGCGCCGGGTAATCGAGCCACAGGTAGAGGCAGCGACGCTTCAGGGCTTCCGTCAGCTCGCGCGAGTTGTTCGAAGTGAGGAGCACGATGGGATGGGTGGTCGCACCGATCCGGCCCATTTCGGGGATCGTGATCTGGAAGTCCGAGAGCAGCTCCAGCAGCATCGCCTCGAACTCCTGGTCCGTCTTGTCGATCTCGTCGATCAGCAGCACGACCGGGTCCGGGCTGGCGATCGCCTTCATCAGCGGCCGCTCGAGCAGGAACTCCTCGGTGAAGATCTCGCCCATCCCGACCGGGCCGGATTCGTCACCCCGGGCTGTGGCGGTCGCCTGGATCTGGAGGAGCTGCTTGCGGTAGTTCCACTCGTACAGCGCCTTGGCCTCGTCCAGTCCCTCGTAGCACTGGAGCCGCACGAGCTCCCGACCGGTGGAACGCGAAAGTGCCTTGGCGAGCTCGGTCTTCCCGACCCCGGCCGGACCCTCCACCAGCACCGGTTTGCCGAGCCGCTGGGCGAGGAACGCGATCAGCGCGGTCGAACCATCGGCAAGGTACGACGCGTCCCGGAGGGCATCGGCGACTTCGGCGGGGCTTTCGGGGAGGTCTCGAGGGGTGGCGGCCATGCCGTGGACAATACGACGAGCGGTCCTCCGGGGCAGACATAATCAAGGTCGATGGGACGCCTGGACGAAGTTGACCTCTCTCTGTCGTTCGACCGCAAGGAGGGAGAGAAACGGCTGAAGAAGGCGCAGGACCGCGTCGCGGCACTCCGTCTCACCCTCGGCGGCCAGCTCGGTTCGGGCCGCGTGGGGCCTCCCGTCTGCGCGATCTTCGAGGGCTGGGACGCCTCGGGCAAGGGTGGGGCGATCAAGCGGCTCGTCTACCCGATGGATCCCCGGCACGTGCGGGTCTCCCAGTTCGCGGCCCCGACCCCCGACGAGAAACGCCATCACTTCCTCTGGCGGTTCTGGCCCAAGCTCCCGGGCTGGGGCGGCATGGCCGTCTTCGACCGCTCCTGGTACGGCCGGGTGCTGGTCGAGCGGGTGGAGGAGTTCGCGACAAAGGACGAGTGGAAGCGCGCTTACCGCGAGATCAGGAACTTCGAGCAGGGTCTCACGGACGAGGGGACGATCCTCGTCAAGTTCTGGCTCCACCTGTCCGAGGAGGAGCAGCTGAAGCGTTTCGAGGCCCGCGCGAACGACCCGCTCAAGCAGTGGAAACTGACCGAAGAGGACTGGCGGAACCGCGGCAAGCGACCCCAGTACGAGGAGGCCGTGGAGGAGATGTTCGAGGAGACGTCGACCGATAACGCCCCGTGGTCGATCATCCCGGCCGAGTCGAAGCGCTACGCGCGGGTCGCCGTGATCGAGACGATGATCGAGGCGATGGAGGCGGGGATGAAGCGCTGGGACATCCCGTTGCCCGACTGATCAGTCCAGGGGGATGTCCTTGACTTGCGGGTCCGGGGGAGGGGTCGGTTCCTCCTCCTGCCGGCCCGCGGCCGGACCGGCCGGGCCGCCAGAGGCCTTCTCCGCGTAGGCGTCCAGGAAGGCCTTCAGGACGCCCATCGCCTCGTGCTGGATCGATTCGGCCTGCTGTCGGAGCTCGGGGGAGACCGTGGCCCGGAACAGGTCGGCCGAACGGCAGATCGGACACCACTCGAGACAGTGGGCGTCCTGGCCCGGCTCGCCCGCCGGCGGCCCGGGACCGCCGGGCTTTCCGCCCGCGTCATCGCCCGATGTCGACCGCCCCGCCCGCGATTGCGAGAACTGACCCCAGAAGCGGTCGGCGCCGGGCTGCTGCGGGGGTTGTTCAGACCTCGGTGACATGGGGGTCCTCGAAGACGATCTCCAGGGTTTCGTTTTCGAATGAGGCTTTCGTCGGGCTGCGCCTGGCGAGCCCGGAAGGCAGCATGATAGTGCGCCTCGCTTCGCCCACCTGGACCAGGAGCTCCTCACCGGCCTGCTGGAGCTTCACGTCACCCTTCTCGGTGAACGGGGCCTTGATCCGGATCACGGTGCGGTCGTCCTCGGTCGTCACCTCCCGGGCCATCCCGGAGTGGAGCAGGGCGTCGGGGTCGATCTCCCCGTACAGGTCGTCGGCGAGGCGGGCGTGCATCTCTTCCCCGATCACTTCGCGATCGAAGTACCGGGCGGTCAGGACCGGGACCGGGGCGAAGCCCTCCTCGACCGATTCGAGCTGAGTCGTCTGCTGCTCCCGCCAGCCCGCGAAGTACGTGTCCTCGACGTCGTCGGGAAACACCCGGTTGACGATCACCGCATCCGTCAGGTAGCCGAAAAGGCACAGGTGGGTGAAGGTCCGACGCGCCTCGTTGATCACCATCCGGTCGGGGTTCATGACCAGCCGGATCGAGCAGTGCTCGTGGTCGCGAAGGATTCCGTCCATGGCGAGCAGGTTCTGGATCAGGTGCTCGACCTCGTCCATCAGCTCCGGTTCCGGCATCGGTATCTCGAGCGCCTTCGCGATCGGGGCGGCCTTGCTGAGCAGGGTCCGGTTCCAGGGAAACACCTTCCGGACCCACCACCGCGCGACTTCCGGGTAACCGAGCAGCCGGAGCGTTTCGCCGCTCGGTGCGCAGTCCACGATCACGGTGTCGAACTCTTCCGCGTCCCAGTGGCGTTTGATCTGGAGAAGGGAGAACAGCTCGTCGAGGCCGGGGGGGACGCTCAGCTCCTCGGCGCGCACCTGGTCCACACCCTGGTTCTGGAGCAGGCCGCTCATCCAGGAGGAGACCCGGTCCCAGTTCCGTCGCATCTCGGCCTCGGCGAGAACCTCCTGCCCCCAGAGGCCAGCGGCCACCTCGACCGGATCCGGGCCCAGTTCCACCCCCAGCGAATCGGAGAGGCTGTGAGCCGGGTCGGTCGAAAGGATCACCGTGCGGTTGCCGGCGGCGGCACACCGGCGGGCGGTCGCAGCGGCGACGCTCGTCTTTCCGACGCCTCCTTTGCCGGTGTAGAGGATCGTGCGCGGTGGCATGGGAGCGGCGAGCGTATAGCCTGCCCCGACTTGGAACGGCATCGGAGCATCCTGATCGTCAGCATTCTGTCGGCATTCGCGCTGGCCGTGGGCGGCTGCGGCGGCACCAACCCGGATCCCGACGAGGTGCTCGACCGGGCGCTCACGCGGTCCAACCTCGCCGGTTTCGCGTCCGGACAGGGGGGCGGCACGGTTTCCGTGGAGGCGCTCGGGTACGAAGACCGTGTGCTCGAGAGCAAGGAACTGAGGGTGCCCCGCTACGTGATGGCCGAACTCGGTGACGCGCTCGGATCATCCGGCGGACTCAGAGGGCTCGTCGACGAGGTCGAACTCGAGGGGACCGAGGAGGTCGACGGCACCGAAACCGACCACTTGTCCGGGGACCTGGGATCCGGCGAGCTCGCCGAGGCCGTGCGGAAGGCGGGTGCCGGCGGGGAGGTCGCCGAACTGGCCGGAGCCGACGACCCCGCCGAGTTCGATTCGTCGCTCGCCGGGGCCGGGTTCGACATGTACGTCGGGAAGGACGACGGGGTGATCCGGAGGCTGGACCTGACCCTCGCCTTCGACGACCCCGACAATGCCCTGCCTCCGACCCGGATACGGTTCAGCCTCACGCCCGGCACCACACCCGCAACCGAATAGAGACCGGAACCCGCCAATGGAATACCTGCTCCTGCTCATCAGCTTCGCCGTGATCCTCACGGGAGCACTGCTCTTCACGAACGCGATCGAGTGGCTCGGGCACAAGCTCAACCTCGGCGAGGGAGCGGTCGGCTCGATCCTCGCGGCCGTGGGCACCGCCATGCCGGAGACCCTGATCCCGATAGTCGCGATCATCGGTGCCGCGCAGGGTTCCGGCGACGTCGCCGTCGGCGCGATCGTCGGCGCTCCCTTCCTGCTCGCCACGATCGCGATGGCACTGGTCGGGATCTCCGCCCTCGCCTACATCAAGCGGCGACCGCAGGGGAAACACCTCGACGTCCACGTCGAGACCCTGGACCGGGACCTCATCTTCTTCATGGTCTTCTTCTCGCTGGCCCTGGTGGTCGGCGTGGCCGGGCCGCCCCACGGGATCCAGATCGCCGCCGGGGTGGTCTGCTTCGCGGCCTACATCGTCTACGTGGTCCAGACGATCCGCAACAGCGGCGACGTTTCCGAGAGCCACGAGATGGACCCGCTGATCATGGACCGTCGTGCCGACCGCGAGGGCGGCCCCCCGAACGCGATCATGGTCATCCAGCTCCTGCTGGGCCTGGGGGCGATGGTCGGCGGTGCACACCTCTTCGTCCACGAGCTCCTCAACGTGGCCGAACACCTCGGCGTGTCGGCGATCGTCCTGTCGCTGATCCTGGCCCCGCTCGCGACCGAGCTTCCCGAGAAGGCGAACTCGTTCTTCTGGGTCCGGGACGGCAAGGACGCGCTGGCGCTCGGGAACATCACCGGCGCGATGGTCTTCCAGTCGACCATCCCGGTCGCGATCGGGATGATCTTCGTGGACTGGTCGCTGGACAAGTTCGCGGTCTTCTCCATGGGGCTCGGCCTGGCGGGCGGGCTCGTCGCCTACTGGGCGCTGAGGAAGAACGGCGAGTTCGGGAAGATCTCGATCACCCTCTGGGCGCTGCTCTACCTGGCGTTCCTGTTCTTCGTGGTCGTCAGTGGCGACACGGGCCACACCGGCGGCCACTGACCCCGGTTCAAGGGAGCTCCCGCACCACCCGGCACGGATTGCCGGCCGCCAGGACCCCGGGCGGGACGTCGCGGGTCACGACCGAGCCCGCACCGACGACGGCGTTCTCGCCGATCTCGACCCCGGGGCACACGATCGCGCCGCCTCCGAGCCAGGCCCCGTCGCCGATCCGGACCGGCCGGGAAAGTTCGACCCCGGCCCGCCGCTCGGCCGGATCGAGGGGATGCCCGGCCGTCAACAGCTGCACGTTCGTCGCGATCCGCACCTCGTCCCCGATCGTGACCGGCGAGACGTCGAGCACGATGCCGCCGTAGTTGATGAACGAGTCGCGGCCGATCGAGATGTTGAATCCGTAGTCGCAGAGGAAGGGGGGCTCTATGTATGTGTCCTCCCCGACCGAGGCGAACAGGTCACCCAGGCGCGTCTCGTTCAACGGCGTCTCGGGCCGGGCGTTGAAACCGCGAAGGATCTCCTGGCAGCGGCGGCGGTCGGCGACCAGCTCGGGGTCGGTGGCGTCGTACGGCTCCCCGGCCACCATTTTCTCCTTCTCGGTCAGACCGGGCTGCCCTCGCTGAGCAGGTACCTCATCGTGTAACGGAACGAGCCGTCATCGGCCTCGTTGTGTTCCTCCACCACCGGCAGCGTCTCGCGGCGAAGCTTCTCGTACGCGTCCTCGCCGATGGCCTCCTTCATCGTCAGCCAGATCGGATGGAGGTCGAACCAGCGGTCGTTCAGACCCCGGGCGGAGTCCTCCTCGACCACGAGTTCGCGCTCCTCGACCTGGACCATCAGGCCATGCTCGGAGAACAGCTCCCGGATCGCAAGCGCGTCACCCCACGGGAACGGTTCCTCGCCCTCCGGCGCCGCCTGGCCGAAACTCTCGGCAACCGCCTGCTTCGACATGTCCTGCATCGTCTTGAACAGCCCGTCCTCGATCCAGGAGGTGAAGGCGAGCCGGCCCTCCATCCTGAGTACCCGGCCGATCTCGGCGGCGCTCCGGGCCGGGTCCGGAGAGAAGATCAGTCCCATCACCGAGGTCACGATCTCGAAGCTGTGGTCGGGAAACGGGAGTTCGGTCAGGTCGCCCTGCACCCACTCCGCCTCGAGCCCCTCCTCGCGGGCCCGTTCCTCGGCGACCGAGAGCAGCCGGGGCGCGGCGTCGAACCCGGTCACCCTGGCTCCCCTCCGCGCCAGGACAAGGGCTTCGTTCCCGGTACCGCAGGCCAGATCGAGCGCGGGCTGGCCCGCGACCGGTTCGACCGCATCCGCCACGACCGGGGCCAGGGGAGCGATCTGCTCCGCCGTGACCTCGTAGGAACCCTTGTCCCAGTGCGACATCAGTCCTCCTCGTTCAGTTCCGCCAGGGCCTTCAGGACCAGGCCGTCGTGCTTCTTCGGCTGCACCTTCGGGAACACCCGGAGGATCACCCCGTCCCGGATGATGAAGGTCGCCCGCTGCACACCCATGTACTTGTTCCCGTACATGGACTTCTCGACCCAGGTGCCGTACTGCTCGGCCACGCTGTGGTCCGCGTCGGCCACGAGGGTGAAGTCGAGATCGTTCTTTTCCACGAACCTGGCGATGTCCTTCACCTCGTCCGGGGAGATGCCGATCACGGTCGCGCCGGCCGCGTCGTACTCCGCGCGGTTGTCGCGGATCGAGCAGGCCTGGGTCGTGCAGCCACTCGTGTTTGCCTTCGGGTAGAAGTACAGGACGACCGTCCTGTCCCAGCGGTCCGAGAGCCTGACCTCGTCGCCATTCTGGTCGGGAAGCGTGAAATCTGGTGCCTTGTCGCCTTCTTCGAGCATGGGCCGGATCCTACGCGACACCCATCCGCCTCAAACCCCGAGCGACGAGCGGATCAGTGCGGCCAGTTCGGTCCCGCAACGGCCGTCCGGATCCTTCTCCGGGTTGAAGCACGTCACGTCGACCCCGACCAGTCCGGGGGAGGAGGCGAGCGGGGTAAGGAGCGCCCTCAACTCGGCCATGCTCAACCCGTCCGGCATCAGGTAGTCGGTGGCGGGAAACACCTCGCGATCGAGGACGTCCAGGTCGAGGTGGAGCCAGAACCTCGAACCGCCACTCGTGAGCTCCGCGGCCAGGGAACGCCCGACCCGGTCGAGATCCTTGTGGCGCAGGTCGTCCCGGTACTCGATCCGGCCGATGCCCAGGCCCTTCGGGAACGGGTAGATCAGGTCGAGTTCCTCCTGGTCGCGTGCCCCGACCAGGACCATCCGCTCCGGGGGCACCACGGGCGTCGTGCCCAGCGCCCGGTTGAGTTCCTCCGGCGCGATGCCGAGCGTGGCGGCCACCGGGAAATCCGCGCCCTCCCCGGTCGGGGAGGTCTGTCCCGTGAACAGATCGAGGTGCCCGTCGAAATACGCGAGGCCGATCTCACCCAGCGAATCCCGGGCCCCCGCCAACGCGCCCGGGAGGAGGCTGCAGCAGCCACCCAGGACCACCGGCACCTTGCCGGCCGCGGTGAGCTCCGCGACCCGGGACCGGACCTCCCCGGTCACCTCCAGGATGTCCCCGAACGCGAGCCAGCCGTTCTTGGTGTCCCGTTCGAGGCCGCGAATCCTGTGGACCGTGTCGCCGGCGTCCTCGAACCCGTCCGGTCCCAGCTTCTCCCTCAGGGACTCCGGCCCCAGCTCCGTTCCCCCGGACTTGCCGACGCTGTCGATCGGTACGCCCAGGAGTGTGAGCGGACCGGCGGCCATCGATCAGTCCTCGCGCCCGATCTCCTGGCCTTCCTCGTCCTCGTCCACCTCGTCGTCGCCCTGCTCCAGAGCGGTGCCCGAGACGGAACCGCCACCACCGGGGTGGTAGTGCGTCTGGAAATGTTCGAGCAGCTCGTCCCGGAGCTGCTCGTCGACCGCGACATCGTCCGCGATCCTCACCCAGTCCGCGCCCTCGAAGGACTCCATGTTGAAGATCTCCTGGTCGATCGACGCGGAATCGTCGACCACGACCACGACCTCGGTCTGCGGGTTGAAATAGGTGCCCGGCTGAACAACCAGTTCCTCGAGCTCGTAGCGGGACTTGCCGTCGTCCATGGATCCATACTAACCACGGACCCCGCCGGTCCAAACCGAGGCGGCCCCGGCCGTTCGGTCAACCGAACTCGGCCAACCGCCGGTCCACCTCTGCCTCAACGTCCAGCGGCGGCTCGCCCCGTCGTTCGCGCCTGTCGTTGGCGGCGATCACGACCTGCCGGATCTCCTCCCGGATCTGCGCCAGCTCCGGGTCCGGCGACCCCGACCCGTGAGCGGCGTCCTCGACCTCGGGTCCGCCCGAAAGCAGACGGTCCACCTCCGAGTCCACATCCACCGGTGCCTCGCCCCGCTGCGCCTGCCGGTACGCCTTCGCCTCCACCAGCTGGCGCACCTCCTCGTCCCGGTTCGCCGGTGCGTCGTCGGCGAAATCCACCGAGAAGCGCCCCTTGCCGATCTCGTCGTAACGCCGGCCCGACCGGGCGAACGCGACACCGGCGAGCGGAAACACGACCACGCACAGCACGATCAGCACCGCCATGAGCTCGGGTGCCCCCACCGCGAGGATGTCGCTTGCCTCCATGGAGGCAGCCTAGAGGGGAATCCGAGCCGTGCCGCCCGCACATCCGGTACCCTTCCCGGAGAGCTGTTGACTGACTAGTCAATCGGGAGCCGCCCGGGCCTCCTCGCCCCGGCCCCGCACCGAGCAAATCGACCGGTCCCAGCGACCGAAGGAGTTTGAGCAGAGTGGTTGACTTCACGCTTACCGACGAGCAGAAGGACCTGCGCGAAATGGCGCACAACTTCGCCGAGAAGGAGATGCGTAGCGTCGCCTTCGAATACGACAAGGACGGCACCTGGCCCCAGGACGTGATCAACAAGGCCTGGGAAGTCGGCCTCATGAACACCCACGTCGACGAGGCCTACGGCGGACCCGGCCTCGACTACCTCTCCGGCTGCCTCATCGAGGAAGAGTTCGGCTGGGGCTGCTCCGGCATCGGCACCTCCCTCGCCTGCAACGGCCTCGCTTCCGCTCCCGTATCGCTCGGCGGCTCCGAAGAAACCAAGAAGAAGTACCTCGGCATGCTCTGCGAAGAGCCCAAGCTCGCCTCCTTCTGCCTCACCGAGCCGGACGCCGGCTCCGACGTCGCCGGCATGAAGACCCGCGCCGTCAAGAAGGGCGACAAGTACATCATCAACGGCTCCAAGTGCTTCATCACCAACGGCGCCTACGCCGACTGGTACACGGTCTACGCGAAGACCGACCCCGACGCCGGCAGCCGCGGCATCACCGCCTTCGTCGTCGACCGCCAGGACGGCATCGTCGTCGACAAGAAGGAAGACAAGATGGGTCAGCGGGCCTCCAACACCGTCACCCTCACCTTCAACGACGTCGAGGTCCCCGCCGAGAACATGCTCGGCGAGGAAAACAAGGGCTTCAAGCTCGCCATGATGACCCTCGACCGCACCCGCCCCGGCGTCGCCGCGATGGCGACCGGCATCGCCCGCTCCGCGTTCGAAGCCGCCGTCCAGTACTCCAAGGAACGCCAGCAGTTCGGCGTGCCGATCGCGATGCACCAGGCCATCCAGTTCCTCATCGCCGACATGGCCGTCAAGGTCGACGCCGCGCGCCTGCTCACCTGGCAGTCCGCCAGCCAGCTCGACAACGGCCAGCGCAACACCCTCACCTCCTCCGAGGCCAAGCGCTTCGCCGCCGACTCCGCCATGGAAGTCACCACCGACGCCGTCCAGGTCTTCGGTGGCTACGGCTTCATCAAGGAGTACCAGGTCGAGAAGTTCATGCGGGACGCCAAGATCATGCAGCTCTATGAAGGCACCAGCCAGATTCAGCGCATGGTTATCGCCCGGGAGGTACTCCTCCCCCGCAACGTCTAGCCGACCGGGTTTCGGTCTGTCTTGTCGAAAGGGCGGCCCTGCGGGGCCGCCCTTTCTCGTTGCAGGCTGCTGCCCCGGGCGGTCCGCAGGAACCACCAGCCGTCCGGAAGCCACCGGTTCTTCCAGATCGGGATTTTCGTC
>Ga0182743_1000427_pt1 | contig 53400 bp, 45 predicted proteins | sample eDN3rd30CKraftOP_FD_128522 | JGI IMG/M metagenome (GOLD analysis project Ga0182743, IMG submission 128522) | Enriched Organic Plus compost microbial communities from Emeryville, California, USA - eDNA 3rd pass 30_C Kraft OP (version 2) (version 2) ... | reverse complement strand
TACGACGTCATCGTTCTTGGTTCTGGCCCTGGCGGGTATGTGGCGGCGATCCGCAGTGCGCAGCTGGGTCTGAAGACGGCGATAGTGGAGCGTGAGAGCCTGGGGGGCATCTGTCTCAACTGGGGCTGCATTCCGACCAAGGCGCTGCTGCGTTCGGCCGAAGTGTTCCACCAGATGCAGCATGCGGCCGATTATGGCCTTGCCGCCGAGAAGATCACCGCCGATCTCGCTGCCATCGTCAAGCGCTCGCGCGGGGTCGCCAAGCAGCTCAATCAGGGCGTCACGCACCTGATGAAGAAGAACAAGATCGCCGTCCACATGGGCGAAGGCACGCTGACCGCGCCCGGCAAGCTGGAAGTAAAAGGCGAGAAGGGCACCGAAACGCTCAGCGCCAAACATATCATCGTCGCCACCGGGGCGCGGGCGCGCGATCTGCCGTTCGCCCCGGCCGATGGCAAACGCATCTGGACCTATCGCCATGCGATGACCCCGCCCGAAATGCCCACCAGGCTGCTGGTGATCGGTTCGGGCGCGATCGGGATCGAATTCGCCAGCTTCTACAACGATATCGGCGCCGAAGTGACCGTTGTCGAAATGATGGACCGGATCGTGCCGGTGGAAGATGCCGATGTCTCCGCGTTCCTCGAAAAGGCGCTCACCAAACAGGGCATGACGATCAGGACCGGCGCCGCGCTGGAGGAACTGAAAGCAGGTCCCAAGGGCGTTTCGGCCAGGATCAAGACGAAGGATGGCAAGGTCGAGACGGGCGAATACAGCCATGTGATCGTCGCCATCGGCATCCAGCCCAACACCGAGAATATCGGGCTGGAGACACTGGGGGCGAAGCTCGAGCGCGGGTTCATCCAGATCGACGGCTATGGCCGCACCGGCGTGAAGGGCCTGTGGGCCATCGGCGATTGCGTGCCCGGCCCGTGGCTGGCGCACAAGGCGAGCCATGAAGGCGTGACCGCGGCCGAAGCGATCGCGCAGGAACTGGGCAACAAGGAGGTGCATCCGCACGCTCTCGACCGGAACAATATCCCTGGCTGCACCTACTGCCACCCGCAGATCGCCTCTGTCGGCCTGACCGAAGCCAAGGCGAAGGAGACGGGGTACGAGGTGAAAGTGGGCACGTTCCCGTTCATCGGCAACGGCAAGGCGATTGCGCTGGGCGAAGCGGAAGGGTTCATCAAGACGGTGTTCGACGCCAAGACGGGCGAACTGCTGGGCGCGCACATGATCGGGGCGGAAGTGACCGAACTGATCCAGGGCTATGTCGTGGGCAAGCAGCTCGAAACCACCGAGGCCGAACTGATCCAGACCATCTTCCCCCATCCCACACTCAGCGAAATGATCCACGAAAGCACACTCGCCGCTTACGGTCGCGCTATCCATATCTAGGCCGTAATTCGTCACGGCAACGAAGCTTACACAGTCTGGCGGTAGCAACCGCCTGCGGCGCTGATTGACGCCGGAAAGGGAATTTGATGCGCATTGCAATGATCGGCACGGGCTATGTCGGCCTCGTTTCGGGAACCTGCTTCTCCGACTTCGGCCATGAAGTGACCTGCATCGACAAGGACGAAGGAAAAGTCGACGCTCTGCGCGCGGGCCGCATTCCGATCTATGAGCCCGGTCTGGAAAGTCTCGTCGCCAGCAACGCCCGGGCAGGGCGGCTCCGGTTCTCGACCGATCTGGCCGAAGCCGTGCCTCAGGCCCATGCCGTGTTCATCGCGGTGGGCACGCCATCGCGCCGGGGCGATGGCCATGCCGATCTCAGCTACGTCTATGCGGCGGCGCGGGAAATGGCGGAATATCTGGCGCCCGGCACTGTCATCATCACCAAATCGACCGTTCCGGTGGGCACGGGCGATGAAGTGCTGCGTATTATCCGCGAAGTGCGGCCGGATCTTGATATTTCCGTTGCCTCCAATCCCGAATTCCTGCGCGAAGGCGCCGCGATCGAGGATTTCAAGCACCCCGACCGGATCGTGATCGGATGCGAGGATCAGCGGGCCGAACAGGTGCTGCGCGAAATCTATCGCCCGCTTTTCCTCAACAAGTCGCCCATCGTCACGATGTCCCGGCGCGGGGCGGAACTGACCAAGTATGCGGCGAACGCCTTTCTCGCAACCAAGATCAGCTTTATCAACGAAGTGGCTGATTTATGCGAAAAAGTTGGTGCGGACGTGCAGGATGTCGCGCGCGGTATCGGCCTCGACAACCGGATCGGTTCCAAGTTCCTTCATGCCGGGCCCGGCTATGGCGGTTCCTGCTTCCCCAAGGATACGCTGGCCCTGCTGAAAACGGGCGAGGATTACGAATCCCCGCTGCGGATCGTGGAGGCGGTGGTCACCGTCAACAACAACCGCAAGCGTTCGATGGGCCGCAAGATCATTCAGGCCATGGGCGGTTCGGTGCACGGCAAAACCGTCGCCATCCTCGGTCTGACTTTCAAGCCGAACACCGACGACATGCGCGATTCCCCGGCAATTTCGATTATCCAGGCCTTGCAGGATAACGGCGCGGCCATTCGCGCCTACGATCCGGAGGGGATGGAGCAGGCCGCGGCGGAATTGACCGACGTCACCTTCTGCGATGGGGCCTATGCCGCGATGGAAAACGCAGATGCGGCGGTGATCGTGACCGAATGGGACGCGTTCCGGGCGCTCGATTTCAACCGGATGAAAGATCTGTTGAACGCGCCGATTCTGATCGACCTGCGCAATATCTATGTGCGCGACGATGTGGAGCGTCAGGGCTTCGCTTATGTCGCGGTCGGGCGCTGATCGGGCATCGCCCGTCGTTTGATGGCCTGACACACGCATAATGCAAGCGTATCCTTCGACGCGATGACAGAGCCCCAGTTTCTCGCCGGCCGCCTGCTGCTTGCCATGCCGGGCATGTTCGACCCCAATTTCGAACGGGCCGTCATCGCCATGTGCGTGCATGATGAAAACGGCGCGCTGGGCATCGGCATCGGCGCTATCCGCCAGGACATCGGTTTCCACGAATTGCTGGGTGATCTCGGGATCGATCCGGGCGACACGCCCGATGTGCCGGTGCTCGACGGCGGGCCGGTCGAAACCTCACGCGGTTTCGTGCTCCATTCCGGCGATTGGGGCGGGGAAGGCACGATCGGCGTCACCCCTTTCGGCGGCTTGTCGGGCTCGCTCGACATCTTGCGCGCCATCGCGCAGGGCACCGGGCCGCGCCAATGGCTGATCGCGCTGGGCTATGCGGGGTGGGGGGCCGGCCAACTTGACGCCGAGATGCGCCAGCACGGCTGGTATGCCGCCAAGGGCTATCCCGCCATCCTTTATGACACCCCGGTGCGCGATCGCTGGGCGGCGACATGGAAAGCGGAAGGCATCGATCCGGCCTATCTTGTCGGGGAAACGGGCCGGGCCTAGCAGTGGGCACCGGGCGCGCAGGCCCTCTAGGTGGAAGACGCCCCCGAATTCAGCAGGACACGGATCAGGTCGCTCTGCCGGTTGATCCCGGTTTTCAGGAAAATGCTTTTCAACTGGGTGCGCGCGGTGTTGCGGCTGATGCCCAGCGTTGCCGATGCATCGTCGATACTCGCCCCCTTCGCCAGTTCGCTGGCAAGGTTGGCTTCCGCGGGGCTTAACCCGAACAGGCGCGCCAGGGCTTCGGCCGGCCACGGGGCTTGCTGGGCCGGATCGCGCAGGACGAGAATGGCCGTGCGCTGCAAGGGCCGGGGCAGGGGGGAATACCCCGGGCCCGGGCGCACCAGCGCCGTCAACGGCAGATCCTGCCCCCGCCGGGTGAAAGCCAGCGGGCGATAGTCGCCGGTGTTCGTTTCCGGCTTCTGGTTCAGCGCACAACGCCGAATTTCATCGAGCAGGGCCTGCGTTTCAGCCGCGTTCTCGGCCCGGAGCTTGCTGTGGACCAGCAACAACCCATCCTTCTTGTCCAGAAACTGCTGCGTGATGGCGTTGGCGATCAGAAGACTGCCATCCACGCTCACAAGCGCGACGCCAATCCGGCTGGTTTCGAGCGCAACGTCATGCAGCGCACGCTGCCGGACATGATCGACATGGGCGTAGAAGATCGCGAGAGCACCGCGCAACGCTTCGGCCAGGCTTTCTAAAAAGGCCGCCGTTTCGGGTTCGAACCGGGCCGCGTTGCCCTCCCGCCAAAGAACGATGAGGCCGCCCGACTGGCGCAGCCCCGACACCGAAAGGATCAGTGCCGCACCATCTTCGGTGGTGAGTATAAGAGGAGAGCGATCACGAGCAGAGTCCACATTGTCCGCCGCCAGCGCATTGATCGCGGCAATCGCCCGATCATTGGCAAAGGAGCCGACCGGCGCTTCCTCATCCGGCGCGATCATCACCGCGGCCTGATCGCACCGCAATATCTCGCACGCGCGGCGGGCGAAGCTGACCCACGCGGGGATTTCCACCGCACTGGCATAGAGCGCATGGATGAGCGTGTCGCGATCCGGAAACATGCACACCTTCCCCGCCCTATGTATCGCAAGTTCGCCGACTGAACCAGAGAACCGCAGCGTGTCGCGCATCGCGACCGGTCTGGCCGCGATGCGCAGCGACAATCACGGCATCAGGTGATTGGTCGTGATCGTCTTTCCATCGGTGGTGATCGACGCGTAACCGTCCTCCTTGATATCGTTCGATGCCAGGCGGCCGGTAACGTCGAGGCGCAGCGTGTGGGTATTGCTGAAAGGACCGGGAGCGGACAGCCGGACGCCCGACCATGCATAGCGGCTGTATACTTCGCCCAGCTTGGCTTTCTGCGCATCCATTACCGAAGTCAGCGCCGCGGCATCGATCTTCGACAGCGGGATAAGGTAGTCCTCAAGATTGAACTCGGCCGCGTTGCCGCCCGATACCGTGATTTCAACCGGGCGCGGGGCATCGAACTGGCCGGTGCTGATATTCAGCCGGGTGTTCAGCAACTTCCGTGGGTCGTCCGGATTCTGGTATTCGACCGTGCAGGTGGTCATTTCGCCCTCGGGTTTGCTATCGCTGCTGTCGATCGCGCTACCGACGCTGAAGAACGATGTGATTTCGGAAACTTTTGTATCCGCGCCCAGATGCTTGGCGATCGCACGGAAACACACGTCCGGCCCTTCCGCCAGCGTCGGCGCAGCAGCAGCGGGCTTGGCGTCCTTCTTGGCACCGGCCGCGCCCGCCGCCGAGGTTTCGGCTGCCGTACCGGAACCATCGTCATTGCCGCCACAGGCAGCGAGACCGAGAGTGAGCGTAGCGGTCATGCAGAGCAGGGCGGGTTTCAGTTTCGATCTGATCATTATGCGTCCTTTGGTCAGGGATAGTGAGCGGTAGGTATTGTAAAATCAGCCCATTTGGCCAGAGGTTATTAACACCATGCCCCAAGTGTACCCCAGAAGGTGGGGACCTGGATGGCACGACGTGGCACGCCATGCCTGTCCATATGTGACAATAAGATGGAATTTTGCGGGGATTTGGCCCGCCCCGCTACGGGCTGGCACGGTCGACTGGCGGACAGGGTGGGATTCGAACCCACGGTGAGCTTGCGCCCACGCCGGTTTTCAAGACCGGTGCCTTAAACCGCTCGGCCACCTGTCCGCAAATCTGCGCCGCGCTAGCGGTATCGGGAAGGTTTGTCACCTATGGAGCGATGCGACCGGGTGTTTTGCCGCAAAGGGGATTCCATGCGGGCTGTGCCTATGCCACTATGCTGCCATGAAATTTCCCAAACGTATCGTCTCGCTCCTTGCTTTCGCTGCGCTTTGTGCCCCCGTTGCCAGCGCCTGCGCACAATCCACCACATTCGACGCCTACATGCGCCAGGTCGCGGCCAAGGCCCGCAGCGAAGGGGTCAGCGATGCCACCATACAGCGAATGCTGGGCGATCTGACGCCGAATCCCCGGGTCATCGAGCTTGACCGGGCACAGCCCGGCACACCTTCGCGTTCGGGCTTTGCCCCGATGGCCCCCTATATCGCGCGCCATGTTGACAATGCTCGGATCTCGGGCGGCAAGCGTACGGTCGCTTCACTGCCCGGCTATGGCGCCGCGATCGAACAGAAATACGGCGTCCCGATCTCCGTCGTGGTGGCGATCTTCGGCCATGAAACCAATTATGGCAGCTACACCGGAGATTTCGATCTGGCCCGCTCGCTGGCGACACTGGCGTGGGAAGGGCGCCGCCGCGAACTGTTCGAAACCGAACTGATCGATCTGCTCAAAATTTCCGACCGGGGCGTTTCGCGGGCACAACTGAAAGGAAGCTGGGCGGGTGCGTTCGGCTATCCCCAATTCCTGCCCAGCATCTATCTGCGTCTGGCAGTGGACGGTGACGGTGATGGCAAAGCGAACATCTGGTCGAGCCGGGCAGACGCGCTGGCATCAATCGGCAATTACTTTCGCGATGCGGGTTGGCGGACCGGCCAGCCATGGGGCGTACGCGCAGCGATTCCCGCTGGTTTCGACCGGGCATCGGTGAGCACGAAACTGGCATCCCCCGTGTGCCCACGGGTGCATGAGCGGCAGAGCCAATGGAAAACGGTGCGCGAATGGCGTGCGCAGGGTATCCGGCCACTGGCCGCCATCGGGGATGATGTGCTGGCCGCACTGTTCGAGCCTGATGGACCGGGAACCCCTGCCTACCTCTTAACCGGGAATTATAGGGTTATCACCGAATATAACTGCTCGAACTACTATGCATTGTCAGTTGGGTTGCTTGCAGATGAGATTGCCCGGTAAGATTTTCGCGGTGCTGGGAGGGAGCCTGGCACTATCGGCATGCGGCGGTGCGAGCCGTGAAGCCGTGGCCACCACGCCGTTACCGAAGGAAGGCCCGGCCGCCGATTACCCGATGGTGATCGGGGAGCCTTACCTGATCGATGGGGTGCAATACACGCCGGCGGACGTGCTGAATTACGACCATGTGGGCCTTGCCGTGCTCGATCAGGCGGGGGGTGCGGCCATCACAGGCGAAGACCGGATCTTGCCGGTGCCCAGCTATGTTGAGGTAACTTCGTTGGAAACCGGGCGCACGATTCTCGTCAGGATCGAGCGGCGCGGCCCTGCCACCGGAGATGGCCTTATCGGCTTGTCCCCCGGCGCGCTCAGCCAGCTGGGGGCATCCCCGCAAACACCTGTCCGCGTACGGCGGGTCAATCCGCCCGAACAGGAACGGGCTTTGCTCCGCCGGGGTGAAGCCGCACCGGAACGAATCGCCACGCCGATGTCGCTGGTCGAAGTGTTGCGGCGCAAATTGCCGGGCAAGGGGGCCTCTGCTCTGGCGAAGCCCGAACCGGCATCATCCCCATCGCGCGCCCAATCGCCCATGCCAGCAGAAGCAACGCCGCCGGTTTCCACCGCTGCCACGGCTCCGAATGCGCCAGCCAGGACCGCGGCAAAACCGCCAGCTTCCACGGTTGCGCCAAATCCGGCGCAACCGGCGAAAGGCGGCCACGTCGTTCAGGCCGGGGCTTTTTCCGTAGAAGCGAATGCCAGTGCCGTGGCCCGGAAAATCGGGGGAACGATCAGCAGACAGGGCAATCTGTTTCTTGTCCGAACGGGCCCCTTTGCCACCTCCGGCGAAGCGAGCGCATCGCTCGCCAAGGTAAAAGCCGCAGGCTATAGCGGTGCCCGAATCTACAAGGTCGAATAACTGACGAACAGCAGTTGCCCGGTTTCTGCGGGCCTCGTTTCCGAAGTATCAGGGGCAATTTTGAAACACGTTACCCGAAGCCTCCTCGCCGCCTGCCTCGCCTTGTCGGCTGTCCCGGCAGGGGCCCAGAGTGAGGCCGTCGTTCCCGCCGTTCCCACTGCCCAGGATGTGCCGATCGCTTTCCTCGCCGATCTGGGCAGCGGACAGATTCTGCACGCCCGCGAAGCGGACCGGCGCTTCGTCCCCGCCTCAGTCACCAAGGTGATGACGACGTTCCTCGCCTTCGAGATGCTCGACGAAGGGCGTCTGAAGCCGGATCAGGTGTTCACGATGGATCGCCAGACCTTTCGCGACTGGGGGCGGAAGGGTTCTTCGATGTTCCTCAACGAAGGCGATCAGGCCACGGTCGATCAACTGCTCCACGGCATAACCACGGTATCGGCCAACGATGGCTGCGCGGTGATGGCGGTGGGGGCCACCGGGTCGGTCGAAAAATGGGTCGCCCTGATGAACGCCAAAGCGCGCGAACTGGGTATGACGAACAGCCACTTCGGCACTCCGAACGGCTGGATGGACGAAGGCAGAACATTCGTCACCGCGCGCGATCTGTTCATTTTGTCACGCGCGCTGATCACCCGGCATCCCGAACTCTATCGCCGGTATATCGGCAAGCCGAGCTATAGTTTCAACGGAATCGTCCAATCCAATCACGATCCGATGATCGGGCATGTGCTGGGCGCCGATGGGATCAAGACCGGCTTCACCCGGCAGGCAGGATACAACTATCTCGGCTCGGCCGAACGCGATGGACGGCGGCTGCTGATGGTGATTGCGGGGACTGATCGCCCGGCCATCCGCACAAAGGCGGCACGCGCATTTATCGAATGGGGCTTCACCCATTTCGCCACGCGCACCTTGTTTGCCGCGGGAAAGCCGGTTGCCCGTGCCGCGATACAAGGCGGCGCGGCACGATCGGTGCCACTTCTCGCCTCGCGGCCGCTGGTGGTGAGCTTCGCGCATGGCACCCAACCGAAGATCTCTCTTATGGTCCATTATACCGGTCCGCTTAAGGCACCGGTTCAAGCTGGTGCGGAAGTTGCCGAACTGGAAATCAGGATCGCCGGGCAAGAACCGTTCCGCACGCCGCTTGTCGCCGCGCAGAACGTATCCGAAGCCAACTGGTGGCAGCGCTTGCGCAACGGACTGGCCGGGTTGTTTGCATGATACAGGGGCTCTTCCTGACGTTTGAAGGCGGGGAAGGCGTCGGCAAGTCCACCCAGGCAAAGATGCTTGCGTCCACCCTTCAGCTTCAGGGAAGGAAAGTCGTTCTCACGCGGGAACCGGGCGGTACGGAAGGTGCGGAGGCCATCCGCAATCTCCTGCTCGACACCGGGGGGCAGGGGTGGAATGCCCGGGCCGAAGCACTGCTTTTCGCCGCCGCGCGCTCCGATCATGTGGAACGCCTGATCCGGCCTGCGCTGGCGCGCGGCTGCGTGGTGATTTGCGACCGCTATATCGATTCGACACGCGCCTATCAGGGCGGCGGAGGCGGGCTGAACGATGCCGAACTGCTCACTCTGCATGCGATCGGTACTGATGGCCTGTTGCCTGATCGCACCGTGCTGATCGAGGCCGCGCCCGAATTGACCGCCACCCGCCTCGCCGCGCGCGATGGCGAGGCAACGGATCGTATCGGTGGGCGCGATGCCGCCTATCACGCCCGGGTCGCAGCCGCTTTTGCCGGATTGGCCGATGCGGAACCCGGCCGGTTTCTCCGGATCGACGGGCAGGGTACACCCAATGAAATTCATGCCCGCATTCTTGCCGCGCTCGCACCCGACCTGAGCCGCATAACATGACGTTTTCCGGACATGGCGAGGCGTGGCGCGAGTGGCGCGACGCGCTGGGCGGCACCCGCATGCACCATGGGTGGATTCTGGCGGGCAAGAAAGGGCTCGGCAAAGCGAGCTTCGCCATGGCAGCCGCGCGCGAACTGGTTGCCGAACCCGGCATTGCGCAACCGGGCGGGGACCATCCCGATATTATCCTTCTTACCCATCTGCCGGCGACGGCGGACGACGAAGCGAAGAAGGTGGAAGGCAAGCCCTACCAGACCAAGCGCAGCATCGGCATTGCCCAAATTCGCGAGATGCAGCAGCGCCTCGTCACCCGGCCTACGCTCGGCAGCCACCGGGCGATCATCATCGATCCGGCCGACGATCTGGAAAAACCCGCCGCCAACGCCTTGCTCAAGAGCCTGGAAGAGCCGCCGGCAGGTTCCTTCTTTCTGCTGGTGTCCCACCGTCCGGGGCGCCTGCTGGCCACGATCCGTTCCCGCTGCCGCACATTGCGCTTTCCGGGGCTCACCGATGCGGAAATCGACGCGGTTCTACGCGCTCACGCTCCCGATGCAAACGAGGCGACCCGTGCTGCCGCCATTGCCGCGGCCACTGGATCTCCGGGCGCGGCGCTCGATTTCGTGGCCTATGATCTTGGCAAACTGCATGGATTGATGCAGCAACTTGCCCGCTCGGGCGATCCGGGCTTTGCCCTGCGCGGCGAACTGGCTGCCGCCATTGGGCAACGCCCTGATCGTGAGCGTGTGCTGGCCTGCCTCGATCTGGCTCGGGCTGTGCTGGCAGGCGAAATGCGGCAAGCACCCGCGCAGCGTCTGCCCCGCATTGTCGACGCTCATGAGGAAATCAACCGGCTGTCGGGCCAGGCGCCGACCTATAATTTTGACGCCGCGCTGCTCGTGATGGAAATCGGCACCTTGCTCGCATCGGCGGCGGTGGATAGGGAGCCTCGCTATGGCTGAACCCTATTATATCACCACCGCAATTGCCTACCCCAACGGTAAGCCCCACATTGGCCACGCTTATGAAGCGATCGCCGCCGATGTCATCGCCCGCTTCCAACGCATGAACGGACGCGATGTCCGGCTGGTTACGGGCACGGACGAACACGGCCTGAAAATGGATCAGACCGCCCGGGCCGCAGGGCGGGATACGCTCGAATTTGCCACGGAAATGTCCAATGCTTTCCGTCACACATTTGATCAACTTAATATCTCATATGACGCCTTCTGCCGGACGACCGAAGCGCGCCACAAGGAAGCCAGCACCCGCCTGTGGCAAGCGATGGAAGCCAGCGGCGATCTCTATCTCGATCGCTATGAAGGCTGGTATTCGGTTCGCGACGAAGCTTTCTACAGTGAAGACGAACTGATCGAAGGGGAGGGTGGGCAGAAGCTTTCTCCGCAGAATACGCCGGTTGAATGGACGGTGGAGGAAAGCTGGTTCTTCCGCCTTTCGAAATATCGCGATTTCCTGATCGAACTTAACGAGACACCCGGCTTTCTCGAGCCGGAAAGCCGCCGCAACGAAGTGTTGAGCTTCCTCAAGGGGCAGGAATTGCGCGATCTGTCGGTTTCGCGGACCAGTTTCGATTGGGGCGTACCAGTTCCCGGCAGCCCGGGACACGTAATGTATGTGTGGGTCGATGCGCTGACGACTTATCTCACCGGTATCGGCTATCCCGATAACACCGAAATGTTCGGGCGGTTCTGGCCCGCCAATCTCCATCTGATCGGCAAGGATATCGTTCGTTTCCACGCCGTGTACTGGCCCGCATTTCTCAAGTCGGCCAATCTGCCCGTTCCGCAAAGCATTTTCGGCCATGGTTTCCTGCTTCACCGCGGGGAAAAAATGTCCAAATCTCTGGGCAATGTGGTCGATCCTTTGGATCTTGCCGCACAATTCGGTGTCGATCAGTTGCGCTATTTCCTGCTGCGCGAAGTCAGCTTCGGACAGGATGGCAGCTACTCTTCTGAAGCCATTGTAACCCGTTGCAACGCCGAACTGGCCAACAGCTTCGGCAATCTGGCGCAGCGGGTGATGAGCTTCATCGCCAAGAACTGCGATGGCAGCGTGACCGCAACCGCCCCCGTCGAACCGGCTGATGCCGCGCTGCGTGAAAAGGTGCACCAAGCCTGCGCCGAGGAATTGCCGCAGGCGTTCGAACGGCTGGCCATCTCAGCCGGACTTGAAGCATGGATTCAGGCGGTGTTTGCCTGCAACGCCTACATCGACGAACAGGCCCCGTGGGCGCTGCGCAAGACCGATCCGGAGCGAATGAAACGCGTGCTGGCCACGCTGTGCGGCTGTATCCGCGATCTCGCTATCGCCCTTTCGCCGGTTACCCCCACATCGACCGCCAAAATTCTCGACGCGCTGTGCATTCCGCAGGATGCACGCGATCTCTCCGCGCTGGCACACGATCCCGCGCTTGGTACTATCCGGGTGGAAAATCCCACCCCCGCCTTTCCACGGCTGGAATTGCCCGTGGATGACGAGACAGCCTGATGCTGATCGATTCCCACTGCCATCTCGAATACGAGGGCCTTGTTGAAGACCGGGCGGGTGTTCTGGCTCGTGCGCGCGGGGCGGGGGTAGGGGGCTTCCTCAACATTTCCACCCGGCAGAGCGAATGGGAACGCGTGATCGCAACGGCAGACGCCGAGCCGGATGTATGGGCCAGTGTTGGTATCCATCCTCATGAAGCCGATGCCCATGCAGACCTCGGCGCCGCCATGCTGACTCAGGCAGCCGCAAGACCCAAGGTCATCGGGATCGGTGAAACCGGACTGGATTATTATTACGACAAGTCCGATCGGCAGGTGCAACAGGCGTTGTTCCGCACCCATATCGCGGTAGCACGGGAAACGGGCCTGCCGTTGATCGTCCATACGCGCGATGCCGAAGCCGATACCGCTGCGATTATCGCTGAGGAGATGGAGAAGGGGGCTTTTCCCGCGCTGATCCATTGCTTCACCGCATCGGCCGATTTCGCTCGCCGGATGCTGGATCTCGGCTTTACGATTTCTCTATCGGGTATCGTAACATTCAAGAATGCCAAGGACTTGCAGGAGATAGCGAAAGAGATTCCTGAAGATCGCCTGCTGGTCGAAACCGATGCACCGTTCCTCGCCCCTGTGCCCCATCGCGGCAAAACGTGCGAACCTGCGTTCGTGGCCAACACAGCGGCGTTCGTGGCCGATTTACGGGGTGTCGCAGCAGAGCGGCTGCATGAGGTGACGACACGAAATTTTCATACTTTGTTCCAGAAGGCCGTGCTGTGAAACTGATAATGCTTGGCTCGGGCACATCGGCAGGTGTGCCCCGGGTCGGCAACGACTGGGGCGCTTGCGATCCCAACGAACCGAGAAATCGCCGCAGCCGAGTGTCCATCATTGTCGAAGGAGACGACGGAGCACGTCTGCTGGTCGACACCGCGACCGATCTGCGCCAGCAACTGCTGCAAAACGATATCGACCGGCTTGATGCCGTGTTCTGGACGCATGATCATGCCGATCATTGCCACGGTATCGATGACTTGCGCGCCATCCGCTATGGCCGCAGCGGGCCGATCCCGGGCTTCGCCGCCGATGAAACGGTGCGGCGCCTGCGCCAACGCTTCGGCTATATCTTCTCGGGCCAGCATGGCTATCCCACGATCGTATCGCTCGATACGCTGGACCGCCTGAAGATGTTCGCCGGTATTCGCATCGATACCTGCCAAATGCCGCATGGGCCGATCGAAAGTACCGCGTTCCGCTTCGATCAAAGTGGCACATCCATTGGGTATGCCACTGATTTCAGCCATATTACCGATGATCTTGTCGACATGTTTTATGATCTCGGCATTCTCGTGGTCGATTGTTTGCGGCGCGAACCGCATCCAACACATGCACATCTCGACATGGCCCTTGAACTTGCAGCGCGCTGCCGAGCGCGGACAACAGTTCTGACGCATCTCGACAAAAGCCTTGATTACAAGACGTTGTCGAGTGAAGTTCCGGTGAATGTGGTGGTCGGTTACGATGGCCTGGTGTTGATGGCATGAACAGCGGCGCATGGCTTTCCATTCTTCTTGTTGCGCTGGCGGCCATCCTGCCGATCTCGTCATTGATCCAACACCGCATACCGCTACGCACGGCATTCGCCATGGCACTGGTATGGGTGGCGATTTTCCTGATCGCGATGCTCGTGATAGGGTGGCTGACCTCCTGAGACCTACTTTCACAAGTCCATTTCATTTAACATAATATATATTATCAACCCAATATGAACCCGCCGATCGAACGCCTTCTCCGTATCATGGCCCGCCTGCGCGATCCGCAGAATGGCTGCGATTGGGATCGCGCCCAGACTTTTGCGACTATCGCGCCGTACACTATCGAAGAAGCTTACGAAGTTTCCGATGCCATCAACCGCGCGGACATGGCCGACCTCAAGGAAGAGCTTGGCGATCTGCTGTTGCAGGTCGTGTTCCATGCGCGAATGGCGGAAGAAGCCGGGTATTTCGATTTTCACGCCGTCGCCAATGCGATCTCGGACAAGATGGAAGCGCGCCACCCGCATCTCTTCGGCTCAACCGAAGATCACGATAGCGACCGGGAAAAGCGCTGGGAAACGCTCAAGGCCAAGGAGCGTGAGGCCAAGGGCGCCCTTAGCGCCATGGATGGCGTGGCTCTGGCGCTGCCTGCCTTGCTGCGCGCCGAAAAACTTCAGAAGCGCGCTGCCCGCGAAGGGTTCGACTGGCCGGATACCTGCGGCCCGGCCGAGAAGCTGGCCGAAGAAGCGCGCGAACTGGAAGAAGCACCCCCCGCAGACAAACTTGAGGAAGCGGGCGATCTGCTCTTTTCCGCGGTCAATCTTGTCCGGGCCTACGGTATCGCCGCGGAAGATGCACTGCGTGCAGCCAACAGCAAGTTCGAACGCCGCTTTCGCCAGATGGAAGCGCTTGCCGGTGGATCGCTTGCTCCGCTTGCCCTCGATCAGCAGGAAGAACTGTGGCAGGCTGTAAAACGTTCAGAGCGCGGCGAAACGCCCTAGTTCACGTGGTGTCAGCCGAACATCGAGCCGCCATTGGGGGCCGCCGTCGGGGCCTTCCCCGGCATCTTCCTCCACCAGGACATCCCCATGCGCGTGAAGCCAGGCGATCTTTTGCCCGTCGCGCGCCGGAATGATGAAGCTGTGCACCTGCGCGCCATCGGTCAACATAGCGTCAAGCCGGGCCAAAAGGTGATCGATCCCTTCGCCCGTTGCGGCGGATAACGGTACAATCGCCGCATCGTCAGCAGCCAGAGCCCCCAGTTCGGCCTTGCGCTCATCGCCCAGCAGATCCCACTTGTTCCAGGCTTCGATGATCGGGATGGAGGACACGCCCCCTTCCCCATCAATCACACCGAGATCGGCAAGCACATCGAGCACCTGCTTTTTCTGGGCGCCGCTGGCGGGATTGGCGATGTCGCGCACATGCACGATCACATCCGCGGCGGTCACTTCCTCCAGCGTCGCGCGGAAGGCAGCGACGAGCTGCGTCGGCAGATCGGAAATGAATCCCACCGTATCCGACAGGATCGCTTTCTCAACCCCCGGCAACCGAATCGCCCGCATGGTCGGGTCCAGCGTGGCGAACAGCAGATCTTCCGCCATGACCCCGGCCCCTGTCAGGCGGTTGAACAGCGTGGATTTGCCCGCATTGGTATATCCGACGAGAGCGATCACCGGCCAGGGTGCCTTGCCTCGCCGTTCGCGGTGGAGGCTGCGTGTGCGCCGAACCTGATCGAGCTCCTTGCGCAAGCGCCCCATCCGGGCACGGATCATTCGCCTGTCGGCCTCGATCTGCGTTTCGCCCGGACCGCCAAGAAAACCGAATCCACCGCGCTGCCGTTCTAGGTGAGTCCAACTGCGGACAAGGCGACTCTGCTGATAATCGAGATGAGCGAGTTCCACCTGCAAACGGCCTTCCGCCGTTGCCGCGCGCTCGCCAAAAATTTCGAGAATGAGGCCGGTGCGATCGATAACCTTGCGCTTCAGCCGCTGTTCGAGATTGCGCTGTTGAATGGCGGACAGCGAACCATCGACAATAACCAGTTCGGCTTCATGCTGGAGGCAGGCCGTTTCGATCCGTTCGATCTGACCTTCACCGAACAAGGTGCCGGGCCTGACTTCGCGCACCGGAACGACAAAGCCTTCCGCGACTTCGATACCGATCGCCAGCGCAAGGCTGCAGGCTTCCTCCAAACGCGATTCCGCATCGACGCTATAGGCCCTGCCCCGGATATCCGGGCATGCGACAAGGGCACGCGCACCGCGCGTGACCTCGCCCATCAGATCATCGGTGAAGCTCAGGCGTCCGCATCCTCGTCAGAATCGCCTGTCAGATCGACATGCGTCGCCGGCTGAATGGTCGACACGGCATGCTTGTAAGCGAGCTGAACATAGCCTTCCCGCTCCAGCAACATGCAGAACAGGTCAAACGCGGCGATCCGTCCCTGCAACATGACACCGTTGACGAGGAACATCGTCACCTGGACATTGGCATCGCGCACGCTGGTCAGGAAAACGTCCTGCAACAGGCGCTGCTTGCGGCTGCCTTCACCGATCGCGCCGAACTGTTCCGCATCGAGCGGATGGCTGGGCATGATCGTGGAGATCGCGTGCTTGTAGACAAGCTGCGACTGGCCATCGCGCCGCAACAGGATAGAGAAATTGTCGAACCACGTTACGATGCCTTGCAGCTTCACACCCTTGACCAGGAACATGGTCACCGGGGTCTTGTTCTTGCGCAGCAGGTTGAGGAACGCGTCCTGCAGGTTCTGGCCTTTGATGACGGTGGAAGCCGGAGCGGGCGCGGCAGGCGCGGTTTCTTCTTCTGAAGCCGACTTCGACTGAGGGCGAACGGACAGGGTGCGGCCTGTGGCCATGTCTCTATCTCCTGTTGTTGGCGGCCGCCAGATGGCGATCCGCATTCAGGCTGCCTTACTCGCCCGAATATGAGCGAATGATGACAGCCGGTATGGAAAGCGGAATAATATTGCTTTTGCTGCAGCGCGCAAAGGAATTTTTATCGGCGACCATAAATTTGGCGCCCGCCTTGTCTCAATCCTCGCGGTGATCCGACAATCCGAGGAGCTTCAGTTTGCGATGCAAGGCGGACCGCTCCATTCCGATAAAAGCCGCTGTTTTCGAGATATTCCCTGAAAACCGGCGAATCTGGACGCGCAGGTATTCGCGTTCGAAGCTTTCCCGGGCCTCTCTCAAGGGAACCCCCATCAGAGTGCCCACACCGGCATCGCCGTCGTCGCCGCGGCCGGTGATTTCGGGCGGCAACAGATCGATGTCAATCTGTTCCAGCCTTTCGCGCGGGGCCAGAATGACAGTGCGTTCCACCACATTGCGCAACTGGCGCACGTTACCCGGCCAATCATACGCTTGCAGCGCAGCCATTGCCTCGTCGCCGATACGCGGCGGGGCGATCCCCTGCTCGCTGGCGTAACGGGCAAAGAAGTGGTTGGAGAGCGCAGGGATATCCTCCCGCCGTTGCACCAGCGGCGGAATGATCACCGGCACGACATTCAGGCGATAGAACAGGTCTTCGCGAAAACGCTTCTCGTCGATGGCGGTTTCAAGATCGCCCGAGGTGGAGGAAACCACTCTGACATCCACGCCGATTTCACGGTTTCCGCCCACCCGAACGAAGCTCTGATCGGTCAGCACGCGCAAGATCCGCGCCTGCGTCGACAAGGGCATATCCGCCACCTCATCGAGATAAAGCGTCCCGCCATCGGCCATTTCGAGCAGTCCGGCCCTGATCAGTTTCCCATCTGCCTCTTCGCCAAAGAGTTCCTGCTCGAACCGCTCAGGCGTGATCCTCGCCGAATTGACCGTCACGAAAGCCTTGTCCGCTCGCGGACTCCAGCTGTGCAGCAGACGGGCCGCCACTTCCTTACCAGCCCCTGCCGGACCGCTGATGAGCACACGGCTTCCGGTGTTGGCAACGCGTTTCAGTGTCGCACGGACATGATTGATGGAACTGCTGTTTCCGGTGAATTCTTCAGCCGTCAAAAACCCTTCGCGCAGCCGCGCGTTCTCACGCCGCAAGCGTTCCGTTTCCGTGGCGCGTTCGACCAGCAGCAGCAGACGTTCGGTTTCGAACGGTTTCTCGATAAAGTCCACTGCCCCGCGGCTGACCGCCGATACCGCCGTGTCGATATTGCCATGGCCGGAAAAGATGATCACCGGCAGTTCCGGTTCGCGCACCTTGATCGCATCGAGAACTTCCAGCCCATCCATCGGGCTGCCGTGCAGCCACACGTCGAGCAGCACCAGGCTCGGCCGGCGTTCGTCGATGGCGGTCAGCGCCGAAGTACTGTCTCCGGCCGTACGGCATTCGTACCCTTCATCGCCCAGCACGCCTGCGACGAGTTCGCGAATGTCGCGTTCATCATCGACGATCAAAATGTCGAGCGCCATTGCCCGTGCTCCTTTTCAGGTGATGCAAGTGAATCATACGGCCACCTCGTGGGCAGCCAACGGGTCGCGCGCCCATTTGAGGCAGACGCACGCCCCCCCACCGGGATTGGATGAAAAGCTCATCTCCCCGCCATGTTCCTCAACGATCTTGTTGACGATGGCGAGGCCGAGGCCGGTCCCCTTCTCCCGGGTGGTCATATAAGGTTCGACAATGCGTTCACGGTCCTTCGGCAGACCGATCCCGTTGTCGCAAATGCTGATCGTAAAGTTTTCCCTGTCACCGCTCGCCAGCACGGCAATCCGACCGCGATAATCGGCATCCGCGTCCTTGCGCCGCGCCTCGATCGCTTCGAGCGCATTTTTGAGAACGTTGGTCATCGCCTGGCCGAACTGGTGGCGGTCGCAGGCCACCATCGGCGGCAAATCGTCCGTCGCCTCGAAAACATAATTGATTTCGGGATGGGCCACTTCCTGCAGGAACAGCGATTGGCGGACTAGATCAATGCCGTTCTCCTGCCGGAACACTGGCTTGGGCAGACGCGCGAAGGAGGAGAATTCGTCCACCATCTTGCGCAGATCGCCTACCTGCCGGATGATGGTGCTGGTCAGTTCGTCGAACAGTTCGCGGTCCAGCTCGATCTGCTTGCCGTAGCGCCGGCTGAGCCGCTCCGTCGCCAGCTGGATCGGTGTAAGCGGATTTTTGATCTCGTGAGCAATACGGCGCGCCACATCCGACCAAGCCGCCTGCCGCTGATCAATCAACTGGCGCGTAATATCTTCAAAAGTAATAACGGCCCCACCCGCCGCCGGCGCCACTTTGACCGCCAGAGTGAGCAGTTCGCTATCCTTGCCATACTGGACAAGGCCGCCGACATGTCCGGTTTCCTGCATCGCCGCGAGTTGCGGCGCCACATCGGCGAGATCCCGGCCGATCGGCGCAGGCCCATCGGGATCGAGCAGGATTTTCTGGGCGGAACTGTTCATCAACAGCACCTTGCCATCGACATCGACGGAAATGATCCCGGCGGTGATCGATTCCAGAACCGCCTCGGTAAACGCCCGCCGCTCGTCAAGCTGGCGGTTGGCGGTGACAAGCGCCTGGGTCTGCTGTTCGATCTGGGCCGTCATCCGGTTGAACGCGCGGTTGAGCAGGCCGATTTCATCGGCCCCGGTGCGCCCTTCCACGCGGACGGAGAAATTGCCTGCCCCCACGCGCCGCGCCGCGCCGACCAGTTCCGTCAGCGGCTGCACCTGCCGGTCCGCGATGCGCAAGGCGAGCCAAATAGCAAGCCCGACCAAGGCCAGCGAGACGAAAAACAGGGCGAGATTGAAACGCCATTGCAGACTGCGTGCCTTGCTCGTCAACACATCGTAAGACTGACGCACGCTTTGCGCGCGTTTCCATTGGCTGAGTGCAAGAGCATCGGAACTGCGGGCCGCATAAAGATAAATTCCCGCCCCGCGGTCGATAGCGGTAAATGCGGAAATACGTTCGGCGTTGGCTTCGACCACCACCTGTTCGCCCGCATCGACACGTTCCAAAGCGTCCTTTTCCACCAGTTCGGCATGATCGCTTTGTTCGGGATCGATGATCGCGGCAATCGTCAGCTTTCCATCGGAGCCCTTTTGCAGAATGGCGGATTCGTTCAGCTTGCGGCTGACGACCTGATAGGAGTACCCTTCGGCAAAGACCGGGCTGACGATCGAAGTCTGGTTGAGATAGGAACGAAGATCGCCCGCCATGGTCAGCGTTTCGCTGCCGACATCGCGCAGATTCTGCTCATAATAGCCTCTCGCCAGGCGATTGGCGTTCTCCAGCATCCCGCGCGAATTGTCGGAAAACCAGAACTCGATGCCCGACTGGAACAGGATCGCCGCGAAAATCGCCACCAGCAGCGTCGGAATCGCAGCAATCAGCGAGAAGAAGGCCACTAGGCGCACATGGAGACGTGCCGTGCTGCCCGAAGCACGTTTGATCGCCCGCCTGCGCCCCATCAGCACCAGCAGCCCCATGGCAGGGATCAGCGTGCCGATCAGCAATGTCGCCAATTGTCCGGCAGGGACCAGCCCGCCCCGCTGCGGAGCGGAAGAGAACGCGAACCAGCTGCTGGCGACCATCGCCACCAGGGCAAACGCGCAGACCACTTCCAGCAAGCGGAAAAGATTGGCGCGCCGCGACGCGACCAGAACCCGGCGCCACCAGGTTGGCCATTTGCGGTTAGAAGAGTTAGGCCAGGCAGCCATACGTTGCCGATTTACAACAGGGATGTTGCGAAGACGCAAGGACTTTCAGGCAAAGCTCCCACCAATTGCGTTGAATTCATGCACGATGGGTGAAGCGCTCCGGATCGATGGCCAATTCTCCCAATCTTTTGCGCAGGGTATTGCGATTGATCCCCAGCAGTTGCGCGGCTTTGAGCTGGTTTCCACCCGTTTCGGCCAGGGCATGTTCGAACAGGGGCTTCTCGAACGCCGCCAGCGCACTGTGATACAAGGTTCCGTCAGGCGGTGTGACATCCAGCAACCAGGCATGAAGCGCCGCATCGAAATTCACTTCGCGCGGAGCGCGCAGCGTGTCCGGCATGTCATCGAGAAAACCAGCAACGATACCGGCATCGATGGCCTCCTCGCGGGCCAACAGAGCCATACGGTACATGAAATTGCGCAGTTCACGCACATTGCCCCGCCAAGACTGGCGCTCCAGCAACGCCACCGCATCCTTTTCCAGAATATGGCGTGGCAGACCTTCCTTCTGCGCCAACGCCAGAAAATGGCGTGACAGAGGACCGATATCGTCTGTCCGCTCACGCAAGGGCGGCATCTGAATCGGCACGACATTCAAACGATAGTAGAGGTCTTCGCGAAACCGCCCATCCGCGATCAGCGGGCGCAGGTCGCGGTGGGTCGCGGCAACGATCCGCACATTGATCGCGATTTCCTCCTGCCCGCCGACACGCCGGATCCGCCCTGATTGCAGCGCGCGCAGCAGGCGGGTCTGCGCTTCCAGCGGCATATCGCCGATCTCGTCGAGAAACAGCGTGCCGCCGTTGGCCTGTTCGAACTTGCCGATATTGCGGGCAACCGCCCCGGTGAAAGCGCCCTTCTCGTGGCCAAATAGCTCGCTTTCGATCAGTTCGCCGGGAATCGCCGCCGTGTTGACCGCGACGAAAGGCCCTGCCCGACGCGCGCCCAACTGATGAATCGCTTCGGCCACCAGTTCCTTGCCCGTGCCGGATTCACCCAGCACCAGCACTGTCAGATCGTTGTGCAGCACGCGGGTAATCATGCGATAGACCCCCTGCATCGCCTGGCTGCGCCCCACGAGCGGCAAGCCATCGACATCGGGGCCCTGCTGTCCCGCTTCCACCGGTGCGCGGGCTTCCACAGCCTGCCGCACCGCGCGCACCAGTTCATCGAGATCGAACGGTTTGGGGAAATATTCGAACGCTCCGGTATCCGTCGCGCGAACAGCGGTATCCAGCGTGTTCTGCGCGGAAAGAATGATGATCGGAAGGTTCGGATGGCCGGTGCGCACACCGGCCAAGCTTTCGATCCCGTCCCCATCATCGAGCACGACATCGGTCAGCAAGGCACCATAGGTGCCGATGGCAAGCAGTTCATCGCGCTCCGCAATGGATTCGCAATGATCCACGGCCAGCCCCTCGGCTTCCAGCGCGGCCTTGATGACAATGGCGATAGACAGATCGTCTTCAACCAGCAGGATTTTGTGGCTCATGCCGTGCCTTGCCCTTTCGCGATCTGGGCGACGGGCAGATGGATGTTGAAGTGGGTCCACCCTTCCCCTTCGTCGCGTTCGTGCGTGATCCGCCCATCCATATCGCGCACCAGTTTCTTGACCAGCGCTAGCCCGAGACCTTGCCCATGCTTTTTGCCGGTGACGAAGGGTTCGAAAATATGATCGCGCAGCGCCGGATCGATACCCGGCCCATTGTCGCTGACGCGCACCTGGATAGGCAGACGGATCGGCCGCCCCAGACGGATCGCGTTCATCACGAATCCGCTTACAAACCGCGTGCGTACGATCACTTTGGGGTTTTCGACCCCATTGCAAGCATCGCGCGCATTGGAGATCAGATTAATAAGCACCTGGACCAGCCCATCCGCATTGCCAAGAACAAGCGGCAGCGAAGGATCGAATTCCTCGATGATCGGCACTTTGTCCTGCGCCGCCGCATCGATCACACTGCGCGCCCGGCGGATCACTTCGTGCAGATTGCACGCCGCCACCGGCTCCGCCTGTTCCCGTCCGAGCGATTGCATCCGGTCAAGCAATTTGGCGATCCGATCCACCTCGTCGGTAATCAGCCCGGTCAACGAACGGTCGGATTCATCCAGCTTGCGGGCCAGCAGTTGCGCCGCCCCGCGAATGGCCGCCAGCGGATTCTTGATCTCATGCGCCAGAATGGCTGGGGTTCGCACGGCCTGTTCGGGATCGTCCTCCAGCCCGCCAGAATTGCTGGCTTCACGCAAAGTCAGCATCTGCCACCCTGGAAAGCCATTGACCGGCGATAATGTCAGATCGACGCGCCGCTCCGGCTCGTCACGCAGCACAATGCTGATGGCATGGGCCGAAATCTGCGCATCGCCTTGCGCAAGCCAGTCATTCAGGCGCATTTCGTCAAAACGAATGAACCGGTCGAGGCTCTTGCCCGCCAGTCTGCTCATCCCCACGCCGAGAAACTGTTCCGCAGCGGGGTTCGCGTTGACGATGTGCAAATCCGGATCGAGCAGCAGGACTGCCAGACCCAGACTGGAAAACTGGCTGGCAACAGGCGGTTGCCCTGTCACGCAGCCTGCCGCTGCAACAGCGGGCCATAGAATTCCGCCAGTTCGGCCATGACCTGCCGCGGATCGTCCACGAAATTCACCCGATTGCGGAATTCGGCCGAACCGTGGAGCCCTTTGGTATACCAGCCCAGATGCTTGCGGGCGATCTTCACACCGACATCTTCGCCATAAAGATCGAGCATCCCGCGATAGTGTTCGACAATCACAGCATATTGCTCGTCGATATCGGGTTCGGGCAGCGCCACGCCATGGCGCAGCCAGTGCATCACCTGGCCCAGCAGCCAGGGCTTGCCATATGCGCCCCGCCCAATCATCACGCCATCCGCGCCGCTCTGGTCCATGGCGGCAGCGACATCCCCGATCCCGCAGATATCTCCGTTGGCAATCACCGGAATGGAGACCGCATTCTTGACATTGCGGATAAAGGACCAGTCCGCCTGCCCTTTGTACATCTGGTTGCGTGTCCGCCCATGGACCGTCACCATTCTGGCGCCGAGATCCTCGGCAATGCGCGCCAGTTCCGGAGCATTGAGCGAATTGTGATCCCAGCCCATGCGCATTTTCACTGTCACCGGAACCGATACCGCCTTGACGGTTGCTTCGATCAGGCTGGCGGCAAGCTTGAGATCCCGCATCAGCGCGCTGCCCGCATCGCCGTTGACCACCTTCTTCACCGGGCAACCCATGTTGATATCGATAATCGCTGCGCCGCGATCCTCGTTCAGCTTGGCGGCTTCGCCCATTTCATAAGGTGTGCATCCGACCAGTTGCATCGACACCGGCTCTTCGATCGCATCCCACGCCGCCTTCTGCAGCGACTGACGCGTTTCCCGGATCGCCGCCGGGCTGGCGATCATTTCCGTCACATTGAGGCCAGAACCGAACCGGCGCACCAGCTTACGAAAAGGCAAGTCGGTGACGCCCGTCATCGGCGCCAGAATGACCGGGCAATCGATAGTGACAGGACCGATCTGGATCGGCTTGATCGACGGCGGGGTGGGTATAGCGCTCATAAACGGGATCTGTGCCTAAAAAACAGGCAGGCGCATAGTGGATTGCGGCGCTCCCTGCAAGCAGCTACGCGCGCGGTGTCATGAGCGCCCCTTCTCCTTCCTCCGGCCAAGCCACGCGATTTGCCGCTGTCATCGTGGCGGCGGGCCAAGGCCTGCGCGCAGGCCAGCCCATGCCCAAGCAGTTTGCGCCATGGCGCGGCAAACCGCTCATCCGCCATGCTGCGGAAGCGCTGGTCGCTGCCGGTGCCGCCCCGATCGTGGTCGCCATTCCCGAAGGCGCCGATGCTCTGGCGCGGAACATGCTTCGGGATATTGCCGGGATCGATCTGGTAACGGGCGGAGCCACCCGCCAGGCATCGGTCAATATCGCGCTGGAACGGCTTGCCGCGGCCTCCCCACAGCGGGTACTGATCCACGATGCGGCGCGGCCGGTTGTTCCTGCCACCGTCATCGAACGCCTCCTGAGCGCGCTCGACATGGCACCCGGGTCCATTCCCGTCCTGCCGGTGGTCGATAGTCTTGCAATCGATCGCGATGGTTTCATGGCCGGCAGCGCGAAGCGTGAGGAATTGCGCCGCGTGCAGACGCCGCAGGCATTCCGGTTCACCGACATTCTTGCCGCGCACCGATCCTGGACCAGTGCATCCGCCGCCGGAGACGATGCGCAGGTCGCGCGTGCCGCCGGGTTGCCGGTGGCGCTAGTCGAAGGCGATACCGCTCTGCGCAAGATCACCTTTGCGGAGGATTTCATGGAAGACCTGCCCGCGATCCGTTTCGGCACCGGATATGACGTCCATCGCCTTGCCGATGGTGAGGAACTGTGGCTTTGCGGTGTCCGGATCGAACACGCGCAGGGACTGGCCGGGCACAGCGACGCCGATGTTGCCATTCATGCCCTTGTCGACGCGCTTCTGGGCGCGGCCGCAACGGGGGATATCGGGCAGCATTTCCCCCCCAGCGATTCTCAGTGGCGCGGGGCGGATTCCAGCCATTTCCTGCGCCATGCCGTCGCCCTGGCCGGGCAAGCGGGCTATCGCGTGGGCAATGCGGATGTCACAATCATCTGCGAAGCCCCCAGGATCGGCCCGCACAGGGATGCAATGCGCACCCGCCTGGCGGAACTGATGAACGTTGACATCGGTTGTGTTAGTGTCAAGGCGACGACAACGGAGGGCCTGGGCTTTACAGGCCGGCGCGAAGGGATCGCCGCCCAAGCAGCGGCAACACTCATCAGGATCAGTTAGGGATTGCGACTATTATGGCTGTAAGCGGCCTTCTGCCGGACGAAATCGAAGAGCTCGCCAAGCGGGTTGTCGAGGCCAACACCAGGGCCGGGCGCAAGGTTGCGGTCGCCGAAAGCTGCACTGGCGGCCTTGTCGCCGCCGCGCTGACCGAAATTGCAGGCAGTTCGTCGGTTCTGGATCGCGGTTTCGTGACCTATTCGAACCAGGCCAAGATGGCGATGCTCGATGTACCGCAAGACATTATCGATACTTTTGGCGCCGTGTCTGTGGCCTGCGTCTGGGCCATGGCGAAAGGCGCGCTCGCCAAGAGCGATGCCGATGTGGCTGTTGCGATCAGCGGCGTTGCGGGCCCCGATGGCGGCACAGAACACAAGCCGGTGGGCACTGTCGTTTTCGCTCAGGCGCGGCGTGGCGAAGAAAGCACCGAACCGGTTGCCGAAATGCGCAAGCTCGATGGATCGAGCCGCGCCGAAGTGCGCCGTCAGGCCACTTTAGTGGCGCTGGAATTGCTGCTGCCGTAAAGATCCTGAGCCCGGGCTTCGAACGCGGCGACCATCTTGTGGAACGCCTTTTCGAAATATTGCCCGGCCAGCTTCTCGAACATCTTGCTCTTGAAGCTGAATTCGACATGGAAATCGATCTCGCACTCCGTGTCACTCAGCGCAGTGAACAGCCAGCGGTTGTGCAGGTCCTTGAGCGGACCGTCGACATAATGAACGAGAATTTCACGCGGCCGGTTTTTCGTCACCCGTGAGGTGAACTTTTCTCGCAACGCTTTGAACCCGACCAGCATATCGGCGACCATTTCGGTGTCGCTGTCCGAACGGACACGGGTCGCCACCACCCACGGCAGAAATTCGCCATAGCGGCCGACATCGGCCACAAGGTCGAACATCTGCCCAGCGCTGTAAGGCAGCCGGCGAACTTCCTGCATGGCGGGCATCAGCGCCCCTTCTCCAGCTTCGCTTGCCGGGCGGCGCGCATTTCCGCAAAATCCTTGCCCGCGTGATAGCTCGAACGGGTCAGCGGGCTGGATGCCACCTGCAGGAATCCCTTGGCGCGGGCAATCGCGCCATAAGCCGAAAACGCCTGCGGAGTGACGAACTCCTCCACTTTCGCATGTTTGGGCGTTGGTTGCAGATACTGCCCCATAGTGATGAAGTCGACATCGGCGCTGCGCATGTCATCCATCACCTGATGCACTTCGAGCCGCTGTTCCCCAAGCCCCATCATGATGCCGGACTTGGTGAAGATCAGCGGATTGTGCATCTTCACTTCTTCCAACAGCCGCAGCGAAGCGAAGTAGCGCGCGCCGGGGCGGATCGTGGGATAGAGCCGCGGCACGGTTTCCAGATTGTGATTGTAAACATCCGGGCCCGCCGCCACGATCGCTTCGACGGCAGAGCGCATCTTTCCACGGAAATCGGGCGTGAGGATTTCGATAGTCGTGTCCGGCGTATTCCGCCGCAGTGCCTCGATCACTTTGACGAACTGCCCGGCCCCGCCATCCGGCAAATCGTCCCGGTCAACAGAGGTGATGACGATATGCTCCAGCCCCATTTCGGCCGCGGCGGTGGCCACATGTTCGGGCTCCAGCGGATCGACCTTGCGCGGCATCCCCGTCTTCACATTGCAGAACGCGCACGCCCGCGTGCACACATCGCCGAGAATCATCACGGTGGCGTGCTTCTTCGTCCAGCATTCTCCGATGTTGGGGCACGCTGCTTCTTCACACACCGTGTTAAGGCCCAGATCGCGCATGAGCTTGCGCGTTTCCTGATAACCTTTGCTGACAGGCGCCTTGACGCGAATCCAATCGGGCTTGCGCGGGCGCTCGGGGTTCACCGGAGTGGAAGACAGATCGTTCATTGGCCCCATCTAGGCCCGCATGCCCTACTCCGCAATGCCTGCAAAACGCGCCAAATTTGCGTCCTCCCCCTTGCCAGCGGCAGATGGAAAGCGCATGGGCGCCAGCATGTCGATCACACCCTCGCTCGAATTAGCCAGCCTGATCGAAGGCTATCGTCGTTTTCGTGAGAATGGTTGGGGCCGCAGGCGAGAACGTTGGGCCGCGCTGAGCGAAGCGCAGCACCCGCAAGTCATGGTCATCGCCTGTTCCGACAGCCGCGTTGACCCGGCGCAGATTTTCGATGTCGATCCGGGCGAAATCTTCGTGGTGCGCAATGTCGCCGCCATGGTGCCCCCGTTTGAAACGACCCCCGGCCTGCACGGGGTTTCCGCCGCGCTCGAATTCGCGGTGCAGACGCTCAAGGTCAAGGAAGTGGTCGTTCTCGCGCACGGAATGTGCGGCGGCTGCAAAGCCGCATTGACGCAGGAACTCCGCGGTACGGAGCCCGGTGAAGGCGGATTTATTGCCAACTGGATTTCCCTGCTCGATGAAGCGCGTGAACCGATCGCGCGCGAACTCGGCACCAAGGGCCGGCAGGCGGAACGCGCGATGGAACAGGCCAGCGTCAAAGTCACGCTCGACAATCTGCGCACGTTCCCCTGCGTTAAAGAGAAGGAAGCAACTGGCAAATTGCGGTTGCGTGGGGCCTTCTTCGCCATTTCCGATGGCATTCTTCATCTGCTCGACGAAGAGACCGGAACGTTCGAACCGGTATCATGACTTGCGATCTGCGCCATGCCATTCCATGAGATGGCATGGCAGCAGAATCCTTGCACAACATCGCCTTGCTGATCGATGCGGACAATGCGTCTCCGGCTGGCATCGATTCCGTTCTTACCGTTCTGGCCGAACTGGGGCAGGTCAACATTCGCCGCGCTTATGGCAATTGGCGTAAGACGACGCTCAAAGGCTGGGCCGATATCGTCCATCGTTATGGTATCGAACCCCAGCAACAGTTCGATCTGACCAAGGGCAAGAACGCCACCGATATGAAGATGACCATCGACGCGATGGACATGCTTTATCGCGGGCGGGTCCATGGCTTCGGGATCATGAGTTCCGACAGCGATTTCACCCCGCTGGCCATGCGGATCAGGCAGGACGGTTATCCCGTATACGGCTTTGGCAGCGGGCAAACCCCGGAAGCTTTCAGACAGGCCTGCACCCGTTTCATCGATGTCGATGCTCTCACCAAAGCGGAACGCGCGGCGAAGGGGCAGGAACAGCCCCAGGAAAAGCCGCGTATGGACGAAACGCTGCTCAATCTCCTGATCAACGCCTACAACGCCAGCAAACGGGATGAGCGCGGCTTCGCCAAACTGGCCGAAGTCGGCCAGCGCGCGGGCAATCGCTCCAGCTTCGACACACGCAGCTATGGCTATCCGCGCCTGATCGATCTGATTGAAGCCACCCCCTCCTTCATCACGGAGCGGCGCGAAGGCGGGCAAGTCTGGATCAAGCGCCTGCGTTGATGCCTGATATAGCAAAAGGGCGGCAGGTTTCCCCGCCGCCCTTTCAATCATCCTCGAATAGGGATCAGCCCTTAGTGCCGATCAACGCCAGCCAGAGGCGTGCCACGGCCTGACGAGGGCCGGTGACCTTTTCGAAATTGGCCTTGGCTTCGGCATACTTGCCTTGATCGTACTGGGCGATACCCAGGCGGGTCAGCGCAGCGTTCTGATCCGGGCTGCCGTTGAGGGCGGCGGTGTACAGCTCTTCTGCTTTCGCCGGCTCGCTGTAGCTCAGGAATGCATCGCCCAGGCTCAAGGCGCGGTTGCCGCCGGCGGCCTTGGCGCCAGCCACTTCACCGGCGAGCGAAGCCTTGTCGCTGCCCACGCGGCCAGCGGCGTTCTGGCGGGCTTCGGAAACCCAGGCATCCGACCGATTGAGCGCGTTCGCGGCATAGCCCTTGTCGATCACGCGCACCACTTCACCCGGAAGGCGGCGCGGATCGGCCGATTCGACATATTCCTTGTATTCGGACTGGACGAATTTCGGCTCGTTTTCCAACGCGCCCGAACGGTCCATCAGGCGGAACAGATCGAGCGTGGCCGGTGTATCGAGACCGCTGAAATTGCGCACCATCTGCGCCGCGTTCAGCCAGTTCATCTTGTTGGGGTTCTGTGCGACCCAGGCCATGGCCACATCGATCGCTTCCGGCCCGAGCTTGGCATTGTAGGCGACCATGCTGGCGCGGCTGAACCACGAATCCGGCACCGCCTGACCGGCGGCCTTGCGCGCGGCGGTAAGCTGCTTGAACGCGGCCAGACCTTCGCGCGCCTGCCCTGCCTGAGCATAGGAATCGATCAGGAGCGGCCCCAGCGCGTCTTCCTGAACCCCGCCATCGGCTGCTGCTTTCAGCGCCTTGATGGCGGTGGGGAAATCCTTGGTCGCATAAGCGAAGTTACCCAGATAGAACTGGTAAGTCGCCTGCTTGTCCGCCGGGACCTGACCGCTATCGAGCATCATGCCGACACCGCGCTTGCGCAGCGCATCGTCACCGTTGGAATTGCCGATGCTGAAAAGGAACTGGCCTGCGGCCATCTTGTCGCCCGGCGTGCTGGCGGCGGAAGCGGCTGCTTCAGCCTTGGGCAGCACCGCATTCGCCGCAGCGGTAAGCTGGCCCTGATCGGCGCCGCTGGCCTTAAGCTCGTCGAGCTTCTTGATTTCTTCCTGCACGGGCTGTGCGGCCGCAACGAATTCCTTGCTGTAGCCACCGCCGCCGCCTTTTTTGGCCGCATGTGCCGGAGTAGCAGTCAGCCCGTAGCCAACCAGCCCCATGCTTGCAGCCATGGCGATCGCAGCAATGCCGACAGTGTTTTTCGGGAAAAATCCCCGCATGCATCATCTCCTTTTGCGGCCAGATTTCACGGCCCAAACCAGCAACAATTCACCGCTAGTGACGTTAAAAGCGGGGTTTTGCAACCGTGCCCAGATAGGTGCCCCCTACTGAACAGCGATTGAATGACATACATCCGCGACGAACGGCTTGGCAACGGGGGCTGCGCATGTGGAAAACGCCCGCCGAGCCCCCTATCCCGCTGGCCTTTCCCCCCCGGTTGGCCTAGGCCGAAAACTCAGAAATACGCAGTACAAGAGATCCGTTTTCCGTGAGCGACGACACCGATACCCTCACCCCGCCCGTTCCCTCCTCCAGCCCGGATATCGAACGGATCGACATCGTCGATGAAATGAAGACGAGCTATCTCGATTACGCGATGAGCGTGATCGTGTCTCGTGCGCTGCCCGATGTGCGCGATGGGCTCAAACCCGTGCATCGCCGCATCCTTTTCGCCAGTCAGGAAGGCGGCATGGTTGCCGGCCGGCCCTATCGTAAAAGCGCCAAGATCGTGGGCGACGTGATGGGTAACTATCACCCGCACGGCGACTCCGCGATCTACGATGCGCTGGCGCGCATGACGCAGTCCTGGTCGATGCGGGTGCCCTTGGTCGATGGTCAGGGGAACTTCGGTTCGATGGACCCGGATCCGCCGGCTTCCATGCGATATACCGAAGCGCGCCTTGCCCGCGTTTCCAACAGCCTGCTCGACGATCTCGACAAGGATACCGTCGATTTTCAGGACAACTACGACGGTTCGCGGCGTGAGCCGCAGGTTCTCCCGGCCCGCTTCCCCAATCTGCTGGTCAACGGGGCCGGCGGTATCGCCGTCGGGATGGCCACCAATATCCCGCCGCACAATCTGGGTGAAGTGATCGACGGCTGCCTTGCTTTCATCGAAAACCCCGCCATCACTACCGAAGAACTGTTCGAAATCATTCCCGGGCCGGATTTCCCCACCGCCCCATTGATTCTCGGTTCGGCAGGCGCACGGGCGGCCTATACCACCGGGCGCGGATCGATCCTGATGCGCTGCCGCCACGAGATCGAGGAAGGCCGGGGGGACCGGCGCTCGATCGTGCTGACCTCGATCCCGTTCCAGGTCGGCAAATCCAATCTGGTCGAAAAAATCGCCGAAGCCGCCAAGGACAAGCGGATCGAAGGCGTCTCCGACATTCGCGACGAATCCAACCGCGAAGGCGTCCGCGTGGTCATCGATCTCAAGCGCGATGCCACGCCTGAAGTCGTCCTCAACCAGCTTTGGCGCCACACGCCCGCGCAATCGAGCTTCCCGGCTAATATGCTCGCCATCCGTGGCGGCAGGCCGGAAGTGCTTTCGCTGCGCGATATGGTTCAGTGCTTCATCCAGTTCCGCGAAGAAGTTATCACCCGCCGGACCAAGTTCGAACTGAACAAGGCGCGTGACCGGGCGCATATCTTGCTCGGTCTGGTGGTCGCGGTTTCCAATCTCGATGAAGTGGTGGCGATCATCCGCAGCGCCTCCAATCCGGCACAGGCCCGCGAAAAGCTGCTGGCGCGCGAATGGCCGATTGGCGATATCGCGCCCTATATCCGGCTGGTCGAAGCATTCGAGCCGACCGCTGGCGAAGACGCACTGGATACCTATCGCCTGTCGGAAATCCAGGTGAAGGCCATTCTCGACCTGCGCCTGCACCGGCTCACGGCGCTCGGCCGCGATGAAATCGGGGATGAACTCAAGGAACTGGCCACCGCGATCGAAGAGTATCTCTCGATCCTGGCCGATCGCGCCAAGCTCTATCGGGTTATGCGCGGGGAACTGGAAGAAGTTCGCTCGCTCTACGCCACGCCCCGGATTGCCGAAATCGCCCCGGCCTGGGATGGGCTGGAAGATGAAGACCTCATCGAACGCGATGATATGGTCGTCACCGTAACGCTCGATGGCTATATCAAGCGCACCCCGCTTTCGACTTTCCGCGCGCAGAACCGCGGTGGCAAGGGTCGCGCGGGCATGGCGACTAAGGACGAGGATGTCGTCAGCGACATGTTCGTGACGAGCACGCACAATCCGGTGCTGTTCTTCTCCACCGCCGGCAAAGTCTATCGTCTCAAGGTATGGAAACTTCCGGAAGGCGGCCCCGCCACTCGCGGCCGCCCGATCGTCAACCTGCTGCCCGCGCTGGATCAGGGTGAAACGATCGCCACCGTCCTTCCTCTGCCCGAAGATGAGGCAAGCTGGGGCGCTCTCAGCGTCGTCTTCGCCACGGCGAAAGGCAGCGTGCGCCGCAACAGCATGGACGCCTTTGCCAACATTCCATCGAACGGCAAACTGGCGATGCGGTTCGAGGACGGTAGCGCCGACCGGCTGATCGGCGTCGCCTTGCTCGGTTCGGGCGACGATGTGCTGCTTGCAAGCCGCAACGGCAAGGCCATCCGTTTCGCCGCCGATGAAGTGCGCGAATTCACCAGTCGCACATCCACCGGCGTACGCGGGATGACGCTGAAGGACGGTGACGAGGTTGTTTCGCTGTCGATCCTCCATCGCGTCGGCACGAAACCAGAAGAGCGTGACGACTATCTCCGTTTCGCCCCATGGAAAGCGGAGAAGGAAGGCCAGCCCGAAATGGACGAGGCGCGCTTCGCCGAACTGGTGGAGAAGGAACAGTTCATTCTCACCATCTGCGCCAACGGGTACGGCAAGCTCAGTTCCGCTTACGAATATCGCCGTACCGGCCGTGGCGGTCAGGGTATCACCAACATCGACAACATCCGCCGCAACGGCCCGGTGGTGGCGAGCTTCAGCGCAACGCAGGCCAACCAGCTGATGCTGGTCACCGATCAGGCGAAGCTGATCCGAATCGGGCTGGATTCGCTGCGTGTCATCGGTCGTGCCAGCGCCGGTGTCCGGCTGTTCGATGTGGCCGACAACGAACACGTGGTGAGCGCCGTGCGCATCGACGAGCCGGAAGAAGCCGAGGTGTTGGAAGATGCCATCGAAGCAGGCTCATCTGTCGAAACGGATAGTACCGACACGCCCGGTGGCGCCGATAGCGATGAGGCCGTTTAACATCCTTCCACAAGAGGGCTGATAGCCCGACAAACACAAACTGGCTGGTTGCGCGCCCATGCGACCAGCCAGTTTGCATTTCTGCTTATGAGAAGCGCGGCGCTCCCTTATGCTCAGCTCTTGAATGCCTGCCACGACACTGTAGGGCGCTGGCGATGACGCACGACATTCACATTATCGGCGGCGGCCTCGCCGGGAGCGAAGCGGCCTGGCAACTGGCCCAGCGCGGTTTCCAGGTCCGCCTGTCGGAAATGCGAGGCGCACCTGCGGAACGCGGCGGGGAAATGACGCCTGCCCATCAGACCGATGGCCTGGCTGAATTGGTCTGCTCCAATTCCTTCCGTTCCGACGATGACGAGAAGAACGCCGTCGGCCTGCTGCATCACGAAATGCGGCGGCTCGGGTCGCTGGTCATGCACGCCGGGGAAAAAGCGCGCGTTCCGGCCGGCTCCGCTCTGGCGGTGGACCGCGATGTCTTCTCTCTTGCGGTGCAGCAGGCGCTGGAAAATCACCCCAATGTCACGGTTGTCCGGGAACGGGTAGACACCCTTCCCGTATCGGGCCCGGCCATCGTGGCGACGGGGCCGCTGACAGCCGCCACGCTGGCTGACAGTATCGGCCGCGCCACCGGTGCGGACAGTCTCGCCTTTTTCGACGCGATAGCCCCCATCGTCCATTTCGACAGCATCGATATGGATATCTGCTGGAAACAGTCGCGTTGGGACAAGAAAAGCGGGCCGGACAGCGACGGCAAGGATTACATCAACTGTCCGATGAATAAGGACCAGTATCTGGCCTTCCATCAAGCCTTGCTGGATGGGGAGAAGACCACGTTCAAGCAATGGGAGGAGAACACCCCCTATTTCAACGGCTGCATGCCGATCGAGGTCATGGCCGAACGTGGGCTCGACACTTTGCGGTTCGGACCGATGAAGCCGGTGGGGCTGGACGATCCGCGCACAGGACGCTGGCCTTATGCCGTGGTCCAGTTACGGCAGGACAACAAGCTCGGCACGCTGTGGAACATGGTTGGCTTCCAAACCAAGCTCAAACATGCAGAACAAGTGCGCCTGTTCCGAACGATTCCCGGGCTGGAAAAGGCCGAGTTCGCCCGTCTGGGGGGCCTGCACCGCAACACTTTCATCAATTCACCGGTCGTTCTGGATCGCCAGCTGCGTCTCAAAGGGGCATCGCACATTCGCTTCGCCGGTCAGATCACCGGCTGTGAGGGCTATGTCGAAAGCGCCGCGGTTGGCATTCTAGCCGGGCTCATGGCAGCCGAAGAACTGGCCGGGCGGAACTGGGAAAGCCCGCCACGCACCACGGCGATGGGAGCCTTGCTGGCCCATATTACCGGCGATGCCGAAGCGGACAGTTATCAGCCGATGAATGTCAATTTCGGGCTGTTCCCGCCTTTGCACGACATCAAGAAAAAGGTGCGTAAGGAAGCGTACACGGATCGGGCCAAGGCGGATTTCGGTGCATGGCTCGAAACCGCGCAGCTGATGCCGGCGTAAACCCGCGTATCAGCAACGGCAGGTGGGCTTCTTTGCCGGTTTCGGGGCGGTGGCAGCGAACTCGGCCTGAGTCAGTTCTCCATCGCCGTTGGCATCGGCGGCCTTGAAGCGGTTCGAAGTGGTGACGGCCCATTCTTCGAATGTCAGCAGATTGTTCCCATCCACATCGAGCTTGCGGAAACCGTCGGCGCGCGATGCCAACATTTCTTCGCGGGTGATGCGCAAGTCACGATTGCGATCGTAACGGAAGAAACGCTGCTGTTCGCGCGTCAGTTCCGTCGCTTCTGGTGGGGCTGGCCCACGCATGCCCGACGCATCGGCAAGAGGCAGCTTGTCCTTGCCTGTCGGGGTGGGCAACGCGGCAATGGGCGGGGCGGCGGCTTCGATCCGTTCACGCCCCTGCCACCAGAACAGGCCGATCGCCGCAAACGCAAGCCCCAGAAACACGCCCAGTAAGATCCGGCTCACCCCACATCCCCCTGCACAATCTAATGCGCAATCCAAAGCGTGACGGCAGGCCCGCCTTATCGCCCTAGCAAACCGAGGCGCATTGCCGCCAGCATATCGCCAGCTCCTGCGAGCAGTGCCCCATCCGCCCGTTTCAAGGCACGATGCGCCAGACCGGCCAGAACAGTCAACGGCCGCATGGCGCGCGGCAGAGTGTGTGCGGGCGCACCTTCAATCCGCGCCAGTGCCAGAGCTGTTTCGCGTTCGTGCGGATCGCTCAACCCTGAGGCCAGATCGACCAGCGCCCACAGCCGCCCGGCCTGCGCCGCTGCATCCCCGGCGGCGCCATGCAAGCGAGCCAAAGCAGCAAAGCATTCCCCCCGGCCTGTGGCAAATCCCATCATGGCATTGCGTGTAAGCGGGCCATCGGCGAGAAGCTGTTCCCAACCATCGACAAGACCGCGCAAGGCAGATTCCTCCCCCGCCCAATCGGCAAGCGAGGCAAGCAGGGGATTGCCTGCCGGACGATCAGCCACATCCTGCTCAAACCTGTCGCGCCACCATGCCAGCCTCAACTGGGCGAGCATCGGCTCGCGCGCCTGACGCACGATATCGGCAAGCGTGGTATCGACCAGGAACAGCGCGGCAAAACCGGGCCGCGTGCTGCGCGAGGCATAAGTCAGCGCAAGCCGCTGAGGCATGCGCAGACGGGCCAGATCATCCTCGGTCATCGAGTGCTTTCGTGCCGCGTTGCGTCGCGGTCTGCCTATTGGCCGGATACGGCCGGCGGCAGACCACGTCTGCTCCTTAGCGGTAACAGACTTTCTTGACCGCCGCGACGATCCTGTTCGCATCGATCAGCGCGAGCTTTTCGAGATTGGCCGCATAAGGCAGCGGCACATCCTCGTTGCATACACGCAGGACCGGAGCATCGAGATCGTCAAAGCCATCTTCCATGCAGATCGCCGCCACTTCCGACGCAATGGAGCACTGCGGCCATCCCTCTTCCGCCACCACCACACGGTTGGTCTTGGCAAGGCTGGTCAGAATGGTTTCACGGTCGAGCGGGCGCAGCGTCCGCAAATCGATCACTTCTGCGTCGATCCCTTCGTCCGCAAGCTTTTCAGCAGCTTCCAGCGCAAGACCGACGCCAATCGAATAGGATACGATCGTTACGTCGCTGCCTTCGCGCATGATCCGCGCCTTGCCGATCGGCAGGACATGGTCATCAAGCTGCGCCAGTTCGAAGCTACGCCCGTAAAGCAATTCGTTTTCAAGAAACACCACGGGATCTTCGCTGCGGATCGCGGCTTTGAGCAAACCCTTGGCATCCGACGCGTCATAAGGCGCGATCACCACCAGGCCCGGCACATGGGCATACCACGGGCCATAGTTCTGGCTATGCTGCGCACCGACCCGGCTGGCCGCGCCATTCGGGCCTCGAAACACCACCGGGCAGCGCATCTGGCCGCCGGACATGTAATTGGTCTTGGCCGCGGAATTGATGACATGGTCGATCGCCTGCATGGCGAAGTTGAAGGTCATGAATTCAACGATCGGCCGCAGGCCGCCCATGGCCGCGCCAGTGCCGATCCCGGCGAAACCGTATTCGGTGATCGGCGTATCGATCACCCGCCGGGGGCCGAATTCTTCGAGCAGGCCTTGAGTGACCTTGTAGGCCCCCTGATACTGCGCGACTTCTTCCCCCATCACGAAAATGCGATCATCGCGGCGCATTTCTTCCGCCATTGCATCGCGCAAGGCTTCGCGCACAGTGACGGTGATCATGTTGGTGCCTGCCGGAACATCCGGATCGTTGCGACGGGCCTTAGCCTGCGGCCTGGGCGCGGCAGGGGCCGATTCCTCGGAAGCTTCCTCTTCCGCCTTATCCGCCTTTGAAGCCTTGGCTTCGGATACGTCCTCACCCTCAGCCGCCAGAATCGCGATGACGGTGCCGACCTGGACATTTTCCGTCCCCTCGGGGACGACGATCTGCCCCACCGTCCCTTCATCGACCGCTTCGAATTCCATGGTCGCCTTGTCGGTTTCGATCTCGGCAAGAATATCGCCTGCCTGGACGGTATCCCCTTCCTTCACCAGCCAGCGGGACAGAGTGCCCTCTTCCATGGTCGGAGAGAGGGCGGGCATTTTCAGTTCGATGGCCATCAGTAGCTCTCCACCAGCACGTCGGTGTAGAGTTCAGCAGGCGCCGGTTCGGGCGAGTTTTCCGCAAAATCGGCGGATGCCGCGACTTCGGCACGGATACGCTTGTCGATGTCCTTCAATTGGTCCTCTGGAATTCCACGGTCGAGAAGGTCCGTCTTCGCCCGCTCGATCGCATCGTTGTGTTCGCGCACGTCCTGCACTTCTTCGCGGGTCCGGTACTTGGCCGGGTCCGACATGGAGTGACCGCGATAACGGTAGGTTTTCAGTTCCATCAGCACCGGGCCGTTGCCGCCCCGCACATGCTTGAGCGCAATTTCGGTCGCCTGGCGGACTTCCAGTACGTCCATACCATCCACGTTCAGGCCCGGAATGCGGAACGCAGTGCCCCGGCGATAGAAATGCGTTTCGGCGGAACTGCGCTGCACCGAAGTGCCCATCGCGTACTGATTGTTTTCGATCACAAAAATGATCGGCAGCTTCCAAAGGCTGGCCATGTTGAAAGTTTCATAGACCTGCCCCTGATTGGCCGCGCCATCGCCGAAATAGGCGACACACACGCCGCCATCGCCGCGATACTGGTGCGCGAAAGCGAGGCCCGCCCCCAACGGCACCTGCGCGCCGACGATGCCATGCCCGCCATAAAATGCGTGTTCGAGCGAGAACATGTGCATCGAGCCGCCCTTGCCATGGCTGATGCCCGCTTCGCGGCCGGTCAGTTCAGCCATGATGATCTTCGGATCGATCCCGTAGGCGAGCATGTGCCCATGATCGCGGTAGCCGGTGATGACGCTATCCCTGCCTTCTTCCAGCGCCGACTGGATACCCACGGCGACAGCTTCCTGGCCGATATAAAGGTGACAGAAACCACCGATCAAACCGAGACCGTAGAGCTGCCCTGCCCGCTCTTCAAAGCGGCGGATAAGCAGCATTTGCTCGTAGAATTTCAGGAGTTGATCGTCGCTGGCGTCGAAACGCCGGGCTTTTTCAAGCTCTTCCTGAAGGCTGCGAAGTGCGAAATTCTCATCCGCTGGTGCACTGGGCTTCTTGCTTGCGGGTTTCTTCGCAACGCTACCGGTACGGGCGGCGGGCTTGGCCAAAATTCCTGTCCTCTCATCATGCGGTTACCAACGGATAACCCAAGAACCATCGAAGGCCGGATATAGGCGCAAGCCGCCACGGGAAGCAACGGGCAGAAGCCCCAAACGGCCACACAAAGTTTTGAAACCGGCAATGCCGAACCGGCAAGACCGGCGGCCTACCGTGCCCCGCGCTTACTTCACCGTGATGACAACTTCATCCGGATGAGCGACGTTGAGATTGCTGCGGAGGAGTTCCCCCACCAGATCGGGATCGGCATGCCGGGGATCGAGCAGGGCAACCCGATTCTTCAACTCGTCCCGCTCTTCCTGCAATTGCGCGATATGGGCATTGCGCTGGTCCAGCAGCTTCAGATTCTCGCCCCAGGCCAATGCTCCGCTCGGCCCGAAGAAGGCCATTGCGGCCAACAGAAGCAGCACCGCAAGAGCAAGGCCCTGCAGCAGTTTTTCGCGCGGCGAACGGATCAAGGTTTCAGACTTCGGCACGCTGCCAAAGAATCACAGTTAGAGTTTGAACACAAGTGACATTCCGCGAGAGTGAGCATTTTTCAGACGCATTGTTTGCCCGCGCGGCCACGCCATCGATCGGCCACTCCCCATCTGCGGTTTCGGTCCCTATCTGACCATGATGTTCGGAACATTGAGAATGGTCGCGCGCGACCGTGCCCGCCTCGCGGAAATTTCCGCCACCCTTTCCCGTCACGGCCTCGGTTATGTCACGGCATGGCTCGGCATCGGCGGCGGCGAAACAAGCGAATCCGATGCATCGACGGCGCCGCGTCGCTTGCGTCAGGCGCTGGAGGACCTGGGGCCGACCTATATCAAGCTCGGACAAATCCTGGCGACGCGTGCGGACCTGCTTGCCCCTGAATGGATTGCCGAACTGGAGCGCCTGCAAAGCGATGCCCCGACAATGCCGTTCGAAGCTCTGCGCCCCGCTCTCGAAGAGGCGCTGGGCGAACGGGTGGAGGATGCCTTCGCCACGTTCGAGACGACACCGCTGGCCGCCGCATCCATGGCGCAGGTGCATCGTGCGCAATTGCAGGACGGCAGCGCGGTTGTGGTCAAGATTCGGCGCCCCGGCATACGACCACAGATGGAAGCCGATCTCAGGATATTGGCCGAACTCGCCGCCATGGCCGAACGGGCAAGCCCCGACCTGCGACATTTCCAGCCCCAGGCGATGGTTGCACAATTGGCCAGTGCGCTGTTGCAAGAGCTCGATTTCACCATCGAAGCACGCAATGCCGATCTAATCCGCACCGATTTCGACGGGGATGCCCGCGTCATCGTACCTGCGATCCACTGGCCATACACGTCCGAGACCGTGCTGGTCATGGATTACATCGACGGCACGCCGCCAATCGGCGGGGACATGCTGCGGGAAGCGGGCCTCGACACGGCGGCCATCGCCTCGCTCGGAGCCGATATCGTCCTCGACATGGTGCTGATCAACGGGCGCTTCCACGCCGATCCCCACCCCGGCAATCTACGCTGCATCGCGGGCAATCGCCTCGCTCTGCTGGACCTCGGCCTGATCGGGCATGTCAGCCCACGCCGGAAGGAAGAATTCATCAGCTTCACGCAAGCCCTGCTGACAAGCGACAGCGATGCGCTGGCCGATGTGCTGCTGTCATGGTCGAATCAGAGTGGGCGCGCGCTGCCTGAAACCGCCCGATCCGCGGCCGAAGGGCTGATCGCACGTCATGGCGGGCAGAAACTGGTGCTGAGCGCCATGGTCGCGGATTTCCTGCCTCTGCTGCGCGAGCGGGGCCTGGCCATGCCGCCGGACCTGATTTTGATTTTCAAGGCACTGGTGACGATGGACGGCGTGCTTTCGCGCATAGAACCGGGTTTCGACCTGTCGGATGCGTTGAAGCGTTCGGCCATCCGCCTCGCCGCAGCTCGCCTTGCCCCTGCTCATTGGCAACCGATTTTGCGCGCGCTGGCATGGGAACTGGCCCGGGTCGGCGACGATGCTCCGAACCTGGTCCGGGCCGCCGCGCGCAAGCTGACCGAACCCGCTCTTGCCGATCCATCCACAAAGGAAGCGCTGCATGCGCAGACCCGGGCCATTTCATGGCTCGTTCGGGCGACCTGGGGAGGTGCGGGCCTGATCGCCGCAGCTATTCTCGCAGCGCGTTTCCTTTAACGCTTTCATAGAGGCCAAACCAAGAGGATCAGCGGCGTGCCCACCAGCACGACCAGCAGCGACAAGGGCGCGCCCAAGCGGGCATAGTCGCTGAATTTGTAGCCGCCCGGCCCGAAAACCAGCGTGTTGCACTGATGCCCGATAGGGGTCAGGAAATCGCACCCTGCCCCCACAGCTGTGGCGATCAGAAACGCTTCCGGCCGATAGCCGAGCGTATTGGCGAACCCCGCCGCTATCGGCGCCATGACCAGCACCGTCGCGGCATTGTTGAGGAATGGCGTCACGATCATGGCCGCCACCAGTATCAATGCGACCGCGCCCCAAGCGGGCAGAAACTGTGCCAGCTCAGCCAACCCACTTGCCAGCACGCCCGAAGCACCCGTGCTTTCGAGTGAACCGCTGACGGGAATCAGCGCTGCCAGCATGATGAGAATCGGCCATTCTATGGCTTCATAAGCTTCGTTCACCGGCAGCGCCCCGGTAATCACGACAAGCGCCGCCGCCGCGAAGAACGCCGTCGCCACCGGCACCAGCCCGGTGGCTGTTGCCAGCATCGCGACACCGAGAATGAGTACGGGCAACCAGCCTCGCCGCGACATGCCCAAACGGATGTCGCGCTGTGCCAGTGGCAAGGCCCCCAATTGCTTCAGGCGCAGCGGAAGGAGTTCGAGCGGCCCCTGCAAAACGATCACGTCGCCCGCTTGCAGCACCACCTGCCCCGGCTTGCTCATCAAATGTTCGTCGGCCCGCGACACGGCGATCAGATGGATGCCGAACCGTTCGCGCATCAGCAGCCGCCCCGCCGTGCGCCCGATCAGCACAGAATCCGTCGTCACCACGGCTTCGATCACTCCGATATGATCCTGATCGCCCTCCTCCCCGCTCTCCTCGTCACCGCCGGTCAGAACCAGCTTGTCGCGGGAAATGACCCGTTCGAGTTCGTGCGGGTCGCCGCTCAGAATCAGCACATCCCTTTCCCGCAAAGCCATACCCGGATGCACCGCCCCGCGCCGCCCATCCCGCAGGACAGTGGTGATCGCCACTTCGTTGTGATGCCGTTCGAGGAAATCGGCGATGGTTTCGCCGCAGGCAGCCGAATTCTCGGGCACGGTCGCTTCGGTGACATAACCCGATATGTTGAGCGCTTCCCCCATGGTCGGCGCGGCGCGCCTGTCGCCGGGAAGCAAGCAGTAGGCGAAACGCAGAAACACCAGCCCAACGATCAGCAGGCCCAGGCCGGTGGGCAGATAATCGAACATTCCGAACGGCTCGCCCGTCAGATCTTCGCGCACACGGCTGACAATGATGTTGGGCGATGTGCCGACCAGCGTCATCAGCCCGCCAAGCAAAGAGGCGAAAGCCATTGGCATGAGGAAAATGGATGGGCTGGTATCGCTTTTCTTCGCCATCTGGAAAGCCGCGGGCATCAGCATGGCCAAAGCCCCGACATTCTTGATCAGCCCGGATGCGACGCCCACCGAAGCCGTCAGCACGGTAAGCTGCGAACTGATCCGCGTCAGGCGGCGCGACAGGAACCCCATCGCGAGTTCGATTACGCCGGAGCGCTGGACCGCAGCCGACAGCACAAGCGCCGATCCCACAATGATCACGATATCGTCCGAGAACCCCGAAAAGGCATCCGCAGGTTTCACGATGCCCAGGCAAAGCGCGACCAGCAAGGCGATAACCGCCGTGATGTCGTATCGAAACTTTCCCCACAGGAAGAGAACCATCATTCCGGCCAGCGTGGCGATGGAAAACCATTGCGGAAGCGTCATCGGATTTCAGGTCCCCTCGCCGTGTTCTGCCGTTGCATCATGCACTTGCTTCGATTGCACGTTCAACGCGTCACGCGCATTTTCGGGTGCGCCCGCCGGATATTTTTCCTGTAATCGGACCAGCCTTGTCCAACACACGTTGTCCGTATCGCGCAGGCGGCCTAGCAGGACACCATGATTGCTCAGGTCGAACCGTTCCACGCCATTGCCATCAGCCGCATGGCCCACGATCTCGCTGCCGAAGGGCGTGACATCATCCATATGGAATTCGGGCAACCTTCCACCGGCGCACCGAAGCTGGCCATAGAAGCGGCCCACCACATTCTCGATACCGATCCGATGGGCTATTGGGAAAGCAGCGCGCTCAAGCAGCGCATCGCGCGCTATTATGCGGAATCGCACGGGGTGACGATCCACCCGGAGCAAGTATTGCTGACCTGCGGCGCTTCCCCCGCGCTTGTCCTTGCCCTTTCCTCACTGTTTTCACCCGGCGCGCGGGTCGCGCTGGCGCGGCCCGGATACGTCGCGTATCGCAACACGCTCAAGGCGATGTACCTCGAACCTGTCGAAATCGCCTGCGGACAGGCAGAACGGTTTCAGCTTTCCGCCGCCGCGCTGGCCCGGATCGACCCCGCACCCGAAGGGATCATCATCGCCAGCCCAGCCAACCCCACCGGGACGATCATCGCGCCCGAAGAACTGGCCGCAATCGCCACGCTGTGCCGGGACCGCGGGATCAGGATCATCTCCGATGAAATCTATCATCGGCTCTCCTACACCGCTCCCGCGAACTCGATGCTGGAATTCACCTCCGATGCGCTGATCATCAACAGCTTTTCGAAGTACTACAGCATGGCGGGCTGGCGATTGGGATGGCTCATCGTGCCCACCGACTGCCTCGACGCGGCGCGTGCCCGCATGGGTAACCTGTTTCTCACCCCGCCGGCATTGGCCCAACACGCGGGCCTTCGCGCATTCGATTGCCGCGAAGAACTCGATGGCCATCTTCACACCTATGCCCGCAATCGCGATCTGCTGCTGGATGCCATGCCGCACCTGGGTCTGCAACGGATCGCACCGCCCGATGGCGCTTTCTACATCTACGCCGACATCGGCCATCTGACGAACGACAGCCTTGCGTTCTGCCAGCGGCTGCTTCGCGATACGGGCGTGGCCACGGCTCCCGGCCTCGATTTCGATCCGGTCGATGGGCATCGCTTCATCCGGTTCAGCTTTGCGGTCGCCACCCCGCTGATCGAACAGGCCATCGCGCGAATGATCCCATGGTTTCAACAACAAAAATGCGCCTGATTTTCGATCCGGGCACATATTAAGCAACGCCTATCCGCGCTGCGATTGCCGATGTTTTCCCCTTTCGGTAAGGCTTCGTCCCACGAGAGGCATACGAGTTTGAAGGAAAGACGATGAGCAACGCATCCATCGACAACGATCCGGTCCTCAACGGGCAGGCATGGCGCGATTTCTGTGCCGAACTGGCCAATGTCGGGGATATGATTCTCGATCCGGGCAATCCGTCCAACCCGATCGACCGGGCCGAAGGGTTCCGCTACCTTACCCGCCTCCTCCGCCTCGGCCTCGAACAGCAGATCGAAGCGCGGGACATGAGCTTCCCTTTCTTCTACCAACTCAGCCACACCACCGGGAAGATCGGCGCCGATAATCCGGACAACGTGTACTGGAACGCGCGGATCAGCGGCAATTACGAATACCGCATCACTGTCAAACGCGGGACGATGGCTTACTTTTCCATCCTCGCCAACGCCTTCCGCTATCAGGAAGACGGCACCAATCTCGCCACGGGCAAGCTGATCGACAGCGATATCGAATGGGATGCCAACGGCGTTGCCGAGATCATCGCATCGTGCAATCCACAGCCCAAGAACTGGCTCCGGCTCGAACCCGATGCCAACATGATCATCGTGCGGCAAAGCTATCTCGACCGCGCCAATGAAAAGCCTGGCGAGTTCAAGATCGAACGGATCGGTGGCCCTGCCATGCCCGCCCCGCTTGCCCCCGAAGCGCTGGGCGCCGGTCTCAAGGAAACGATCAGCTTCCTGCGCGGCATTGTCGGCACATTCATCGACTGGTCGAAGATGTTCCGCGAAAATCCGAACGCATTCCCCGATATCGATCAGGGCATGTTCCAGAAGGGCGGCGGGGCGACCGACATCTTCTACGCCCATGCTTACTGGCAGATTGCCGAGGATGAAGCCTGGGTAATCGAGGTGACGCCGCCGGAATGCTATTACTGGAATTTCCAGCTCGACAACTGGTGGATGGAATCGCTCGATTACCGCTTCGTCAACTGCACGGTGAACAAGACCACCGCCAAGCTCGAACCGGATGGCAAGCTGATTATCGTCGTTGCGGCGGAAGATCCCGGCTTCGGCAACTGGATCACCCCGGCCGGGCATACCGAAGGCACCGCCCTGCTGCGCTGGGCCGGTGCCAACGAACATCCGCTGCCTCAGGCCAAAGTCGTCAAGCTCGCGGATATTCGGCGGTGACCAGCGTTGCGGACGATCCGATCATAGGGTTCGACCCCGATGCCATCGTTCGCTCCGAAACCGTCGATATCGCAGCCCCCGCCAGCGTGGTCTGGCAAGTCCTGATCGATCTGCCACGCTACAACGAATGGAATCCGTCCTGCATCAGGGCGGATTCCACGCTGGAAATGGGTGCCCCGGTCAACATGGTGCTGCAAAGCTATGCCGAACCGGGCAAGCTGTTCCATGTGGTTGAATACATCTGTGCGTTCGAGCCTGAACGGCTCCTTTCGTGGTCGGCCCCTTACGACGAAAGCTGGCCCTATCCGGCGCGGCGCGATCAGGTGATCGAACAGACCGGCCCCACGTCCTGCCGGTATCACAGCACCGATACCTTCTATGGCGAACACGGCATTCACGTCTTCCGGTTCGCCGGTCCATGGGTCAAACGCTCTTTCGACGATTCCGCCTACGCTCTGAAAGTGCGGGCGGAAGCGATCTATTCCGGTCAGGTAAGCCTCTGACATCCGGAAACGATTTTCGATCCGGCATTATTGACCTCCCTATCTGCTTTTCCGTACGCTTCGTTTCGCATATCCGATCCGTCCTGATGTGCGTTGCATCTTGCTTCTTTCCGGGCCGGGCAGCGTCGCCCCACATAAGCACATAACAGGGCGGATCGCCGAAATTGGGAGAACAGAGCCGTGGCCGAATATGACTATATCATCGTCGGGGCCGGATCGGCCGGATGTGTCCTGGCCAACCGGCTCAGCGCCGATCCGGGCAAAAAGGTGCTACTGCTCGAAGCCGGGCCGCCCGACACGCATCCTTTCATCAAGATGCCTGCGGGGATGCTGGAATTGTTCAAGACCGGCAGGCATCACTGGCACTTCACCACAGTGCCGCAAAAGCACCTGAACAATCGCGAGATCATGCTTTACACCGGCAAGACCCTTGGCGGTTCCAGCAGTGTCAACGCGATGCTCTACATCCGCGGCGCGAAGAAGGATTACGACGACTGGGCGGCTGCCGGTAACGAAGGGTGGAGTTTCGAGGACCTGCTGCCTTATTTCCGCAGCACCATGCACCAGACCCGGGGTGAAAGCGCCTATCACGGGGTCGATGGCGAATTGTGGGTTTCCGACGCCCCCAATCTGCCCAATCACGTTCTGATGCGTTGCTACATGGCGGCGGCCCAGGCACACCAGATTCCGCTGACCGCCGATTTCTGCGCTGGCGATCCGGAAGGTGCGGGATGGACGCAGGCCACAATCAGGAACGGTGTCCGCTGCTCCAGTTCGCAGGCCTTTCTCCACCCGATCAGGCATCGCAAGAATCTCGAAGTGCGCACCGGGGCTCTCGCCCTCCATGTCGATATCATCGATGGCCGGGCGCGGGCCATCGCATTCCAGCACAAGGGTGCGCAGCACGTGGTCAGCGGCAAGGAGATCGTTCTGGCCGCAGGCGCGCTCAAGACGCCGCAGCTTCTGCAAGTGTCGGGAATTGGCAACGCGCCCGATCTGGAACGGGCCGGCATACGAGTGAAGCACCACCTTCCGGGCGTGGGCGCCAATCTGCACGATCATCCATCCGTGCTGATCAAGTACAACACCGACCGCCCTTTGACGTTCAGTGGCATGTCATTCTTCGAACGGGCGAAGATTTTCCTGCAATGGGCGTTCCTGCGCCAGGGTTATGGCGCCTGGCACAATTTCGACGGTAATATCTTCACCCGTTCGAAGCCGGGCCTCGATGCGCCTGATCTGCAACTCCAGCTCGTCCCGCTGATGTCGGACGGTCTCGATGGCGGGGACACGCGGCGCCACGGCCTGTCGATCACCATGTGCTGCATCACACCGGAAAGCCGGGGTACGATCCACCCACGCACGGCGTCCGCGCTCGATGCAGCCGAAATCGATCTCAACTTCATGGAAAAGCGCGCCGATATGGAAACGCTGATCAATGGCGTCAAGCTCGGCCGCAGCATCATGACCAGCGATGTCTGGCGGGACGACAAAGGGCCGCTTGTCGGCTCGGAACGTGCACCGGGGCTTTCGGTCAAGACGGATGAGGAGATCGAAGCCTTCTTGCGCGATTCCGTCACCACCGATTTCCACTTTGCCGGAACCTGCCGCCTCGGCCGCGATCCGATGGGCGTGGTTGCGCCCGATCTTCGGGTCCATGGGATCGAGGGGCTGACCGTTGCCGATGCCTCGGTCATGCCCACGCCGCTGCGCGGCAACACCAACGCCCCATGCATCGCTATCGGGGCGAAAGCGGCCGATATGCTGGCGGCATCGGCCTGATTATGGGGAGAGGAACGGAAGACCATACAAACACGGTCTCCCGTTCCATCGCTTACGCCTGAGGCAGCGGTTCGGGCCCGCCCTCACCCGCATTCTCCGCCCATGCATCGTCATGTACCTGACTGGTCCCATACCGGGCATAGAGCGTGGGCAGCACGAACAGCGTGAGCAATGTGGCCGAGATGAGGCCCCCGATCACAACAGTTGCCAGCGGTTTCTGCACTTCCGCCCCCGCCCCACTGGCGAGTGCCATCGGCACGAACCCGAGACTGGCGACCAGCGCAGTCATCACCACCGGGCGCAACCGCTGGAGCGCCCCCAATCGTGCCGCTTCGGCCCGTTCCATGCCCGAGCGCATCAGCGCCCTGATCGAGGAAACCATGACCAGACCGTTGAGCACAGCGATGCCCGACAGAGCGATAAAGCCCACTGCCGCAGAAACGGAGAAATCCATCCCTCTCAGCGACAACGCCAGCACGCCGCCTACCAGTGCCAGTGGCACACCGGTAAATACGATCGCCGCATCCCGCACCGATCCCAGTGCCCCATAAAGCAGCAGCAGGATCAGTGCGAAGCAGGCCGGAATCACAAGTTGCAACCGATCCCGCGCGGATGCCAGATTTTCAAACTGCCCGCCCCATTCGAGATAGCTGCCGGCAGGCAGGCGGATATCCCTGGCAATCGCGGCCTGCGCATCGTCCACCACGCTGGCGATATCACGCCCTCGGACATTGGCCTGCACCACGACCCGGCGCTTGCCGTTTTCGCGGCTGATCTGGTTCGGACCATCGGTAATGCGGATATCCGCCACGCTGGCCAGCGGCACGAACGAACCGCCGGAAATGGGAACCTGCACCTGCGCCAACATCGACAGGTCGGCCCGCTGGGCTTCCGAAAAACGGATCACCACCGGGAAGCGGCGGTCGCCTTCGAAGATCATGCCCGCCTCGCGCCCGCCGACTGTGGCGCTGATCGTATCCTGCACATCCTGCGCGGTAACCCCAAGCCGGGCCATTGCATCGCGGTTGAGCCGGATATCGAGAATTGGCAACCCGGCCGTCTGCTCGACTTTCACATCGACCGCGCCCTCCGTGCGCCGCAACACGTCGGCGATCCGCTCGGCCGTGGCGTTCATGGTGTCGAAGTTGTCGCCGAACACTTTGACCGCCACATCCCCGCGCACCCCCGCGATCAGTTCGTTGAACCGCATCTGGATCGGCTGGGTGATTTCATAGGCGTTGCCTGGGAACCGCGCAATTTCCTTTTCGATCCGTTCGATCAGTTCAGCCTTGTCGAGGCCAGGATCGGACCATTCCTTGCGGGGTTTCAGGATCACGTACATGTCTGTCGCATTGGGGGGCATGGGATCGCCCGCCAGTTCGGGTGTACCGGTCTTGGAGAAAGCCAGCTTTACTTGCGGCAGCTTTGTCAGCGCCTTTTCAAGCGGCAGAGTCATTGCCTGGCTCTGATCGAGCGACGTGGCGGGAATGCGCGTCGCCTGAACGACGATATCGCCCTCATCCAGTTGCGGCAGGAACACCTGACCCAGCGACAGGAACGCAAGCACCGCGACCGCGAAGCTCCCGATTCCGATCCCCATGGTCAGCGACGGACGGTTCATCGCCTTGTCCAGCCCGGGTCTGTAGCGAAGCTTGAGCCAGCGCATGATGCGGCCTTCCTTCTCATCAATCCGCTTCGACAGCCAGATCGCGATCGCCGCCGGAATGAAAGTCAGCGACAGGACAAAGGCACAGGCCAGCGCAATAATGACGGTCAGCGCCATCGGCACGAAAGTCTTGCCCTCCACGCCGGTCAACGTGAGCAGCGGCACATACACCAGGATAATGATCGCCTGCCCATAGACCGTGGGACGGATCATTTCACGGGCAGCCGAAGCGACCGTATCGAGCCGCTCCTCCAGCGAAAGCAGATGCCCCGCCTGCTGCTGCCGTTCGGCCATGCGCCGCAGCGCATTCTCCACGATGATCACCGCGCCATCGACGATCAGGCCGAAGTCCAGCGCCCCCAAGCTCATCAGGTTGGCCGAGACCCCGGCTTGCAGCATCCCGAAGCCGGTCAGCATCATGGTGATCGGGATGACAGCCGCCGCGATCAGCGCCGCCCGGAAATTGCCGAGCAGAACGAACAGCACCGCCACCACCAGCAGCGCACCTTCGCTCAGGTTCTTCGCCACCGTCCTGATAGTCGCGTTGACCAGCGTGGTACGGTCGAGAACGGGTTCGACCACCACATCGGGCGGCAGGGACGAATTGATTTCCTCAAGTCGCTCCGCAACCGCGATAGCGACGGTCCGGCTGTTTTCCCCGATCCGCATGATCGCCGTGCCGACCACCACTTCGGTGCCGTTTTCCGATGCCGATCCCATGCGGACTGCTTGCCCGGTGCGCACCGTCGCCACCTGATCGAGTGTGATCGGAACCCCGCTGCGCGTAGCGATAACGACGCGGGACAACTCGGCTGTGTTCCTGATGAGCGCATCCGAGCGCACCGCCAGCCCTTCGCCATTGCGATTGACGAAACCGCCGCCGATGCTCGTATTGTTGCGTTCCAGCGCCGTTGTCAGATCGGCGAGCGTCAGTTCCAATGCTGCGAGTTTGGGTACATCGGGAATGACCAGATATTGCTTGCCGTATCCGCCGATCGAATCGACCCCGGCGACGCCGGGAACGTTCTTGAGCAAGGGTGCAACGATCCATTCCTGCGCCGTGCGCAGATAGGTCGCTTTCTCGATATCGCTGGTCAGCCGCTCCCCTTCGGGTGTGATATAGCTGCCATCCGGTTGCATCCCCGGTTCGCCGGGCTTGTGGTCATCATCTTCACGATGGGAAAGGCGCACCGTCCAATTGTAAATCTCGCCAAGCCCGGTGGAGATCGGCCCCATTTCCGGTGCTGCGCCAGAAGGCAGATTTTCCTGCACGCTGCTCAGCCGTTCGCCCACTTGCTGGCGCGCAAAATAGATATCGGTCGAATCCGTGAAGACCGCCGTTACCTGCGCGAAGCCATTGCGGCTAAGCGAACGGGTATACTCCAGACCAGGAATGCCGGCGAGCGCGGTTTCGACGGGAAACGCCACCTGCTTTTCGACCAGTTCGGGCGAAAGCGCGGGCGCACGGACATTCACCTGCACCTGGTTGTTGGTGATGTCCGGCACCGCATCGATAGGCAGCCGATAGAGGGCGGCGCCACCGATCACGGCGGCGATGGCGGTCAGCAACAGCACGAGCCAGCGCTTGTGGACCGCCCAGTTTACGATTGGGGCAATCATCGCATCAATCCTCGTGCCCGGCTTCGCCCTTGCCGAGTTCGGCCTTGAGCGTGAAGCTGTTGGTGGTGGCGATCCGCTCGTCCCCCTTGAGGCCGGAGCGGACAATCACATTGTTGCCCGAAGCATTGCCCACGGTGACGGGCACTGCCCGGAAGCCATCGAATGTCTGCACGAACACCACGGTTCTGCCTTCCACCGTCTGGACTGCGGTCAGAGGCACGCTGATGGCGTTTGAGGCATTGCCACCATCCGATAGCGGGACCGATGCGGTAACGGTTTCACCGACCCGCCATTGCCCGCCTCGATTGTCGAGCGTGGCGATAACCGGCACCAATCGGGTCTGCGCGTCGAGCGCGGGCGAAACGAAACTGATCCGCGCCGAGGCTTGGCGGCCCGGTGCCGTTACCAACACATGGCCCCCCGGTCTTACCCGGCCCGCATCGGCAGGCTGGAGATGAAAAGCAAGCGAGACGCTGGAGAGATTGGCGATGCGATAGAGTTCCGCATCGGCGGCCACCGTCTGCCCCAGCACCACGCTACGGGCGATGATCTGGCCCGATATCGGGGCGGCGATCCCGATCCGGTTGAGCCCGCCACCGCCGCCCCCAGCAGCGGCAACCTGTTGCTGCGCCTGTCGGTAAGCGATCCGCGCCTCCGTTGCGGCAGTACGCGCGGCGATCAAATCCTGTTCTGGCGAGACACGCTGAGCAAACAGCCGTTCCTCCCGAGCGAGGTTCGCATTGGCCAGCGCAAGCCGGGCACGGGATGCTTCCACTTCCCCTTTGATCTGCGCGGCTTCGCGGCTTTCAATCACCGCCAGCGTTTCCCCACGATTGACCGATTGGCCAAGATTGCGTGTCAGCGAAACGACACGGCCGCCAATCGCAGCGGAAACCATCTGCATGCCCTGCGGATCGCCTTCGATAGTGGCAGGCAAATCGATCGTACCGGCACCGCCAATGGTGGGCCGTCCGATCTCGATCCGGGCGGCGGCGATCTGTTCCGCGGTCAGCGTAATCCTGCCGTGATCGGCATGCCCCGTTTCCCCTTCTGCGTGCTTCTCCGCCGAAGCAGCCTCATCGCCCTCCTTATTTGCGGTTCCACATGCCGCCAGCAGCACGGCGAACGCCAGCGGCAGCATGGCCAAGGCTTTCCTTGTCTGTTTCATGGATCAGTCTCCCTGTGCCGGTGCGGGAGCGGTCAAGCGCTCCAACAGGGCCCGTGCGTTCTGGTAAGCGGTGAGCGCATCGATTGCGGCAAGGCGCGTTTCCGCAAGCGTCCGTTCGGCATCGAGCAGGTCGAGCTGACCGAACTTTCCTTCGCGATAACCAATGCGGGCGATCCGCGCGGCTTCCTGCGCGGCGGCCAGCGCGGGCCCGCTCGCCATCCGGGCAGTGGTCGCAGCATTGGCCGCTTCTGCCTGTGCCTCCTCGATGGCCTGCTCGGCATCAAGCGCGGTCATGCGTCGCATGGCGTCGGCGCGCTGGCGCTGGGCGATGGCTTCATCGACAGCCGCCCGCCCCGAATTGAAGAACGGGAGCGGAACGGAAAGACTGAAAACGGCAGCCGTATCGTTGGTTGCCTCCAGACGCCGCACCCCCGGACCGACAGTGATATCCGGCACGCGTTGCGAACGTGCCAGACGGACCCCGGCATCGGCCACGGCCAGATCGGCATCGGCGGCAGCGAGAGCCAGAGTGCCCAAACTGCCCATCGAACCCGCCCCGCCATCGTTCGACGCAGGAAGGTAATCGAGCACCGTCATATCAAGCGGCCCCGCCAACGGCTGGCCGATCCGCCGCGCAAGGTTCGCCCGCGCAACTTCCACTAAGCGCTCGGCACGCTCGACCCCCGCTTCGGCATTGATCCGGGTGACATCGGCGCGCTGTTCCTCAAGCGGGGAAGCACGGCCCGCCAAAACCCGGATACGGGCTGCATGGGCGGCATCGCGCGCGATGCGGAGCTGATCCTGCGCAGTGGCCAAGCGCCGCTCCGCCGCCACCGCTTCGATATAGAATTGCGTCACTTGCAAACGAATGTCCGCCTGGGCAATCGCCGCCATAAGCGTCGCCCGGCCGGTCTGTGCATCGGCGCTGGCGATCCGGGCCGAACGCTTGCCGCCCAGTTCGATGGGGACGCTGACACCGACCATCGTTTCCGCCTGATCGAAACCGCCATAGACCCCGGTTCCGGCAATATTTTCCACCTGGATTGCGACGCTGGGGTTGGGCCGCAACCCGGCGACGGTACGCGCGGCCTGCGCGGCCTTGATATCGGCCTGTGCCGCTTCGCCCGCAGGCGAACTGCCACCTGCCAGTGCCACCGCCCTGTCGAGTGTGAGAATGGGTCCGGTGGGCCGTGAAGCTGCCGGTGGTGCGATATCCTGCGCCTGCGCAGCGGCGACGCAAGAAGTGGCGGCCAGCGCGGCCGCAATAATCCTGTGCATGGAGAGAAGTCCTGATTGAAGCTATCGAGTCAGCCATCCGTCATGCGAACGGCAGGTCGAAGGGAATCGATCAGGCGATAGGGGGGCGCAGTCCGGGGCTTGGCGACCAGCGATAAAGCGCCGCCGCCGGAGAATGGAACGCAGGCAGGGTGTGCGCCACGAACGGCATCGGCGCACTATTCCTGATGGGAATGAAAGCCACTGCCCCATGGCAGCTGCCATGATGATGCGGCAACGCCTTTTCGGCATCAGCGGGCGTCTGGTCGGGATCGCTCTCGCTATGCATATAGCCCGAACAATCCATACTGACCGCACCCGGAAATTCGCGCGCATGCAGCGTTGCCACCGCAGTCAGCGATGTCAAAAGCATGCACAGCAGAAAAAGCCCGCGGCGGAACATGCCCCGGGCGATAGCCGATCCGAGCCGGGCTGTCATGGCAAAGCGTCATGCACCACTGTCGATTGCCGGATCATCGATGCCCCGGCCCTGACGACGCTTTGCGACCCGTGATGGCGCTTCGGTAAAATTGCGATATCCATAAATTGCAACCGCATCCGGAATTTGAGCAATTTTCACAAAGCATTGGCATCTGCCAAGCTTGGGCTTAGAACCCTGTTATGCCTGCCAACACAATGAATCCGCGCGTTTTCTGGGGAGCCACCGCTATTGCCGGGCTGCTGCTGGGAGGCGCGCTGATCGCCCCCGGTGCATCCGACCTAGTCTTCCGACAGGCGCAGGCCTGGGTCATCGACCGGTTCGGATGGTTCTACGTCGCCTCAGTCGCCGGGTTTCTGGCGGTGGTGGTGGGGCTGGCGATCAGTCCGGCCGGGCGGCTGCGATTGGGGCCGGACGATGCCGATCCCGATTT
>Ga0182743_1000424_pt1 | contig 53617 bp, 54 predicted proteins | sample eDN3rd30CKraftOP_FD_128522 | JGI IMG/M metagenome (GOLD analysis project Ga0182743, IMG submission 128522) | Enriched Organic Plus compost microbial communities from Emeryville, California, USA - eDNA 3rd pass 30_C Kraft OP (version 2) (version 2) ... | reverse complement strand
CTACGATGGCCTGATGGCCCAGAAACTGGCCGAAGCCGCCACGGAATCGCTCAAGACCGGCCAGGCCGTGAAGGTCAAATAAGGGCAGGGGCCTTCCCCTTGCGGGGGAGGGCAGCGAGAGGGTAAGCCAAGTCCGCGATCCGCGTCATCCGGCCCACCCCCACCCTTGTTCCCTCCCCACAAGGGGGAGGGAGACCTGCCGGCAAGGTTCTCCTTTATCGGCTTCCCTCTTCCCGAGAGGAGGTAGAGTGACCTCAGAGCCCGCGCCTCCTCACCTGCCACGCCCCACGGGAGGGACCTAAGGGCAGGCCAAGTGTCCGATGTCGGTCGGTCTCCTCTCGCCCAACCCCAGCGAAAACCCTCGCCCCGTCGGGGAGAGGGTGCCCGGCAGGGCGGTGAGGGGGTGATCACGATGTCGGGTAAACCCTATTCCCCGCGCCTGCCCGCCACCGCCACGCTCAGCGCCATGGCCAGCGCCATGGTTGCGGTCATCGAGCGAAAGCCCTCGAAATTGGCTTCGACGATCTCGAGGCAGACCTGGGCGTTGCTGGCGATGGGAGAGAAGGGGCTGTCGGTGATCGAGACCATGCTGGCGCCCTGGGCCAGGGCCGCGTTGGCGAGCGCCACCGTGTCGCTGGCATAAGGGGTGAAGCTGATGGCGAGCACCGCGTCGCGTGCGCCGATGAAGCTGGCCTGTTCCGAGCCGAGCCCAGCAATGCCGTCCACCAGGATATGGCGGATGCCGAGCTTGCCCATGGCATAGGCCATGTAGGACGTGATGGGGAACGAGCGCCGCAGCCCGATAAGGTAGATGGTTTCGGCCCGGGCCAGCACCTCCACGGCGCGATCGAGCGCCTCGGGGTCGAGCTTGGCGCGATAGTCCGCGACGCTGCGCTCGGCGGCGTCGAGGAAGCCGGCCATGACCAGCCCGGCCTTGCTGCCCGCCAGTCCATGCTCGCGCAATTGGGCCAGCCTTTCGTCATAGCTGGGCACCTTGTCGCGCAGGCGCGAGCGGAAAACGTCCTGCAGGTCGGAAAATCCCTGGTAGCCGAGGGCCTGGGAGAAGCGCACGAGGGTCGAAGGCTGCACTTCGGCCTTGGCCGCGATCCCCGCCGCCGTGCCGAAGGCGATCTCGTCGGGGTTGTCGAGCGCGTAAGTCGCCACCTGTGTCAGGCGCCGGGGCAGGCTCTGCCAGCGTGCCGCAATCAGCGTGCGCAACGCTCCGAAATCGCGCGGGGCGGCGCTTTCCTCAGGGGTCTGGGTATCGTTGGACGGCGTGCTCATGCCCACTCCTCCCTCCGGCGCGATCCCCCGTCAACGGCACCGCGCACTTATCCCCGGAATGCCTGTTCCAGGATAGCATGACTGCCCGCCTCAATCCCGGTCGCGGCTAAACGGGCTATTTCCCGAAAACGTCATTAGGGGGACCAATATTGTCCCTTGACCTTTCGACGATACGTGGAATACTTGTTCCAATACAAGATAAAAAGCATCATTTGTTCCATAAGGAACAGTGAAAGCGGACGGGAGGAAGCGGATGGCGGAAACGTCAGCGACGCCGCTGTTGGAGGCCAAGGGCATCTCCAAGTATTTCGGCGCGATCACGGCCCTGCATAACGTCAATTTCCACGTCGCCCATGGCGAGGTGCTCGGCGTCGTCGGCGACAATGGAGCCGGCAAATCGACGCTGATGAAGATCCTCTCGGGCCTCTATGCGCCCAGCGAGGGCCAGATCTTCTTCGATGGCCAGCCGGTGCAGTTCTCCAGCCCCAAGCATGCGCGCGAACTGGGCATCGAGATGGTCTACCAGGACTTCGCGCTGGCCGGGAACATGCCGATCTACGAGAACATCTACCTGGGCCGCGAGCCGGGGCGGAAGCTCGGGCCAATCACGCTGATCAACCACGCCCAGGCGCGCGAGATGGCCAGCCACCATCTCGACAACCTCAAGATCCACGTCAAGTCCATCGACCAGAACACCGAGGAACTCTCTGGCGGGCAGCGCCAGGCCGTCGCCATCGCGCGCGCCACGGCGTTTTCGGCCAAGCTCGTGATCATGGACGAGCCGACCGCCGCCCTTGCCATCAAGGAAGTCGGCAAGGTGCTTGACCTCATTCGCAGCCTCAAGGATCACGGCGTCGCCGTCATCATCATCTCGCACCGCATGGACGACATCTTCTACTGCTGCGACCGGGTCATGGCGCTCTACCAGGGCACCAACTTCGCCGACGCGCCGCTTGACAAGACGCACCGCAACGAAGTGATCGGCTGGATCATGGGCACCAAGGGGCACACCGAAGGCCTAGCACACGACAGGTTGACGTGATGTTCCACAACCCGCGCCTCGCCAAGTTCCTGGATACCTACGGCATCATCATCGTGGTGGTAGTGATGATGGCGATCCTGGCCGCCATCAAGCCGGGCGTGTTCCTGTCGGCGGAAAACCTCACCAATATCCTCAAGCAGAACGCTTCGCTGGCGCTCCTGGCCCTAGGCATGTTCGTGGTCATCGTCACTGCCGGCATCGATCTGTCGGTCGGCTCGACCATGGCGCTGGCCATGGTGACGCTCGCCATCGCCTCCAAGGCCGGCGTGCCCTGGCCGCTGGTGCTGCTCATCGGGCCGGGCATCGGCATAATCGTGGGCCTCGTCAACGGGCTGGGGCTGACGTTGCTGCGCTTGCCCCATCCTTTCATCATGACGCTGGGCACGCTCAACATCGCGCGCGGGCTCACCTATCTCGTGACCAATGGCGCGCCGGTCTCGGGCCTGCAGCCCGAAGTGCGCTTCCTCGGCCAGGCCTATTTCGACCTGGGGATCTTCGCTCCGCCCGCCGGCATTCCGGCCAGCCTCATCCTCGTCCTCGTCTGCGCCATCGCGCTCTGGTGGTTCCTGGCCAAGACCTCGACAGGCCGGCACATCTTCGCCATTGGCGGCAACCCGCACGCGGCGCGGGTCTCGGGCATCAATGTCGATGCGGTGCTGGTGCTGGTCTATGTGCTCTGCGGCTTCTTCGCCGGGCTCGCTGGCCTGCTGCTGGCCGGACGCACCGATAGCGGCTTTCCCAATGCCGGCATCGGCATCGAGCTCGATGCGATCGCCGCAGTCATCATCGGGGGCGCCTCCTTCTTCGGCGGGCGCGGCACGGTGCTGGGGGTGCTGGCCGGCGTCCTCATCATGGGGATCCTGAGGAACGGGCTCAACATCAACAATGTCTCGGCTTTCTGGCAGATGATCCTGATCGGGCTCGTCATCATCATCGCCGTCTATATCGACGTGCTGCGGCGCCGCGCGGCGCTGCGCAGTTAAGGGAGTTACCGATCGCCGTCCGTGACCGTCTCCGGACGGGCGGCGCAGGAGACGAGCGGAGACAGAAGGTTCTTAGGGAGGACCAAATGAAGAAGCTTCTGCTGGCAGGCGTCGCGCTTGCCGCCATGACTGCCGTTTCATATGCGGCCGATACCTATGTGGTCGGCATGAAGGGCCCGGGCGCCGGCAATCCCTTCTGGGCCGCCGTCGAGAAGGGAGCCAAGGACAAGGGCGCCGAGCTGGGCGTCGATGTCGTGGTCGTCGCCCCCCCGGCCGAATCCGACGTCCAGGCCCAGATCACCCAGATCGAGGATCTCATCGCCCAGAAGGTTTCGGGCATCGCGCTCGCCCCGACCGACCCCAACGCCCTGGCTCCCGTGGTCGATGCCGCCAAGGCCGCCGGCATTCCGGTGGTGTTCGTGGATACCAAGGGCGTCAACGAAGGCGTGACCTTCATCGGCACCGACAACGCGGTGGGCGCGGCGCTCGCCGCCGACTTCATGTGCAAGAACCTGCCGCAGGGCTCGGAAGTGGCGATCCTGCAGGGCCTCATCTCGCAGTCCACGGGCCAGGCGCGTGCCGAGGGCTCCAAGAAGGGGCTGGAAGCGTGCGGGCTCAAGGTCGTGGCCGAGCAGACAGCCGAATGGGACCGCGCCAAGGGGCAGTCTGTGATGGAAAACATCCTGACCGGCAATCCCAATATCAAGGGCGTCTTCGCCTCCAATGACAACATGGCGCTGGGCGCAGTCGAAGCGCTCAAGGCAGCGGCAAAGCTCCAGGACGTGATGGTGGTCGGGTTCGACGCCAATCCGGATGCGGCCGCATCGATCCTTGCCGGCGAAATGACCGCCTCGGTCGCCCAGGCGCCTGCCAATATCGGCGGCTTCGGCGTCCAGGCGCTGGTCGATCTCAAGGCCGGCAAGACCATCGAGCCGGTGATCGATACCGGCACGGTGCTGGTCACCAAGGAAAACGCCGACAAGTACAAGTAAGCCGTCCCGTCTTTCCCTCCCCGCACCCCAGCGCCCGGACCCCGGCCCGGGCGCATCATTGTTGGAGATCATCGAACATGCAGCAGATCGGCGTCGGCCTTATCGGCACGGGCTATATGGGCAAGTGCCACGCGCTGGCCTGGAATTCGGTCAAGGCAGTCTTCGGCTCCGGCCCGAGGCCGCGCCTGGTGCACCTGGGCGAGGTCACCGCCGAACTGGCGCTGCAGAAGGCCGAGGAGTTCGGCTTCGAGCGGGCGACCGGGGACTGGCGCGAGGTCGTTGCCGACCCGGAGGTCGAGGTGGTCTCGGTGACCACGCCCAACCAGTTCCATGCCGAGATGGCGGTGGCCGCGCTCGAAGCGGGCAAGCATGTCTGGTGCGAGAAGCCGATGGCGGTGTCCTTCGCCGATGCCGAACGCATGCGCGCGGCGGCCCGGGCTTCGGGCAGGACCGCCGTCCTTGGCTTCAACTATATCCAGAACCCTGCCATTCGGCATATCGAAGCGCTGCTCAGGCAGGGCGCCATCGGGGAGGTGAACCATGTGCGCCTCGAGATGGACGAGGATTTCATGGCCGATCCCGATGCGCTCTTCTACTGGAAGAGCGAGGCTTCCTCGGGCTACGGGGCGCTCGACGATTTCGGCGTGCATCCGCTTTCGCTGATAACCACGCTCCTCGGGCCGGTGGAGCGGGTGATGGCCAATATGTCAAGGCCTTATCCCGATCGCCCGCTGCGCGACGGCGGCCGCCGGACGGTGGAAACCTACGATATCGCTTCGGTGCTGATCGAGCTGGCGGGTGGCGCCTCGGGCGTGATCGCGCTCAGCCGCACGGCCTGGGGGCGCAAGGGCCGCATCGCGGTGCAGATCTTCGGGGCGCGCGGCACTATCGCCTATGATCAGGAGCGGCTCAACGAGGTGCAGCTCTACAGCACCGGGGACGCACCGGCCGAGCAGGGTTTCCGCACCATCCTCACCGGCGGGCTGCACCCGCCCTATGACCGCTTCGTGCCGGCGCCCGGCCACGGGCTGGGGTTCAACGATCTCAAGATCATCGAATGCCACGAACTGCTCAAGGCCATCGAGGGCAAGCCGGCACGGATCATCGATTTTGAGGCGGGCCTCGAGATCGAGCGCACCGTCCATGCCATGGCCCGTTCGCATCATGAAGGGCGCTGGGTGACTGTCGCGTCGCAATGAGAAGGCCGGCGCCTTGGGGCGCCGGCCTTCATACGCTTGAGCCCTATGCCGCCTGCAGGCGCGGCTGGCGGGCGCTTTCCTGGCGCAGGATGAAGAGCGAGGCGCCCAGGATCAGCAGGGCGCCCGGCCAGAAGAGCGGGCTGGGCACCTGGCTCAGCACGATCCAGCCGAGAAGCGTGTTGAGCGGGAGCTTGAGGTCATCGAACGGCTGGAGATAGGTGGCGTCGGCGACCTTGTAGGCGAGCGAGAGGAAGTATTGCGCGCCGGCCGTCACCAGGCCCAGCAGCACGATCAGCCAGAGCGCATCGCCGCCCGGCGGCACGAAGTCGAAGCCGTTGGCGAGGCTGCCCGGCAGCGAGCCCGGGAACAGCGTGACCAAGGCACCCAGGATTAGCCCGATCAGCAGGTGATTGGGGGTGATGAGCACCAGCATGTAGAGGGTCAGCGACTCGGGCGCCTCTTCCTTGGCCAGGTACTTGGTCATGACCGAGACGGTACCCCAGAGAGCCGCCGCGATCACCGGCAGGAGCGCCGCCCAGGTGAAGCTCTCGGTGCCGATGCCCGAAACCAGGATAGCCCCCAGGAAGCCGACAAGCGCCGCGCCCAGGCGCTGGATGGTCACCTTTTCGCCCAGGAACAGGGTGGCCCCGCCGATGATGAAGAAGGGTCCGGTCATGGAAAGCGCCACCATCTGCCAGAGCGGCACGCCCGAGGCGAAGCCGAAGGCGAAGACCTGGACGCCGAGCGCGGAGAGGAAGGCACGCATTTCGTGGGCGAAGGGGTGCTTGGTGCGCAGCGCGCCGAAACCGATGCGGAAGATCAGCGGCAACGCGAAGATCGTCGCGATCACATATTGCCAGAACACCACGGCCGTCGACGGCACGCCGAGGGTATAGGTGATGTGGGGGGTCAGGAGGTTGGTGATGGCGAAGGTCAGGCCCGCGCCGAGCATGTAGACCGCGCCCTGAACGGGCTGGTTGGTCTGGGAGGAAAGCTGGCTCAATTTCGATCCTTTCGTAAACCAGTTTCCTCAGGGTTTACGGGGGATCGAAGCGATGACGGCGCTCCCGCGCATGGGCGCAGGAGGGCCGGATAGCCCAAGTCTCACCCGTTCTCTTTCATCCGGACTGTGACCGTCGGCTTCGGAATCTCACCGAATCTGCTGACCCGTGCCTTGCGGCGCGGCGCTCGCGGGCTCTACGGGCCTTGCGCCCGATTACCGCCGGTGGGGAATTTCACCCCGCCCTGAGAACGTTATGTTCATGTCGCCTCAAACTGACGACAGCCTTAAAAGTAGGGGAAGGGGCGCAAAGCTGCAAGTTCGACTTGTTGCGCATTGATTGAACAACCGGGAACGGATTTGCGAACGCCCGAATGCAAAGGGCCGCCCCTTTGCGGGACGGCCCCCATGAGTTTTCAGGCCCTCATCTGGCCCGGACCGCGAGCGGTCCGAAGGAGGGAAGGATCAGGCCGAGGTCTGCCCCGACACGACCACCATCACTCCAAAGCCTTCAAGAGCCGTCATCTCATTAGACATTGGATCACCTCCTTTGCGATTGGTTGAACATGCAAGCAACATGGCGGCATTCCTCGCGTCGCGCAAGAGCGGGTGCGTTCACGATTGTCTCGCTGGCGCGTTATGCTCACGAACACGATCCTGAGGAGGTGAAGCGATGACCAATCCGCGCGACGTCAAATACGCAACCGAGCAGATCGCCGAATGGCTGGGCGAGATCAAGGATCGCGCGATGCTGGCCACGCACAACCAGAGCTTTGCCATCCTGCGCGCGGTGCTGCTCGAACTGCGCGACAGCCAGGAACTCGACGCCATCGCGCAGACCGGCAATGCCCTGCCGGCGCTGCCAAGGGGCATCTATTACCAGGATTTCGCGCCGTTCGAGCTGGCCCGGCCTGTTCCAGATGCGCAGAGCTTCGCCGAGAGGGTGGCCGAGCGCCTTTCTCCCCATGTCATCGGGCCGACGACGACGGTCAGCGACGTCTTCGCCACCCTCAAGCACCGCCTCGATCCGCACGAGGCCGGGATCATCAGGGCGCATTTGCCCGAGGCATTGCAGCCAGTCTGGGACGAGGCCGATCCCACCGCGCCGACGGAACGAACCTACGGCACCGCGGGTCTTATCGACCTCTAGGTCCTGTTGACCTTGGGCCGGGTCATCTGGAGGATCGTCGCGCCCAGGACGCCGACCGAGACGATGCCGATGATGATGGTGGCCAAGGCGTTGACGTCCGGGGAGACGCCCAGGCGGATCTTGGAGAAGATCACCATTGGGAGCGTGGAAGAACCGGGACCGGAGACGAAGCTGGCGATGACCAGGTCATCGAGCGAGAGCGTGAAGCCGAGCAGCCAGCCCGAGATCAGCGCCGGGGCGATGATGGGAAGGGTGATGTCGAAGAAGACGCGCGCCGGCGTCGCCCCCAGGTCCATCGCCGCTTCTTCCAGGCTCAGGTCCATGTCCGACAGGCGCGACTGCACGACCACGGTGATATAGGCCATGCAGAAGGTGGTGTGAGCGAGGATGATGGTGAGTTCGCCACGTCCGGCCGGCCAGCCGAAGAAGGTCTCCATGGCCACAAAGAGCAGCAGCAGGGAGAGACCGGTGATGACGTCGGGCATCACCAGGGGCGCCGAGACCATGCCGGTGAGGGCCGTCCGGCCGCGGAAGCGGCGGAAGCGCACGAGAGCCACGGCACAGAGCGTACCCAGCACCAGGGCGATGGTCGAGGAGATGGCGGCGATGCGCAGCGACAGCAGCGCGGCGCCCAGCATCTGCGGATCGGCGAAGAGTTCGCCATACCATTTGAGCGAGAAGCGCGACCACACGGTCACCAGCCGGCTCTCGTTGAAGGAGAACACCACCAGCGAGATGATCGGCAGGTAGAGGAAGGCGAAGCCGAGGACGGCGAAGAGGGGGAGAAGCCAGCCGCGCCGCATCACTTGCGCTCCACGACGGCGTTCTGGGCGCGCTGCAGCAGCATGATCGGCACCACCACCACGATCAGCATGGCGATGGCGACGGCCGAGGCGCGGGGCCAGTTGGTGTTGGAGAAGAACTCGTCCCAGAGCACCCGGCCGATCATGAGCGTGCTCGGTCCGCCCAGCAGCGAGGGGATGACGAACTCGCCGATGGCGGGAATGAACACCAGCATCGAACCGGCGATGATGCCGGGCAGCGAGAGCGGCAGCGTGATCGAGAGGAACGTGCGGTAGGGCCGGGCACCCAGGTCCGCCGAGGCCTCGAGCAAGGCGCCGTCGAGCTTCACCAGGGTCGTATAGAGCGGCAGGATCATGAAGGGCAGGTAGGAATAGACGATGCCGACATAGACGGCGAAATCGGTCTGCAGCATTACGATGGGCTGGATGCCGAAGAGGCCGAGGAAATTGTTGATGACGCCATTGCCGCGCATGAAGCCGGTGAGCGCATAGACGCGCAGCAGGAACGAGGTCCAGAACGGCAGGATGACCAGCATCAGCAGGATATTGCGCCAGCGGTCGGGCGAGCGCGCGATGAAATAGGCCATCGGGTAGCCGATGACGAGCGCGATGGCGGTCGAGATCGCGGCGATCTTGATCGAGTTGAGATAGGCGGCGATGTAGAGGCCGTCCTGGAAGAGCTTGAGGTAGTTGGACAGGTGCAGCGTCAGTTGCACCGTGCCGTTCTCGCCGACGCTGAGCAGGCTCGAATAGGGCGGGCGGCCGAACTGCTTGGTCGAGAGCGAAATGCCGAAGACCACCCCGAGCGGGATGAGAAAGAAGATGGTCAGCCACAGCATGGGCGGCAGGATGACTGCCCAGCGCCCGGTGACGCCGTGCTCCTTGAGCCGGCGCTCGATGCTCTTCCACGGGCGGACGGCAGGGAGCGAGCCGTGGACGCTCATACGGTCAACACGGAGCCCGCGCCTCCGCTCCACTGGGCGTAGACTTCCTCGTCCCATTTGATGGCGTTGGGGTCGCCGCGCTCGGAATTGGCCTTGGTGACGCGCATGTACTGGCCGCTGTCGAGCTTGACCTGGAAGACGCTCATGTCGCCGAGATAGGCGATGTCCTCCACGATCCCCTTGGCGATGTTGGCGTCGCCCTCGGGGCGTTCGCGCGTCAGGGTGATCTTTTCGGGGCGGATGGCGTACCAGAGGATCTGGTCGGGCGCGCAGTCGACGCCGTGGTCGACATAGATGTCGCAGCCGGCCTCGGCCGAGCGGATGCGCACGTGGTCGGCCTCGTCCTCGGTGACGACGCCCTCGAACATGTTGACCGAGCCGATGAAGCCGGCAACGAAGCGCGAGTTGGGGAATTCGTAGACATCGGCGGGCTCGCCGATCATGGCGATCTCGCCCTGGTTCATCACCCCGATGCGGGTGGCCAGGCTCATTGCCTCTTCCTGGTCGTGGGTGACCACGATGAAGGTGACGCCGAGCGTCTCCTGGATCTTGACCAGCTCGAACTGGGTTTCCTCGCGCAGCTTCTTGTCGAGCGCGCCGAGCGGTTCGTCGAGCAGCAGCAGCTTGGGGCGCTTGGCGAGGGCGCGGGCGAGCGCCACGCGCTGGCGCTGGCCGCCGGACAGCTGGTGGGGCCGGCGCTGGGCATAGGGCTCGAGCTTGACCAGGCGCAGCAGTTCCTCGACGCGCGCGGCGATCTCGTCCTTGGGCATGCCTTCGCGCTTCAAGCCATAGGCGATGTTCTTTTCCACGCTCATATGCGGGAAGAGCGCATAGGACTGGAACATCATGTTGACCGGGCGCTGGTAGGGCGGCACGCCCGTCATGTCCTGGCCATCGATCTCGATGGTGCCCGAGGTGGGTTCCTCAAAGCCGGCCAGCATGCGCAGCAGCGTCGACTTGCCCGAGCCGGACCCGCCCAGGAGGCAGAAGAGCTCGGACTTGTAGATGTCGAGCGAAACGTCGGCGACAGCGGCCACGTCACCGAACTTCTTGGTGACGTTCTTGATGCGCACGAACGGTTTGGCATTCGGATCACGCCAGGGGCGCGTGTCGACGGCGAGCTGGGGCTTCTTGGCCATTTCTCGAAAACTCTGGATAGGCTGAAGGGGCGGCGCGGCGGCCGCCCCTCTTAGGGCTGTTACTGGCCGGTCTTGATGCGGGTCCAGGTACGGGTCAGCAGCTCTTCGTAATCGGGCGAGTGCGCCGTCATCACGAAGGCCTTGGCCAGAACTTCAGGCGAGGGATAGATGCCCGGGTTGTTCTTGACCTCGTCATCCACGAACGGCAGCGATTTCACGTTCGGGTTGGCGTAGAACACGTAGTTGGTGATCGCGGCCACGATTTCCGGCTCCATGATGAAGTTGATGAACTTCATGGCGTTTTCCGGATGCGGCGCGTCGGCGGGGACGGCCAGGAAGTCAAAGAGCGTGGCGGCGCCTTCCTTGGGGATGATGTAGTTGATCTCGACGCCCTGGCCGGCCTGCTTGGCGGCATCGGCGGCGATGAACACGTCACCTGAGTAGCCCAGCGCCAGGCAGATTTCGCCATTGCCCAGGTCGTCGATGTACTGGGACGAGTGGAAGTAGCGGATATAGGGCTTGATCGAGGTCATGAGGGCCTCGGCCTTGGCCAGGTCCTCCTCGTTTTCCGAATTGGGGTCGAGGCCCAGATAGTGGAGCGCGATGCCCATGACTTCGGAGGGGCTGTCGAGCACGGCGATGCCGCACGAGGCGAGCTTTTCGGCGTTCTCGGGCTTGAAGAGCAGGTCCCAGCTGTCGAGCGCGGCGCCTTCACCCAGGGCGGCGGTGGCCTTGGCCACGTTATAGCCCAGGCCGATCGTGTTGATCATGTAGGGCACGGAATGGGCGTTGTCCGGGTCGAACTGGGTGGCCGCCTGCATGATGGCGGGGTCCATGTTCACCAGGTTGGGCAGCTTGGACTTGTCCAGCGGCAGCAGCAGGCCGGCCTTGACCTGGCGCTGCAGGAAGCTGCCCGAGGGGACCACGATGTCGTAGCCCGAATTGCCCGCCAGCAGCTTGGCGTCGACGATCTCGTTATTGTCGTAGACGTCGTAATTGACCTTGATGCCGGTCTCCGCCTCGAACTTGGCGATGGTGTCTTCGGCAATGTAGTCGGACCAGTTGTAGACGTTGACCACGTTTTCCTGGGCCAGAACCGGCGCATTGAGGGCTGGCGCGGCGACCATGAGGGCGCCGAGAGCCAGAATGAGCGAATTTTTCATTCGGACAGCTCCTAAGTCTGGGGCACGTTGCGCAGGGTTTTTCCCTGCGGTCTTGTTCTCTCGTTGCTTGCCGGGTTGAGAGACACCCGGTTAGTCCGCGGGGTCGGCGCCCGCGATCACGAGGCTCTTGGCGCTGCGCCCCTCCCGAGGCGCGCGCTCAAGATCTGCCAAAAGGTCAAAGCCTTGCCGGTGCGCCCGCTCGATGCGGCGCTACGCTGGGCAAATGTATGCAATGAAAAGCGGCGCAGAATCGCGCCGTGAAAACTCTCGCTGGCAATGGACCCGCTCGCGGGCGCATATCGATCCAAAGGAGCGTCTGGATCAATGAAAGTCTGGTTCAGCGAAGTAGACCTTTTCTCTAGAACGGGCGCACGTTAGAGCGGATTTTTCCCCGGGACAAGGGCGTGGGGCGGCGAATCTTGTGGGGGGCTTGACCATTGTGCCGCCCCGGCCTCTATAAGCGCAAAACCGGGCCCGCCGGCGGGCGGCCGCCCCCCGATTTCGAAGGATTTTTCACGTGACCGCCAAGTCCTATCTCTCGATCAGCCCCGAAGTGAAAGCGGCCCTCGCCGCCGGCAAGCCGGTGGTGGCGCTTGAATCCACCATCATCACCCACGGGATGCCTTATCCGCAGAACCTGTCGATGGCCCAGAACGTGGAAGCGGTGATCCGCCAGAACGGGGCAGTGCCGGCCACGATCGCCATCATGGACGGACGTTTCGCGGTGGGCCTGACGAGCGAGGACCTCGAGCGGCTGGCCCTCGAAGGCGGCAAGGCCGCCAAAGCCTCGCGCCGCGACGTCGCCACGCTCCTCGTCACCGGCGGGCTGGCCGGCACGACGGTGGCCACCACCATGCAGATCGCCGCGCTCGCCGGCATTCATGTCTTTGCCACCGGCGGCATCGGCGGGGTGCATCGCGGGGCCGAGGAAACCTTCGATATCTCGGCGGACCTCGAGGAGTTGTCGCGCACCCCGGTGGCGGTGGTGTGCGCCGGAGCCAAGTCGATCCTCGATATCGGCAAGACGCTCGAAGTGCTCGAGACCAATGGCGTGCCGGTGCTCGGCTACGGCACCGATGCCTTCCCCGCCTTCTGGGCGCGTGAGAGCGGGCACAAGGTCGATCACCGGTTCGATGACGTCAAGGACATCGCCCGGGTGGTAGCGCTCCAGGCCGAACTGGGAATGGGCGGGGTGCTGGTCGCCAATCCCATTCCCGCCAAGGATGCGCTCGAGGCTTCCGCCATCGAGGCGCGCATCGCCGAGGCCATCAGGGGCGCGGAGGCCGAAGGGGTGTCGCGCAAGGACCTGACGCCGTTCCTGCTCAAGCGCATCTTCGAATTGACCGAAGGCAAGAGCCTGGCCGCCAATATCGCGCTGGTCGAGAACAACGCCGCCGTCGCCGCCCAGATCGCGGTGGCGCTCGCCGGCCAGGCGCCCAAGGCCTCTCCCCAGGGCCGCCGCGCATGACGCCAGCCGCCGGGGGCAAGGTCCTCGTCGTCGGCGACGTCATGACCGACATCATCGTCAAGCCGGAAGGGCCGCTCAACCGCGGCTCGGACCGGCGCGCGGCCATCCGTTCGCGTCCGGGCGGATCGGGGGCGAACCAGGCGGTCTGGTTGGGGGCGATGGGGGCGGACGTGCGTTTCCTCGCCCGGGTGGGCGCGGCCGACGTGGCGAGCCTGCGCACCTATTTCGAAGGGTTCGGCATCGAGCCGCTCCTCGTGGGCGATCCGGCCCTGCCCTCAGGCGTCCTCGTCACCATCGTCGATCCGGATGGCGAGCGCAGCTTCCTCACCGATCGCGGCGCCAATCTCGACCTTGCAGTCGACGATCTCCCCGAAACCCTGCTCGATGGCGTCGGGATCGTGGTGGTCTCGGGCTATTCCTTCTTCGCGCCGGGACCGCGCGCCGCCGTCCAGTCGCTTTTCGCCATGGCGCGCTCGAGGGGCATTCCCGTCGCCGTCGATCCGGCCTCGGTCGGCTTCCTCCAGGAAGTGGGGGTGGGCAATTTCCTCGACTGGACCGAGGGGGCGTCGCTGCTTTTTGCCAATGATGCCGAGGCGCTGGCGCTATCCGGCTACAACGAATGTGGCGCCCAGATGGCCATGCTCGGCCAGCGCTACGAGCGCGTGGTGATCAAGCGTGGCGCCTTGGGCGCGGCGACGGGGAATCGCGCGGGGATCGCCCTCAGCCTGCCGGCGCCGCAGGTGGAGGTGCTCGATTCGACAGGGGCGGGGGATGCGTTCGCCGCCGGCTTCATCGCGACCCGCCTGCGCGGCGGAGACGAGCGGGCTTGCCTTGAGGCAGGGATTCTCGCAGGTTCGGAGGCGGTCAAGGCCATTGGCGGCCAGCCGGCCGCAAAGCCCCGGGGGGATTGATGGATATCGTCGCCAAACTGCTCGTCGCGCTCATTGCGGCGGTCCATATCTATATCGTGGTCCTCGAAATGGCGCTGTGGACCGCGCCCTCCACCCGCCGCCGTTTCGGCACCACCGCCGAGTTTGCGGAAGCCACGAAGAACCTTGCCGCGAACCAGGGGCTCTACAACGGCTTCCTCGCCGCCGGCCTCATCTGGGGTCTCGTCCATCCCGACCACGCCGTGGGCTTCCAGATCCAGGTCTTCTTCCTGGCCTGCGTGATCGTGGCGGGGATCTACGGCTCCATCACCGCCAAGCGCTCGATCCTCTTCGTCCAGGCCGTCCCTGCCGCCATCGCGCTGCTGTTCGTGTGGTTGGCGGGTTAGGAGGATAGCTCGTCAGGAGACCGGCCGGCCGATCGAGGTAGCGCGCCAAGGCACTGGTCTCCTCAAGGGAAGCGCGTGGCGAAACTGACCGGGAGGCAAACGGAGATGGTGGAGCTGAGGGGAATCGAACCCCTGACCTCATCATTGCGAACGATGCGCTCTCCCAACTGAGCTACAGCCCCGCTCCGATTTGCGCGATGCTTTTAGCGAAAGTCTGAGGCGAGTCCTAGCCCCTTTCGCACGAATTTTGTCACACGAGGTTTTCGGCAAGGAGGCTGCGGGCCGAGGCGATGACGGCGTCGTCGGCGCTGACCAGAGGGCGGCCCAGGACCGTCCTGGCTTCGGTGGCGTCGAGACGCTTGTAGACGCCGAGTTCGTTGAGGTTGGAGCGCACGTCGCCATCGAAGATCGCATAGAGCCGCACCATCCAGTCCGGCATCTCGAAACGCGGCAGCTTGCCACGCCGCTCGGGAATGGCCTTGGCTAGGGTGCGGGACATTTCCATGAGGGTGAGGGTATCGACGCTGATGGGCAGGCGATGGCCGGCGGCATCCGGATCGGTCATGGCCGCCACATGGAGCGCGGCGACATCGCGCACGTCGACGACGCCGAAGGCGATGCGCGGGGCGGCGGGTACCGAGCCGTTGAGCAGGCGGCCGACCAGCGCTGCCGAAGTGCCCGGATCGTCATCGAGAAGCGGCCCCAGTATGGCGCTCGGATTGACGGTGACGAGAAGGTCGTGGCGGCCGGCGGCGTCCACGATCTCCCAGGCGCGCCGCTCGGCGCGGGTCTTGGATTCGGTATAGGCGGTGATGTCGCGTCCGCCCAGTTCGGTCCAGTCCCTGGCGGTAAAGTCGCGCTGGGAGGTGGGGTGGCCATAGGCGATCGCAGCCATCGAGGAGGTGAGCACCACACGCTCGACATTGGCGGCCAGCGCCGCCTCGAGCGCGCGCTCGGTGCCCTCCACGGCCGGGCGGATAAGCTCCATCCTGTCGCGCGGCATGGTGGTGACGAAGGGCGAAGCGGTGTGCTGGAGATAGCGCACGCCCGCCATGGCCTCGGCCCAGCCGCTGTCCGACAGGAGGTCGAGGGAAACGAATTCGAGACGGGTGACGTCGGCGCCGTGACGGGCCAGGGTCTGGCGTACCTTGTCGGCCTTGCGCAGGTCGCGCACACTGCCGCGAACGTGGTAACCAGCCTCTAGCAGGTCGAGCGCCACGTGGCCGCCCAGGAAGCCGGATATGCCCGTCAACAGAACCAGATCAGCCATTCGTCGTCTCCTTTGTGTTGAACGAAATGTATGATAATCGTTCAATTAGTTCAATAGGAGATCGGTGTTGATCGAAAAAGCGCGCCGCCAGGCGCCCGAACGACGGCAGAGCATTCTGGAAGCGGCCCGGTTCCTGGCGCTTCGGCATGGCCTGCGGGCGGTCACCATGGAGGCGATCGCGCGCGAGGCGCATGTGGCCAAGCCGACGCTCTATGGCTATTTCCCGGACAAGGCTGCGGTCTACGAAGCGGTGATGGAGGAACTGGTCGTGCAGTTCCGCGCCGCCTTCGACACGGCGCTGGCCCAACCCGGGGATGTCGTCGAGCGCGTGGCCGGCGCCCTCGCCGACAAGCACAAGACCATCGTGCGCGTGCTCGAGGGCTCACCGCATGCCGACGAGCTCTATGACGAGCACAGCCGGCTGGCGGCCGAGCAGTTCCGGCGGCTCGAGGCGCATGTGGAGGCCGAGCTGGAGCGGGCGCTCCAGGGGGCGGGTGTCGCCCGTCCGCGTCCCCTGGCCCAGCTCGTCCTGGCTGCCACCTACGGGGTGGGGCGCAAGGCGCGCAATGTCGCTGAAATCGGTCCGGCCATCCGGCTGGTGACCGAGCGGCTGGTGCGGCCCGAGCTTGCCTGAAGCCTAGAGGTCGACCCAGGTGCCGCGCCGCTCGCTCTCGAAGATGGCGTCGAGAATGCGCATCTGGGTGATGGCGTCGTCGATGCCGTAGGGCAGCGTGGTTTCGCCCAGCACCGCCAGGGCAAAGGCTTCGGCCTCTTCGGTGTACTGGTCGCAGGGGGCGATGATCTCGCGGCGCGCCAGGCTCCCATCGAACGTATGGCCATGATCGACAAGGATGGCGGTCGCCTGGTCGGGCGGGGCGTTGAACGGAATGACGATCTCGAGCCGCGCCTTGCTGCCGATGACCTCGATGGATTGATGCCCCACCGCCTGGGTGGAGCAGATGAAGCTCAATTGCCGCCCGCTGCCGAAATCGGCGATGACGCTGGCGGTGCGGTCCGTGCCGAAATTGGGGTCGCGGTCGACCAGGGCGACGACGCGCCGGGGTTCCTCGCTCAGGAGGAAGCGCGTGCCCACGATCGGGTAGCAGCCGATGTCGAGCAGGCCACCGCCGCCGATATCGGCGATGTTGCGGACATTGCCCGGATCGTCGAGGAAATAGGAGAACACCGCCCGCACGGCGCGGATCTCGCCCAGTTCGCCCGAGCGCACGATATCGCGGGCGCGGTGCCATTGCGGATGGAAGCGTACCATGAAGGCCTCGGCGATCAGCCGGTCTTTCGGGGCCTGAAGCAGCCGCTCGGCGTCGGCGGCATCGAGCGCGATGGGCTTTTCGCACAGCACGTGCTTGCCCGCCCGCGCCGCCTCGAGCGTCAAGGGTACGTGCAGGTGGTTGGGCAGGGGATTGTAGACCGCGTCGATGTCTGGATCGGCGAGCATCTCGGCATAGGAGCCATAGGCCTTGGGGATGCCGAGCTCCTCGGCGGCCCGCTGTGCCCGCGCCGGATCGCGCGAAGCGATGGCGACGACCTCCGAATGCGGCGATTTCTGTATTCCCGGGATGACCTTACGCATCCCGATATTGGCCGTCGAAATGATGCCCCAGCGAACCTTGCGTGCCATTTTCCCTCATCCTCCCTTTTGCCCTCAAAGGCTTAACCGGCGCGCCCGCGGGCAGCAACTGCGATATCCCTCTTGCAACTAACTGACCAGTCAGTTATTAGTGGCGCAAGGAGAATGTGCCATGAGCGAGCAGGACAACCAACGCGGGCCGAAATTCCGTCGCCGTGCCGAGGCGCGGCCGGACGAGGTGCTCGATGCCGCCCTCGACCTCTTCATCACCAAGGGGTTCGCGGCCACGCGCGTCGAGGACATCGCGCGCCAGGCCGGTCTTTCCAAGGGGGCGGTCTATCTCTACTTCCCCTCCAAGGAAGCGCTGATGGAAGGGCTGGTGCGCCGCGCGGTAGCCCCCATCGCTTCGCTGGCGCTCCATCAGCTGGAGGGCGTCGAGGGCGATCCGCGCCTCGCCATTTCGGCGACGCTGCGCATGGTGGCCGGCAAGCTCGCCGACCCCCGCCTCATCGCCATTCCGCGCCTCATCATGCGCGAAGTGGTGCAGTTCCCCGAGCTGGCCGAGATGTACCGCAAGGAAGTGCTCGAGCAGATCATTCCGGTGGCCATCGGGCTCATCAATCGCGGCATAGCCGAGGGCTATCTGCGCCCGGTCGATCCCGAGCTCACGGTCCGTTCGATCGTCGGGCCGATCGCCCTGCATCTCATCCTGGCCGAGGTCTTCCGCATGACGCCCGCCGACGGGCTGGCCATGGACCGGCTGATGGACAACCACCTCGCCATTCTCTTTGACGGCCTGAGCCTGCCGGAGCGTGCAAAATGAACGAGTTCTTCGCTTTCCTACTGGGCCTTCTCTCCTTCATCCCGGGCCTGGGGGCGCCGGCCGAACCGGTCTATTCGGGGTATCTGGAGGCCGACTATGTCTATGTCGCGCCGGTGAGCGGGGGCCAGATCGTTTCGCTGCCGGTCTCGGAGGCGCAGACGGTCAAGGCCGGCGACGTGCTGGCGGTGCTCGCCAGCGACCAGCAGCAGGCCCTGTTGCGCAGCGCCGAGGCTCAGGTTTCGGCTGCCGATGCCACCTGGCGTAACCTCATCACCGGCAGCCGGGCCCAGGAACTCGACGTCACCCGCGCCTCTCTCGAGAAGGCGCAGGCCGATCTCGCCCTGGCGCAGGCCAATTTCGATCGCTCCAGAAGCCTTTTCGAGCGCGGGGTCATTGCCCAGGCGCAGGTCGACCAGGATCGCACCAGCCTGGATAGCGCCCAGGCGGCGGTCAACCAGATGCAGGCCCAGCTCCAGGTCGCCAAGCTGCCGGCGCGCGACGACCAGCAGGTCGCCGCCGAGGCCAATCTCAAGGCGGCGCAGGCCAATGCCGACAAGGCGCGGGCCGACCTCGCCGACCGGACCGTCAAGGCGCCGGTCGACGGTCGCATCGAACGGCTGTTCTTCTCGCAAGGGGAAACCGCGCCTACCGGCACGCCGCTGCTCTCGCTCCTGCCGCCCGGCAAGCTCAAGGCCCGGTTCTATATCGGGGAGGCCGATCGCGCCCTCTTCGCCCTGGGCGACGAAGTCGAGGTGTCCTGCGACGGGTGCCCCGCCGGGCTGCGCGGCAGCGTTACCTTCCTCGCTTCGGACCCCCAGACCACCCCGCCCATCATCTATTCGCGCGACGAGCGCTCGCGCCTGGTGTTCCTGGCCGAGGCGCAGATGGCCGAACCGGGCAACCTGCTGCCGGGTCAGCCGGTAAGCGTCAGGCGGATCAAATGAGCACGGCTCCGGGCAACGGCGTTCCGGTCATCGAGGTCAAGGGTCTCACCAAGATCTTCGGCGAGCGCAAGGTGGTGGACGATTTCGACATCACGGTGCCGCGCGGCGCCATCTACGGCTTCCTGGGCCCGAACGGATCGGGCAAGACCACGACCATCCGCATGCTCTGCGGCCTGCTCACGCCCGATGGCGGGGAAGGGGAGTGCCTGGGCTTCGATATCCGCAAGCAGGCCGAGCGCATCAAGGAGCAGGTCGGCTACATGACCCAGAAGTTCTCGCTCTACGAGGACCTGTCGATCCGCGAGAATCTCGATTTCGTCGGCCGCATGTACCGGATCACCGATCGCCGGCGGCGCGTGGACCAGTCGCTCAAGGACCTGGGGCTCGCCGACCGCGCCGGGCAGCTGGCGGGTACGCTTTCGGGGGGCTGGAAGCAGCGCCTGGCGCTGGCGGCCTGTCTCATCCACGATCCCAAGCTGCTGCTGCTCGACGAGCCGACAGCGGGCGTCGATCCCAAGGCGCGGCGCGACTTCTGGGACGAGATCCGGCGCCTTTCGGCCGCTGGCGTCACCGTGCTGGTCTCGACCCACTACATGGACGAAGCGGTGCAGTGCGATTTCATTGCCTACATCGCCTACGGCAAGAAGCTGATCGACGGACCGTCCGCCAGGATCCCCGAGCAGGTGGGGCTCGAAACCTGGCGCGTGGACGGTCCGGACCTTGCCGCGCTCGAAGAGCGCCTCAAGCACGAGCCGGGCGTCGAGCAGGTGGCCCGGTTCGGCGCGGTGCTCCACGTTTCGGGCACCGACAAGCCGAAGCTGGACGCCACGGTCGAACGCCTCAAGGCCGAGGGTACCCATCACTGGAGCCGGCAGGTCGCCGGTCTCGAGGAGGCCTTCATCTACCTGATGGCCGGCGCGCGCGACAATTTCGCCCGCGACCAGCCGGATGGAGCAAGCGCATGAGCTCGGCCTTTTCCTTCGCCCGGTTCGGCGCCGTGCTCATCAAGGAATTCATCCAGATGCGGCGCGACCGCATCACCTTCGCCATGATGATCGGCCTGCCGATCATCCAGCTCTTTCTCTTCGGCTTCGCCATCAATGCCGATCCGCGGCACCTGCCCACGCTCATCGATGTCGCCGACGAGGGGCCGCTGAGCCGTGCCATCCTCTCGGGGATGCAGAATTCCGGCTATTTCGATTTCATCGGGCCGGTCGGCGGCACCGCCGCCGGCGAGGCGGCGCTGCGCACGGGCGAAGCCAATTTCGTCGTGGTCATTCCGCCCGATTTCGAGCGCGACACCATACGCGGGCGCAACCCGCAGATCCTCGTTTCGGCCGATGCTTCCGATCCCTCGGCGGTGAGCGGGGCGGCCGCAGCGCTCAGCGGCATCGTCCAGGTGGCGGTGGCCGAGACCTTCCAGGGCGCGCTGCGCGGGCTCGCGGGCGGCGCGCCGCCATTCTCGATCGTGGTTCACCGCGAATACAATCCGGAAGGGCGCACCTCGACCAATATCGTGCCGGGGCTGCTGGCCATCATCCTCTCGATGACCATGGTGATGATCACGGCCGTCGCCATCGTCAAGGAGACCGAGCGCGGCACCATGGAAATGCTCATCGCCACCCCGGTGCGTCCCCTCGAGGTCATGCTGGGCAAGATCCTGCCCTATGTGGTGGTGGGCTATGTGCAGACCATCGTCTTCGTCAGCGCGGCGGCCGTCATCTTCCGCGTTCCGTTCGACGGCTCCATCCTGGCATTCTTCCTGGGCTTCAACCTCTTCATCCTCGTCAACCTGGCGCTGGGTTTCCTCATCTCGACGGCGGCGCGCAGCCAGATGCAGGCCATGCAGCTTTCCTTCTTCACCATCCTGCCCTCGATCCTGCTCTCGGGCTTCATGTTCCCGTTCGCCGGCATGCCGCAATGGGCGCAATGGCTGGGCACGGCCGTGCCGGCCACGCATTTCCTGCGCGTGGTGCGAAAGGTCATGCTCAAGGGCGCCGGCGTCGCCGACGTCGGCGGGGAATACCTGTCGCTGATCGTCATCCTGGTCGTGGTGTCGGCGGCTGCGATGCTGCGCTACCGCCAGACGCTGGACTAGGAGCGGCCGTCTCCACGCCCGGCCACGACGTCGGCCAGGCCGCTGTTGACGATTCCGAACGCGGTTTCGATGGCCAGCACCTCGGCCGGCGTATTGGCCCCGGTGCGTTCCATCTCGATGAAGAAGGCTTCAAAGCCGCCCGGGGAAACGATGCCGATCATCTGGCCGGCAGTTGTCCCGATGTTCTCCCAGCGGTGCGGGACGTGGGGCGGCAGGGTCACGGTCGTGCCGGGCCCCCCTTCGAGCACCAGGTCGCCGCACCAGAAGCGGAAATCGCCCGAAATGACGCGGAAGGCTTCGGTCTCGAGGGTATGGGTGTGCCAGTGCGGCCCGCCGCCCGGTTCCAGATAGCTGTCCCAGATACCGATGGCGCCGCCCGTCTCGGCGCCGGTCGCATGGATCCTGATAGGAATACCGAAGGAGCGTGCGACGCGCTCCTTGCCGGGAAGAGATGCAACCATTCTATCGAAGGCAACCATTCTCATGTCTCCCTGTAAGGATGGAAAACTCTATCACGGGCTCACGATTTCTCCACGATTGAGGCGTTTGGCTTGCCGCCTCTTCCAATTGAGCAAGGATCAAGATATGCGCGCGGTCATCTACGAACGGTTCGGCAACCCGGCCGAGGTTCTGCACCTGGGCGAAATGGACCGGCCCGAGCCGGGTCCCGGCCAGGTCCGCATCCGGCTGATCCTCTCTCCCATCCACAACCACGACCTCTCGACCATTGCCGGCACCTATGGCTACAAGCCCCCCTTGCCGGCGGTGCCGGGCACCGAGGCGCTGGGGGTCGTGGATGCCCTGGGCGAAGGCGTCAGCCATCTTGCGGTCGGCCAGCGCGTCGCCTTCAACGGGCTGGGCCTCTGGGCCGAGTATGCGGTGGTCGACGCACAGCGGGCCGTGCCGCTGCCCGATAGCGTTTCGGACGAGATCGGCTGCCAGTTGCTGTCCATGCCGATGAGCGCGGTGATGCTGCTCGACGACCTCGATGTCGGGCCGGGCGACTGGATCATTCAGAACACCGCCAACGGGGCGGTGGGCAAGACCCTGGCCGGGCTCGCCAGGGCGCGCGGCGTCAACGTGGTCAACCTCGTGCGGCGCGATGCGGGCGTGGCCGAACTCGAAGCCCTCGGCATCGCCAACGGCGTTTCGACCGAAAGCGAAGGCTGGCAGGAACGGGTCAAGGCCATCACCGGAGGTGCCCCGATCGTGCGCGCCGTCGATTCGGTTGCCGGAGAAGCGGCCGACCAGATCATGTCGAGCCTGGCCGAAGGCGGGGTGCTGGTCTCGTTCGGCGCCATGTCGGGCAAGCCGCTGGTCATCAGCCCGGCCAACCTGCTCTTCAAGCAGGCGACGGTGCGCGGTTTCTGGGGCCAGAAGCGCGCTCCGCTGCTGACGCCCGAGCGCCGCGTCGAGATGGTGGGCGAACTCATCGCCCTGGCGGCAAGCGGCGGGCTGCAGCTCCCCATCGCCCAGGCTTTCGACTTCGAGCATGCGGGCGAAGCGGCCGCCGCGAGCGCCGTGCCCGGCCGGCCCGGCAAGATCGCCATCAAGCCCTAGAACGTCTTGCCACGCTATCGTGGCGGGGCATCCAAAATATTCTCCGCCACGGTCCTGACGGGAAGGCCGCCGGTTTGCTATCAGATCGGCCCCATTACCAAACTCCGCTTTCCCGATGCGCCCCCTCCTCGATTTCTTCGCCCGGCACGAACCGAAAGGCTCGCGGCTGATGCACGCCAAGTCGGGGCTGGGCGCGGTCGTTGCCATGACGCTGGTGGGTGCGGTGGCGGCGCTCACGGGCTATCCCATGCTCATGGCCCCGCTCGGGGCCACTGCCGTGCTGCTCTTCGCTCAGCCGGCCAGCCCCCTGGCGCAGCCGGCCAATGTCTTTGGTGGCTATGGGCTGGCGGTGGCGTTTGCGGCTGTGGCGGTGCTGCTCTGGCCCGAGCACCACTGGTGGGTGGCAACGATCTGCGTCGGGGTGGTGATCGCGGCGATGCTGGTGTTTCGGGTGACCCATCCGCCCGCCGGGGCGGTGCCGCTGGTGGCGGTTGCCGGTCCCATCGCGCCGGGTACGCTGGCCGGCGCCGTGCTGGCGGGCGCGGCCTGCCTCGTGGCGGTTGCGGTGGTTCATCACCGCCTGCCGCCGCGCATTCCCTATCCCCGGCGTCTTGATGCCAGGCAGCCCGGCTAGTTGATGATTCCGAACATCTGATCCTGGCGCTGACGCAGGCGGAAGAGATTGGTCGAGGTATCGGGGGTGGCGTTGTGCGTGGTGAGCAACTCGCCCTTCCTCACCGGCGCCAGCACCTTGCCGCCTTCGAGCAGTCCCACCGGCACGGCGTGGGCGGCGCGGGCTTCCTCGACCGTCATCGTATAGCTGCGGTAACAGGTTTCCCCGATGGCATCGAACGTCTCGCCCACGGCGAGATCGCGCTTGGCGACGGCGCAGACTTCGGCAACCGGCTGGGGCAGGGGTACCATGTCCGGCTTGCCGTAGAGCATGATGCGCGCGCAGGTCAGCGGCACTTCCAGGCTCGTCAGGTGATAGGGGCGGAAGAACGAATAATAGGGCCCGTGCCCGATATGGAGGTCGTCCATGCGCTCGATGATGCGCGGATGCTCGGCTTCGACTACGACGAACACGCCGGGCGCCACGCCCTTGCCGATCGTATAGTCGACCACACCCTTCTTCTTGAGAATGCCGCCGGCACTTTCGGGGATCAGCACCTTGGCAAGGTCATCGCGGTCGACCTTGGGCCCATGCATGCCCGGCACGTCGGGCACCAGGCCCGTGGCGTTGGCGATGGCGCACATCTCGACCATGGTTTTCGAGCCATCCACGAACTCGACCAGCATGCGCGGGTTCATGTTCCGGCGGATGGCTTCCTCGCGGTAGTCGTCGGGCACCGCGTCGTGGTTGAGCGGGTTGTTCTTGCCCTTGCCGGCCGAGACGATCCTGTAGCCCAGGGCCGAGGCGAACTCGATCAGCTCCATACACGATGACGGTTCGTCGCCCGCGCCCACCGAATAGACGACGCCCAGCCGGTCGGCCTCGCGCTTGAGGTAGGGCCCGATGGTGACGTCGGCCTCCACGTTCATCATCACCAGGTGCTTGCCGTGCTCCATGGCCGAAAGGCAGAAGTCGGCGGCGACGCCGGGCTTTCCGGTGGCGTCGATCACCACGTCGATCAGCGGATTGGTGACCAGCAGATCATTGGAGGTAACGGCGATCCTGCCGGCCTCGATGGTCTCGGTCACCCCCGAGAGGGTGGTCGCCTCGCGGGCATGGCCATCCTCCCCATAGGCGAGGCGGGCGGCATCGAGCGCGGTGTGGGGGCGGCGGGTCGAGATGGCGGCAATCTGGATGCCGTCCATCAGCATGCCCTGCGTCACCAGGTCCGTGCCCATCTCGCCCGAGCCGATCACGCCGACCCGGATGGGATTTCCAGCGTCGGCGCGTGCTTTCAGATCGCGGGCAAGTCCGGTCAGAGCGACGTTTGAGGGCATCGAAATTTCCCAAAATTTTATCGTTTCGGGCGCTTCTTGGGGGAGCCCTGGAACACGAATGAGGGCCTAGCCGTTGCGGGCTCAAATGTCCATGTTTGAAATGGGTGCAAGGCCCGATGCGGCGGAGGCGGAGTTGACCGGCATGATCGAGACCACGACCGAAGGGCGCCTGGGGGTGATCACCCTCAACCGGCCCGAGGCAATCAACGCGCTTTCCGGCGAAATGATCGCGGCCATTTCCCAGACGCTGCAGCGCTGGCGGAGCGACGAGGCGGTGCGCGCGGTGCTGTTCGAAGGCCGGGGCGAGCGCGGGTTCTGCGCGGGCGGAGACGTCCGGGCGGCGCGGGAGCTGGTGCTGGCCGGTCGCCCGGCGGATGCCGATGCCTATTTCAGCGCCGAATACGCCATGAATGCTCTCATTGCCGGCTATGAAAAGCCGATCGTCGCCCTCACCCATGGCGTGGTCATGGGCGGCGGCATCGGCATCGCCGGCCATGCCCAGTTCCGCTTCACCAGCATGCAGTCGCGCTTCGCCATGCCCGAGGCGGCAATCGGCTTCGTGGTCGATACCGGGGTCAACGCCATTCTTGCGAAGGCGCCCGAACACCGGGCTTTGGCATTCCTGATGAGCGGGCAGACCGTCGGGCCGGCCGACGCGCTGGCGCTGGGCCTGGCCGATTGCACCGTCCAGCCGCAGGCGATGGAGGCGATCAAGACCGAACTCGTGGCCGCCAGCGAAGCGGGCGACATCGAGACCACCATCGTGGCTCTGATGCAGTCGGAGGGTGTCGAGGCGGGCGAGCCGGAATTCTGCGAGGCTGCCGATGCGCTCGCGCTGGTCTTCGAGGAGGCTACGGCCGGTCAGGTCGTGCATGCCGCCCTGGGCAGCGGCACAGAGGAGCGGCTGGGCGCCACCCTTGCCGCGCGCTCGCCGACCAGCCTTGAAGCCATCCTCCAGAGCCACCGCGCGGCGCGGCGGGCGCGCGACGTGGGGCAGGTGCTGGCGATCGATTTCGCCCTGGCCTGCTATCTCGTCCGGCAGCCCGATTTCGCCGAGGGCGTGCGGGCGGTGCTGGTCGACAAGGACCAGCGCCCGCGCTGGTCGCCCGCCGATTTCGGCGGCGTGCGGGTCGAGGCGATCCGCGAGCTCGTCGCTGCGACAGCGATGCCCGCCGTGACGGGCCAGATCGCGTGATCGCGGGGCGCCGCTTTTAGCACTTCCTAAACTGTTCCCATGGACACTGCCGGGGAAAATTCTCGGTCAGCCTTGGGGGCAAAGGATATGGCCACAGCCAAAGCCAAGAACGTCGCGTTGCCGGCAATCCTCGATCTGGACGCCCTGGAAGGCGTTCGCGACACGCTTGCCGATGCCATCGAGCAGGGTGTCACCTCCGTGTCAGGTGCAGATGTCGAGCGCATTTCGACCAATGCGCTGTTCCTGCTCATGAGCGCCGCGGAAAGCGCGCGCCGCAACAGCACCGAGTTTGCCGTTACCGATGCGAGCCCCAGCATGCTGGCGGCTATCGAAAGACTGGGCCTGGGCGAGTCCTTCGCCGGGCTCCTGAAAGGATAAGTTGATGCGTGTTTTGACTGTTGATGACAGCCGCACGATCCTGGCGATGCTCCGCCACACGCTGGTCAATGCCGGCTTTGAGGTGCTGCAGGCCGAGGACGGCAAGCAGGGGCTGGACGTTCTCAAGACCGAAGATGTCGACGTGGTGATCACCGACATCAACATGCCGGTGATGGACGGCATCGAGTTCATCAAGCACGTGCGTGCGTCCGGCCAGCACCAGAGCCTGCCGATCCTGATCCTCACCACCGAGACGAGCCAGGAAAAGCGCGACCAGGGCAAGCAGGCGGGCGGCACCGGCTGGATCGTCAAACCCTTCGATCCGGACAAGCTGATCAGCGTAATCCAGAAGGTCGTGCACTGAACCGTGCCCGACTGACGACCTACTAAAGCTCCAACCCAGAAGGGTTCAACAGAGCGACTATGAGCGACCTCGACGATTTCAAGGCTACCTATTTCGACGAATGTTCCGAGCTTCTCAATGACCTGGAGGAGCAGTTCTCGGCAATCGAGGACGGTGAACGCGGTGCGGACCGGCTCAATGCGGTTTTCCGCGCCATCCATTCGATAAAGGGCGGAGCGGGCGCTTTCGGCTTCTCGGGCCTGGTGGGCTTCGCCCACGCCTTCGAGACCCTGCTCGACTATGTCCGCGACGGACGCGTCGATCTCACCGACGAAGTGGTGGCGCTATGCATCCGCGCCAATGACATCGTCGCCGATTTCGTGGCCGCGGCTCGCGAGGGCACCCCGCTCGATCCCGATCACGGCGCCGAGGAAAAGGCCCGCTTCGACGCGCTCTGCCGCGGCGAGGACGACGACATGTCGGGCGAGCCCATGGAAGAGTTCGACATCGAGTTCGTGCCGGTGATGGTCAACCTGGGCCAGGACGAACCGGAGCCGGAACTGGCGACCGACACGTTCGACGCCATTCCGTTCGAGCCCGCAGACGGGCACTGGGAAATCCACTTCGCGCCCCACAGCGCGCTTTACGCGCGGGCCAACGACCCGCTGCTGCTGTTCCGCGAACTGGCCGTGCTCGGGGAAATCTCGGTCAAGGCCGTCCCCGGCTTCGTGCCGCCTCTCGCCGATTTCGAGCCGTTCGGGGTCTATTGCACCTGGGAAATCACCCTCAATGCCAAGGGCATCAACGAGGGCATGATCCGCGAGGTCTTCGAGTTCGTCGAAGGCGATTGCGACATCACCATTGCCCAGTGCGGTCCGACCGCCGTGCTCGATGAGGCCGGTGCGCCCGTCGTCGCAAGTCACATCACCGATCTGGACGAGAACGATTTCGACGCTGACATGGTGGCCGAGGCCGCCAAGCCGGCGGAACCGGAAGCCGAGGTGCTCTCGTTCTCCGAGCTTGCCGAAACCATCAAGCCGACGGCGGCGGCACGCGCGGCCGTGGCCGCGCAGCCCGAAAAGGTCATCCAGCCGCTGGCCGAGTCCGGCGGCGGCGAAGAGGGCGGCCATCGCCCTGCGGGCGTGCAGTCGATCCGCGTCGACCTCGACAAGGTCGATCGCGTCGTCAACATGGTGGGCGAACTGGTCATCACCCAGTCCATGCTCACCCAGCAGCTCGACGACAACCTGCGGGCCCGTTACCAGGAACTGGTGCGCGGTCTCGAAGTGCTGGCGCAGACGACGCGCGGCCTCCAGGACGCCGTCATGGCGATCCGCGCGCAGCCGGTCAAATCGGTGTTCTCGCGCATGCCGCGCCTGGTGCGCGAACTGGCCGGCAAGACCAACAAGAAGATCCGTCTCGAGATGATCGGTGAGAACACCGAAATCGACAAGACCATCATCGAGCAGCTTTCCGATCCGCTGACCCACATGATCCGCAACTCGGCGGACCATGGCGTGGAGACTCCCGAAAAGCGCGCTGCCGCCGGCAAGTCCGAACACGGCACGATCACGCTCTCGGCCGAGCAGGCGGGCGGCAACATCCTCATCATCGTCGAGGACGACGGCGCCGGCATCAACCGCGAGCGCGTGCTCGACGTGGCCCGCGAACGTGGCGTGGTCGCACCCGAGCAGCAGCTCACCGAAGAGCAGATCGACCAGCTCATCTTCGCTCCCGGGTTCTCGACGGCCTCCGCAGTGTCCGACATTTCGGGGCGCGGCGTGGGCATGGACGTGGTGCTCTCCAACATCAAGAAGATCGGCGGTTCGGTCCATGTGCGCTCGCGCACCGGGCTGGGCACGCGCATGACGCTGCGCCTGCCGCTGACGCTGGCGGTGCTCGACGTCATGCTGGTCAAGGTGGCCAACAATCCCTACGTCATTCCGCTCTCCTCGATCGTGGAGACGATGCAGTGCAGCCGCGCCGATTTCGGCCGCGTGCCGAGCGGGGCGCGCGTGCTCCAGGTGCGCGGCGAATATGTGCAGGTCGTGGATCTGGCAGCACGCTTCGAAATGCAGTCCGAGGCCGACGAGAAGAACCGCTTCGTGGTGCTTTGCGAAGCGGAAGGTTCGGTCAAGGTCGCGCTGATCGTCGATGAAATCATCGGCCAGCAGCAGGTCGTCATCAAGAGCCTGGAAGAGAACTTCGAACGCATTGAGGGTATTGCCGGCGGCACGATCCTCGGTGATGGCAACGTCGCCCTGATCGTGGACGTACAGGGCCTCAAGACCGCCGCCATCCACAAGAACGCAGCTTAGAGCCAGAAGGCAAGACACCATGGAAGCATTTGATCTCAGAGACGACCTGACCGGGAATTCCGCATCGGGCGCCGCCAACACCATCCAGTTCATCGCCTTCTCTATCGGCGAGCAGACCTATGGCGTTGAAATCACCACGGTGCGCGAGATCCGCGCCTGGAACGGAGCGACGCCGCTTCCCAACACCCGCCCGTTCGTGCGTGGCGTGATCAACATGCGCGGTACCATCGTGCCGATCTTCGATCTGCGCGCCCGCTTCGGGGATGGCCAGACCGCCGCCACCAAGAACCACGTGGTGGTGGTGATGTCGGTGGGCGAGAAGTGGGTCGGTATTCTCGTGGATGCGGTGAGCGACATCCTCACCGTCTCGCGCGAGGACATCCATCCGGTTCCCGAGGGCCATTCGGTCGATACCGAACTGCTCAACGGCATCGTTACCCACGAAAGCCGCATGGTGGGGCTCATCGACCTGCACCAGGTGGTTTCGGGCGCACGCCTGGACGGCTGACGTCCCCAGCGCGAAGAAACGACAAGGGCGCCCGCAAGGCGCCCTTTTTCTTTGGGGATCATGTCTGGACGGCAAGCGACCGGACGCGGGCGCGCTCAGGCGCGCCCGTCCTGCCTAGAACAGCTCGGCGTCTCCGCCCGAAACGTGCCTGGCAACGCCCGAGAGCGAGTTGATGCGCAACTCGTCCATTTCGAGGGAATGCCACACCGCGTCGAGCGCCTCTTCGGAGGCGGTCGGCGGCATCTGGGCGAAATGGCGGGTGGCGATCGCCATGTTGCGGCAACGCTGCTCGATGCGATCCTGGGCCTGCAGGGCCTGGACAATCTGCGAGATGGCTTCCGAACGCGCTTTTTCGCTGGTGATGCCGGTATCGGAGAGTGTGGCCAGGGCGTGGAACACGCCATCGACCATTTCGGCGGTCTGACGAGCGGTTTCTTCCAGCTCGGCAGCAAGTTTAAGCAAAGACATAACTAGGCCCCATACGACACCTGGACCATATACCCGCATTTCTAAACCACGCGTTTCCATGCCGTTGCGCATTCTCCCCGTCCCCGGCGTGGTTAGCGGTTCCATAACGATTTTCCGCAAGGATCGCCTCAAGCCCAGGAGGGGTCAGGTACAAAATGGTCGCTACAAATTCACTGCCCCCGGAATTCGATCGCGGGGTGGTCACCACGGTCCACCAGGGCGACTGCCACGTTTCCAAGGATCTGGATCTGACCTATTCGACGGTCCTGGGATCGTGCGTGTCGGCCTGCATCCGCGATCGTGAAGCGGGCGTCGGCGGCATGAATCACTTCCTGCTGGCCGAGCAGCCCAATGCGACGAGCGAGAAATTCGGCGCGTCGGCCCGCTACGGCGCCTTTGCCATGGAACAGCTCATCAACATGGTTCTGACGCGCGGCACCGGGCGCAAGAGCAACCTCGAGATCAAGGTGTTCGGCGGCGGCAACATCAATTCTGCCCTCAACGATGTCGGGGCGCGCAACGTCGAGTTCGTCTACGATTTCCTCAGGAACGAAGGCTACGTGCTTTCGGGCGCCGATGTGGGCGGCACGTTCGCGCGGCGGGTGCTGTTCAAGCCGCATTCGGGCCGGGCTTTCGTCAAGCGCCTCGACAGCACCGACAACGCGCGCATCGCCAATGACGAACTGGCGCTGGTCAAGCGGCGTCCCGCGGTGCGGCCGCCGGCGGACGACATCGAACTCTTCTAGCAAAGGTTTGGTTAACCATAACCGACCTAGTGTGGGCTCGTTATTGGGGCTCACGATTCACCTTGCAGGGATTTTCGCGCACGGGGCTGGTTGCAGCCAATGCGATCTGGTTGGGGGCAGTCATCCTGGCGATGGCGGCCCTTTACGCATTGGGTCCGATCTGGGGGGCCGGTGTTGCCCTGGTGCTGTGCACGGCCGCTGGCGTGGCGGTGCGATCGGTCTGGCAACGCGCCGGCGCGGCGGACGATACGCGCCACGCCCTCATCGCGGCCCAGGCTCAGGCCGCCCAGAAACGTCTCGCCGATATCGAGGCCGGGTTGGCCGCCATCAGCCAGCCGCTCATGATCGCCTCTCCCGATGGACTGGTCGTGGCCGTCACGGGTGGGCTTGCCGGGCTCGAGCCGACGCTGGTCCCGGGCACGCGGGCAGGGGCGCTTGCGGGCGCCCGAGGGCTGGTGACCGTCGGCGGGCAGCGCTTCGAAGCGCGCACGGGCGAAGGGGTCCGCGCGCAGGTGATCGAGCTGCTGCCGGCCGGGCACTTCATTGCCGATGACGACCTCGATGCCTTCAGTCAGGCGCTCATCGGCGGACAGACCGGCTTTCGTTTCGAGGCGTCGGCTGCCCGCCGCTCGGTAGCGCTCAACGCGCTCAACGAGGGGCTCGAGGCAATCGACCGCGGCGTGGCCGGCATCGGCCGGCTGCTCGAGGGCGAGGATATCGGCGCGCAGCGTGGCAATGGCGGGCTCGATGCTCTGGCGAACGGGGTCCGCGATGCCATCCTCCTGCTCGATGGCGCGCGCGAGGAGGAAGCTCAGGCCCGCGAGGCCGCCGAACGCAAACTGCAAAAAGTGGGCGAACTGATCGAGGTCTATCACAGCCAGGCGCAGCGCTTGGCGGGGGTCGCGGCCGAGGCTCGCGAGGATGCCGGCAAAGCCACCGCCAGCATCGCTTCGAGCCGGGAGGCGGCGCAGCGGGCGCAGGCGAGGGGCAACGATGTCCGAGCCCTGGCCGGCAATGCCGACGAGGCGGCCCGGCGCACCTTTGCCGCCATTGGCGGGGTCGATGCCGTGACCGGCGAGATCGCCAAGATGGTCGCCTCGATCGAGGACGTCAGCTTCCGGACCAATCTCCTGGCGCTCAATGCCGCCGTCGAAGCGGCACGGGCCGGCGAGAAGGGCGCGGGTTTTGCGGTGGTCGCCGAGGAAGTGCGCACCCTGGCCCAGGTCGCCAACCGTTCGGCCAAGGAAATCCGTACCCTGGTCGGACGCGGCAAGGCGCAATCGGGCCAGAGCGTGGCCGAAACCGAGGCGCTGCAAAAAATGATCGCCGAGATCGACCTGCATTTACGCAATCTTGGCAATGACACGGACACTATCGCCCGAGTACTGGACGAAGGAAGCAGCGCATTGCTGCGGCTCGAGGATCAGGTTGCCCAGGTCGGGGATGCGGCAGGCAGAACGCTTGGCGCCACGCGCAACCAGGGTGGCTAGGGTCGAGGCGATGCACGCTTAATTCCGCCGGGCAGAAGCCAGGGGATGACATGGAACAGGGCGAGTACCCTCTTTCCGATCGCGAGTTTTCGCGTATCAAGGCCCGCGTCTATCAGGTCGCCGGCATATCGCTTTCGGACGCCAAGCGCACGCTTGTCGTGTCGCGTCTCTCAAAGATCCTGCGTGCCATGGGCATGGCGAGCTTTGACGATTACGTCGATTATCTCGAGCATTCCGGATCGGCGCAGGACAGCCAGGAGTTCGTCAACGCGCTGACGACGAACCTCACGCGGTTCTATCGCGAGGACCATCACTTCGCGCACCTTTCCGACTATGTCCGAGACCTGGTCGCGCGCCGTCCGCGCGTCGGGCCGGACGGCAAGCCGCGCCTGCGCATCTGGTCGGCCGGCTGCTCGACGGGGCAGGAGCCCTATACGATTGCGGTGAGTCTGCTCGACCAATTCCCCGATCTCAAGCGTTGGGATTTCCGGATCCTCGCCACCGATATCGACACCAACGTCATCGCCAAGGCGGCGACGGGCATCTACCCGGAGGCGGAGTTGGCCGGGCTGACGCCCCAGCGCGCCGCGCTTTTCGAGAAGGCCGGGGGCGGAACCATCCGCGTGCCGGCTGCCGCCCGCTCGCTGGTGGCGTTCAAGCCGCTCAACCTCATCGGCGACTGGCCGATGCGCGGGCCGTTCGACGCCATCTTCTGCCGGAACGTGGCCATCTATTTCGACAAACCCACCCAGGGGCGGCTTTTCGGCCGATTGGGCCAGATGCTGGCGCCCGAGGGTTTCCTCTATATCGGACACTCGGAAAACCTGGGCTCGGGCTCGGAAGGCTTCCGGCTGGTCGGCAAGACCATCTACCAGAACAAGCAAGGACAGAAGCGAGAAGCGGCATGAGCATCCGGGTTCTTATTGTCGATGATTCGGCTCTCATCCGCGAACTGCTCTCGCGCACCCTGGCCAAGGACGGCGACATCGTAGTGGTCGGCACCGCCCAGGATCCGATCGAGGCGCGCGAGAAGGTCAAGACGCTCAGCCCGGACGTGCTGACGCTCGATATCGAAATGCCCAACATGAACGGGCTGGCTTTCCTCGAAAAGCTCATGCGGCTGCATCCGCTGCCGGTGGTGATGGTTTCGACCCTCACCAAGAAGGGCGCGAGCGAGACGCTCCTGGCGCTCGAGCTGGGCGCCGTCGATTTCGCCGCCAAGCCAGGGGCGGACCTTTCAGGCGGACTTGATGCTTTCGGGGCGGTGCTGCGCGACAAGGTGCGCGCGGCGGCCCATAGTGACGTGCGCGGCCGGGCCATGCGCGCCACCCCGCCCAAGGTCGGCATCCGCACTGCGTCGGCGCCGACCGGTTCGGTCATCGCCATCGGCGCCTCGACCGGTGGGGTCGAGGCCATCCGCGCGGTGCTGAGCCAGTTGCCGCCCGATTGCCCGCCCATCGTGATCGCCCAGCACATGCCGCCCGGCTTCACCGGACGCTTTGCGGCCCGCCTCGACGAGGTCACGGAACTGACCGTGGTCGAGGCCGAAGACCGCATGCCGCTCCTGCCGGGCCATGCCTACGTCGCCAAGGGCGATTTCCATCTGCGCGTCGAACGATCCTCGGGCCAGCTCAAGTGCCGGCTTTCCCAGGACGAGCTGGCTTCCGGCCACCGTCCGAGCGTCGATGTGCTCTTCGAATCGGTCGCCAAGTCGGTTGGCCATATGGCCGTCGGAGCGATCCTGACGGGCATGGGGCGCGACGGGGCCCGGGGCCTCAAGCTGATGCGCGATGCCGGGGCCTATACGGTCGGGCAGAGCCAGGCTTCGGCGCTGGTCTACGGCATGCCCCGGGTCGCCTTCGAGGAAGGCGCGGTGGTCGAACAGGCTCCCCTCGAGGCCATCGCGGGGAAACTGGCCAATGCATTGGTGAAACTGCGCAGCGCAGCGTAATGCAAGCGGCCGGATTGAGAGATTTGTAACAGTTTTTGCCCTAGGGTTTTCCAAGCGAAGCCCTGTCCAGAAGCGGACTTTCTTGGGGCGCACAGAAGGCGATTTGCGTAAATGCCAAAAGCAAGTGCAGTGAGCGTTTTGGTGGTGGATGACCAGCAGTCCATGCGGGGTATCTGCAAGTACATCCTGACCCAGCTCGGTTTTAAAGACATCCACGAGGCCAAGAGCGGTCGCGATGCCCTGGGCAAGCTGGAAAAGACCAATGTCGACCTCATCATTTCCGACTGGAACATGGATGACATCGACGGTCTGACCCTGCTCAAGGTGATCCGCAAGCACCCCAAGACACAGGCGATGCCGTTCATCATGGCAACGGGCCGTTCCGACAAGGAGCAGGTCAAGGAAGCCATCTCGGCGGGCGTCAACAATTACATCATCAAGCCGTTCGATGCCGGTACGATGAAGAAGCGCATCGAAGCCGTGATCGGCGCCCTCACCTGACGCGACACCGCGATCGCAAGCATCATGCAACATGCCGGCCCTCGTGCCGGCATTTTGCTTTTCCGGGTTTCGGAGGCGAGAGGGGCGCGGCGCGTAAAACTGCGTAAGAACTTCTTAAATCGCAATCTGTAACGTTTCCATTGAGGCCTGACTGGGAGGAAAGGGCCGTCGTGTGTTGCGCAGTGCCTGCAGAAGAGCGGGTGCGGTCGACGGTCATGCTCCCTTCTGACGACCCAGGAGAGGGGAATCATGGGACTGTTAGACCGACTTCGTATTGCGCATAAACTCCCGCTGGCCATGGTTGGCTCGGCACTGCTCGTCGCCAGTGGCGTCGGGCTGGTGAGTTCCTATATCGGCTCCCAGACTGTGAGCGGGTTGGCGCGCCAGCAGATGCAGACCATCGCCCAGGCACGGGCCGATGCGTTCAGCACCTATCTTACCGGCATCCAGAGCGATGTGATGGCGACCGCTTCCAGCGAGGTGGCGCGCACGACGTTGCGCGACTTCTCCATCGCCTGGGGACAGTTCGCCAAGGCTCCGGTCGAACGCGATCCCACCGAGGCGCTGCAGGAAGCCTACATCACGCAGAATCCGAACAAGGAGGCCGAGCGGCAGTTGCTGGACACGTCCGCCGGCACCACGAAGACCAATTACGACTTCACCCATTCCAAGATCCACCCCACCTATCGTCGCCAGCTCGAGCTGCGCGGCTATGCGGACCTCTTCCTCCTCGATGCGACGGGCAACCTCATCTATTCGGTGATGAAGCAGCCCGATTTCGCCGCCAACTTCGCCGCGGGCGGTCAGTGGGCCTCGACCGGGCTCGGGCAGGTCTACGCCCAGGCCATGGCCATGACCGAACCGGGGCAGGTGGCATTTTCGGACTTCTCCACCTATGAGCCCAGCCACGACGCGCCAGCGGCCTTTCTGGCGTCACCCGTCTTCGATTTGCGCGGCAAGACCATCGGGGTCATGGCGGTGCGGCTTTCGGAGGCGAACGTCAATGCGGTCATGAGCGAACGCAACGGGCTGGGAGAAACAGGTGAGAGCTTCATTGTCGGCACCGATTACCGGCTGCGCAATGATTCCACCTTCAGCACCCAGGACGACACCCTGGTGACCGAATACCGCGAGCCGGTCGTCGATGCGGCACTGGCCGGCAATCCGGCCTTTGCCGAGACCAACGACTATCGCGGCATCCCGATGCTGGCGGCGGCGATCCCGCTCGCCTTCAACGGCACCAACTGGGCCTTCGTCACCACGATGGGTCAGGACGAGGTCTTCGCGCCTGTGGCCGGCATGCGCAATACGATGCTGGCCATCGGCGGCGCGCTGCTGGCGGTGGCGGCGCTCGGCGGGTGGTTGTTCTCGCGCTCGATCTCGCGTCCCCTGACCGGCATGGCGGGCGCAATGGACGAGCTCGCCTCGGGCAACCTTTCGGTCGAAATCGAGGGTGGCAAGCGTGGCGACGAACTGGGCGCCATGGCGCGCGCCCTCGAAGTCTTCCGCCAGAATGCCCATCGCATGGTCGACATGACCGAGGAGGAGCGTGCCGCTTCGCTCCAGCGGCGCAGCGATCGCGCCGAGATGATGCAGGCGCTCCAGCGCGCCTTCGGCCAGGTGGTCGATGCGGCGGTGGCCGGCGATTTCTCGCGCCGGATCGAAGTACAGTTCGAGGATGCCGAGCTGAACGTTCTCGCCGACAGCGTCAACAACCTGGTCTCGACCGTGGACCGGGGCGTCAGCGAGACCGGTGTCGTCCTGGCAGCGCTCGCCGATGCCAACCTTTCCATCCGCATGGAGGGGGACTACGAGGGGGCTTTCCTCGACCTCAAGCAGAACGCCAACCGCGTGGCCGAAAAGCTGACCGAGGTCATCGGGCAGCTCAAGTCGACCTCCTCGAGCCTCAAGACGGCGACGGGTGAAATTCTCTCGGGCGCCAACGATCTTTCCGAGCGAACCAGCCGGCAGGCGGCGACGATCGAGGAGACTTCGGCGGCCATGGAGCAGCTCGCGGCCACCGTGCTCCAGAATGCCGATCGTGCCCGCGAGGCCTCGCAAACCGCGGGTACCGTAACCCGCACCGCCGAGGAAGGCGGGCAGGTCATGGGTGCGGCCAACAATGCCATGGAGCGCATCGAGACATCGTCCTCCAAGATCTCCAACATCATCGGCATGATCGATGACATCGCCTTCCAGACCAATCTCCTCGCCCTCAACGCTTCGGTGGAGGCGGCGCGGGCCGGCGAGGCAGGCAAGGGCTTTGCGGTCGTCGCCGTCGAAGTGCGGCGCCTGGCGCAATCGGCGGCGCAGGCCTCGGCCGAGGTCAAGACGCTCATCGAGCAGAGCGCGCTCGAGGTCAAGGACGGCACGAGGCTGGTGGCGGAGGCCGCCGCCAAGCTCGAGGCCATGCTGGCCTCGGCCCGTTCGAGCAATGCGCTCATGGACAGCATCGCCCACGAAAGCCGCGAGCAGGCTGCTGCGATCGACGAAGTCAACGCCTCGGTTCGCCAGATGGACGAGATGACCCAGCACAATGCCGCGCTGGTCGAGGAGACGAACGCTGCCATCGAAAAGACCGAGGCGCAGGCCCGCGAACTCGATCGGGTAGTGGACGTCTTTACGCTAAGCCGCGTGCCGGAATCCGGTGCCGGCGAGGCGGAAAATCTCGCTACCCTGCGGGCTCCGCCGAGGAACAAGAGCTATCGCAGCGAGGGCAATGCTGCGCTCGACACGTCGTGGGAGAGCTTTTGACGGCACCAGGCAAGTCCCTGTGCAAGCATTCGTTAAGGAGCGGAGAGCATGCTCGGTTATGTAGTAGCCTTTGGGCAGGCGAATGTATCTTACGCGGATCGCATTGGTGACAGGAGCGGGCGCCTCTGAAAGGGCGGCCGTCCAATCTGGCTGAGTGATCGAGGGCGCCTGCGGGCGCCCTTTGTCATTTGCGGCACCCGCCATGCCGTCCCATTGGCAGAACTACAGATGGGCTCATAAACGCAGCCGTTCGCTTCGGGCTCGATACTGAGGGGAAGCCAGGAGTAGCGCCGACGTCAGCATTTGGTCTGGGGGACAAATTGACATCGCTTCCGTTTATCTCACGTCATTCCATTCAAAACGAAGAACGCAGCAAGGTGGACGCGATCATGCGTTCGCAGGCGGTTATCGAGTTCTCGCTCGATGGCGTCATTCTGACGGCCAACAAGAACTTCCTCGATACCGTGGGCTATACGCTCGATGAGGTGGTAGGCCAGCACCACCGCATGTTCGTTGATCCGGCCGAAGCCGCCTCGCCGACTTATGCCGCCTTCTGGCAGGGCCTGGCCCGGGGCGAATATCAGTCCGCCCAGTATCGGCGGGTCGCCAAGGGCGGGCGCGAGATCTGGCTGCAGGCGAGCTACAATCCGCTTCTTGACCGGCATGGCAAACCGGTCAAGGTCATCAAGTTTGCTACTGACATCACCGAGCAGAAGAACCTTTCAGCCGACCAGGCGGGCAAGATCGCAGCGATTTCTCGCGCGCAGGCCGTGATCGAATTCGGCATGGATGGAACGATCCTTACCGCGAACGAGAACTTCCTTTCCACCCTTGGCTATCGCCTCGACGAAATCGTAGGCAAGCACCACCGCATGTTTGTGGAGCCGTCCTACGGCGCCAGCCGCGAATACGAGGATTTCTGGGCGAAGCTGCGGTCCGGAGAGTTCATCGCCGCCGAGTTCAAGCGGTTCGGAAAAGGAGGCAATGAAGTCTGGATACAGGCCTCCTACAACCCCGTCTTCGATGCGGCGGGAAAGCCCGTCAAGGTGGTCAAGTTCGCCACCGACATTACCGAACGCAAACGGGCCGAAGGCATCATCGACCGGTTGAAGACGAGCCTGGCGCGGATGGCCGAGGGGGATCTCAGCGGGCGGATCGACACGCAGTTCACCGGCCAGTACGAGGAATTGCGCGTGGCGTTCAACCAGTCGCTCGAGCAGATGACGCTGATCGTGAGCCGCCTGCGGACGACCTCGCGGGCGCTCAAGACCGCGACCGGCGAAATCCTCTCCGGGGCCAACGATCTTTCCGAACGCACCACCAAGCAGGCCGCCACGATCGAGGAGACCTCGGCGACCATGGAGCAATTGGCCTCAACGGTGGTCGAGAACGCCAAGCGGGCCGAGTCGGCCAGTGCCAAGGCGCGCACGGTCAGCACCACGGCAAGCGAGGGAGGGGAGGTGATGCGCCGGGCCAACGAGGCCATGGAGAAGATCACCGCCTCCTCGTCCAAGATTTCCAACATTATCGGCATGATTGACGACATCGCCTTCCAGACGAACCTCCTCGCTCTCAACGCGTCGGTGGAAGCGGCGCGGGCGGGGGACGCGGGCAAGGGCTTTGCCGTCGTGGCGGTGGAGGTGCGACGCCTGGCGCAAAGCGCGGCGGGGGCCTCGTCCGAGGTCAAGGCGCTGATCGAGCAGAGCGCAACCGAGGTCGATGGCGGCTCACGCCTCGTTGCGGATGCGGCCAGCAAGCTCGTGGCCATGCTGGATTCCGTCAAGGAGAACTCGGCGCTCATCGAAGGCATCGCCACGGCCAGCCGGGAGCAGGCGGGCGCCATCGAGGAGGTGTCGACGGCTGTCCGGCAACTCGACGAGATGACCCAGCACAACGCCGCGCTGGTCGAACAGACCAATGCCGCGATCGAGCAGACGGAGGCCCAGGCCAGCGAACTCGACAAGATCGTCGACGTCTTCAATGCTGAGGAACGGGAGGCGCCGCAGGCGCCGGTCCGGGCGCTCCAGGATCGCGTCAAGGCGGCTGCCAGGAGCTATCTGGGCAAGGAGAAGGTTGCCGTCGGCCAGGATTGGTCCGAGTTCTAGCGCTCCGGGGCCGTCGCGGTCAGGCCAGCGCGGCGGCCACCAGGGCCTTGGCGTGCAACTCGGTGGTGTCGAATACCGGCAGCGGCGAATTGGAGTCGTCGATCAGCATGTCGATCTCGGTGCAACCCAGGATCACCGCCTGGGCCCCTCGCGCAGCCAGTTGCTCGATGGCGCTCACATAGGTCAGGCGGCTTTCCTCGCGCACTATGCCGAGGCAAAGCTCTTCGTAGATGATACCGTTGAGATTGGTCCTGCCGACTTCGGGAACGAGCACCCTAAGCCCACGTGCTTCCAGCCGCTCGCGGTAGAAAGGCATCTCCATGGTGAAGCGGGTTCCCAGCAGCCCAACGGTGTCGTAGCCATCCGCCAGCAGAGCGTCGGCGGTGGGGTCGGCGATGTGGATGAACGGAATATGCACGCTGGCCGCAATGGCAGGCGCGACGATGTGCATGGTGTTGGTCGCCAGCCCGATCAACCCGGCGCCCTGCGCTTCCAGGCCGGCCGCGACCGCAGCGAGACTGGCGCCGGCCTCTTCCCAGTTGCCGGCGCGCTGCATGGCCTCGATCGGGGCGAAATCGACCGAATGGAGCAGGACGGGCGCCGAATGCAGGCCGCCGCGCAGCCGAGCGGTCTCGCGATTGAGGACTGCATAATAATGGGCGGTCGATTCCCAGCTCATGCCACCGATCAGGCCGATAGTCTTCACGTCAGCTTCCGCCGGAAGAGGACGATCCGCTCGGTCTCCTCGAAACCCCAGCCGGCATGGCTGAGATGGGAGGTGGTGTTGTAGATCGCCGCGTCCGAGCCGAGTTCGAAGAGCTTGCGCTCGCGGGCCCAGTCGGCAACGGCTTCGACCAGGGCGCGGCCGAGGCCGTGACGGCGATAGGCCGGGGCGATGTAGATGCCTTCGAGCCAGGCGACGGGCGCGGTCTCGCAGCCATCGCCATAGGGTCTGACGGAGGCCTCGGCGAAGCCGATGAGTTCCTTGCCCTCGAAGGCGCCGAACGCGGGCGTATCCGGGCTGGCGAGCATCTGACCAACCTCGGCGTCGAGTTCAGCCTCGCTATGGCCCGGCCACAGCAGGAGCCGCTGCGCGCACCAGGCGGCTCGATCGTCCTGGGTGAGGCGCCGGATGTCAGCCATCGCTCACCTGCAGCGGAATGTCGGCGAAGGCGGCCACTACCTTGAGATAGGCGTCATGCTTGAAGGGCACGATGAGATCGGGCGTGCGCGTCAGCTCTTCCCAGCGCCAGGCGTCGAACTCGGACGGGTGTCCGTCGCCGGGCTCGATCACATTGATCTCGGCTTCCTCGCCGGTGAAGGCGAAAGCGAACCAGCGCTGGCGCTGGCCGCGGTACTTGCCTTTGAGAGCGATGCCCAGGGCTTCGTCGGGCAGGTCATAGTAGATCCATTCAGGAGCTTCGGCGATCAGACGGGCCGAGCGCACGCTGGTCTCCTCGAAGAGCTCGCGCGTCGCCGCCTCGATCGGAGCCTCACCCTTGTCGATGCCGCCCTGCGGCATCTGCCAGGGAGCGCCCGCTTCCGCCGAATCCTCGGGATCTTCCTCCGGTCGCCGGCGGCCGATGAAGACCTGTCCCTTGTCGTTGAAAAGGGCGATCCCCACGCAGTCGCGATAGGGCATGTCTTCACGGATAGGCTTGGGCATTGTCTTACCGTTTCATCAAGGCGCTAACGGGCACCAGAATGACACCATTGTCCTCGGCAGTCTTGGCCCATTCTGCGACGGTTGCGACGGAAACGGGAAGAGCCGAAATGATGCCGATCGCCGAACCCTTTTCGACGGCCTGCGCCTTGAGGGCATCGAGGGCCGCCATGATCGGTTCGCGTGCAGGGTTGTTGTCGAGCACCATGCCCGCCTTGGCGAAGGGAATTTTGTTGGCATTGGCGAGCTGACTGGCCAGCGAGCGATTGGACGAACCGTCGTCAAGATAGCCCAGACCGCGCGTGCCGACCTCCTCCATGATGGGGGCGAAGTCGGCGCCGGTCGAAGTGAAGCGGGCGCCCATGTAGTTCATTACCCCGACATAGCCGCCGAGCCGGGCCATCAGCCAATAGAGCTTGTCGATATTGGCGCGGGGCTGCTGCCCGGTGAGCAGGGTCTGCGGACCGGGGTCGTTATCGGGATAGTCGAAGGGTTCGAGGGGCAGCTGAAGCAGCAACTCATGGCCCGAATTGCGGGCCGCGGCGGTCGTAACGTCGAGGGTCTTGCCATAGGGCGCGAACGCCATGGTCACCGCGCTGGGCAGCTTGTCGATGGCTTCGAGCGTGCCCGCCTGGTTGAGACCCAGGCCGGTGATGATGAGCGCCACGAGCGGCTTGCCGCCGGCGGTTTCGGGGGTCACCGAGGCGCGCGAATAGGCGGCGAAAGGCGTGCGGCCGTCGGCGGAAACGCGCGGGATCGGCCCGTTCTGGGTTTCCTCAGCGAGATCGGGAATGACGCCGAACTCATTGGGAGTGTTGGCCGGGTCGGAAGAGCCCGAGGCGGGCAGGCCCGGATCGACGGAGATGATCCTGGCGCCGCCGGCTCCGGCCGGGGTCTCTTCGGGATCGGCCGTAATGGTGACGACGCTGGGCGAGGAGACCTGGCTGGCAACAGAATTGCCCGTGCGGCTGGCGTTGATATCGGCGGTGGTCTGCGGTCTTCCGCCCTGGGGATCGTTCACCACCAGGACCCTTACCGCGACGGCGCCCAGGATCGCCAGGATAACCGCGAAACCCAGCCGTGCCAGGGGCAGGTGGAGGGGATTGCCGCGCAAGGCGCGCGCCTTGCGGTTCCTGTCGGTCTTGCGACTGAGGGGAGCGCTCAGCTCGTCGGCCATGCCAATCCGTCCAATAGGTCAAAAAACAAGCGGGGCGGGTGCCGAATCAGCACCCGCCCCGGCCTGCAGTTTCTAACACGGAATCAGTTAACCTTTGCGATGGTCTGCTGATCGGACTTGGGCGGGTAGGCGTCGTTGTGCTCTTCCCCGTTGATCAGCTTGAGGGCGTACTGAAGCTGGGTGTCGTCTTCCTTCTTGGCCGGCACGTAGACCGACGAGCCCGTGGTCGCCTTCTCCTCGGTGCCGCCGCCGATCTGGCCGGGAAGCGCCGCTTCGCCGATGATCTCGTCGCGGCCCTTGAACTCTTCGGGCACGTTCTCGGTGATGGTGATGTCCGGTTGGATGCCGGCGGCCTGGATGGAGCGGTTGTTGGGCGTGTAGTAGCGGGCCGTGGTCAGGCGCATTGCGCCGTTTTCGCCCAGCGAGATGATCGACTGCACCGAACCCTTGCCGAACGAGCGCGTGCCGATGAGGGTGGCGCGCTTGTGATCCTGAAGCGCCCCGGCGACGATCTCGGCAGCCGAGGCCGAGCCGCCATTGATCAGCACGATCAGCGGGACGTCGGCGATCTTGGAATCGAGGGCGTCGGGCTTGGCGTCGTACCGGGCGCTTTCCTGGTCGGAGCGGCCGCGCGTCAGCACGACCGAGCCCTGCTTGAGGAAAGCGTCGGCAACGAAGACGGCCTGGTCAACGAGGCCACCCGGGTTGTTGCGCAGGTCGAGGATGATGCCCTTGGGCGCAACGCCGTTGCGTTCCTTGTAAACGTCGTCGATCGCCTTTTTGATGCCCACGAACGCCTGTTCGGAGAAACGCGAGAGACGCAGCACCGCCACGTCGCCTTCCATGCTCATGCGCACGGCGCGCATGGCGATGATGTCGCGGGTCAGGTCGAAATCGAGCGGCTTGTCCTGGCCTTCGCGCATGATGGTGAGCTTGACCTTTGAGCCGACGGTGCCGCGCATCTTGGCCACCGCGTCATCGAGCGCCATGCCCTGGACGTCGGTCCCGTCGATCTGGATGATGAAGTCGTTGGGCAGGATGCCGGCGCGGGCGGCCGGCGTATCATCGATGGGTGAAACGACCTTGAGAACGTCGTTCTCCATGGTCACCTCGATGCCCAGGCCGCCGAACTGGCCGGAAACGTCCTGCTGGGTGTCGGCGTAGTCCTTGGGGGCGAGATAGTCCGAATGCGGATCGAGCGAGGTCAGCATGCCGCGAATGGCGGCGCGGATCAGTTCCTTCTCGTCGGGCACGTCGACATATTCGGCGCGGATCCGGTCGAGCACTTCGCCGAACAGGTTGAGGTCCGAGTAGAGTTCGGACGGATCGCGCGCCTGGGCGGCGGCATCGGCATCCTTGGTGACCTCGGTCGGCGGGGTGGGCTCTTCCTGCGCGAAAGTCGCCGCAGGCAGTGTTGGCAGCATGAGCGCGAACGCGATAGCGGCGGCGCGGACTGGCGACAGGTTCATCAGGAATTATCCACTTTGCGTCGGGTTCGGGGCCCACCATCCCGTCGGGTCGATGGGCGCGTTGTCTTTTCTCAGTTCAATATAAAGGGTCGGTCGTGATCCGCCAGCGCTGGTGGTCACGGTCCGGCCAATTGTGTGTGATCCCATCGTACCAACGGGTTCGCCCATCATGACGAACTGGCCGATGTTGACTGAGGTCGCGGCAAGGCCGGCGAGAAGGATCGTATAGTCATTGCCCGGATTGAGAATGACGATTTGGCCATAATTGAGGTAGGGGCCCTTATACATGACCCATCCGTCCGCCGGGGCGACGACCTGCGCGTCGGGGCGCGTGAGGACCGAGAGGCCCTGCGAGATACCCCCGAAGCCATCGCTGCCGCCAAACTCGACGGCGTTGGTGCCCGTCGAGGGCATGGCCAGGTAACCCTTTGCCGCATCGAACGGAAATGCCGGCTCGGTCCGGGACGTGTTGGCCAGGGCCAGCCTTATGGCTTCCGGCGTCAGCGAAGAGGTGCTGGAGGATGCCGCTTCCGGTTGATGGCCGGCGCCGGCGACGCCGGTCGCCTTGGCCTGCAAGCTCGCGACAAGTTGTTTGAGATCGGTGGCGCGCGCGGCCAGTGACAGGGCTTCCTGCTCCTCCTGGGCGAGCTGGGCCGTCATCTGGTCGATGCCCTTCTTGCGCGCCGCGATGAGGGTGGCGATACGCAATTGCTCTTCCTCGAGCACGGCATAGTTCGCCTTGAGCTGCTTTTCCTCTTCGATGGCTTCGGCCTTGATCTCTCCCAGACGCTTGAGGTCGGTGCTGACGGCCTCGGCCTTGGCGTGCAGTTGCGGGAAGATCGCCGACATCAGCAGGGCGCTGCGGGCCGAGTTGAGCGCGTTGTTGGGGTCGACCAACAGGGCCGGGGGCGGATTGCGCGATACGCGCTCGAGCGCGGCCAGGACGTTGGCCATCTCGGTGTCGGCGCCATCCAGCCGTCCGCGCACTTCCAGTTCCTTGACGATCAGCTCGCCGATCTTGTCCTCCATCGAGGCAACCTCGATTTCGGCCATCTTGACGCGCTGGGCGGCGGCGATGAGCGCGGCGTTCTGCTTGGTGCGGTCGCCCGACATCTCCTCGATCTCGCGGCGCAGCTCGTCGGCGCGATCCTTGGAGACGGTGATGGATTTCTCGATTTCATCGAGAGCGGCCTGCCCGGATTGCTGGGTCTGGTCGGGCGCGGCGTTGACCGGGGTGCCGGCGGGCGGCGAGACATCGAGCGGATCGACGGTGGCGGGAAGGCCCGCGTCGGGGGTTACAGGCGTGCTCGGCTGCTCCGGCGCCTCTGTCTGGGCAGGGGCGGACGGATCCTGGGTCTGGGCATGGAGAGAGGGGGCAAGAGCAAGGGCAGTGGCGAGCACCAGGCTGCCGACCGCGATTTTAACCCTAGCGCCGGAAGGCACCGACATTACGTCTCCCGCGAGCGAATCACGGCGGCACCATAGCAAACGAAGCGTAAACGCACCGCTTACGAATAGGTAACTTTGCGGGGAGAGGGCCGGGAGCGCCTAGAGATCGAACTCGTAATAGGCAATGGAGGCAGCCTTTCCGCCCAGGGCCCGATAAAGCGCATTGGCAGCCACGTTGTCGTGCTCGGTCCCCAGCCACGCCTCGGTGCAGCCGAGTTCGCGGCCCCAGGTGAACATCTCGCGTACCATCCTCGTGGCGATCCCGAGACGCAGGTGGCTCGATGCGGTGCCGACCTCGTCGACATAGAGTTCGCTCGCCTTGTCCGGGTGCCGGTGCACGACGGCGGCGCATTGGCCGACGACCTGGTCGCCATCGAGCGCCAGTACCATGAGGTGACCCGGTGTCGCCAGGTAGGCGGTGAGGCGTGTCGGATCGATCGGCTCGTCAAAGACGTCGGGCGCTACTGCGGAGAGCCGGTATTCCTCACCCTCCGCGAGGCGAACTATCCGGATATCCATGGCGCCTCCGCGTGTGGGTCATCCCGCCAGGGCTTCCCGGTCTTTCTTCGAAAGCCGCTCGGTTTCGCTCTTCAACTGGCCGCAGGCCGCGAAGATATCGCGGCCGCGCGGCGTGCGCACCGGGGAAGCGTAGCCGGCCCGGTTGACGATATCGGCGAACTTTTCGATGCGCGAGGAGGTCGAGCATTCGTAGTTGCTGCCGGGCCAGGGATTGAACGGGATGAGGTTGATCTTGGCGGGGATGCCGGCCAGCAACCGCACCAGTTCGCGCGCATCGGCGTCGGAATCGTTGATGTCGCGCAGCATCACGTATTCGAAGGTGATGCGCCGGGCATTGGAAAGGCCCGGATAGTCGCGGCAGGCCTGCAGCAGCTCCTTCAGTGGCCACTTCTTGTTGATCGGCACCAGGATGTCGCGCAGGTCGTCGCGCACGGCATGGAGCGAAATGGCCAGCATCACGCCGATCTCGCTGCCGGTCGGGCCGATCTGGGGAACGACGCCGGAGGTGGAGAGGGTGATGCGGCGCTTGGAAAGGGAGATGCCGGCCTCGTCCGAGGCGATCAGCAGTGCCTGCTTGACGTTGTCGTAATTGTAGAGCGGCTCGCCCATGCCCATCATCACGATATTGGTGATGGCGCGGGTCTCGCCCGAGGGGACGAGGCCGTCGGTGGGACGCGAGCCGCCTGGAAAGTCGCCGAGCCGTTCGCGGGCCATGAGCACCTGGCCCAGGATTTCCCCCGCCGTGAGGTTACGAACGAGCTTCTGGGTGCCGGTGTGGCAGAACGAGCAGGTGAGGGTGCAACCGACCTGGGAGGAAACGCAGAGCGTGCCGCGATCCTCCTCGGGGATATAGACGGTCTCCACCTCGACCGGGGGCATGTTGGGATTGGCCGGGTCGCGGAAGCGGAACAGCCACTTGCGGGTGCCGTCCGTGGACACCTGCTCGGTGACGATCTCGGGCCGGTCCAGCATGAAGCTGTCGGCGAGCTGCTGGCGCACGCCCTTGCCGATATTGGTCATGCGCTCGAAGTCGGTGACCCCGTTCACATACATCCAGTTCCAGAGCTGGCTGGCGCGCATGCGGCTTTCGCGCTCGGAGATGCCGCCTTCGATCAGGGTCTGCGCAAGCGCGGCGCGGCCGAGGCCGATCAGGGGCTTGCGGCTCTGGCGCGCCGGACGCGGTGCAGTTGCGTGGTCGAGATTAAGAGCGATGCTCATCAGCGGACTCGAAGGGTTCCATCAGGGCGCGTCCAAAACACTTAACCCCGGACTTGGCCGGGGTCGTCAGGCTCGCGCGCCTTTTACAATCTGGTTTGGCCGGTCCCTTAGCACAAGAACCCGCGCCAATCTAGCATCCGGTGTCGATGGCCCGGGAGGCGGCGGTGGCGCCCGAAAGCGAGAACGTCTCCGTCACGCGGATGCCCTTGTCGGTCGTCGCCTCCACGACGAGGGTCGAGCCGGCGCGAATGGCGCTCGCGAGGGCGTCGCTCTGGCCTGGGTCCTGGAGCCAGGCGGCGTCGTTCTCGGTAAAGAGCTGGAAGGCCTGGCTGCCGACGCTCAGCGTCGCGGGGCTATCGGGCGCGAAGGTGAAGCCGGCGACCAGGTTCACCTCGTTGGTGATGTTCTCGGCCGGCCGATGGGTCACGTAGAGATAGGCCTGCGAATAACCATCGGGCGTGGGGTCGACGGTCTTGGGCTTGGAAAGGGCGAAGCAGAGCGCCCCCGATCCCTCGGTGGTGGCGTAGGACGACCAGTCGCGGAAGTCTCCGAGGAGGCGAACGTTCTGGGCCTGCGCACCGGTGCTCGCCAGGGCGAGCCCAACAAGAACGAGGGCGGCGCAGGGCTTGGGAGCAAAGATCATAAGGGCCTCAGGGTCGTGCGATAGCGGGCGGACCATAGCGGACCGCCCGTCGCGATTCCAGCTTTTGCGCCGGGTTTAGCTGCAGGCCTTGTCGATGGCGGCCATGGCGGCGGTGACGCCGCTGAGCGAATAGGTGTCGACAGTGTCGGTGCCGCGCTGGCTGGTACCCTTGACCACAAGGCTCGAGCCCGCCTTCATGGCGCCCACGAAGCCGCCTTCGTCGCCCGCGCTCGCCAGCCAGGCGGCCGAACCTTCAGTGACCATCGGATAGGTCTTGCCATCTACGGCCGCGCTCGCATTGGGCGACTGGGCATTATAGGGGTAGCCGATCAGGGTCTGGACCTCGTTCTTGGTCCCCAGACCCTTGCGGTGGATCACCAGGAAATGAATGGGGTCGCGATTGGCGCCCTTGGGCTCGCTGGAACTGGGCTGGGCCGAAATGTAGCAGATCATGCCGTTCGCATCGGTGCCCTGCCAGGCCGTCCAGGCCTTGAAGGTGCCGAGGCTTTTGGCGCCGGCGCTTTGGGCCAGTGCAGGGGTGAGCCCGCTGACCGCAATGGCGCCTGCCAAAATTCCGAACAGCATGCCACGGGTCGAGGATTTCATCGCCAAACCATCCTTGATTTCATTTGGGGCCGACAGAGACCGACAGTGCGTAGAATGCGGTAAACATGGTTACCAAGGTCTCAAAACGCGGCGTTTTTGAACGAATTCGCTTTCATTGAGGGTCAAATTTGACCGCAATTTGGCGCTGCCGATCACGCAGTTGGGTGTTAACGCGTTCAGGATGAATGAATTCTGAACGCGCGTGCGCGTCCCGGTCAGGCAGCCAGCGGATAGCTCTGCTCGACCACGTAGGGACCGCCCCCTACCGAGTCCCGGCTCGAAAACAGCACGAACCGTCCGACCGGGAATTGCAGCGGCTCGAACCGGCCGGACATGGCCAGATAGCGCGCCAGTTCCTCGGGTGCGGTGCCCCGCAGGCGCGCCAGGGTCACGTGCGGAGTGTACTTGCGGCTCTCGGGCTCGAGCCCGATCCGTTGCAGCACCCGCTCCTGGGCGGCCTGAAGGCGGCTGAGGGTCTCGTTGAGCTCGACCCCGGCATAGAGGGCGTGGGGTTTGTTGCCACCGAACGCCCCGAGCTGAGTAAGCCGGACGGAGAAAGACAGCCCGTTGGCAAGGCGCTCCAGGCTTGCGCTCACCTCGTTGGCGGTCGCGTAGTCGACATCGCCGATGAAGCGCAGGGTGATGTGGTAATTGTCGGCATCGATCCAGCGAGCGCCATGCAGGCCGCCACGCTTGAGCGAGAGGGCGAAGGCCACCTCCTTGGGGACCTCCAAGCCGGTGAAGAGACGAGGCATGAGTTTTCTCCCCGTTTACGCATCCCGATTCGGCACACTCGCCCTTGGACGGTAACACGAATATGACGCGGGAAAAGACCTCGGGGCGGCCACTCAACAAGTTAGGGGGTGCCTGCCTTCACATCAGTTTGACCGGACAAGTCCGCAAAGCCCAAGTGCCACAGGGGTTTGACCTTGAAGTTGGAACACGCCACCGCCATATTGTGCGGCAGGTGGCTCAAGTCCTTGGGATCCTAAGCCACACTTGGTTATGTGAAAGGGAAACCAATGGCACAATTTGACAGACCGACCATCTCTGCGCGGGCCGGCTCCGCCGCCGCCATTGACGAGGGTCTGCGCAGCTATATGCTGCGCGTTTACAATTACATGGGTCTCGGCCTGGTCGTGACCGGCCTGGTGGCTTACTTCGCCAGCGCCGCTGCGATCACCACCAATGCCACAAACGCCGCCGCCCAGATGGCCGATGGCACCTACCTGACGAACTGGGGTGTCCTGCTCTTCACCAGCCCGCTGATGTGGGTGGTGGCGCTGGCGCCGCTGGCCTTCGTGCTGGTGCTCAGCTTCGGGATCAACAAGCTCTCAACGGGCGCCGCACAGATCACCTTCTGGGCGTTTGCGGCCGTCATGGGCCTGTCGCTGTCCTCGATCTTCCTGGTCTACACCGGCGCTTCGATCGCCAAGGTGTTCTTCATCACCGCCGCCATGTTCGGCGCGATGAGCCTTTGGGGCTACACCACCAAGCGCGACCTGACCGGAATGGGCTCGTTCCTGTTCATGGGCCTGATCGGCATCGTGATCGCCTCGATCGTGAACATCTTCTTCAACTCGGGCGCCCTCTCGTTCGGCATCTCGATCGTGGGCGTGCTGGTCTTCGTGGGCCTGACCGCCTATGACACGCAGAAGATCAAGGAAAGCTATTCGGAAGCCTATGGCGCCGACGTGCTGCACAAGAACGCCATCATGGGCGCTCTCTCGCTCTATCTGGACTTCATCAACCTGTTCCTGATGCTGCTGCGCCTGTTCGGCAACCGCAACTAACATCAAGAAAACACGCTCCAGCGATCAAGATTTCTCGTTGGAAGCTATCGGGGCCACGGTCTAAAACGACCGTGGCCCTTTTGCTTTGGAAGCTTTCCTCGTGTCCCAGCCCGAACCCATCCTGCGTCCCTTCAACTGGTCGGACGTTGCTCCCATCACTGCGATCTATGCGCACTACGTGAAAAACGCGGTGGTGACGTTCGACCTGGAGGTGCCCAGCGAAACGGCCATGGCCGAAAAGTTCGGCCATATGGTGGATCTGGGGCACCCCCTCATCGTGGCCGAGGAAGAGGGCCGCGTCCGCGGATATGCCTATGCGTCCACCTTCCGTCCCCGGCCGGCTTACCGGTTCACCTGCGAGGATACGCTCTATCTCGCTCCGGATGCGGTGGGGAAGGGATTGGGCGCAAAGCTCATGACTGAGCTCATCGCGCAGTCGCAGGCGTTCGGCTTCAAGCAGATGATCGCCATCATCACCGGCGGGACGGAGGCCTCGATCGCGCTCCACCGCAAGTTCGGGTTCGAGGTGCTCGGCGAGTTCCCCCAACTCGGCTACAAGTTCGACCGCTGGCTCGATATCGTCCACATGCAGAGGGCGCTCTAGGCTTCTTTCGCGCGCTCGGCGTCCTCAACGCCCTGAGCCGGCGCTAGTGCACGGCGCCTCGCGAGCGGAGATATTCAGGCGGCTCTGGAGAAGAAGGACGCGGTGTCCTCAGAGCGCCTTGCGCATGGGGTAGGCCACGAGGGTGAGCCCGGTTTGGGGCTCGCCCACGTCCACCCAGCCGCCTTCCTGGTAGAAGCGGTGGGCGGTGGTGCTGCTGTTGAGAGTGGCAAATTCGAAGCCGGCCGTCCGGAGCGCTTCTTCCATATGCGCCATCAAGGCCCGGCTGACCCCCCGGAAGCGGAAATCGGGCGAGACGTAGTTGAGGCGGATCGAGCCGTCGTTCATGGTGGCGCCGACGCCGGCGACCTGGCCCTCGATCTCGGCCACGTAAAGCGTCGTTGGTTCGCTTTCCAGCATATCGCGCACGCCGGCTTCGGACTTGTTGCGCAGCCAGCCGGACAGAACCTCGGACCGGTTCTGGTGATCAGCCTGGCAGAGCTCGCGGATGGAGGCGGTGAGCACCACGCTCATCGCGGGGATGTCCGCGGCGGTTGCCGCCCTTACGGTGGGCGCCGTCACGTCACCACCGCGAAATGCGGTTCGAGCACGTTGAGGACCAGCCGCAGGTCATGGCCGCGCTTGAGGATGCGGCCCTGCTGGTTGATCACCAGGTACTGACCCTGGCGATTGCGCAGCTTGGGCTGCTTCTCGATGGAATAGAGAGGGCGCTCGGAATTGCGGGCGAAGGCGGAAAACACCGCACGCTCGCGCAGGAAATCCATGGCGTAGTCGCGCCACTCGCCCTTGGCGACCTTGCGGCCGTAGACGGCCAGGATGAGGCTCAATTCGGTGCGGTCGAAAGCTACGTAGGGCGCCGGACGGTTGGGAGCATGGGGCGAGGGGTGCTCGTTGACGTGCACGAGGCTCAATCCCTTGGGTGCACCCTGCTGCCCTTCGGCCAACTGCATACTCCCATCGTCGGCTACGTCATCGATCCGTCATGATCGCGTTGTTTGCGGGCGGAAGCAAGCGCCTGCTGTACACCGGTTTCCATCCTGTGTCCGATATAGCGGATTATGTCTCGCTCTACGCGAAATTACCCAATTTCGAACACAATGTGTCCGCGCTGGCGCCCGAAAGCGTCGGCATAACATCGTCATTGCCTCCAGTGGCCGGTGTCCGGGCTGACCGAGCCCCCAAACCACGATGCCCAGACACCGGCCGCCCCTAAAGACCAGTCAGACTGATTTCCTCCCGCCTTGCCCAGGCGGGAGTTTTGTTATTGGGGCTCCACTATTGCTGAAATGCCGCAGCGCCCAGAATATTTCCGGGCAGGCCGCCGGCTTCCTCCTGCACAATGATGACCGCGCCGTTGCTGTCGCCGGTCATGACTTCGGAGAGCGGCAGCTTGAGATGGGCGCCGGCGCCCGGTTCCCACATGCCGATAGCCTGCCGGGAGGTCACGACATTGGTGTAGGTCACATGCTTGCCTTCGTTCTCGCCGCGCTCGATGGCGACATCGGCGCGATCGAGATAGGTCACGAGCCAGACCACTGCATCGGCAAGGCCGGCCTGTCCCTCGATGTCGATGGCGAGCATGCCGTCCGAGGTGTTGAGCGCGACGGGCAGGGTCAGCTTGGTGGAGCGTACGACCCCGTCGATTTCCTGCTGGCGCGAGCCGACCACGCCCTTGACGCCGTTGACGACCATTTGCGGGGTATAGATGCGGTTGCTGCCCCAGCGGGTCGCGTAGTCTTTCTGCCGGGCGGTATTGGCCTTGGCACCAAACGTGTCGGGCCAGCCGATATAGTCCCAATAGTCCACGTGGTATGAAAGCGCGATGACATCGGGGCGCTGGGCGAGCTTGGTGAGCAGGGCATCCGCCGGCGGACAAGAGGCGCAGCCCTGTGAGGTGAAGAGCTCGAGAACCGCCTTGGGCTGGACGCGCACTTCGAGCGCGTCGGCGGGAAGCGCGAGAAGCAAACCGAGGAATGTGCCCAGGAGCGGTCTGAAAATCATGGGCAAAGTTCTAGGCACGGATTTTTCTGACTGCCAGTCAAATCGGTGAGAGGCAGGACGTCGACCTCTACACGTTGCCGGGAGGCCGCGCCGGGGTCCCCGAGAGGCGGAGGTTTTCCGCCCCTCGGAGGGATCGAAATCAGGCGGCGACGAGGTTGCGCAGCACGTAGTGCAGGATGCCGCCATTGTTGTAGTAGTCGAGCTCGTTCTCGGTATCGATGCGGCAGCGGGTCTTCACTTCCGAGATGCGGCCATCCGAGTGGACGATCTTGACGACGACGTCCGAACGCGGCGTGAGGGTGGTGAGGCCCTCGATGGTCACGGTCTCGGTGCCGTTAAGGCCAAGCGTCTGCCAGCTCTCGCCATCGGCGAACTGGAGCGGCAGCACACCCATGCCGATGAGGTTGGAGCGGTGGATGCGCTCGAAGCTCTGCGCCACGACGGCGCGAACGCCCAGCAGGCGGGTGCCCTTGGCCGCCCAGTCGCGCGAGGAGCCGGTGCCGTATTCCTTGCCGGCGAAGATCACCAGCGGCGTCTCGGACTTCTCGTAGGCCATGGCGGCGTCGTAGATCGGCATCTGCTGGCCGTTCGGCCCCAGGGTGAAGCCGCCTTCTACGCCCGGCACCATCTGGTTCTTGATGCGAATGTTGGCGAAGGTGCCGCGCATCATGACTTCGTGGTTGCCGCGACGGGCGCCATAGGAGTTGAAGTCCTTGGGCGCGACCTGGTGCTCGGTGAGGTAGATGCCGGCAGGGGTCGAGGGCTTGAACGAACCGGCCGGGGAAATGTGGTCGGTGGTGATCGAATCGAGGAAGAGACCGAGGACGCGCGCATCCTTGATGTCGGTGACCGGCGCCGGGGTCATTTCGAGGTGCTCGAAATAGGGCGGGTTCTGCACGTAAGTCGAGGACGAGTTCCAGCGATAGGTCTCGCCGCCATCCACGGCAATGCCCTGCCAATGCTCGTCGCCCTTGAAGACGTCCGAATAGCGCTTGGTGAACATCTGCGGGGTGACGTTGGCGCG
>Ga0182743_1000421_pt1 | contig 53876 bp, 51 predicted proteins | sample eDN3rd30CKraftOP_FD_128522 | JGI IMG/M metagenome (GOLD analysis project Ga0182743, IMG submission 128522) | Enriched Organic Plus compost microbial communities from Emeryville, California, USA - eDNA 3rd pass 30_C Kraft OP (version 2) (version 2) ... | reverse complement strand
CCGGCGGAATGACCGTCGCGCCGCCAGGGATCTCTTCGCGGTTCGGGTGCGTGGCGGGCGAACGGTCCCACGGCCCGCCGGCCGCCTGGCATTCTCTGCGGCGTAGATGCGTGGCGGCGCGGGCGCCGCGCGAGGCTGCCTGGCGCGATCGCCGGCCCGCCTGGCGATGTTTGCCGCGCAGATACGTGAGGCGCGGGAGGCCGCGTGATGCCGGCGCGCGGGGCTGCATGGCATTCGCCGCGGGCATGCGGGGTGGCGGAGCATCGGGGACCGGGTGGGCCGGCCGATCGGCAGTTTGCATACGGGTCGGTATGCGGAAGTGTGCCGAGCCGTTGCTCGGCCGATCCCCTTCCCGATAGTTTTCGCTGTTTCAATCCGACCCGGGCGCGCGGTGTGCGTGAAACGCAGGGCCGAGGCACGGGACTGTAAGGCAATCAGGGGCGGGCGCAACGGAGCCTCCCGCATTTGTTTGTTTCCAGGAAAGGCGTCATGGCGACAACCAGGGCGACCGCGTCGAAGACGCGGAGCGATCCGGCGAAGAACGGCGTGGTAGTGGAAGCGCTGCACGGGCTCGACAAGGAGACGCTGCACGGCTTGCTGTACCAGATGCTGCTCGGCCGGCGATTCGAAGAGAAGACGGCCGAGGCGTACGCGGTCGGGAAGATTGGCGGCTTCTGTCATTTGTACATTGGGCAGGAAGCGGTAACGATCGGGTCGTTTGCGGCGTTGCGGCCGGACGACTACGTGATCAGCGCGTACCGGGAGCACGTGCAGGCGCTGGCGAAGGGGATGAGTGCGCGTGAGGTGATGGCGGAGCTGTACGGACGTATCGACGGGTGTTCGCGCGGGAAGGGCGGCTCGATGCATCTGTACAGTGCGAAGCACAATTTCCTGGGCGGCTGGGGCATCGTTGGCGGGCAGATCCCGATGGCGGCGGGCGTCGCGTGGAAAATCAAGTATCGCAAGGAAGACGGGGTCATCCTGTGCTTCATGGGTGAAGCGGCGGTGAACCAGGGGGCGTTCCACGAGTCGCTGAACATGGCGGCGCTGTGGAAGCTGCCGGTGATCTTCATTGTCGAGAACAACCGATTCGGCATGGGGACGGCGTGGGAACGTGCGTCGTCGCTGTACGACATTTCGCAGAAGGCGAATGCGTATGACATGCCTTCGGCGGTGGCGGACGGGATGGACGTGCTGGATATGCGGCGGGTGACGATGGAAGCGGTCGAGCGGGCGCGTACGGAGAAGATCCCGACGCTGATCGAGGCGCGCTGTCACCGGTTCATGGGGCATTCGATGTCGGACCCGGTGCACGGTGTGTATCGCACGAAGGAAGAGGTCGAGGAGGCGAAGAGCCGTGATCCGATCCTGACGTTCATTCATCTGCTGAAGGAGCACGACATGCTCACGGATGAGGAGTTGAACGCGATGGATGCGGAGATCAAGGAAATCTGCGAAGACTCGGCGAACTTTGCCGATGAGTCGCCGGAACCGGGTCTGGAAGAGCTCTATGCCCATGTGTACGCCGAGGAGAACGAGCACGGGCTGCTGTTCTTCGATCGCAAGGACCGGTTGGAGGCACAGTAAATCATGGCAGTGATGACGTATCGCGAAGCGCTGAACCAGGCGCTGGCGGAAGAGATGACGCGCGACCCCGACGTCTTCCTCATGGGCGAGGAAGTCGGGATGTACAACGGCGCGTACAAGGTGTCGAAGGGTCTGCTCGAGAAGTTCGGCGAGATGCGTGTGGTCGACACGCCGATCACGGAGCTTGGTTTTGCCGGGCTGGGGGTTGGCGCGGCGATGGTGGGGCTGAAGCCGATCATCGAGTTCATGACGTTCAACTTCTCGCTGTTGGCGGTTGACCAGGTCTTCAACAGCGCGGCGAAGATGCATTACATGACGGGTGGCCAGTTCACGTGCCCGATCGTGTTCCGCGGTCCGGACGGCGCGGCGCTGCAGCTTTCGGCACAGCACTCGCAGGCGCTGGAGGCGATGTACTCGCATTTCCCGGGCATCAAGGTCGTTGTCCCGGGCACGCCCGCGGATGCGAAGGGGCTGCTCAAGGCGGCGATTCGCGACAAGGACCCGGTCTGCGTATTCGAGGCCGAGATGCTGTACAACACGAAGGGTGAAGTGCCGGATGATCCGGACTTCATCATTCCGCTTGGTGTGGCGGACGTGAAGCGTGAGGGCAGCGATGTCTCGATCTTCACGCACGGCAAGATGGTGCACGTTGCGCTGCAGGCCGCGCAGCAGCTCGAGAAGGAAGGTGTGCAGGTGGAAGTGGTCGACCTGCGCTCGCTGCGTCCGCTCGACATCGAGGCCATCGTTGCGTCGGTTGCGAAGACCCACCGGGCAGTGTATCTGGAGGAGGGGTGGGGTTATGCCGGGATCGGCGTGACGATCTCGTCGCTCATCCAGGAGTACGCGTTTGATGAGCTCGATGCGCCCGTCGCGCGTGTGCATCAGGCCGATGTGCCGATGCCGTATGCGAAGCAGCTCGAGAAGTGGGCGAAGCCGGGTGTGGAGCGTGTGATCGAGGCGTGCAATCGCGTGATGTACCGCTAGGGCGAAGCCGCGGGCGTGGGCGCGGCCGGGCTGCATCCACGCAACGCGTTCGCCGGACAGGAGCGGGAGTTTCTGCAGCGCGACATCGTGCAAACGTGATTCGCGACACTGCGTTGAGTCATTGATCGGGGCGATCAGTGCGCGCGGCTGGGTTTCCCATGCCCGCGCCCACGCCCGCGCCCGGTGTTAACCAAGCGAGACTTCGGATGGCAACTAAAGTACATATGGAAGCGCTGTCCCCTACAATGGAAGAGGGGCAGCTCGTCCGTTGGCTGAAGAATGAAGGCGACGCGATCAAGGAAGGTGACGTACTGGCCGAGATTGAGACCGACAAGGCCACGATGGAGCTGGTCGCGCGCGGATCGGGCGTGTTGCGGGCGCGCATGCTCGACGAAGGTGCTACGGCGCCGGTCGGTCAGGTCATCGCCATCATTGCGGGGGCGGATGAGGATATCAGCGGGCTGACCGGCGGAGCGAAGCCGGCCGCACCCGCGAAGGCGGAAGAGCCGGCGGCGCCGAAAGCGGCCAAGCCGAAACAGGATAGCGCCGCAGTCACCGTTGCTGCGCGGGGCAAGACCGAACAGCCGCGTGAAGCCTCGATCCAGCAGGCAGCGACGCCGCAGGAAGCGGTGAGCGAGCCGGGGCATCCGGCGGCGCAGGTAGCAGCCGCGGAGGCGGCCGCACCGAGCGAGGGCGGCCGGGTCAAGGCGTCGCCGCTGGCTCGACGGCTCGCGGAGGAAGGTGGCATTTCGCTGGCCGGCATCACGGGCAGCGGTCCGGGCGGTCGTATCATCCGGCGCGACATCGAGTCGGCGGCCCAGCCGGCGGCGGCGCCTGGAGCGGCCGCGGCACCGACTTATGGCGAGCCGGCCCGGGTGCGTGCGGAAGGCGCCGAATACGAGGATGTGCCGGTCACGCAGATGCGGAAGACGATCGCGAAGCGGCTGGTCACCTCGATCGGTCCGGTCCCGACGTTCTATCTGACGATTGAAGTCGACATGACGCGGATGATCGAAGCTCGTGAGCGCATCAACGAGCGCCTCGCCGACAAGGGGGTCAAGGCTTCGATCAACGACTACGTGATCAAGGCGGTCGCAGCGGCGCTGGCGCGACATCCCGAGGTCAATGCGTCGTGGCAGGAGAACGTCATCCGTCGGCACAACCGGGTGCATATCGGTGTTGCGGTGGCGGTCGAGGATGGGCTGATCACGCCGATCGTGCGCGATGCGGATGTGAAGGGTGTTGCGCAGATTTCGGCGGAGGTGCGCGAGCTCGCCGGCCGTGCGCGTGAGAAGAAGCTGAAGCCGGAGGAGTATACGGGCGCGACGTTCTCGATTTCGAATCTGGGCATGTTCGGGATCGACGAGTTCACGGCGATCATCAATCCGCCCGAGGCGGCGATCCTGGCGATTGGCAGGGTCGAGGAGAAGGTGGTCGCGGAGAACGGGATGCCGGTGGTCCAGCCGCGCATGCGCGTGACCATGAGCTGCGATCACCGGGTGATCGACGGGGCGACGGGCGCGAAGTTCCTGCAGACGGTGCGCGCGTTCCTGGAGGAGCCGGTCACAATCCTGGTGTAGCGCAACGAGGCCGATGGGGTATTGATAAGGAAGCGGCGGAACCGGAGGCAGGTTTCACCGCTTCCTTGTTTGCCGGATCCGGGCGCATTTCCAGAGCGAGAGCGGTGGGCTAATTTCTCCGGCGAATACAGACTTGCCGAATGAGGTGGAGCGTGGCGGACACTTACGATGTGATAGTACTCGGGGCCGGGCCGGGCGGATACGTTGCGGCGATTCGTGCGGCCCAGCTCGGACTGAAGGTCGCGTGCATCGAGGCGGACAAACTCGGCGGCGTGTGCAACAACGTGGGTTGCATCCCGACCAAGGCGATGCTCGAGAGTGCACATTATGCGAAGAAGATCGGCAGCATCGCGGACTTCGGGGTCAAGGCGAGCGGGGTTGAACTCGACCTTGGTACCGCCGGCAAGCGCGCGAAGAAGGTTGCCGAGCAGGGCTCGAAGGGCGTCGGCTTCCTGTTCAAGAAGAACAAGGTCGAGCTGATCAGCGGCTGGGGCCGTCTGGCCGGCAATGGCAAGGTGGAGGTCGAGTCGAAGGACGGCAAAAAGACGCTGAGCGCGAAGCACATCATCATCGCGACGGGTTCGCGTCCGCGCAGCCTGCCGATCCTGAAGATCGATGGTGACCGGGTCTGGAGTTCGGACCAGGCTGTATTCCCGAGCGAGGCACCGGCCAGCCTGGGGATCATCGGCGCGGGCGCGATAGGGATGGAGTTTGCCGATGTGTACAACGCATTCGGCACGAAGGTCACCATCATCGAAGCGCTCGAGCAGATTCTGCCGCTGGAGGACAAGGATTCGGCGGCGGTCGTCGAGAAGTCATACCGGAAGCGCGGCATCGACATGCTGGTCGGCGCGCGGCTGGAGAAGGCGGACGTGCGCAAGGATGGCGTCTCGCTGACCGTGAAGACCAAGGATGGTTCGGCCAAAACGATCGAGGTCGAGCGTGTGCTGCTCGCGGTCGGTCGTGCGCCGATCATCGAGGACATCGGCCTCGAGAAGGCGGGTGTAAAGACGGACCGCGGCGCGATCGTGGTAGACGATCTTTGCCGCACGAACGTCGAGGGCGTTTACGCGATCGGCGACTGCGGCCGTGCGCCGCTGCTCGCGCACAAGGCGAGCCATGAAGGGATCGCGGTGGTCGAGTTCATCGCCGGTGTCGGTCACGGCGGCGTCGACTACAACAACATCCCCAACGTGACGTACTGCCATCCGGAAGTTGCGTCGGTCGGGTTGACGGAAGCGAAGGCGCGCGAGCAGGGGCTCGACATTGAAGTCGGCACGTTCCCGTTCAGTGCGAACGGCCGTGCGCGTACGGCCGGGGATACGGAAGGTTTCGTGAAGATCATCCGTGACCGGAAGTACAGCGAACTGCTGGGCGCGCACATCGTGGGCCCGCACGCGAGCGAGTTGATCGCGGAGTGTGTGATCGGGCGTCATCTCGAGACGACGGTCGAAGAGATGGAGCGCGCGATGCATCCGCATCCCACACTTTCGGAAGCGGTCGCAGAAGCGGCGCTCGCGGCGCTCGGCCGCGCGCTGCACTTCTAGGCCACGCCGGGAGGCGCTGGACCACCAGGCCCGCGAGCGTGCAGCAGTGCTCGCGGAGATCGAAAGCAAGCATGCGCGGGTGCGCTCCTGGGCGCACCCGTTTGCATTTCCGCGAGACGGCGACTCATGCAATCGGCATCACAGGCATCACAGCTATCGGAACGGACGGACGCGCTCCACCTCGAGAGCGGTTCACAGTTCCGGCCCTGGCTCGCAATCTCGGTCGGGCTCGGCGTACTCGTCGTGAGTACGGCAGGACTGCTGACCGGCGTCGGGCTCTTTGCGAACTGGTATTATCTCTGGGCGTGGTATGCGGTGCTGCTGGCCGGGGACGGCTGGATCGCGCTGCGCTCCGCCGCGGGGCGTGGCCGTGATGGCGAGTTCCTGCTGCTCGGCAGGAAATGGTACCTGGTTAGCGTACTCGGTTGGTCGTCGGTCGCGTGGTTCTTCTACGAACTACTGAATTTCAGATTGCAGAATTGGTACTACATCAACCTGCCCCACGACCTCATGCTGCGCTGGGTGGCAACGGCGATCGCCTTTGCGACAGTCTTCCCGGCGGTTTTCGTCTCCGAAGCGCTGCTCGACAGCTTCGGGCTGTACCACACGACGCGCTGGAAGAAGCTGCCCGTCACGCCTCGCTTCCTGACCGGCATGCTGATCGCCGGCGCGATCATGATGGCGCTCGTGCTGGTGTGGCCGCGCTACTTCTTCCCGCTGGTCTGGGGCGCTTCGATGCTGATGGTCGAGCCGACCGTCTACCGGCGCAACCGCGAGCATTCGCTCCTGGCGGACCTGGAACGCGGCGAGCCCGGGCGGCTGCTGCGGCTGCTGACCGGCGGCGCAATCATCGGACTCGTGTGGGAAGCGCTGAACATCAAGGCGCGCACCAAGTGGATCTACACCGTTCCGGGACTCGAAGAGGTGAAGCTGTTCGAGATGCCGGTGCTCGGGTTCTTCGGCTTCCCGCCTTTTGCGGTCGAATGTTTCATTCTCTGGTCCGCGCTGGTGAGTGCGGGCCTGGCGGTCCCGCGTCTCGGGATCGTGAGGCACGCATCTTCGCGCCGGAGGGGTGTGGCCGCAGCCGTTGCGTTTGTGTTCTGCATCATCGTGCTGATCGGGATGGAGCTGTTCACGTTCACATCGCGGCGGCCTGAACTGCAGCAGTTGCCGGACGTGGATGCGACTACACTTGGGGCCGCAGGATTCGACGCGTTCCGACTCGCGGCAACTCAGCCGACGGAAGTCGCGCGCCTGGTCGGGATCACACCGGAGCATGCGCGGGAGTGGGTCGAAAGTGCACGCATCGCAACCCTGCGCGGGATCGGCACCGACAATATGCTGCTGCTGCGCGATCTCGGGATCCACACGATCGATCAGTTGGCGGGAGCCGATTCACACAAGCTGATCGCGGATATCGAACAGCTTACAGGGGAAGAATGGGTGGATGCGCGGATTCGCGTGTGGATCCGGGGTGCCCGCTCCGCAGCGCAGTGATCTGCCTGATGATTTGGCGAGGCCGCGCCTCCGACGGCCACAAGCCTGAGGTCCCCGCATGCTCAGGTGATCTGCCTGGCTGTTGGCAAAACCAGGCAAGCGCCTCGGTGTTCTCGCCATGCCGCTCGTGAACAGATCGAGAGCGAAAGCGTTAGCGAGAGCGAGTGTGTGGTGGGGGCGCGGTCAGCGCAACCACATTTTTTCCAGCGTTCCTGCTATCCGCGATCGAAGTCGCCGGCTTCCGCGGGGCGATACACCAGGTCGATGGCAACCCAGAGCGCCTTGCTGTACGGGTACGTGAACAGCGGGAACGGGATCATGAACCCGAGCAATCCCCACTTGATCAGGTTCCACGGCACGTTCGGCCAGGTCAGCAGCATCGCAATCACGAACGCGATCACGATGATCAGTTCGGCAACGATGAGATTGATCGTGTACGCACCGATGAAGTAATCGGATTCGCCTCGATCGAAGCGGAACTTGCAGACCGGGCAATGCGGGAGCATGTGGACCCACTGACGGAACATCCGGCCGGTGCCACAATTCGGACAGCGCAGACGAAACGCGCGACCGATGATCCTGGCCGTGCGGCCGATGTGGAGTTCCTGGGGGTCGCGGTGGGAATCCAGCATGTACTGCAAAAGCTCCTCGCATCCGGCAAATCAGTCTGGTGCCAGCCGAACGAACAGCGGCGGCACAGCAGCGCCGCCGCATGATTCTTCTGGTTGCGTTAAAGATACACCGAAAGGCAGAAGAATGCACCGCGTCGACGCGCCGCATCGCGCTGCGCGGGTTCGTCTTCCGAAGGGGCATCCACCAGCTTGCGGTTACGGCTGGACGGCCACGGCCGGCGTGCGCAACAACCGGCGTAGTGCCGGCCAGTTCATCGCCGTTCGAATTGCGCGGCCGGCTGTCACCGGGCAGGATGCTCAGCGATTTTTCTGCTGCTTGCGAGTCTCCTCGTCCTTGTTGCCGATGCTGGTCGTCGGTGTCCAGCCGGGCGAATCGCTGGCAGGAAATGACTGCTCGGAGGCTTCCTGAACGTCGTCAGATTGTTCACCCTTTCTGCGGGCGAACGCCTTGGCATCCTCTCTAAGGCGCTCCCTGTCGAGCTCCTCGCCGGGTGCTTCTTTCTGCTTTTCCAATGGGCGATTCGTATTGCTCATGCGTTCACCTGGGTTAAAGGCCGCACGGTGGAAGTGCACCAGTCGTGCCAGTTGCCGCAGCTTCTGGAAGCGTCGCGAGGTTTGAATGGCAACGATGCGAGCAGGACCCGGGATCGGTTAACGGATGGACTCTGTTCCGGTGTCCTGACAGGTTTACCAGTGGAAAATTGATCCTGGAATCCGGGATATCAGGGAAATCCTGATTGCGGCAGGCGCGATCGGGTTGGATAGTGGTGTACACGCATGGTTGCCTGCCAGCACCAGCAGAGCGAATAGCCGAAGAAAGTTATCGCGCCCCCGGGAAGGCGAGATCCCCAGTCCCGCCGTACCTGATTACCCGGCCGTGAAGTCGCTGCGGCAACGCAACCAGGGCAGAGATTTATGAGTATCACAGTGCAGGAAGATACGAAGCGCGCCTCGTTCACCGCGGGCCTGAGTCTCCTCGACGCGACCATGCTCGTGGTCGGCTCGATGATCGGCTCGGGTATCTTCATTGTTTCGGCGGACATCGCGCGAACGATGAACAGCCCGGGGTGGTTGCTGGTCGTCTGGCTCATGACGGGTGTGCTCACTCTGTTCGGCGCGCTCTCGTACGGCGAACTGGCGGCAGCGATGCCGAGGGCCGGCGGACAGTATGTGTTCCTGCGGGAGGGACTCGGGGCGATGCCCGGATTTCTCTACGGCTGGACGCTGTTCCTGGTGATCCAGACCGGGACGATTGCTGCGGTCGCGGTCGCGTTTGCGCGATTCCTGAGTGTTTTCCTGCCGTCGGTCACCCCAGAGCTCATTGTTTCCTTCGGGACCATCCCGATGCCGGGTGGGGAAATCGAACTCGGGCTGTCCCCGCAGCGGATCATCGCGATCCTGGTGATCGCGCTGCTCACGTATGTGAACATGCGCGGGCTGCGCGAAGGCAAATGGGTGCAGAACATCTTCACCTTCGCGAAGACGGGCGCACTGATCGCACTCATCGTGATGGGCATTCTGTTCGGTGTTCGCAGCGACGTCTGGTCCAGCAACTTCTCCGGTGCATTCAGCAATGCGCCGACCGGCAGTGCACTCCTGCTCGCGTTCGGCGCGGCGATGGTGGGCTCGCTGTTCGCGAGCGACGCGTGGAACAACGTCACCTTTGCGGCCGCCGAGGTGCGCGATGCGCGGAAGAACCTGCCGCGCGCGCTTGCGCTCGGCACCGGCATCGTGACCATCCTCTACCTGCTGGCCAACATCTCGTATCTGAGCGTACTCAGCTTCCCGGAAATCCAGAACGCTTCGCAGGACCGGGTCGGTACGGTCGCGCTGCAGAAGATTCTGGGTGACAGCGGGCTGTATGTGATGGCCGGCGCGATCCTGGTATCCACGTTCGGTTGCATCAACGGGTTGATTCTGGCGGGCGCACGGGTGTATTACGCGATGGCGCGCGATGGCTTGTTCTTCGAAGCGGCCGGTCGCATATCGCCGAAGACCCACGTGCCGACGGCCGCGCTGGTCGTGCAGGGCGTGTGGACCGCGCTGCTCACGCTTTCCGGCACGTACGGACAACTGCTCGATTACGTGATCTTTGCAGCGCTGCTGTTCTATGCGCTAACGATGGTTTCACTGTTCCGGCTGCGCGTAACCCGGCCGCAGTTGGAACGTCCCTACAAGGCATTCGGGTATCCATTCGTACCCGCATTCTACCTGGTCTCCGCGACGGCAATTGCGGTAATTCTCCTGGTCGCGAAGCCGGTGTACAGCTTCAGCGGCCTGGTGGTTGTGCTGCTCGGGATACCGGTGTTCCACGCCTGGCGACGCGCTGGTGCAGGCCAGGACGGGCAGTAACACACAACGGAGGTGTTGCAGTGGATTCGCTGTTCTTACTGGGTGCATACGTATTCCTGCTCGCGGTGCTGGTGGGAATTGAAGTGATCGGGCGCGTGCCTTCGATCCTGCACACGCCTCTGATGTCGGGCACGAATGCGATCCACGGGATCGTTCTACTGGGCGGATTTCTGGTTGCAGGCAGCGCCGAGACGCCCGGGATGCTGGCGATCGGTGTGGTCGCGGTCGCACTCGGTGCAGCCAACGTGTTCGGCGGGTTCGCTGTAACCGATCGTATGCTCGAGATGTTCAGGAAGTCCGATGCACAGGAGCCGCGGAAATGACGGACCTGCGCGAGACGATCATTGCCATTTCCTACTTCATCGCAGCGTTCCTGTTCATCCTCGGGCTAAAAAAGATGTCTGCGCCGCCGACCGCACGTGCGGGCAACCGCATCGCGGCGATCGCGATGGCGCTGGCACTCGGCGCGACGCTGCTGGACCGGAGCATCGTTCACTTCGGCTGGATCGCGCTCGGAACGCTGGTCGGCGCGGTCGGCGGTGTGTACTACGCGCGCCGGGTGCCGATGACGGCGATGCCGCAGATGGTCGCGCTGTTCAACGGGATGGGCGGTGCCACCGCGTTCCTGGTTTCGATCGCCGAGTTCCTGCAGCACGGAGTTCCTACGGTTGGGGTCGCGACCTCCGCGATCTTCGGCATTCTGCTCGGCGGGATCTCGTTCACGGGCAGCCTGGTCGCATTCGGGAAACTGCAGGAACTGCTGTCCGAGAAGCCCGTGCGTGTGCCGGGTCACCTGGCCGTCAATGCGTTGCTCATGCTGATCATCCTCGCCGCTGGTGCCTGGCTGATCTACGGGACCAACGCGATGGCCGCGCTGTTCGTGATCTCTGCGCTCTCGCTGTTGCTCGGGATCATGCTGGTGCTGCCGATCGGTGGCGCGGACATGCCCGTCGTGATCGCGGTGCTGAACTCATGCACCGGTGCGGCAGCCGCACTGACCGGCTTCATCTTCAACAACCAGATCCTGATCGTGGCGGGCGCGCTGGTCGGTGCGTCGGGCAGCCTGCTCACGCTGATGATGGCGAGGGCGATGAACCGGCCGATCTCGAACGTGCTGTTCGGCTCGTTCGGCGGCACGACCGCGAGTCCGGCCGGCGCGGGCAAAGCGGCGGGTACGGTCCGCTCGACCGATGCGGAAGATGTCGCGGTCGCGCTCACGTATGCGCGCAATGTCGTGATCGTGCCGGGCTACGGGCTCGCGGTCGCTCAGGCACAGCAGACCGTGCGTGAACTATCAGAGGAGCTCTCGAAGCGGGGTGTACGCGTGCGCTTCGGGATCCACCCGGTCGCGGGGCGGATGCCCGGCCACATGAACGTCGTGCTCGCGGATGCGAACATCCCGTACGACCAGCTCGGCGAACTCGAATCGATCAATGGCGAACTTCCGGATGCGGACATCGTGCTGGTCATCGGCGCGAATGACGTTGTGAACCCTGCGGCGCGTACGGATCCGAACAGCCCGATCTATGGCATGCCGATCCTCGATGTGGATCGCGCGCGCAATGTGATCGTGCTGAAGCGCAGCATGGGTTCAGGCTTCGCGGGCATTGAGAACGAGCTGTTCTACCGCGACAACACGCGCATGCTGTTCGGTGATGCGCGCGCCTCGCTGGCAAAACTGGTGAGCGCGGTAAAGGCAAATTGATTCCGCCAGCGCGGTTGTCCGCGTTTGCCGTCGCCGCGCCCGGACTCGAGGCGCTGGTTACGGCAGAACTCGCAGGGCTGGGGATCAACGCGCGACAGGTTGCGGGTGGTGCGGAATGGGAAGGCGGAATCGAGGAGGTGCGCAGTGCGAACCTGCAACTGCGCATCGCCAGCCGTGTGCTCGTCCGGATCGCAGAATTTCGGGCACGCACGTTCTTCGAACTGGAGCGCCACGCCAGCCGCATCGAATGGAGTCGCTGGCTTCGCCACAAGAATCCCATCACACTTCGCGTAAACTCCAAAAAATCGAAACTGTACCATGAAGGTGCGATCGCCGAGCGACTTGCGCGTGCGGTTGCGCTGCAGACAAAAAGCGCGGTAGCGGAACCGAACGACGAGGAGCACGAAGGCGAAGCGGCGCAGCTTTTTGTCGTGCGCGTGCTGCGCGATCAGTTCACGATCAGCATCGACGCCTCGGGTGCACTGCTGCATCGGCGCGGGTACCGGCAGGAGATCGCGCGCGCGCCGCTGCGCGAAACTCTGGCGGCAGCGCTGCTGCATGCCGCGAGCTGGCGAGGGGAACGGGCATTGCTCGATCCGTTCTGCGGGTCGGGCACGATCCCGATCGAGGCCGCACTGATCGCGCGCCGGATCGCGCCTGGCCTGGCCAGCGCGGATCGATCCCCGCGCAGGTTCGCCTTCGAGCAGTGGCCGGATCACGATGCAAAGGCATGGTCGAAACAGGTCGAGGCTGCCCGACAGCAGATCCTGCCGGCAGCGGAGGTGGTGATCGCCGCGTCGGACCGTAACACAGGTGCAACGCAGGCCGCGCGAGCAAACGCCGCGCGTGCGGGCGTAGAACAGGATATCGACGTACGGGTCGCTGCATTATCCGCCGCGGCAGCGCCCGCGCAGCAGGGCTTGCTCGTCACGAATCCCCCGTACGGCAAACGGGTTTCCGAAGGTGCGGAACTGCGGGATCTCTACGCAGCGCTGGGCCGGATCGCGCGCGAACGCATCCCGGAATGGAGTGTCGCGCTCGTTTCCGCCGATCCCATCCTGGCGGCACAGACCCGCCTGCCATTCCGTCCCATGGCGCGCACGCGCAATGGGGGCCTTCCGGTCGAGTTTCTGCTGGCCGACCTCGCAGCGATCGAATAATCCCGAACCTTCATGAAACCTCCCGGCGTGCGCTGCCGGCGGGAGCAACTGCGCGGGCGCCGTTCGGTCCGCGTACCGGCTCTCGCACCGGCACGCTGAGCAGGTCGATGCGAATCCGCGGGCGCTGACCCGGTTCGCTTATTGGTTGTTGTGCTGGCTTCCTGCTTGCCCGACAGAACTGGCCCGTCGAGCGACACATCTTCCGGAAATCCAGAAGGGGACAGCGATGCGTGGGCTGCAAAAGCTGCTCGGGTATGGGGACGGTGCGTCGGTGCAGCGTCGCGCGGAAGAGGCGCTGGCGGAAAGTGAGCAGCGCTTTCGCGGCTTGCTGGATGCTGCGGCCATCGGATTTGCGATCGTCCAACTCGATGGACAGTTCTCGGTCGTCAATCGCTCGATGTGCGAGATGTTCGGCTACACGGAAACCGAGATGCTGGCGATGAACCTCGAGCAGATCACGCATCCTGACGATATTGAAACGGATCTGGCGATGATCGAGCGGTTGCGCGCCGGTGGTATCGAGCGGTTCCAGGTGGAAAAGCGGTTTGTGCATCGAAGCGGGGAAACTGTGTGGGTCGTGCTTGCGATGTCGCTGGTGCGCGACACAACGGGTGAGCCGAGTTACGCGATTGCGCAGATCACGGATATTACCGCGCGCAGGGAGGCGGAGCAGGAACTGGCGGAGCGCGCGGCGCGGCTGGAGCGATCCAACGCGGAACTCGAACAGTTTGCCTCTGTTGCTTCCCATGACCTGCAGGAGCCGCTCCGAACCGTAGCGAACTATGCGCAGTTGCTGGCAGAGCGCTATCGCGATCAACTCGACCAGCGTGCGCATCGCTGGATCCACTACATGGTGAGCGGCGTGGAACGCATGCAGCGGCTGATCGAGGGCGTGCTCGCGCTGGCGCGTGTGCGTACCGATCCCACCGCATTTGTCCCAACCGACCCGAACGTCATCGTCGCGCGGAACTGGGACCGGCTGACGCAACTGCATCGGGACATGGCCGGACAACTCACGATGGAGCCACTCCCGACGATCGTGGCCGATCCCGGCCAGATCGATCAGTTGTTCCAGAACCTGCTGGGCAATGCCGTGAAGTATCGCCGACAGGAGGTCCCGCTGCTCATCCAGGTGTGCGCGACCCGCGCGACACAGGACGGCGTCCCGGTGTGGGAGTTCATCGTAAAAGACAACGGGATCGGCATCGACATGGTCTACGCCGAAAGAATTTTCGAGCTGTTCCAGAGGCTGAACCGTGATGATCGCTACGTCGGCACTGGAATCGGCCTGGCGATCTGCCAGAAAATCGTCGAGCACCACCGAGGCCGGATCTGGGTCGACTCGGCACCGAACAGGGGAGCGGCATTCCATTTCACCATTGCCGCGGTAGAGGCGAAACAGCCGGAGCCGGAGCGATGACATCGTGGCGAGACCAGTGCGAAAGTGCGCATGAAACGAACATCCTGCACATCGAAGACAATGCTGCAGACTCGGAACTGTTGCGGCATCTGCTCAGCGATTTTCCCGAGTTGAACGTCTCGTCGCTTTCGGATGGAGCTGAGGCCCTGGGCTACCTGCGTCGCCAGATGCAGTCAGTGGATGCGGTACGACCCGATCTGATTCTGCTCGACCTCAATCTGCCGGGCCTCGATGGTCGCCGCATCCTGATGGAGTTGAGGAAGGATCCGCTGCTGCGACTGATCCCTGTTGTAGTGCTTTCCGGTTCTGCGCTGGAAGAGGACATGATGCTGGCGTATGAGCTCGGAGCGAACGCATACGTCGTGAAGCCGCATGAACTGAAACGATTCCGCACGGTTATGCGCGCGATTTGCGATTTCTGGTGTGGCGCTGCGGCAGTTCCGGGGCGTGCGACGCGTTGAGCAGGCGGGGGAAGCAGGTGCAGAGCGTAACAGAATATGCACAGCCGCTGGCGGGAACGGTTGTGCTGCTGGTCGAGGATCAGCCGGCGGATGCCGAACTGATCGCGATCCGGCTTGACGGAGCAACAGAACGGCCGGGCAGCGACCCGATCCGGCTGATGCAGGCGTGGAGTGCGGCGGAGGCGTGTGAGCGGCTGAGAACAGAGCAGGTCGATGTTGTTGTTCTGGATCTGACGCTGCCGGATGCACGCTGGCTCGAAGCGCTGCACCAGGTCCGGGCGATCGCGCCGGGTGTACCGGTGATTGTGCTGACCGGTACGACAGACGAGGCGCTTGGGCTGGAAGCGCTGCGAGCGGGTGCGCAGGATTATGTGGTAAAGCCGCCGCCGGATCAGGCGACACTTCGGCGCATCCTAAGGCATGCCTGCGAGCGCCAGCACCTGATCGAGCAGCGCGATGCCGCAATGCGCGCGGCAGAGCTATCGGCGAGGCGCTGGTGGCTGCTCAGCGAAGTCGGTCGACTGCTGGCGGGATCGGTGATCTCGGGGACCGCGCTTGCGGAGGTGATCGGACTGGTTGTGCCCGACGCAGCGGCGCGGCTCGTGGTGGTTTTCGCGGCGCAGGACGACTCAATGCACCTGGTCGAGGCGGGGGATGCAGACGCGCGGAATGCGCCTGTGCTTCGCGAGCATGCGCATCAGTTGTTGAAACTGCTGCGTGCCGACAATGGCGCGTTGCTATCGGCGCTGGACATCGAGCATACGGTCGACGATGAGCAGCAGCGCCGCCAGATGCTCGAGCAAATCGCACTCATGCTCGAGATGCCCGATGCATGTATCACCCCATTGCGTGTCGGCGGACGCGCGACGGGAATCCTCGCGCTGTCGCCGGCGCTCAGGCGCGGCGAGCGAACGGACGACCTGGAGTTTGCCCGCACACTGGCGGATCGCATTTCGATCGCGCTCGAGCGGGCGCAGTTGTTCGAACAGACGCGCCGTGCGATCGTGGCCAGAGATCGCGCCTTCGGCATCGTTTCGCATGATCTGCGCAACCCGCTCGGGACCATCCAGATCTGTGCAAACGCACTGCTCGACCCGGATCCGCCACCATTGGAAGGCATCCGGCAGATGGCGGGGATGATCCAGCGATCGGCGGCGTGGATGCAGCGCATCGTCACGGACCTGCTGGACCGCGCGGGACTGGATTCGGGACAGCTCACGCTGGCTCGGGAATCCGTCGTGGTGGAGGAGGTTGCCCGCGAAGTGCGGGCGATGTTCGCACCCGTCGCGGCGGAAGCAGGGATTCGTCTGAATGTGGAGTGTGCGCCTGCGCTGCCTCAGGTCGACGCCGATCCCAATCGTCTGCTGCAAATTCTTGGAAACCTGATCAGCAATGCCATCAAGTTCACATCGGCCGGCGGTTCCGTGTCCGTGATCGCACGAATCGCCGATTCCCGCGAGCATGAAGCAACGCGAATATCACAGGAGCAATGTGCGGTGTGTTTTGTGGTTCGCGATTCCGGCAGCGGCATAGCCGAAGACGACCTGCCGCACATCTTCGACTGGTACTGGCGAACGCATCGGAAGCTGGGCAGTGGGGCCGGTCTCGGTCTCGGCATCGCGAAGGGTCTGGTCGAAGCGCATCGAGGGGAGCTGTTTGTCGAGAGCCATCCGGGCAGGGGAAGTACCTTCCGGTTCACGATCCCCGCCATAATCGACTCGGATTGAAGCTGGTGGAGTGCTCGAATGTCGAAGGCAGCACCTGAACCCGGTGTCGCGGATTCGCTGGTCGAACTGGGGGCACGGCTCGCGGCGCAGCCGTATGCAAGGCGCGGCGTACCGATGAGCAGCGAAACGATTCGCCTCATCCTGATCGATGACCACGCGATGTTGCGTGAAGGACTGCGGTTGCTGCTGCGCAGTGCACCCGATATCGCCGTGATCGGCGAGGCGGACAGCGGAAAATCGGGACTCGCGCTGGCAAAACGGCTGGCGCCGGACATCGCACTGCTCGATCTCGACATCCCGGAAGGCGATGGGATGAGCACACTGCGCGAACTCGGGAAAACGATGCCCGAGGTGCGCGTGCTGATCCTGACGATGTACGCGGAGCAGGAGAAGCTGCTCCCGCTGCTGGAAGCCGGTGCACGCGGATACCTGACCAAGGAAGCGGCATCCCGCGACCTGGTCGAAGCGATCCGTGTGGTCGCGGCGGGTGAAGTGTACGTGCGGCCAGCCGCCGCGCGGCTGCTCGCAGCGGCGGTCGTCCCTGAACGTGCAGCGCGCACCGCCGCCAGTCGGTTCCAGGCGCTTTCGGATCGGGAGCGCACGATTCTGCAGCAGGTTGCCAAGGGGTACAGCGGCGCAGAGATCGCACGACACCTGGGGATCAGCAGCAAGACGGTCGCCGCATACAAGCAGCGCATCGAGGACAAGCTGGGCCTCGAACATCGCACGGACTACGTACGCTTCGCGATCGAAGCGGGCATCCTCGTGCCGTAGGTGCTGTTACGAAATCATCCAGGCGGCACACGGGTGAGCGCAGTCAAAGAGGCGCTCACGCATCCAGCGGCAGAACAAGGCTGAACTCGGAACCCTCGCCGAGGCGTGAGCGCACGACGATCTCCCCGCCCATCCCACGCGCCAACTCCCGCGAGATAGTGAGGCCGAGGCCGGCGCCATCGCGAGCCTGCGAAGGGTCCACCTGGACGTAGGGCTCGAACACCGATTCCAGTTGGTGCTCCGGAATACCGCGGCCGTTGTCCCACACACGGAAGTGCAGATCGCTGCCTTCCACAACACAATCCAGACGCACGACGCCGCCGGGCGCAGTAAACTTCGCCGCGTTGGAGAGCAGGTTGAGCAGGATCTGTTCGAGTTTGTCCCGATCGGCGCGCACGGTGATGCCGGGTCCGGCATCATGGCGTTCGAAACGAAGTCCGCGCGCATCCATCTGCGGTCTGATCAGATCCTCGACATAGGCGAGTGTTTCATCGACCGGAACGCGCGCGATCGAGAAGCTGTTGTGCCCGCTTCCGAGTTTCATCAGCGAAAGCACGTTGTTGATCATGCTGAGCAGATACTGCTCGCAGCGTCGGATGCGGTGGAGGTCTTCCTTCTGTGCACGTGTGAGCGGGCCGTGTGCTTCGTCCTCGAGCAGGTCGAGGTAGCCGGAGATCGTGGCGAGCGGTGTCCGGAGTTCATGGCTCATGGTGGCGAGGAACTCCGATTTGTTGCGGCTCGCCTTCTCGGCTTCGAGCCGGGCGCCCAGGGTGCGGGCGAGGAGGGACTCGCGTTCGGCTTCGGCGTCGCGACGCTGCAGTGCGGCGGCGAGGAGGTTCGCCACCGACTGCAGGAAAAACATCTCGTCGCCGGTGAATGCGCGCGCATCGCGTGTGTGGGCGACCAGCACACCGAAAGGCCCGTGCTGGCCATAGATCACAACGCTCGCGCCGCTCACAAGCGACTCGTCCGCAAAGAGTGGCAGCAAGGCGAAGCGAGTGTCGCGTCGCGTGTCGAGAACCGCAACGGGTCGATTCACCTGCAGCGTATAACCAGGCTGAAACTCCGGACTCGCGCTGACACGCGTCGATCGGATGAGTTCGGTGGTCGCGCCGCTGACTGCTTTCAACAGCAGCGCGTCGGCGGATGAAGTGAGTTCGAGAACTGCACAGAAATCCGCACGCAGTGTGCTCCGCACCACTTCGACAACCTCGCTCAGCAGCCGGCCCAGCGATACGCCGGTGAGCGCACGAATCCCGAGTTGTGCAACGGATTGCTGCTGTAAAGCCTGTTCAGCGAGCAGATGTTCGGCGTGCTGGTGGCGGGCGATCAGTCCGGTGTGTTGCAGCCCGATCGATAGCTGATTCGCCGCAACCCGCATGAGCAGCGCGTCGAGCTCGTCCGGAAAGTCCGCACGCGTCGATCCCACCGCAATAAAACCATCTTCGCCGTCCACGCCGACGGGAACGCGTTCGAGTGTGATAATCGCATCGCCGATCTCGAGCAGTGCGGTCTGGGGTTTGTCGACGCTACGCCGGGTCAGCGCCGCTTCGATTTCGACGGGAGGCGCGCCGGCGGATGCGGTGATCGGCTGTCCGTTGGCGGGGTCGGCAACCTGTACACAGACGATGCGCGCATCGAGCATCTGGCGGAGCAGGTCACGAAGGCTCTCGGCGAGTGCATGCGGGGAGCGGCCGATCCACCACGTGGGCATGGTGGAAAGTGCAACGAGGTCGCGGATACAGAGGCGGAGGCGACCGGCTTCGTCCGTGTCTGGTGCGGCAACCATCGGGCCTCAACATGGATAAACGGTAAACGCCAGGCATGTGATTGCGGTGTTCAGTCGTCGCGACGGCGCAATCCCACCCGCTTCACCGTTACGATCTCAGTCAGGCCGTCGTAGCAGACCACGTGAATAGCATCGATGAAGCCGTCGGCATCTTCGACTGCCCAGACTTCATGCGGCTGGAACACGCGGTGGTCGCCGGTATCGAGCGAGATCTCGAGGGAATCCTTGTGCGCGTCGTAGGTGATGCCGAGCAGGCGAGCGCCCTCGACCGGGTGCTGATCCCCGAGATCCATTGCCATGACCTCAACGTCGACGGAGCGCGGGCGGCCTTCATCCGTGAGAAACCGGCTCGTAAATGCATTGAGGTAGTCGGCGAGCTGGTCGCGTGGTATGCGCATGGTACCAGACATTGTTTCTCCTTCTGCACGGGGGTCGGGCGATGCGTTGCGCGGGCATGCACCAAACGTATCGAAGCGAATCACTCCTACCGTCGGAAGATGGAGAGTCGTCGCTTCCCGCTTGTCTGGCAGATTGCGTGCTCGTGCGGGAAGTCCGGGTTCGTCGTTGTCCGATACCGGCTGTTGCGGCAATCGGCGAAGCTGCGATGCGGGGCGTGTGTGCGTGAAGTCCGCACGCCCTGCATCCAGTGACAGCCAACCCGGAGGATGCAATGCAGCTCATGCGCACGGACACAGACGTCCAGCAGGACGTACTGGAGGAGTTGCGCTGGGAGCCGAGTCTTCGCAACGACGACATCGCCGTGGCCGTTCGCGCCGGCGTGATTACCCTGGCGGGTTATGTAGACAGCTTTCTGGATAAGTGGAAAGCCGAACGTGTCGCGAGCCGGGTCAAAGGAGTGAAGGCAGTCGCAAACGACCTCGAAGTGCGACTCCCGACCGGTTCACAACGCACCGATCCCGAAATCGCACGCGCGGTCCTGGACGCACTGCGTTGGAATGTCTGGGTCCCGGATGAGCGGATCCGCGTAAAAATCGAGAAAGGCTGGATCACGCTCGAAGGCGAAACCGACTGGTACTACGAACGCGAGGAGGCAGAACGTGCGGTACGCCGCATTACAGGCGTCCGCGGCCTTACCAACCTCATCACGGTGCGCTCGCGTCCTGCGCCGAGCGATGTCAAACAACGCATCAAGGATGCGCTGGAGCGCGGTGCCGATTTCGATGCGGACCGCATCACGGTCGAAGTCGATGCGGAAAAGGCGATCCTGCGCGGGACGGTCCGCGCCTATACAGAGAAGCGCGATGCAGAACGGGCAGCGCTGAATGCACCCGGTGTGCGCGAGGTGGACAACCGAATCACCGTCGATCCAACCATCCCCGCGCCCGTTTGAGCGCGGCCACTCCGGAGGCCGCCATGTATTCGCATGTTGCACTCGCAACGATCCTTGTTGTGCCGCTGCTCGTCGCACCGCTGCAGGCGCAGTCAGTACCCGAAGTCGGTCAAGGGCCACCCACCCGTCGCGACTCGCGCTGGCGCATTCAGCAGGAACGCGCTGACTACCTGAATGACCTGCGCAAGGAGATCGATTACCTGCGCAGACATCAGTCGATTGCGGAGGTCGTGCCTTTTGTGCCACGCGTTGCGCAGCGCGGGTTGCAGTCGCTGGGGGGCCAGCATGACGAGTACCGGACCCGTTGGCGGGCGGATCGACACCGCATGGACGCGGTGCCGTACGGATACGAGTGGCCCGCAATCAATCCGTACGCGCGATGGTATCCGTACCTGCCACTCTTCCTTTCGCCGGGAATCGTATTCCCGCAACGCGAAGCGAAGCGCGGACTCATGCGGCTGGGAAGCGCCGAACCGGCGAAGCAGCCCGCAACCACCGAATCGGTTGCCGCGCAATTCCCGCTGCTGTCCGGCCTGACGCGCGAGTACGAGCGCCCGCGCGCACGCGCTGAAAACGAGTTTGATGTGCCGGCGCCGCCCAGGCGACCACGACCGCCCGTCGGATCGGAGAACCGCAATGTGCCGGATTACTGCTACTCCGGTGATGGCCATCCACTCGGCGGGCGCGAGTGGTGTTACCGCCATGGTTACGAAGTTGGCGGCGGCTGGGTGCGCGAGTCAGGGGGGAACCTCACGATGGAGCGGCCGCAGTCGCCACTCAATCGCACGGCCCTCGCCGCCAGTATCGGTGATGATTTCGTGGTCGCACTCGATGTTCAGCGCGTTCGCTTCGGCCTGAATTACCCGCTGACCGGCAGCTACGTCGCCACGCTGGAGAACGGGAACGTGCTGCGGGTCAGGTCCGGCCGCTGGCAAATTGCGGAGGTCAGCGATCACGACCGTGATGGACGGGTCGATGCGATCTGGCGCCGCGCGGACCGCTAACGGCCGGGAGGGTCGGCCGTGCTCACCCGTCTGGCGCGAGTGTGCGCAACGGACGCGGCATGCAGGTCCTGCGCGTAACCGCCCCGGCATGGCGCTTCTGCGTCACAGACGCGGCGTGAGAATGGCTGCACCTCGGAAGTGCAGCCACAGGCGCGAGTGCGTGATTTCCTTGCGTAAAGCGTTCGTATAGTTATCGTACGGAAGTTCCAACAAAACCCAGCAGCGCCTGCCGTGCGAAGACAGCCGACAAGGATGACCATCGATGGCGATGCGCGACGAGATGGAAGGACTCGGGGCCCGGCTTTTCCGCAGCCGTAGCTATCTGCCAATTCCGGTCCTGGTTCTGCTCCTGCTTACCATGCATGATCCGCCACTGCACGGGAGTGTGCGGGCGCTGCATGGGTGGGATCTGTTCTGCCTTGCGGTAGGCCTGGCGGGGCTCGCCGTCCGCTGCATGAGCATCGGCTATGCGGCGGACGGGACATCGAGCCGGCGCACACGTGACCTGTTCACGGCCGAGTTGAACACGAGCGGGATGTACTCGATCGTCCGGCATCCACTCTACCTCGGCAATTACCTGCTCTGGCTTGGTCCTACACTTTTCTGTCGGTCGCTCCCGCTCGTCGTGATCGTGACGCTGCTGTTCTGGCTCTACTACGAGCGGATCATGCTTGCCGAAGAGCAGCAGCTTCGCATTCAGTTCGGGACGAACTTCGAAGAATGGGCGAAACAGACGCCCGCGTTTATCCCGCGTCTGCGGCAATGGCGTGCGCCGCGTGGCGAATTCCGTGCGCACAAGGTTCTGCTCAGCGAGTCGAACAGCCTGCTGGCCCTTTTCGTGGTTCTGCTGTGCTTCGAGATGCTGGTCAATCTCGAATGGACGGGCGGGATCGTCCTCGACGAGTGGTGGTACGCGCCGCTCGTGATCACGGCAGCCCTCACCATTTATACACGGACCTACAAGGCATTGCGGCGGAGAACGCATCGCCGCAGCCGAAACGCGATGCTTGCGCAGGAACAGATCGGCTGATCTGCAGACGCTGGCTCTCCTCGACACTCCACAGCACAACAGTTGCGCCGGTCAGGCGCGGGTTCTCGATGGAACGGTGCGTGTCCGCTGGTGACGCGCCGTTCCTCGCGATCCTGCACTGGTTGTGCGGGCAACCACAATTCCAACCGAACAACGGAGAGGCGGCACATGCGCACGAGGAGTGGGCAGCCATCGGGCACGGGTAGCGGGTCGGAATCGACGGGCTACTCGAGCGGCGGCGGCACAGACAGCGGATCGGAGTCCACGGGCTACTCGAGCAGCGGCAGAGCGGGGGGCACGGGAGTCGAGCGCTCCGGACGCGGGACAACAGGACAGCATGTCACGCCGCGCCGCTGGGTTCGCGGTGGCCCAATGCTGGCGACACCATGGGATCTGATGCGACGCGCGAGTGAGGAGATGGCGCGGTTGCTGGAGAGCATCGAACCAGGAAGAACGGGAATGGGGCCGACGGGCAGCACCCTGGATCGAGCGAGCAGCGGACCCGAACGCGGCAGCCTGAGCACGGGCATGTTTGTGCCGCCCATCGAGGTCGAACAGCGATCCGACTCTGTCGTTGTTCGCACCGATCTGCCCGGGATCGAGCCGGACCAGATCAATGTGACGGTGAATGAAGGCGTGCTGAACATCTCCGGCGAGCGCACGCAGGAGCAGCGCGAAGAGCGCGAAGGCTACATCCGGTCGGAGCGTCGGTATGGCAGCTTCTACCGCGCGATTCCGCTGCCGGACGGCGCGGACGAGGACCACGTGAATGCATCGTACGACAACGGCGTACTTGAAATTACGGTTCCGGTGAGTGGCCGTGCACAGGGTCGCCAGATCCCGGTGCAGTCGACCGGCTCGCGCGGGCGTACAGAGGGAGAAGGTCGCACCGGCGGCACAGCAGGCCAGGGCCGCGAGAGCTACAGCGGACAGAGTACATCGTCATCGCAGCATTCTTCGCAGACGCAGGGCTCGCAGAGCGGACGGGAGGAGTCGAACCGCTGAGGCCGGCAAGCACTACGTTCCGCCGATGCGCCGCAGGTGGCAGCGGGCGCGGGCCTGCGCAATGCCCTGGCCGTGCCCAACTCGATTCGGCGTGGAGGAATCAGAGGCGGTTCCGCCTGCGCACTGATTGCGCGATTGGCACAGCATCGGTTGATGGCGCGTCATTCGCGCATGTGTAGTCAGGTCGACACCGCTGCATCGCTTCGGTTGTTGCGTTTGCAGGGTGTGCGCCGATGCGAGCGCAGGCTGGCATCGCGCATGGTGCAGGAACCGTGAAGGAGGAACAATGAACGGCGACCTTGCCCGGAACTGGTGGCTGGTTGTGCTGCGCGGCGTACTCTCGATTCTGTTCGGCCTGATTGCCTTCTTCATGCCGGGAATCACGCTCGCCGCGCTGGTCGTTGTATTTGGTGCATGGGCGTTTGTCGATGGGATCTTCGCCATCGTGTCGGCGGTTTCGGGGCAGGGAGGTCGGCCATGGTGGGGTCTGGTGCTTCGCGGCTTCGCAGGAATCGTAGCCGGCGTGCTCGCCTTTCTGTGGCCGGGGATCACGGCGATCGTGCTGCTGTTCGTGATTGCTGCGTGGGCGATTGTCGGTGGCGTGTTCGAGATCGTGGCGGCGATTCGTCTGCGCAAACAGATCGAAGGCGAGTGGCTGCTCGGGATCGCGGGTGCACTCTCGGTGCTGTTCGGGATTCTTCTTCTGCTCAACCCCGGCGCGGGTGCACTTGCCGTGCTGTGGATGATCGGCGCGTACGCGATCGTTTTCGGCATCATCAACATCGTCCTGGGTTTCAGGCTGAGGAACCTGCATGGTCGTGCGCCGCACCTGCGGCCAGCGCATCACACGATCTAGTGACTCCTTCGCAGGAATCGGTGGCGGGTGTGGCTCCTGAAGCCGCACCCGCCACCGTCATTTTACCCGGTCGGTTACAGCGTGGCGGGTCGGCTACAGCGTGGCGGGCAGTGTGCCAACGCGCGCGGCGATCGTGTCGCGGTGTCTGAGCCAGTGTTCGCGCACACAATCGAGCGCGGGGCGACCGTAGAACTCCCAGGGAAGCACGTTCGCGTTGAGGCCGCAGAAGTGGGCGCCCGCGGTACCGAGGTACGGCAGGTGCGGCGGGAACGGCGAACAGATCGTCACTTCGTCGAGCCGGACGCGATCGGGCACGCAGTGGCGCATGATCGCCGCGAGCTGCAGTCCCTGCTCATCGAGTTCGGAGTGCAGCACCACCTGGTTGTCCTCGAGAACGCGGCGCAGTGCCGACGTGAGAGGAAACCCCGCGCTGGTTGCGCGGATTCCGAGGTTGCAGGCGAAGTCGCCGGGGATCAGCGGTGTGAACTGGCCGTAGCAGGCGCGCACATCTTCGGCGACGACTGCGCAACACGAGTCGTGCGCATGTTCGAGCCAGCGCGCAATCGCATCGGGGATTGCCCAGAGGATGCAATCGTTGTCGAGCGAGAGGCAGGGAAGCGTGTCGAGCAGCGGCGGCGCGAGTTTCCAGCCCGCACCTTCCGCGCGGCCGGCATCGAGTGCCTGGTCAACAAAATCAGGGAGCAGCCCGGTCGCGTCACACCATTCGATGCCATCGCCGATCTCACCGAGCCGTTCGCGCAATTCAGTCAGCGTGATGGTGTTGTACGTCACAGTGTAGCGCGCCTGCGAACCAAAGATGCGGCGTGCACCACAGATCGAGAGTGCAAGCGATTCGAACCCGAACTTGCTGACGTCGCCAATGGTCCAGCGCACCGATAACCGGGGTGCAATCATGTGCGCAATAACTCGCGCGAAAGGATCCACTGATCGACGGTGTCCTCGACCAGCTTGCCATCCGGCTGCCGGTACACCAGCGGATCGACACGCTCGCCGATGACGGCGTAGCCCAATCGCTCGTAGAGCGCCCGAGCACGAGGGTTTTCCTTTTCCGCCCCGATCTCGGCCGCCCTGAAGCCGCGCGTCCTCAACTCGATTTCCGCGGCGCGGACAAGCAGCCGCCCGAGACCGCTGCCCTGCAGCGGGAAGAACACGCGGAGCGCGTACAGCATTCCGACCAGATCCCGCTTCTGCCGCACCAGATCGATCCAGATCTGAGCGGCCGGGAACCCACCAATCACGCCGAGCAGCATGATGATGTCGCCGTGCTGCTGGCGCCGGAACGCGTCCGCGATGAGCTCGCGCTGGTCGGTATATTCACCGAACCACTCGAGTGCCTCGAGGTCCGATGCATGAGCGAGTCGGAATTCGACGCGCACACGAAGCCGGCAGGAACGCGACACGGTCAGGTCCTTCGCGTGAGCGTACATGTCCACAACTCTTCGTCCGCGGCACCCCAGTCGTATTTGTACGGCTCGCGCCCGCGCAGGAAGTCGAGAACGCCGCCTTCGTTCCCGGTTTGTTCAACGAGTCGTCCGATCAGCACGGTCCCGGGGTTGAGCCGATTGTACTCGGGATCGAACCCGCCAATGTAGGCAGAGCATCGTCCACGCGCGGAAAAGGCGAGGTACAGGCCGACCAGCCGATCGTGATGGGCCAGGCCAATGAGACGCAGCATACCGGCAACGCGGAGTTCGGCGCACGCGTGTCTGAGGAACGCCTGGACCGCGGCATCGGCGAGCGCCCCGGGTTGATCACGCTCGCGCCAGCGAGCGGCATGCAGTGCAAACAGTCCATCGAGCAGTCGGTCAAAATCTGCGTGACTGGATTCGATGAAACGCGCACCCTCACGTTCCGCGCGACGTCGGTAATAGGCGTACCTGCGCGGGCTGGCGTGAACACCGACGGCGGCATGATCGGTGACCTGAAGTACCGGACATGGCTCCGCCGGGGAGATTGTCCGGACCAGGGAGTCGGAGGTTTGCAGCCGCAGGAGGGCAGAGTCGGCGGGAAGCTGTGCGAACAGGCAACGGTCCCAGTCGCCGATATCTGATCCGAGCCAATGGGAGATGGCCTGAACAACAGTGTCGCGATACGCGGGATCGATGATCGCATCGAGGCGGTCGGTATTCCCGGTGCCGATCAGTTGAAGTTCACGCGAGTTGTCCGGTTGCCGAAGTATCGAGAGTGGCAGCAGTCCGACCAGGCGGCCTTCGCAGCGGATGAGTACAACGCGCATCACCTTGCCGGATCCGAAGTGGCGCCACCACGGAATCAGCCATTCAGGCCGCTGAAACACGCCGGCTTCCGGAGTGCGTTCCCACAGATCGATCCACTCGTCCCGCAGCGCTCCGTATTCGACAGGACCGGTGACCAGCGCAACCTCCGGGCGCGCGTAGTACGGATCAATCGACATACGCCACGGTTCCCGGTGCGCAGAGTTGACGGTACAAATCGAAGTACGACTCGATCATGCGTGTGCTCGAAAAGCGCTGGCGCGCGAGGGACATGCAGAAATCGCGGTCGATCGTTCCGGCTTCACTGATCCCGTCGATCATTCCACGCACATCCGGAACCACGAATCCGGTCATTCCGTGCGAAACGATGTCCGGTAGTGCTCCGGACGCAAACGCGATAACGGGTGTGCCGCAGAACATCGCCTCCATTGCGACCAGCGATGAAGTCTCGGGCGCCGTGCTTGGAATCAGCAGACAGAGCGCGTGCTGCAGCAGCCGGGTTTTACGTTCGGCGGTCGCGTTGCCGATAAAACGGCGCCGATGGTCCAGCCGCGGCGCGATCTCGAGCTGGTAGTAGGCGAGGTGATCGGGGTAGGGGAACACCCGTCCGGAGATAAGCAGCCGGACGCCCGCGGCGTGCGCAGCATCCAGAGCGTGATGGTAGCCCTTCTCGGGACAGATCCTGCCCAGCGCAAGTGCGTACCGGTGTGCGCCGGAAGATCTCCGTTGCAGAGACGGCAGCTCGACCCCGTTCGGGATGACCGGAATCGTGCGTGCATGAGCGGGCCCGCGTGCGCGCTGCGCGAGCGATACACAGCGAAGGTGTGTGTTCGACCGGTTCGGGAGTAACGCTTCCGGAGGATACCAGTCGAGCGGCATATGCAGCGTGACAACAACGGGCACGCCGGGCGCCGGCAGGTACTCGAAGTAGTCGAGTCCGTGCATGTGCACCACATCGACACGCGTGTGCGCGAGCGCATCGCGAATGTATGCACGTTGCTGTGCGCGCACGCGCTGACGAACCGATTCGGTAATCGCACCGGGGAATTGCCGCAGCGGCAACAATTCGCCCGCAACCTGCGAGCGCTCCGCAGCAATAACGATCGAGCGGTACCCCTGCCTGACGAGTGCACGGTCGAGGATCGAGAGGATCTGCTCCGCACCACCTGCGGCATCCGGCCCGACGGGTGCGAGCCCGAACGCAACGCTCAGCACGGTCAGCACGGAGCCACCTCAGCGAGCAGTTCGTGTTCTGCGATACTGGCAAGCGTGCGCCAGTATTGGCCGGTTATCCCCCAGTCGAAATAATCGTAGAACAGCCGGCCATCGTGTGGCGGTTGCGTGAAGTCGTACAACGGCGCAGGCCTGAAGGACTCATGCTCCGTGTCGAACCAGCGCAACATGTCACGCTGCGATTCGAAACACGCAAGCATGCACGATTTGCGTGCACGTTCCGCATCGTCGAGTTCAATCGTGCGCTGATCCGTCGCGTCGCGTAGAAACCGGCCGGTGCAGATCTCACCGTTGCGTGCATGATACGAGGTGAACTCCGCATGCAGTGGAACGGGTTGTCCGGCCGAACTCAGCAGCCGACACGCGTGTGCGACCGCAAACGCCGCGGCATCGTGATCCGGATGCCCGCCTTCGTAGGGGTGGGTGAGAATGAGGTCGGGCCGCACGGTCGTGATCAACGCATGGATTCTGTGCGTCAGCAGCGGCAGATGATGGCTGGTCTGCTGGTCGGCAAAGCCGATCCACGTGCAGGTCGAAGCGAGAACACTGCCCACGCGAAGTGCGGCATCAAGTTCATCGCGTCGACAACGGGCGAGTTCGGTAAACGCGCGGGGGCGGCCCTCAAAGTCGGTCGGCCCCGGAGCACCATCGGTTGTGTAGGCGAGGTGTAGAGCATCAAGCCGGTTGAGTCTGGCGCCGGCGCCGATGGTCTCATCATCGGGATGCGCACAGACCAGAAGAACCACCAATTCTGTTCGACGACTCGCACCTTCGCAGAAGCAGTCGAAGGGAGCGTTGCCCATACTTCACCACGCCAGTGCTTCGCGATTCCTGATCCGCAGATTGGCAACTCGCGTGCACTACATCGGAGTATATGGGCAGATACGGCAAAAAATCCCACACTGTGGGGCGGCGCTCCTGCTTCCACGCGTCTGGCCGGATCAGTTGTCCACTCTTCATTGCGATGGCCCGTACGAGTCGTCCTGCAGCAGCACACATCGGGCACCACTGATGCATTCTGATTGTGCGGTGATGAATGCGGCGGGGTGATTGCAGCCCCCCGCCCCGTTCAGGCGCAATCCCGATTCGGCAGGTAAGTATGAGCGAACCGAACAGCGATGGCATCCATGTCGACCGCAGCATCACCGTCAATCGTCCACCGGACGAGGTCTACCGGTTCTGGCACGACTTCGAAAATCTCCCGCTGTTCATGCGCCATCTGGAGGAAGTCCGCTCGCAGGGGAATGGGCGTTCGCACTGGAAAGCGAAAGCGCCTGGGGGAACAACCGTCGAGTGGGATGCGGAAATTGTGGAGGATATTCCGAACGAAGCGATTTCCTGGCGATCAATCGACGGCGGCGCGGTACGGAATGCGGGGACGGTCCGCTTCAGCCCGGCGCCACGCGGGCGCGGCACCGAGGTTCGTGTGCATCTCGATTACGAACCGCCGGGCGGCAAAGTCACCGCGGCACTCGCAAAGCTGTTCCGTGAAGAGCCGGGGCAGCAGGTGCGCGACGATCTGTACGCCTTCAAGCAGGTGATGGAGACAGGGGAGGTTCTGCTCTCGGATGCGTCGCTGTTTGGCGAACCGCATCCGGCACGTCCGCCCGCACCGAACGAACTGCAGGAGCGTGAGCGCTGAGTTGTGGCCCGGGACATACGCTTTGAACCAGGAGGAGTAATGAGGGCGAACTGCTGGATGGGGAAGCATGAGGTAGAGGTTACGACGGTCCCGGACCCGATCATCCTCAATGCGCGGGATGCCATCGTCCGGGTAACGAGTACCGCGATCTGCGGCTCCGATCTGCACCTGTACAACGGGTTCGTGCCATCCATGGAGAAGGGCGACATCCTCGGCCACGAGTTCATGGGCGAAGTGATGGAGGTCGGGCGCGAGGTCAGGAATCTGAGCCCTGGCGATCGTGTCGTCGTGCCTTTCACGATCTCCTGCGGCAACTGCTGGCACTGTCAGCAGGGATACTACTCGACGTGCGAGAACTCGAATCCAAATGCATGGATGGCCGAGAAGCTCTGGGGCTTCTCGCCGTCAGGGTTGTTCGGGTACTCGCATCTGCTCGGAGGGTTTGCGGGCGGACAGGCTGAATATGTACGCGTCCCGTTCGCCGATGTCGGACCGCTCAAGGTCGACTCGACCCTGGACGACGAACAGGTACTCTTCCTGTCCGACATCTTCCCGACCGGATACATGGGTGCGGAATACTGCGACATCCAGCCCGGGGACACCGTCGCCGTGTGGGGGGCAGGACCCGTCGGTCAGTTCGCAATGGCGAGCGCGTTTCTGCTGGGAGCCGAACGAGTCATCGCGATCGATCGCTTTCCGTACCGTCTGCAGATGGCACGTGACAAGGTCGGCGCCGTCGCGATCAACTACGACGAGGTCGATGTACACGAAGCCCTGATGGAACTGACGGCCGGACGCGGTCCCGACAAATGTATTGATGCCGTCGGCATGGAGGCACACGGCCACGGACTCGAGTACGCGTACGATCGCGCCAAGCAGGCCGTGAAGCTGGAGAGTGATCGACCAATCGCATTGCGTGAGGCGATCAAGGCATGTCGCAACGGCGGCATCGTGTCTGTTATCGGCGTGTATTCCGGTTTCATCGACAAGTTCCCGATGGGCGCGGTCATGAACCGCTCGCTGACGATTCGCGCGGGACAGACGCATATGCAGAAGTACATGCGCCCACTGCTCGAACGCATCACGCGCGGCGAGATCGACCCGAGTTTTGTCATCACGCATCGGATGCGGCTCGAAGATGCGCCGAAGGCGTTCAAGATGTTCGTCGACAAGGAAGACCACTGCGAGAAGGTCGTACTGACCGCGCATTGATGTGATGGAGCAGGAGACGGGAGGGTAAACGAGCGCGGCACGCAGTCGGGGTGCATGGCCGATCCCGACCCTCCATGCCGCGCCGCCTCCCAGGTTCGGCCATGATCCCGGAATTTCTTTCCGAATCCGGTGCAACAAATGTGGCGCGGCGCAGGTCAGCCGGATTGGCAGGAGCGCGATAACCCTGTTGTCGCGCTTGATTTGCCCGCGCGGGTCCGGCGACAGCGCCGGCTGGAACAGCGTTTGCCTTCACCGGGTGCCCCAGCTTGACCAGGAAAAATCCACGCCGGAGCGCGCATGAGTTCGCGCAAGTCGTCACGAAGAATCCCGGCCGCGCGGATGCGCGAGCTGGAGGTTGCCGCCGCAGTCGCACGGGAGGCGGTGATGCAGTTGCATGTTGCCCGGGCGCTGAAGCTGGTCGACCTGGCCGGTCCGCGCGTTTCGGTCACGCGGATGCTGGGCATCTACATCCGGGTGCAGGGGTTGCGTGGCGCGGCCGCCGAGATGCTGGTGCACCGGGCGCTGGCAGCGGTGGGGCATCGGGTAAGCAAGGGAGCTCCGGCGAGTCTTCTTGTGGAAGGCGAGATTTCCGCGGATCCTGTGCAGCCCTCACTGTTTCAGCTCGTGCGCAACCGACTGCGTGGACGGGTGCACGATGACCTGCGGCGGTGGGTGGAATTGCAGATAGGCGCGACGCAGGTTGCGCTACTCGACCTGCACGTCCGACATGCCTGCAGTTTTGTACGCGACCTCGCCGATACCCATTCGATCTCAGAGGCGTGCGCGTTGTATGCGGAGATGGCGGAAGTGGCGGAGCATATGCGGCCGACGCTCTACATGTTCGTGCTTGACCGTATCGCGGCAAATGAGCTGCCTCGCACAAAGCCGCAGCGGGCGAGGGAGGAACAGGTGCCGCTGTTTCCGCGGGCCGGAAGATCGCGCCCGCTGCCACGCAAACGCGCCGAAGCAAGCTGAATCCGCGACCCGTTGCAACTGCGCCTGAACAGAAGCGCACGCGCAGTGGGTCTTCCTGTCGCAGTCAGTTCGCGCGTGTGCGCTCGGGAATGAGCGTGTTGTCGATGTAGGCGATGAGTGCGCGCCTGAGTTCGGTTCGGAGAAGCTTTACGATTGCCGCGTCGTCGGTGCGCGTCATCAGCGAAACAAATCCCTGCGAGATCGCGGTAATCGAAAGCCCGATCACCTTGCGTTCGGCGGCCGTGGCATCGGGTCGCCGTAGCGCGATCAGGGCTTCGTGCAGCCGGCTGACACACTGATCGAGTTCGACATCGCGGTCATGGGCGCCGCGGTTGATCCGGACGAGGCGAGTGAGCGGCAGGAAGTCCGGATGTCGATCCATGAAATCGATGAATGGATTGATCAGCCTATCGACCAGCGCCGATGTGGAAAGATCGCTCCATTCACTGCCCACTTCGTGTTCGAGCCGCTCCATCATCGTGCGCAGCTCGCGTGTGTGCCGTTCGAGTAATGCACGCAGCAGCGCGTCGCGATCGGGAAAGAAGTGATACATCGAACCGGTCGCGGTGCACGTGCGCTGTGCGATCCGGTGCAGCTTCACGCTTCCGATTCCTTCGCTCGCGATCATCTCGGCGGCACAATCGAGGATGGCATCAACGCGCTGCTTGCCACGCCGCTGCTGCGGCCGCCGTGCGCCGGGCTGCGCCGCCGATGCGTCTGCACAGCGCGAAGCATCCGCAGGTGGAGGAATCTGCTGTGTGGTCATCGAAGGCTTCGATTCATTGGACATAAAGTTCACCCCGTTTGGGACCGGGAGCGGCGCGGGCCGCCCCCGTCCAGGCCGCTACTCGATCAACCCACCACCGAGTGTGACGTACAGCGAGATCAGGTTCTCCGCCTGTGCGCGTCGCAACTGGAGAAGCGCCTGTTCGGCGGCAAACAGGTTACGCTCGGCATCGAGCACCTCGAGGTAACCGACGACGCCTTCGTTGTAGCGTTCCCGAGCCAGTTCGGCGATTGCACGCTGTGCCTCGGTGGCGCGTTCCTGTGCGGCAACCTGCTCGGCGAGGTACTGGCGGCCGGCAAGTCCGTCGGAGACTTCGCGGAAGGCGTTCTGGATGATGCGCTCGTAGCTTGCGACTGCGATGTCCTCACGCGCACGTGCGACACTCAGATTTGCGCGATTCTTCCCGTAGTTGAAAAGCGGCATCGTGATCGTCGGTCCGAAACTCCACGTCTCGGTGGATCCGCTGAAAAGATCCTCGAGTTCCGAAGATGCATAGCCGAACAATCCGGTGAGCGAGATCCGCGGGAAGAATGCTGCACGAGCGGCACCGATGTTTGCGCGCGCCGCACGCAGACGTTCTTCCGCCGCGATGATGTCGGGCCGTGCGGTCAGCAGATCGGACGTCAGGCCGGGGGCCAGTGCAATCGTGCTGGCCTGCTGCTCGAGCGGGAGCGGCTCCGGCATGGCCGAATCGACCGGGCCGCCGACCAGCACGGCCAGCGCGTTATCGAGCCGTGCCCGGGTAAGGCGAAGGCTCGCGAGTTGTGCTTCGGCCTGGGTCAGCAGCGACTCGGCCTGGCGATAATCGAGGGCGGAGGTGATGCCGGCCTCGAGCCGCACCTGTGCGATGCGCAGGCCTTCGCGCCGGCTCTGCACGGTCGCTTCCGCGAGACGAATACGTTCCGCGGCTTCGACCGAACCCAGGTAGGTCGATGCGACCTCACGGATGAGCGACAACTGCACCGCGCGTTGTGCGGCGACTGTGGCGAGGTACTGCGAACGTGCGGCTTCGGACAGACTGCGCACGCGACCCCACAGGTCGAGTTCGAACGCAGGGACCGCGACGCCAACGACGGCGCGATCGACTTCGACACTGCCATCGCCGTCGACCTGACTGCGCGTCCCCTCGCCGGTTACTGCCACGGAAGGCAGCCGGTCCGCACGCTGCACGCGGTAAACACCGCGCGCTTCTTCGATCTGCGCGACGGCGATGCGCAGGTCGCGATTTTTCTCGAGCGATGTAGCGATTAACGCCTCGAGCCGCTCGTCCTGGATGAAGTCCCGCCAGCCGAGTTTCGGAGCATATACTCCGGTGCTCGAATCGCTTGCAATTTCGGCGGCGTAGACCGACGGTGCCGGTGTAGCGGGGCGCACGTGTTTTGGCGCCATCGAACAGCCGGCCAGCAGGACGGCCGTGAGTATCGTAAGGATCCCGGTCTTATGCATGCTGATGCTCCAGCTCTTCCGATTCGTGCGCGGACGTGCGCCCGCGTTTGCGACTGATCCAGCGTCGAACCGACAGGTAGAACAGCGGCGTGAAGAAAATTCCGAGCAGCGTAGCCGCGATCATTCCACCGGCCACACCGGTGCCGACCGCAATTCGGCTCGCGGCGCCTGCACCCGTTGCACGAACCAGCGGCACCATGCCGAGAATGAACGCCAGCGAGGTCATGATAATCGGACGCAGGCGCAACTTCACCGCGTTGAGTGTCGCCTGCAGTGTGCTGTTGCCCTGCTCTTCTTCAGCGATTGCGAATTCGACGATCAGGATCGCGTTCTTGGCGGCGAGTCCGATGATCGTGATGAGTCCCACGTTGAAGTAGACGTCCGCAGGCAGGCCGCGGAACATCGAGAACAGGACGGAGCCGAGCACGCCGAGCGGGACGACCAGCAGCACCGAAATCGGAACCGTCCAGCTCTCGTAGAGTGCGGCGAGCAGCAGGAACACCACCACCAGGGACAGCCCGAGCAGCATGCCGACCTGACCGGACGCCTGCTGTTCCTCGAAGGAGATGCCGGTCCATTCGAAGGAGAATCCTTCCGGCAGCTCTTTCGCGAGCCGCTCCATTTCCGCCATCGCCTCGCCGGTCGAACGACCGGGCGCGGCCATGCCCGAGATGGTCATCGCCGGATACCCGTTGTAGCGATCGAGCTGCGGTGGGCCTGCGGTCCATTCGACCCTGGTGAATGCGCCGAACGGAACCATCTCGCCGTTGTTGTTGCGCACCTTCAGGTCGAGCACATCCTGCGGCGTCATCCGGAACGGCGCATCGGCGGCGAGCAGCACGCGCAGAATACGACCATCGCGTGTGAAGTCGTTGGCGTAGGCGCTTCCGAAGGTGATCGCGAGCGTGCTGTTGATATCGGCGATGGAGATGCCGAGCGCGCGTGCGGTGATCCGGTCGACGTCGACTTTGAGCTGCGGCGCATCCGGCTGCCCCTCAGGACGGACACCGGTGAGCAGCGGACTCTGCATCGCGGCGGCGAGAAGCTGGTTTCGCGCTTCTACAAGTGCTTCGTTCGATTGACCCGCGCGATCCTGCAGCTTGAACGTGAATCCGCTCGCGACACCGAGACCCTGAATCGCGGGCGGGTTGAGTGCGAACGCCATCGCCTCGCGAACCTGCGAGAACGCGCCCATCGCACGGCCGACGATCGCTTCGGAGTTGTGCTCCTTGCCATCGCGCTCGTCCCACGGCTTCAGGCCGATAAAGGCCATCGCGTTGTTCTGCCCCTGACCGAAGAAGCTGAAGCCTCGCACGAATACAATGCTGCGGACTTCCTCCTGCGCCTGGTAGAACGACCTGACCTGATCGATGGCGACGTTCGTCCGCTGTGTCGTTGCACCCGGAGGCGCCTGCACCGCGGTCAGCACGGAGCCCTGGTCTTCGGTCGGCAGAAAGCTGCCCGGAAGACGATTGAACAACACCAGCGTGACCGCGAGCAGCGTTGCGAATACCGCGAGGTAGCGCACCGGCCGGGCGAGGATCGTTCCGACACCGCGCTGATACCGTCCGGTCGTGCGCTCGAACCAGCGGTTGAAGCCGCCGAACACCCGGTTCATCGCGCGCGCAATCGGATGATTCGAAGCCGCGGCGTTCGGATTGTGCGGCTTGAGCATGGTCGCGCACAGCGCGGGTGTGAGTGTGAGCGCGAGCAGTGCCGAAAACGCGATCGAAATCGACAGCGTCACGGCGAACTGCCGGTAGATCACACCGGTCGAGCCGGGGAAGAATGCCATCGGGATGAACACCGCAACCAGCACGAGCGTGATGCCGATGATCGCCCCCGTGATCTGCCCCATCGCCTTGACCGTCGCGCGGTAGGGCGAGAGGTGTTCCTCTGCCATGATGCGTTCGACGTTCTCGATCACGACAATCGCATCGTCGACCAGAATGCCGATCGCCATCACCATCGCGAACAGCGTGAGCACGTTGATCGAGAAGCCGAGCGCGAGCAGGCCGAGGCATGCACCTGCAAGTGCAATCGGAACGACGATCGTCGGGATCAGCGTCGCCCGCCAGTTCTGCAGGAAGAGGAACATGACGAGGAAAACGAGAAGCATCGCTTCGATCAGCGTGTGAATCACCGATTCGACCGACGCTTCGATGAACGGCGTCGTATCGAACGGCACGCTCCAGCCGATGTCCTGCGGGAACGTCAGCTCGAGTTCCGCCATCCGCTCCTTCACCGCTTCCGCGACGGCGAGTGCGTTTGAACCCGGCGTGAGCTGAATCGCCATGCCGGCGGCAGGCTTCCCATCGAGCTCCATGCCGAACAGGTAGTTCTGCGCGCCGAGCTCGACGCGCGCGACATCGCCGAGGCGGATCACCGAACCGTCCGGGTTCGCTCGCAGGATGATCGCGGCGAACTGCTCCGGCGTGCTGAACCGGTTCTGCGTCAGGATCGTGGCATTCAGTTCCGTCTCGCCTGAGAGCGGCTGGTCACCGAGTGAACCGCCGGAACCCTGTGTGTTCTGCTCGCGGACCGCATTGAGTGCATCGGCGGCGGAGAGCTTGTAGGCGGCGAGCTTGCCCGGATCGAGCCAGATGCGCATCGCATACGGCGAGGCAAACGAGAACACATCGCCCACGCCGTCCACACGACGCAATTCGTCGATCACTCGCGTTTCCGCAAAGTTGCCCAGATCGACCGCACTGTTTGCCCCACCCTTCGAGGTCAGCGCGATGATCATCAGGAAGCCTTCCCCCGCCTTGCGGACACGCACGCCCTGGCGTCGCACTTCCTCCGGCAGCCGCGGCTCGACCCCGCGCAGACGCGCCTGGACTTCCATCAGCGCAGCATCGATGTCCGTGCCGGGCTCAAACGTGACGGTGATCGAGGACGAGCCGTTCGAGCGGCTCGACGAACTCATGTAGAGAAAGCCCTCGACCCCGTTCAACTCCTGCTCCATCACCTGCGTGACGTTCGCAGCAACAACCGATGCGTCGGCACCGGGATACGATGCGCTGATACTCAGCGACGGCGGCGCAATCGAAGGGTACTGCTCGACCGGCAGCAACTTCAGTGCGATACCGCCCGCAAGCAGAATCGAAAGCGCGATCACCCACGAGAAAACAGGACGATCAATAAAAAAGCGGGAGTTCATCGCGCAGCCTGTGCCTCACTGCCCGTGGTCGCTGCGGTTTTCGGGGCCGCGGCCGCTGTGTCCATCACGACACGCACCGCAGCGCCCGGCTGCACCTTCTGCAGCCCGTCTACGATGATCCGTTCACCCGCATCAAGGCCGCTCAGGACCTCCCAGGCATCGCCCTTCAACTGGCCGATTGTGACCGGCCGGGCCTCCACCACATCCCCCTCGGTCACCACCATTACCGTCGCACCACCCGAATTCACCGTGACCGCACGCTGCGGCACGAGGATGCCTTCCGTCCTGACCGGATTCTCGATCTGCACACGCACGAACTGCCCAGGCAGAAGCATGCGTTCCCGATTCGGGAACTCGGCGCGCAAAGCCGTCGTCCCGGTCGCCTCGTCAATGCTGAAATCAAGGAAGTTCAAACGTCCGGCGTGCGGGTAGACCGTGCCATCCTCGAGCACGATCTGAACCTTCAGGCCGCTGATCTGCCCTGACTGCACCGCTTGCCGAAGCTGCAGAACCGACCCGTTCGATTCGGAGAAGTTCACGTAGATGGGATCGAGCTGTTCGATCCGGGTCAGCAGCGTTCCGGCACCGCGATTTACCAGAGCGCCTTCCGTAACCATCGCACGCCCCGCACGACCCGAAATCGGCGCCGTCACCGTCGCGTAGCTCAGGCTCAGTCGGGCCGCGTCGACCTGCGCACCGGTCGCCGCTACATCGGCTTTCGCCGTGCGCAGCCGCGCAACCGCGGCATCGTACTCCTGCTGGCTGAGCGCCTGCCGCTGCACCAACCCTTCGTACCGCTTCACATCCTGCTCGGCATTCGCAGCCAGCGCTTCCGCTCGCGCGTACGCCGCCTCCGCCGCCGCGAGCTGCGCCCGCAACTCGCGCGGATCAATCCTGAACAGCACCTGGTCCGCGCGTACGTCCGTGCCCTCCGCGTACGCACGCTCCTGCACAATCCCGTCAACCCGCGCCCGAACCTCAGCCGTCCGGACCGCCTGCAGCCGCCCCGGTATCTCCAGCACCCTGGCCAGCGCCTCTGATTCCGCCGCTACTACCCGGACCTCCGGCGCCGGTGGCGCTGGCGGCGGTGGCTCGGAACACCCGGCCAGGATCAGCACAACCAAGGCAGTCATTCCTCCAGCCCGCCCGCTTCGAGCGGCGCCCCATGACCTCAGACTCATTGTATCGCTTTCGCTTGCTTCACCCGGGGGACCCCCGGGGGTGGGGGGTATTTAGACACAATCGTCTAATGTGATTGGTTTAGACACTTGTGTCTAGTGCGGGTTTCAGGGCGGGAGAGGGCGCCGGAGGCGGGCGGTCGTCACAGCGAAGGGTCGATGCGCTGGTGGATGCGGCCGCGGCGGACGTCTTCACGAAGGTTGTGCCAGGCGTCGAGGAGTTCGTCGACGTTTTCGCGGACGAGCTCGAGGATCTGTTCGTTTTCGCGTCGGCTGAAGCGGCCGGGGCGATCGAAGTCGATGTGGTCGGGGTCGAGCCAGACCTCGGCCTGACTGAAGCCGCGTCGGACGATAACGCGAGGCGGTTTCCACAACATCGCAGGATCGACCAGCACCAGGAAGTCGTCCTGCTCCAGCACCCGTACGTACATGTGTTCCTCCTGTGAGAGTGTGGGCACACGATCAGGGAGGATGCCGGGCAGATCCATGGCTGCCTGGGTCGACTTTTAAAGAATTTCATAACCTCTTTTGCTTCAACGACTTGGATGACCGGAACGGGAGGGAACGGCGAAGCAACGGCCATTCTGTAGGATACGCGCGGTCGTGAGCGGGTGCGGGTCCGCGATTCCGCGATGCGACACGGTTTGGTTCAATCCATACAGGAGGGTGTTCGATGCGGTTGGCAAAACTCGTCCTCATGGCCGTTGTAATGGCGGGCGTCAGCGCCGCGACGGCGGATGCGCAGAGTCTGCGGGAGCGGCTGAAGTCGAAGGTGAAGGACAAGGTCGATCAGAAGACCGAGGCGGCGATGGACAAGGCGATCGACAGAGCCGACAAGGCGATCACCTGTGCCGTGACCGATGCGAAATGCATCGAGGACGCGGAAAAGGCGGGCAAAGAGGTCGCCATCACGGATCAGGACGGCAAAGTCGTGGAGCGCCGTTCGGGGGCGAGCAGCGCGAAGCCGGGCGAGGGTGCCTGGGCGAACTTCGACTTCGTGCCCGGGGAGCGGGTGATCTGGTCGGAGGACTTCAGCAAGGACCGCGTCGGCAATTTCCCGCGTCGCATGGAACTCGTTGACGGCCAGATGGAAGTGGTCGACTGGCAGGGTCTGCGCTGGCTGCGGGTTGAGGGCGCAGGCACGATCAAGATTCCGCTGCCGGAGACACTGCCGCAGCGGTTCACCGTCGAGTTCGACCTGCCGCTGCCGTGGGGGAAGATCTACGTCTTCGGTGGGGAAGACAGGTACCAGACGCCGTTCGTCGCGATCAGCGGGCTCGAAACGGGCATGTTCTGGCAGGGGGGCGATCGGAGCTCCGCGGCCGATCCGCGCAAACACATCACTGGCCTGGACGATGATTTTGAGGACAGCTTCCTCGCCCGGACGGTGCGGTTCCGCCTGCACGTGGATGGCAAATACGTGAAGGTGTACCTGAACGAATACCGCGTCGCGAACGCGCCGGCCGCCGACTTCGGCCGTCCGGATTACCTGACGCTGGAGTTCACGGACAACAGCAACGCGGGGACCCATGCCTACTCGCATTACATCACGAACCTGACCATCAATGCCGGCGGTCGGGAGATGTACGATGCGCTGCTGGCAGATGGCCGGGTCGCGACCCAGGGGATCTACTTCGATACGAACAGCGATCGCATCCGTCCGGAGTCGTCGGGGACGCTGCAGGAGATCGCGGAGATGATGAAGGAGCACACGGACCTCGCGCTGATCATCGAAGGCCACACGGACAATGTTGGCAATGCGGCGGCGAACCAGACGCTTTCGGAGAAGCGCGCGGCTGCGGTGAAGGCGGCACTGGTCGGCAATTACGGCATCGACGGCTCGCGGCTCGAGACCACGGGTCTTGGTGCAACGAAGCCCGCGACGTCGAATGATACGGCCGAGGGCCGCCAGACGAATCGTCGAGTCGAGCTGGTAAAGAAGTAATGCAGCGCGTTCTGCTGACAGCGGCGGTGGGTGCGGTCGTATTCGCCGCACCCGTCACCGCGCAGGTCTGTCGCGTGGTCCCGCCGGCGTACCAGCCCGCCCCCGAGCGTCCGGAAAGTCAGGATCCGTGGGACGCACCGTACCCTGATCCCGAGCCGAATGCGGAAGTGAAGCGGCTGCTCGCGGAAGCGAAGGCAGCATCGGACCGCGGGGATGATCGGGGTGCGGCGAAGAAGCTGGAGGAAGCAAAGCGTGCGATGGACCGCTGGTCGAAGCAGGAACTGCGGCGCCTGCACCGGTCAGGTATGGCGGCCGCGCAGAAGGGCGGGCCACGCGCCCCGAAGGAGGTCCCGGACATCCTGCATATCGCGCGGGAAGCCTCGACGCTCGGCGTCGAAACCGACGGCATCGCCCTGGCCACCGATGTTCTGCGTGTGTACCACGATGTTCGATTGAAGGAGCTGCGCACGTCGGGCATGACGACGGCGCAACTCGCGCAGGAGTATCCGCCGGATGAACTGCGCGAAGCCCTCCACCTCGGAAGACAGTACAACACGCTCTCCCCTGAGGCCGGCTCTTCGGAGGCGATGCAACTCGCCCGCGAGCTGTATGGCGCGTGGGCGACGGCACGTTTTCCGAAACTCGAAGACGATGCCACGGCCGCCATCGAATCGGGGCTAAAGGAAGTGCCGCGCCAGGCCTCGGAAGCACTGAAAATCGTGAAGGAACTGAACACGCTGGGCGAACCGGATCCGCGTGTGGTCGCGCGCGGGGAAACGGTCCTGCGTTCGGTGCTGGAGAAATGGCTCGGTCAGCGCGCGCAGACGCTCCGCTCCAGCGGTGAAACGGAAGCCGCGCAGGCCGGCGACCTGCCTCCTGCGGCCGTTGCGGAACTCGCCGGACTGCGCGAGGAGATGCAGAAGTTCTCCGTCGATGCGGCGAGTGTGCGCACGGCGCTTACCGCCGTGCTCGGCAAATGGGTCGGCACACACACGGAGAAGCTCGCTCCGCCGGGGCATGCTGCAGCGCGAAGCGGGAGTGCACGGCACCCGGAACAGCTTGGCCAACTCGTCGCATTCGCGGAGAAGATCGACTGCTTCGGCGAAGCGTATCCCGACATCGTAAAGCCGGTCCGTGGCGAAGCGCGTGCAATCGGCGAGGAAAATCTGGAAGCGTTCCGGGACAAGCTCGATTGTCCGGCAAAGCCGGAGCAGCTCACGACATTGCGCGAACTCGGGGATGTGCTGGAGGCCTACGGCTGGGGTCCCTACGACAAACGCGGCCCGGCCTGTGGCTGGCGCGGTACGATCATATCGCGAACCGAAAAAACCACAGCGCGCGACACGATCGGGCACCCGAGCGGTCAGCCCATCCAGTACAAAATGGAAGGCAGCGAGTGGGTTGAAATCCGCTGGGACGTAGATGGCGACGTTGCGCACGTCACTATCACCGGCCAAGGCAATCTGCTGGTCCACAACAAAGGCCTCGTTCCGATGTGCGGCTTCCAGGAAACCCGCGAAACATCGAAGATGTCGGTGATCTCATCGCCCTCGACAGTGCCCGTGAAGGTCACACTGGTCAGCGGAAGCGACTACGTCATCGAAGCGGAAGCTCCCGCGTATACGCATCGTACGGAGTCACACACCAAACGCGAGGATTCCCAGGCGTGCCCGCTCAAGGGTGGTGAGGATTCGGACACGCAGGATTTCGACGTGCGGCCGTCTACCGCAATCATGCGCGCGGTGGCGACAGTGGAAGGAGCAACTGCCGCCGGGAAGCCGAACCTCGCGTTGCGCGGCGAGATGAGCATCCCGCTGACCCTCAACTACAGCAAACAAACGACCCGCATCACCTGGGATCTCGTGCGCGAACGCTGAACGCCGCATCCACTGCGACTCGCCGAAAACTCAAGGCCCGGATTGGTACCGCAAACAGGGCCTTGCTCAGGCTGTCGGCACAGGCGGGAAGCGAAACTGCGCTGACACAAGGTTACAGATCAGTTCGGCATCCGCAGCACGCGGCGATTCCCGAGCCAGGAAACGTTCCAGCCTCGCTGTGCTGCGTAGGCACGCACCAGTCGCAGGTCGAGCGGGGTCATCGCGTCGGGCGCCCAGAGCCAGCGCTTCGATGGAACCCAGAGCAGAATCGATCCGGTCGCGCCAGGCAGATCGACGCGCTCGATCCTGACCGAATCTGTGCCCACCCGCAGTGTGGCCGGAAGCTGCAGGGAACGCGCGTCACTGCGGGGGCGATTCGCACCGTCCAGCACACGATCGATGAATGGCTGTGCACCCGGGCCGACCAGCAACGGCAGGTTGTGCGCGGCAGCCGCAGCGGCGCCACCGTTGCCGCCTGCCACCGCACCGGCAATCGCGTAGTCGATGCCGCCGTCCGTGTGTGTGCCCAGCCATTCCAGTGCGCGCTCGAGCGAGAGCGCCGCCTGTCCGGTCTCGAGCAGGATCCAGCGCCCGCCCACACGCACCGCACCGGTCGGCGCGCCGAAGGTGCGAAACTCCACGAAGTCGGCGTCATCGGAAATTGTGCGCGCCGAGTCGAGCGGCAGGTCATGCATGGGCCGTGTAGCAGTGCGGTCGTACGCATCGCGTAACTCGGGGGCCACCGGGAACGAATCGGCCGCGAAGGTGCCGTTGAACTGTGCGCCGAGCACGGTCATGCGCTTGTAGGTCGCCCCGAAGCGCCGGACATCCCACTGGGTCGGCAGGGTGACCTTGTTCGGGAATGGGCTCCACTGCGAATACCACACCTCTACTTCCATCTCGCCCCATGGGACCAGTCCGAAATCGTTCGGGGCGGCCGCGCGGAAGCGGACCAGGCGTGGAAGCCCATCCGCCCGCCGCAGAAAGGCCGTCATCTCGAGCCGTCCCACATCGAACTGTACACGCGCGTGCGGAACACCGGCGATCGTGGTATCCGGGCCCGAGCGCAATTCGGCTGCATCGATGACCGCGAGCATCAACCGGTCGGGCGTCAGGGCGAACAGCTCATCGCGTTCGTCGACGTACGCGATGCTGAGCGGCGCCCAGCCGCCACCCGCGTCGCGGATCGCAACCGAACCGCGCACGACATCGGTGATCGTCCGCCAGTCGGAGCGCATCGGCATCGGGAAGCGCCGGGTGTTGCGCCACGCATTCAGCGTGTAGTCGCGTACATCGGTGTGCAACTCGTAGCTGATGGTGGCGGGGAAGGGCGTATCCGCAAACGACGTAATGTGCCACTGCGTGACCATGTCGAAGCGGACCCGTTCGATGCCGCGCAACGCGGTCTCCCCGCCCATCGCTTCGATGCCGCGGCGGGCCAACTGGCGCACATCCTCGGAAGGGACATCCCCACCGGAAAATAGTTGACAGCAGGTCGCAATTGCGATGAGTACAGAATTCATTGATCCATCCACATGCAGGTGATTCGATACTGCTGCACGGGAAATCAGCGGCACATGCGCACGCCCGCCACTTCGGCGCAGGAAACGGTTTGTCGGGCGCAGTAAACGGCGGTCGGAGGTGACGCGGGGAAGAATCGGTTGCGCTATCTTTTCGAGATGAAGCTCCTCCCGCGAGACTACCCGCGGCTACGCGCCGAGACGGGCATGAGCCGACCGGCTGCATTCGCGCTGTTGTTCGGCGTGTGGCTCGTGCCGGCCGCGGTCTCTTCGGTCGAGACCTACGCGATGATGCAGCTCGCGGGGCGTGGCATCCCGTTCTGGCGCGCGATGGCGGCGCAGACACCGCAGTGGCTCATGTACGGCGTGCTCTCGCCGCTAATCCTGCACATAGCCGAGCGGCTGCCACTGCACCGTGCACCCCGGCTCGCGAAGCTGATCGCGCACGGCACACTCGCCCTCGCGCTCGGCATCCCGTACGCCCTCGCCGCGACGGCTTCGTACCGGGCCGTAATGCCGCCGTCACCCTCGAACATGGGCTTCACCGGGATGGCGCTGTCCTGGTACCTGAGCGCGCTGCCGATCATGCTGCTCACGTACTTCGCGGTGGCAGGCGCGGGTACCGCCGTTCACTGGTTTGTGCGGCACCGTGATGCAGAACTCAGGAGTGCGAAGCTCGAGACGCAGCTTACCGACGCGCGGCTGGCCGCATTGCGCTCACAGCTACACCCGCACTTCCTGTTCAACAGTCTGAACGCGATCACCGTGCTCATTCGCGACCGCGATCACGACACCGCGGAACGCATGCTCGAACTCCTGAGCGAACTGCTGCGTTCGACGCTGCGCGCCACCACGGAGCATCGCATTCCCGTAGCCGATGAAGTCGCGTTCATTCGGCGCTACCTCGCGATCGAAGAGATCCGCTTTTCCGATCGGCTGCGCGTCAACTATGACATCGATCCCGCTCTCGATCAGGCGCTCGTTCCCGCACTCGTGCTGCAGCCACTCGTCGAAAACGCGATCCGCCACGGCATCAGCAGGAGCAGCACGGCATCGCGTATCGCTGTGGCCGCACGAACGCAGAACGACCGCCTGATTCTCGAAGTCGTCGATGATGGACCCGGACCGGCAGCAGCGTCGATGCAAACGCAGGAACGGTCACGTGGGAAAAGCGGCGTCGGCCTGGCGAATACACGAGACCGCCTCGCCGTGCTCTACGGCGATGCATCGTGCGAACTGCGGCCGGGTGTGAATGGCGGCACGATCGCGCGCATCGAGATCCCACTCGAACTCGCGGCACATGCGGAACAGTTGGTGAAAGCGTGATGGATATCCGGGTGCTGATCGCCGACGATGAGCCGCTGGCCAGGCGTGGCGTGATCCAACTGCTCGAGGCGCACGGCGATATGCGTGTGGCCGGGGAAGCGCGCGATGGCAGGGAGGCTGTCCAGTTGATCCGCGCACTGAAGCCCGACCTGCTTTTCCTCGACGTGCAGATGCCCGAGAACGATGGCTTCAACGTGCTGGCACGAACGCCGGAAGCGGATCTTCCGCTCGTCATTTTCCTCACTGCATACGAGGAGTTTGCCGCACGTGCGTTCGATGTCGAGGCCGTCGACTACGTAGTCAAGCCGCCAGCCCGCGGGCGATTCGACCGTGCCCTCGAACGGGCCCGGCAGCGATTGCTGCAGCGTCGATCGACAGGGAGCACCAACACGCCGCCGGTAATGGTCAGAGTGGATGGCCCGAACGGTACGATTCTGCTGCGACCCGAAGAGATCGACTGGGTTGAAGCCGCAAATTACTGTGCTGTCGTGCACGCGCGCGGGGTGCGCTTCATTATTCGCGAATCGCTCGATGCACTCGAGAAGAGGATGCCGGCGTCGCTGTTCCTGAGGACGCATCGCTCCGCACTGGTGAACGTCGCACGCATGCGCGCGTTCCTTGAAGCCGAAGAGCACGACGCTGTCGTGCTGAGTTGCGGTACGCGTGTCTCTGTCAGCCGGAGACGCAGGCGCGCCGTGCTCGAACGGATCCGCGACCTTTCCGCTTGATACGGCGCCGCGCTATATCACTCAATCCCGGTGTATTGCATGATTATTCAGCAGGCAGAAACTGACGAGCAGATTGCGGCGACCTTCGACGTCATGGTCCAGCTTCGCCCGCATCTCGCGCGCGAGCAGTACGTCCCCACCGTTCGCAGTATGATGGAGTCCGATGGCTTCCGGATTGCCGCGTTGATCGATGATGGGGACGTCCGCGCGGTCGCGGGCTACCGTTTCATGACGATGCTCTACCGTGGCCGACTGCTCTACATCGATGACCTGGTTTCCGACGAGCGATTCCGTTCACACGGCTACGGCAAGGCGATGATCGACTGGCTGCGGCAGGAGGCCAGAGAACAGGGCTGCAGCGAGATCCAGTTGATCTCGAACACCAAACGCGAAGGAGCACACCGCTTCTACTTCCGCGAAGGTTTCGGCATCGAGTGTTTCCATTTCCGAACGCATCTCTAACCGTACGACATAAGGTCGCAGCCCTCGATTGCGGCGTTGGCGCGCGGGCTATCAGGTCCGCCGCGGCAATGTTGTTCGCAGTGCCAGCGAATTGCACGGCACTCGTGCTGGTTTGCGTCGCCGTGTTTGCGCTGCCCACACACGCATCGGCGCAGCAGGACCTTCTGCCCTGCGCACCGGTGACCGAACCGGACAGCGACGCCGATACGCTCTCCGACACGTGCGAACTCGCCCTCGCCGAACGATTCGCACCAACGCTCATGGTTCACACGTGAAGAAGGGTGACCGGCTGTTCATTGAAGGCCGAATCAACAACTACAAGTACGACCCCGGCGGCTGCAACTGGGACAGCAGAAACGAGCGCCCCGGTGGAGGCTGGCTCTTTGCGTTCAACGGGTTGATTCCGTAGTGCGCATCGCCTATCCGCCGGCGTATTTCCAGACTCGCTTCCACGCTCTCGCTCTCGCTATCGCTTTCGCTAACGATCCGTTCCTTCCGATCCGCTGAAGCTGCACGGTCCGCGAGTCCGCTGAAGCTGCACGGTCCGCGAGAAAAACAGCGCATCCCAAAGACGGCGAAGTGGGTGCCAGCCCGCGCACATCGAGCATCCGATTTGCAACTAACGATCAGCGGTACTTCGGCCGCTGGTTGCGAATGCGAATAGCCGGACTTCTTGTATCCTTTCTGCTCTGCTTCGGCGCGGGTGCGATCGGCAGCATGGCGACGCGTCGCGCGCCTGAGGTCTACGCGAACCTGGTACGGCCCTCATGGGCTCCGCCCTCCGGGGTGTTCGCACCCGTCTGGACCACTCTCTACGTGCTGATGGCCATCGCCGCATGGCTGGTGTGGAACGAGCGAGGGATCCAGTCGACAACCGGCCCGCTGATCCTGTTCCTTGTGCAGCTCGCGCTGAATGCGCTGTGGAGCTGGTTGTTTTTTGCATGGCGGCGCGGCAGGATGGCAGAAATCGAGGTGCTGGTCCTTCTTGTTCTCATAGCGTTAACGGTAATCGCGTTCTGGCGTGTGCGGCCCCTCGCCGGCATCCTGATGCTGCCCTACCTGGCATGGGTGAGCTACGCGACCGCGCTGACGTTCGCGATTGTTCGACGCAACCCTGACCTGCTCTGAGCCGCCTGTTTCAAAATGCTCCAGAGCACGGTGAGGATCTGCACAGGAGCTTCGGCCATGACCGACACCAATGAGTTTCGCCTTCGCGATGCGACCATCGCCGATGTCCCGGCGCTCGCGGCTCTGCATGTTCGAACGTTTCGCGAAACACACGGCGGAGGACCGACCGCGGCCGTGCGCGAACAACAGTGGCGCGCAAAGTTCGACTCGGGCCAACTCGTGTTCTGCGTGCTGATCGAGAATCGAGCCGGCGAACCGATCGGGTTCGCGAGCGGGCAGTTGCACAAGGATGAGCCGCACGACTACGAGGGCGAACTCAACAAGGTCTATGTGTTGCGCGAGTACCATCGGCGTGGGCTGGGCCGTCGTCTGCTCTGCGCGGCGGCCGAACGATTCGCGGAACGGGGGATCACCTCGATGCTGCTGTTCGGCGATGCGAAAAGTCCGAGCAACGCGTTTTACGAAGCGATGGGCGGCCAACGCCTGTGTGCGCCAAATGGCGAGTTCTTCGGCGCGTATGGATGGCCCGACGTTTCAGTGATTCGTTCGCTCAGTGCAGCGCCGTAACCACGTCGAACGACTTTGACGCCTCGATCCATTCAGCCATGTAATTTTCGCACGCGCATCTGTGTATTCGTGGCGCATTGGTGCACACACCTTCAGCCCTTGAGAATCGATGTCCGAGTCATCAACCGTGTTGAATACGTCGGCTGCATCCGCGGATGCGGCCCGCCAGTTCCTGCGCCATACGGTGGCAACACTCGCGTATCGCGCGGGGAAGACGCTCCGCGACGCGCCGGCGACGTTCGCCGATTTCGCGCTGGGCCCGGGCACGCGCACCCCACTCGCGATCCTCACCCACATGGGCGACCTGTTCGACTGGGGACTGACCATGGCACAGGGGCAGACCGTCTGGCGCGAGGCGACCCCGCAGAACTGGCCGGACGAGGTCGCGCGCTTTTTCGCAAACCTTGGCACCTTCGACGCGTACCTCGCGGGGCCCGCGGCGATCGCACCCGATGTGCTCGAGCAACTCTTCCAGGGGCCGGTCGCCGATGCGCTCACGCACACGGGACAGCTCGCACTCCTGCGACGTCGCGCCGAGGCGCCGGTGCGTGGCGAGAACTACGCACGCGCCGAGATCGTGACCGGCCGAACCGGCCTCGCACAGGCCGCAGCCCGCAGCGAATTCGATTGAGTTGACCTAGGGGATTAGCAGCGCCTTGATCGAGCGGCGCTCATCCATCGCGCGGTAACCTTCGGCGACCTGGTCGAGGGGAAGCGTGAGGTCGAAAACCCGGCCGGGATCGATCGTGCGATTCCAGATCCGATCGATCAGGTCGGGCAGAAAGCGTCGGACGGGTGCGGGGCCGCCCTGCAGATGAATGAGCGAAGAGAACAGTTCCAGTCCGGGAATCTCCACCCCGTGCGTCACGCCCACGAAGCCGACGTGCCCGCCCGGGCGGGCTGAACGAATCCCCTGGAGCATCGACTGCTGCGTGCCGACCGCCTCGATCACGGAGTGTGCGCCCAGGCCGTCGGTCATCTCCCGGATCCGCGCTACCCCTTCATCGCCGCGCTCGGGCACGATGTCTGTCGCGCCGAACTCCAGCCCCAGCTTCTGCCGGTCCTCGTGGCGGCTCATTAGGACGATGCGCTCGGCGCCCAGCTCCTTCGCGGAGAGCACCCCGAGCAGCCCGACCGCGCCATCCCCGACGACCACGACGGTTTTCCCTGGAGTGACCGCGGCCGCGTCGGCCGCGAACCAGCCGGTCCCCAGCACATCGGAAGCGGCGAGGAGGCTCGGGATCATGTCCTCGGGAGGGAGGTCCGGCGTGGCGACCAGGGTGCCATCGGCCAGCGGCACGCGCAGCCACGGCGCCTGCGCACCTTCCGCCCCCATCGGCCGGACATCGACGCACCGGCTCTGGTAGCCCGCCCGGCAGATCGGGCACGTATTGTCCGACGCCATGAACGAACCGACCACGAACTGCCCGGGTCGGATGGTCCGAACCTCCGGTCCGACCTCTTCGACGATGCCGCAGTACTCGTGGCCCATCGGTCGCGGGCCCTGGATCGGGTCGACGCCGCGGTAGGGCCACAGGTCGGACCCGCACACGCACGCCGCAGCGACTCGCAGAATTGCGTCGGTCGGCTCGACGATCTTCGGATCCGGCCGCTCCTCGAAGCGGACGTCCCGCGGGCCGTAAAGAATCGCTCCTCGCATCCTCGTCCTGCGGTGCGAAGGCCGTGCCCGCCAGCTACCTGCGAGTCCTGACCTCGATGGCTCCGGGCATCACAGTGAAATCTGATCCCGGCTGTGGCGATACGTCGCAGCCTCAGCACGCTGCACTCGATGGTACAAGTACGACCCGAGGTGCCATTTATCCGTCAGACAGGCGACAGGTCGCGCCTGGACACCATCGCTTGGCTGCCAACCAGGAACGCAGTTGTGCAGGTCGGAAGTGAAGACAGTGGCGTCAGAGGTATCATCAGAAATCCGTTTATAGACGTGCCGCTTGTGGTCCCGTGGCCCGGAGGAGATGGGATATTCATTGTCGAGCGGCCGACGCCACGTTCCGCCAATGATTCCACTGTGACTTTGGTTGGAATCAACGTAGAGGGAGACACCACGAGTGTCGGCCACCTGCGGCTACCCCCCATATCGCTCTCGGGGTCAGAAGCCACAAAACAACTGGAGCGGCTAGCGGGCGCCAATTCGACCCCTCCTGAGCTTCAGCCCTCCGCGTGGAGGGATATGGTTCGTAAAGCCGTACGCGCCCCAGCTTTCCAGGTGCCAGTCACCAATGCCGTCGCAGTGAGTCCCGATGCGATCTGGTTGCGTACGACTGTTCTCGCGAGAGGTCAGGCCGAATGGCTGCTCGTGTCTGCCCGCGGCTCCATTCTGCGACGCGTTCACCTTCCATCTGGCGTCGTTGTTCACGCTGGCACCCAAGACGAACTTTGGGTGGCGGGGATGGATAACGTCGGGGTGCCCTATGTGGCTCGGTACATGGTCGAACGTGCGGCACCCGGAGGAAGTATTCCCTAGTGTAGTCTAGCGTAAACAGCATGCATGTGGGCACCGGTGGCTGCATCGCCCAATGCCTTCGGTTATCGGCGCCGTGTATTGAATTGGACGTCGGCGACTTGCCGGCGTCCGTCCGAACATTCCCAAGTCGTGCGTCCGCTGAGAATCCGGCGCACCCCGCTAGTAACCAGGGCCGCGAAGGGATGCGTGCCTGCGAGTGTGTCATCGTATTCTTGTAATTCGAGACTTGTGCTTCGAAGTGAACGGTGAGGCGAAGGATTCACATGAAAAGCTTGAACAGCCTTTCGGTCATTATGAATCGCGGAATTTTCCTTCGTTTTGTTGCTGGTCGCCTGCGCGGAATCTGCTCGCGCTGAATCGTTCGCCATTTACCCAATCCCCGCAGGTGCGAGACAGCGTGGGCGTGCGCATCGTCGAAAACGTCCGACCTGCATGGCCGCGAGGTAAGGAGTGGCTGGTTGCCAGTCAGCCCGCCGTCGTGATCGGTGACATCGAGGGCGAGGAGCACGGGGTGCTGGGAAGGGTTGAAGGCGCTTTGGGACTGTCGGATGGCAGTTTTGCGATCGGCGACCGCGATGCTCGACGTATACGGATCTACGACTCGGCGGGGCGACATCTGAGAAGGTTCGGTGGTTCTGGCGGGGGACCCGGCGAATTCAGCGTGCTCGGTCTGATCGGCCGCCTCCGTGGTGACTCGATTGGCGTGTGGGATACGCTGGACCGCAGGAATTAGCGCGGAATGTCGGGGCGCCTCTAGATCTGATCCCGGCCGTGCCGATACGTCGCGATCCCCCGTACGGTCGCGACATAGGTGATTGCGAGGGTGCCGAGTATCAGGAGCACAACAAAAGCTGCAACCGCGAGCAGTACGTTGTCATGCTGCACAGTGCCGGAGAGCGTCGCATTGATTGGCGCCTCGAACCGCCGGACAACAGCGGGAACTCCGATGAGGAGAATTCCCACGGCGATCAAGGGCATGCCGAGAAGAGTCTGCAGCCGAAAATTCGAGATCAGGGCGAGCATAACACACGACGCAGCAGTCAGAGCGCTCCACGCGAACAGAAAAAGGATCAGAGCAGCGGTCGGTGCATTCGGGACTGCGTACATGCGTGTACCGTAAATCGCGAATGCGAGCGCGATCTGAAGTGCCCCCGGGCAGGCGATGATGGCTGCAACTGCGACTCGTGCACTTGCAATTTCGCGCGGCGTGGTCGGCAGAAAGCAAAGGAACTCGAGCCCACCATCGATTTTATCGCGGGAGAAAGCCACCGGAACGAGAACGATATAGCCGAACGTCGAACCTACCAGAACCGCAGAGATGTTTTCTGCGTCACCCTTCCCGAAAACAATGAACAGCAGAAGCAGCCCACCCACGATTCCGGCCATTTCCAGCGCCATCGGATAAACACGGCGGAGTTCGACCCGGATCAGTGCCTCTACATGATCTCTCTTCAGCATGTTGGGGCAAACTCCTGGTACAGAATTTCGGTAAGCGGCCGCCCGTCGTTCTGTTTCCGAAGTTCCTCCTTCCCGATATCCATGCGTAGGCGGCCGTCGACGAGAATGACGATTCGATCCGCCAGAGCTGCGACATCTTCGAGAATATGCGTGGAGAATATCACTGAACGACCCGGGTTCGCGGAGAGGCTCTCATCGATCGTGTGCAGCAACTCGTTTCGCACTACCGGATCGAGTCCCGACGTTGGTTCATCCAGAAGCAGAAGCGGAGGGCGGAATGCCTCAGCCGCGACAAACATCAGCTTCACCTGCTGTCCTCGCGAAAGTGCTGCAATCCGAGTGTGCGTCGGGATCCCAAGGCGTTCGAGAAGTTGCACCGCATACTGTGCATCCCAGTTCGGTTGAAAACGCGAAAGGAAATCCAGATGTTCGTTGACCGGCATCCAGCCATAACCGAGGAGCGTCTCCGGAAGCAGACCCACCCGCTGCCGCGTACGGACAACATTCTCGCGGATGGGTAGCCCCTCAACACGGATCTCACCCTCGTGATCCGGGATACGGCCAAGGACAGCTTTCAGGAGCGTACTCTTCCCCGCGCCGTTGGGCCCGACCAGCGCCACACGCTCCCCTGGCGCGACTGAAAGATGGACAGGGTGCAGCATGAATCCGTCGTATCTGACGATGAGCCCGTCGACAACCAGAAGCGCTTCAGCATGCGACATTGCTGCTCCAGGTCAGGTTCCGCAGACGGAAGTGAAACCAGCGCCGACCAGCTCAGCAGCGACCAGCTACCTCAGCAGCCTGCAAGGGATTGCAGCGGCCGGCGTTTCCCGGTCGCACGCGGTAATGAGGCGACGAGCGCCAACAGCCAGTCAGCATGGAAGGTTGACGTCGACGGATCAAACAATAAACGTTTAACCGCATGTCGCAAATCCATCCGACGAATGCCCCGTTTTGCCCGTTGTGCGCCAGGCAGCGAAGAATCCTGAAGGTAAGGTGACCTCTGTGCCTGCCAGGCCTTATCTGGTCGGCAGGAGAATCGGACTACTGTGAACATGGGCGGAACCAATCTACTGACTGCGACCCCCCAAACGCGTTCTGCGCTGCGGTTCGTAACCAGAATGCTGTGGCTTGTCGCATTGTGTGTCTCCTGTTCTCCGTTCTGGGCCATCCGTGGCGGAGGTGCGACGGCGCAGGAGCAATGCAAAGCGGTTCACCTCGGGTCTTATCCACTCCGACTCGATTCGTCGATGTTTATTCTGCTAGCGCCTCGAGATGGCGCTCGGTCAGCGTCCGGCTCAATGTTCTTTGCCGGTAGTCCCCACAATTATGTTTTGCCAAATCGTCCCGCTGTAGAGAAGCACGTTATCGGAGTCAATTGCCGACTCGGTTGGGAACTCGCGTTTAGTGACCGTCCCAATGCTCGCGGACTCGGTGGAATCCGTACGTGTTGCCGAATTGCCGGACGGTAGGTGGGCTGTTGCCTTCATTGAAGTCACGGGCGTACCAAATCGCTCCTATCCTAAAACAAAACATCTTTGGCATGGTGTCCACGACGGCAGCGGGTGGACACACCTGGACTCGATACCGATTCCGCCGGGTGAAGTAGTCGATCCTACTTCGAGTTCTTCATTGGTCCGTCGCGGGACGACGCTCACCTGGGCTGTCAAAACTGATGAGCAGGCAAAGGTTCTGGTCTTCTCGCGTGACCTCTCAGCAGGCGAGTGGCATCTTACACGAGTCAAAGGCACTGCGGGCTATTTGGATCTCGCCTATCAACAAACCGACGAACTTCTGGTCGCCATGGTAGGTAATGACCGGACATTCCAGCCTTTACGTGACGGAAACTCTCTCTATGTTCGCAGGGCTAATCGGCCGGACTTTCCCACATGGAGAGCGGCGAATGGCTCTCCTAAATCAGCTGTAGCTGCGGAAGGATAATTCCTCCGCAGCAGAGATAAATGGTCGCGATCAGCGATTTCGCCGAGTGGAAGCCGTATGCGCGATGGCTGAGGAGTCGGATCTTGT
>Ga0182743_1000414_pt1 | contig 54603 bp, 49 predicted proteins | sample eDN3rd30CKraftOP_FD_128522 | JGI IMG/M metagenome (GOLD analysis project Ga0182743, IMG submission 128522) | Enriched Organic Plus compost microbial communities from Emeryville, California, USA - eDNA 3rd pass 30_C Kraft OP (version 2) (version 2) ... | reverse complement strand
CAGACCATCGAACATCGGCGCTTGCAGCACCGCAAGCTCGCCGCCTAACATCAACCCCCTGACGAGGCCCGCACTCCACTAATCTACGCCGCGATCTGCGCCAAATATTCTGACGACGGACAGTCCTGGTTTGCCTGAACTGGGTGGGATTCATAGCATCAGACGACGTTACATACGCGCGTGGCGGGGCCGGCTGGATCGAGCATTTCCCTTTTGTGGGTGATCACGGCACAATCCGCTATCCAATTACGATCCCGATAGCCCTGTCGTTTTTGACCTTCGGTGAAAACGAATTCGCCATGGTTCTGCCAAGTCTGATCTACATACTGATCTGTTTGGCGATGATGTGGCATGCAGTTCGTAACATTGCCGGAACGTGGTCTGCTGCATGCGCTTTGGCGCTGCTGATCACCTGCCCGTTGCTCGTCATTCAATCGAGCATCGCCAGCATCGATATCGTTGAGATGGCATTTCTCTTTGCTTCGGTCCTGCTATTTTGGGTCTGCCTCGACAAGGGGCCGGCTCCACGTATTCTCTTCGCATCCGGGGCGATGGCTGGCCTTGCATTTCTTGCTCGCGAAACGGCGATTTTTATTGTCCCGTTCTATGGCGTCCTATTTCTGCTCGGTCATCGTTTCAGCCGCAGACAATATCTATGGATCGTGGGGGGATTTCTCGCTGTTTGGGGGTGCGAGATCCTTTATCTCTGGACGATGACCGGCGATCCTCTCTATCGGATCAACATTTCCCTGCATCATGATTCATCCATCGATCGCTCGGTCGACCTTGCTGGCAATGCCATAGTCTCGCCCCTGATAGATCCGCTTCTCGTGTTGCTGTTCAATCAGGAATTCATGGCGCTGTTCTTCGTCGCGATCCCCGCGGCTATCTGGCTGTGCTTCAGTTCCGGCATCGATTCCCGGGTTCGTCATTTTTCCCGCATTCTCGCCTTGTTCGGCCTGTGCTGGTTTGTGTGTGCAGCTGCAGCGCAGAAGCTGCTTCCGTTGAACCCGCGCTATTTCATGCTAACGGCCACTGTCGCCTGTACATTGACCGGGATCGCCTTGGCGCAGTTCGTGCGCGATAAGGCGGGTAGCCGGAAGTGGATGGCAGGCATGATCGCCTTGCTCCTGATCGGTGGCAATTTCACGGGAATCTATGTCGAAAACAAACAGAATATGTTCGGTGTGGAACAACTGGTCGCCGTTGCGGCCTCTCATCCGGGCGAAGTGATCACCACTGATCCGATGACACGCTTTCGCGCCGATATTCTGTTGCAGTGGGCTGGGGCGGAAAAGCACGTTCTTTCCGATCCTCCCAGGCATGTAGGCCTTTATTTCTATAATCCGGCCTATGCCGACAGTGCGAATTTCAAAATGGATGCTGATACCGTTGCCCTCTATCAGCCACAGGACAATTGGACCGTGCTGGCCCGGTACGCCCCTGAACCAACTTATCTTGCCTATTTTCTCGAATGGACCGGCCTTTCAAAGAGGCTACCCGAAGCTGTCTGGTATAAGCTACGCTATCATCACCCCGAAGTGATGCTCTACCGTATTTCCTGATAATACCGCAGCTTGAGTTGGACTGGCGATTTCCCATACCGGTCTCATTGCCGAATTCCGTCGGCGCGGAACGTAACCATCCTGCCCGGAACGATCAAATCGCAGGCATGGGACCGAAACCCGTCGGAAGGATTCTTTTTCCTGCGTGTGCATAGGGCATAGGCGGTGCCGGGAATTTGCGCCAAAAGGCGGCAGGCCCTGCCATGACCATGTCATGTTGGGGCCATCACAACGAGGATATAAAAAGGGAGAGGTTGTGAGAAAGAATGCACGCGTGGCGGCTGTTGTCGCCGTGGCTATGGCTGCCTGTGTGTTTGGCTGTACCGGGGGCGGTAACGGCGGTGCCGATGGCGGCAAGGCCTGGAGCCAGTTGCTCGATGATAGCAAGAACCCCGATGACTGGGTGACATACGGCGGCACATTCGATGAACAGCGCTTCAGCAAGCTGACCCAGATTTCCGACAAGACCGTTGGTGGGCTGGGGCTGGTCTGGTCCTCCGAATTCGATACCAACCGTGCACAGGAAAGCACGCCGCTGGAGCACGGCGGAGTGATCTACACCACCACCGCATGGTCCAAAGTCTATGCCTATGACGCGAAAAGCGGCAAGACGCTGTGGACGTACGATCCGGAAGTACCGGGCGAATACGGGGCGAAAGGGTGCTGCGATGTCGGCAATCGCGGTGCGGCGCTCTATGATGGCAAGCTCTATTTCGGGACGTTCGACGGGCGGTTGATCGCGCTCGATATCAAAACGGGCAAACCCGTATGGTCGGTGGTGACGGTCGACCAGTCGAAGACATACACCATCACCGGCGCACCGCGAGTGGTGCGGGGCAAAGTGGTGATCGGCAATGGCGGCGCGGAACTGGGCGCACGCGGGTATGTCACGGCTTACGATGCGCAAACGGGCAAACAGGTCTGGCGGTTCTACACCGTGCCCGGCAACCCGGCTGACGGACCGGACAACGCCGCATCGGACAAGGTGCTCGCGGACAAGGCCGCGAAGACTTGGTTCGGAGAATTCTGGAAGACCGGCGGCGGCGGCACGGTGTGGGATTCGATCGTCTATGACGAGGAGCTCAACCAGCTCTATCTCGGCGTGGGCAACGGCAGCCCGTGGAACCACAAGCTGCGTAGCCAGGGGAAAGGAGACAATCTGTTCCTGTCTTCCATCGTTGCGCTCAATCCCGATACGGGCGAGTATATCTGGCACTATCAGGGCACACCGGGGGAAAGCTGGGATTATACCCACACCCAGACGATCACGCTCGCCACGCTGACAATCGATGGCAAGCCGCGCAAAGTGCTGATGCAGGCGCCGAAGAACGGATTCTTCTTCGTTGTCGACCGGGCGAACGGCAAACTGATTTCGGCGAAGAATTATGTCGAAGTGAACTGGGCCACGAGTTACGATCTCAAGACCGGCCGCCCGGTCGAAGACCCGAAGGCCCGTTATACCGATGGCCCCTATGCTGCCATCCCCGGCGCGTTGGGCGCGCATAACTGGCAACCGATGGCGTTCAGCCCGCAAACGGGCTTCGCCTATATTCCGGCCAATCGCGCGGTGTTCGGCTATGAAGATCCGACAACATTCGAAGTGCGCGAAGGGCGCTGGAATCTTGGCCTGAAGATGGAAGGGACCTCTCCGCCCGACGATCCGAAAGCGATGCAGGCCACGCGTGATATGCTGGGCGGCCGTCTGATTGCGTGGGATCCGATCAACCAGCGGGAGGCATGGGGCTTCGACTATGCCGAACCGTGGAACAGCGGTGTGCTGACCACAGCGGGCAATCTCGTGTTTCAGGGCGATACCAAGGGTGATTTCCGCGCTTTTGCCGCTGACAGCGGGAAAGTGTTGTGGACGATGAACCTCGGGATGCCGATCATGGCCGCACCGATGACTTTTGCCGTCGATGGAGAACAGTATGTCGCGGTCGTCGGTGGCTATGGCGGGGCTTATGCGCTGACCTCGGCTTTCAATGACAGTCCGGGGCCGCAGCCGAATGGGCGGATTTACGTCTTCAGGCTGGGGGCCAAGGCGGAAGTGCCCAAGATCGTGAGAGGCAAGGCCGCGCCAGCCAACCCGCCTTCGGAAACGTTCACGACCGCGCAAGTCGCCCATGGGCAAATTCTGTTCGAGCGGGATTGCTGGGTCTGTCATGGCCCCGGTGCGATTTCGAGCGGGGTGGTTCCCGATCTGCGCCGGGCGGGTTCGCTGACCGATGCCAAAGTCTGGAATTCGGTAGTGATCGGCGGTGTGTTAAAGGATCGTGGCATGATCAGCTTTGCCAAGTACCTGACCGACAAGGATGCAGAGGATTTGCGAGCCTATGTCGCGCAGCGCGCGCGTATTCTGAAAGAGCAGGAAGCGAACCGGAAGAAGAAATAATCTGCACAACAGAACGGCCACGATGCGGCGATTTTTCCGCTATGGTCGGTGCCACAAAGGACAACCGAGAGGAGTTTGAAACGTGAGAAATTACCTCGAATTCTATATTGACGGAGCATGGGTGCCGCCGGTCCAGGCAAGGGAACTGGATGTGATCAACCCGGCGACGGAACAGGTGGCCGGGCGCATCAGCGTGGGCCAGGCTGAGGATGTCGACCGCGCCGTTGCCGCCGCGCGCCGCGCATTCGAAACATTTAGCCGCAGTTCCAAGGCCGAACGGCTGGAATTGCTCGATGCGGTGATGGCCGCGTTCGAAGCGCGCAAGCAGGATTTCGCCGACGCCGTGCGCGAGGAAATGGGCGCGCCAGCCGCGCTTGCCGCTGCGGCGCATGTGCCGCTTGCCACCGCGCATTTCGCCGTTGCCCGACAGGTTCTGGAGCATTTCAATCCCGATGTTTCACAGGGGACCACGCGGCTGACGAAGGAACCCATCGGGGTCGTCGGCATGATCACGCCGTGGAACTGGCCGTTGAACCAGATCGCCTGCAAAGTTGCCCCCGCTCTGGCGGTGGGCTGCACTATGGTGCTGAAACCATCGGAAGTGGCGCCGTTCAGCGGACATCTGTTCGCTGAAGTGATGCATGCCGCCGGGGTTCCGGCGGGTGTCTTCAACATGATCCATGGCGATGGGCCGTCGGTAGGGGCGGCGATCTCATCGCATCCCGGTGTCGATATGGTATCCTTCACCGGTTCCACCCGCGCGGGAATCGATGTGGCGCGCAACGCGGCGGCCACGGTCAAACGCGTGCATCAGGAACTGGGCGGAAAATCCGCCAACATCATCCTGGAAGACGCCGATTTCGCAGCGGCGGTGAGCCAGGGTGTGGCGGCGATGATGGTCAACAGCGGGCAGAGCTGCAACGCGCCGTCGCGGATGCTGGTACCTGCCGCGCGTATGGCCGAAGCCAAGGATATCGCGCGTGAAACGATCGAGAAACAGAAAGTCGGCGCGCCGACGGATGAGGTCAATCTCGGCCCTGTCGTGTCCGATGTGCAGTGGAACCGTATCCAGACGCTGATCAAGGCCGGAATCGACGAGGGGGCGACGCTTGTTGCGGGCGGTCTGGGCAAGCCGGAAGGGCTCAATCAAGGCTATTATGTGCGACCCACGGTGTTCGCAGACGTCAACAACGAGATGACCGTCGCGCGGGAGGAAATCTTCGGCCCGGTGCTTGTGATGCTCGGCTATGACACGGAAGAACAGGCGATCGAGATCGCCAACGATACGCCTTATGGCCTGGCCGGGTATGTCCAGGCGGGCGATATCGATCATGGCCGTGCGGTGGCTTCGCGCATCCGCGCGGGGCAGGTGGCGCTGAATTACGCGCCGCTCGATGTGACGGCACCCTTCGGCGGTTACAAGCAGTCGGGCAACGGCCGTGAATGGGGCGAGAACGCGTTCCACGAGTTCATGGAGACCAAGGCTGTGCTGGGCTACGGCAACGCCTGATACCGGATGGTGATGGGCTGGCCGGGCGGAACTTTGCCGCCCCGGCCAGCCCCTGCTTGTAGAGGGCTGGGGCTTATCTGCTGGCGCGGCGCTGTTTGCTGCGCGATGCGGTGAACCCAAGCGCACTTGCTGCGTTGTGGCTAGATCAGCGCTCAATGGTGAGCCGCGATCCGAAAGCCCGATATGAGCACGAAAAGCGAATGCCGTGTCTGTACGATTTGTGTTCATCGGGAAGGGAAAGGCCATGCAGGCAATCTGCATGACCTTTCCGCGCAGGCTGAGCTTGCCCGGCGGATTGCGCGCCTTGGAGGGGGCACGGTCGTGGAACCGGGCGATGTTGCCCGGTCGGAGTTGTTCCTGATCCCCGATGATACGATGCTGCTCGAACATGCCGCGGCTGAAGGAATTGTAAAGGAAGCGCAACTCTATGGCGGCGTGGTGCCGAACCGCTTCGTCGCGACCAAGATTGTCACTCACGGATTGCTTTCCGAAAGTGCCCCGGCACCAGCAGGCTGGCAAGCAGGGTTGGCTGCGGAACTGGGCGATGCGGTTCTGCGCGGCTTCTCCGTGTTCTCATGCGCCGATGCGCGTGCCGCCGGGCGACTGCTGCTCCGGCATGGGCCCATTCGCCTGAAGGATGTCGAAGGCACTTCGTGTAGCGGACAAGTGGTTATTCGCGGCCAGGCGGAACTGGATCGGGCGATTGCTGCGCTGGATGCCGAAACCCTGGCGCAAGGTGGGTTGGTGATCGAGGAAAATCTCGAACCTGTGATGACATACAGTGTGGGAATCAGCCGCCTGTTTGGACAATCGATTGCATATTGGGGAACCCAGCGCCTGACCCGCAATAACCACGGGAACGAAGTTTATGGCGGTTCCCAATTGCACTGCGTGCGCGGCGGCTGGGCGGAATTGATGGCTATCGGCGGATCGGCCGAACATGCGGAAGTGATCCAAAAAGCCTGGCGATATGACCGGGCGGTATTTGCCGCTTTCGAAGCCTTTGCCGCCGGCCCTTCCCTGCAGACGGTCGATACGGCGACGGTTGAAATCTACGGGGCGGCGGGCGCAGTCCCGCCCGGGGCCAGTGTCTATTTCAGCGGGAACGATCCGGTTGTTGGGCCTTTGACCAAATATGCGGTAGTTTCATGACCGATGGACGCAAGGCGATAACATTTGGCGCGGGCGCGCAGCAACTCGACGGGACTCTGCTTTCTCCAGCGAGATTGATACCGGGCGTGCTGTTTATTCACGGCTGGGGCGGGTCGCAGGAGCAGGATCTTGTGAGAGCCGGGGAGATCGCCCAACTCGGATGCATCTGCTTCACTTTCGATCTGCGTGGCCATGCCCGCTACGATAATCAGCGTAATATCGTGACGCGGTCCGATGGTCTCGCCGATGTGCTGGCGGCATACGATCTGTTGGCGTCCCAACAGCAGGTCGATCGATCCGCCATCGCGGTCGTTGGCGTCAGTTATGGAGGCTATCTTGCTACCTTGCTGACGGCGCACCGCCCGGTGGCATGGCTCGCGCTCCGGGCCCCGGCATTATACCCGGACGATCAGTGGGACGTTCCCAAGGCCCTGCTGCCGCGCGACAAGATTTCGTCGTATCGCAACCATTTCCGCACAGGCTATCAGGACAAGGCGCTTGCCGCCTGCGAGGCTTTCGATGGCGATGTGCTTATCGTGGAATCGGAGCATGACGACTATGTGCCGCATACCGCGATCAGTTCATTCATCGCAGCATTCCAGCGCAGCAATTCATTGAGCTATCGCATACTGAAAGGCGCGGATCATGCGCTGCGGGACGAGACCCATCGCATAGCCTACAACAAGCTGCTGCTGACATGGATCGAGGAAATGGTCCGTGGGGGCCGGCGGCCGGATTGAATGGCTTCTTCGCCACGTTTCCAATGGTCCTTACCGCACCTGTCCCCCGCGCTGCCCGGTTCGCAGGAACGGTTCTGGCCTGGGGCCTTTGATCTCCTTTAAACCGGAGGAGAAGCCTTATGGACCGCGATCCCAGTGCCAACCATCTCGATCCTGTCGAACGTGTGTCACCCTCGACGGGCGCAAACGATACCGGCGAAACAGGTTCGGAAGCAGAGCGGATTTATCGTGAGCGTGACAAGGGCAAGAAGCCGAAAACCACGGTGAACAGCCGGCAGGATGGCGAGGACCCTGAAAAGCGTACGGACACTCTCGAAGAAATCAGGCATCCGGGCGTTCATGGGCCCAGAGGAACCGCGCGAACGCCCTGAAGTCTCTACTGGTCCCGGTCATCTGTTGCGCAAGACGTTTTCAATCATGGGCACGGGATGGTTGGTAAGGTCCTTGTCGATCTCCGCCACCAGCCGGGCTGTGACTTCCTTGTGATAATGCTTGCGCAATTCGCCCAATGTCTTTGCAGGTGCAGCCACGATAAGTTGATCGAAGGATTGGGCCAGCGCTTGGGCATTCAGCATATCGGCGATTTCGGAAGCGAACCTGTCTTCCTCCAGTTGATGATAATCGGGCTCGTCCATGCTCCCGCGTGAGGGGGCGAACTGCGCCCCTTGTCCTTGGGCATGTGACGATCCACCTCGTGCGCTGGGCGCAGCCGAAGGGCCGGATTGGGTGGAGGATGCCCGCCCCGCCGCATCCGATTTCTGATCGCGATCCTTGGGGTTTTCGTGAATATCCTTGTGCTCCACCTGCAGGTTGAGGCGCTCTGCGTCTCCTTCGTTGCGAAGCAGCAGCATCTTGCGGCCATCGGCAACGACGATCAGGGCATCATGGGGAATTCGCATAGGTTTTCTCCAGGCTAATTGGCATTGGACCGTTCAAGCCGATGTTTTCCGGCGGCATAGGGTCACGGCCAAATCGCGCCGATTTGCCGATCGGTCCTGTGATGGAGACGGTTTTTTCAGGGCGTTGGTTCCGTAAACTGCGACAAGTAGTGGTACAGGCGGGCGGAGATCGGCGGTTCGGCCCGTAGACGGTAAAAAGCCGCGCCGGGCGGGAACCAAACTGTGAACCGGCCGTTTTGAAAGTCTACTCCATCGAAAGAGCGAGTAGATTGAAGTCTTATCTTCGGATTGAGACTCAGGGAGCCCCGCCGCAGGAATGCGACGGGGCTTACTGCATTCCGCCGCAGGGTGATCGAGCTGCACCTCGTCGGAGTTCTGCCTCCTTTCATCAAATAGGCTGGCCTGAACGGAACCGGGCAGAGCCTTTGGGGTTCCATCGGTGATCGCGTGCTTGGCTGCGCGAAGGAGCCGATATCGGAAGATATGGGCGGGCTGCCTTCAGAAAAGGCGGAGCCGAATGTCCCTCTTGTCTAAACTCGGCCATCGGCGGGTGAACCGGCAGCCACATCATCATTAACCCAGCGCAGGGCGCAAGCGCCAAGCGCAAAACGGAGAAGGATCATGAAAGTCAGCGAATGCATGACCCGCGATGTGCGGGTCACCAATCCTCAGGAAACGCTTCAGGCTGCTGCCCGCACGATGGCGGATATCGATGCCGGTTTCCTACCTGTGGGCGAAAACGATCGATTGATCGGCATAGTCACTGACCGCGATATCGCTATTCGCGCCGTTGGCTGCGGTTATGCTTCGGATGCGAAGATCGGTGACGTGATGAGCCGGGAAGTCCGCTACTGTTATGCCGATGACGATGTGAGCGATATTCTCGACATAATGGCAGAGCAGCAAATCCGCCGCATGCCCGTCGTGGACGGTGACAAGCGACTGGTCGGTGTCGTGTCCATCGGCGATCTCGTCAAGGATGAAACCCGGCAGACCGGTGAAGCGCTGTGCGAAATCGCTCGCCCGAGCAGCATGCACTCGCAGGCCATCTAAGAGGCGCGGGCGCGCAGGATACGGAGAAATCTCATGCTTAGAATAGCAGGAATGACGGTGCTCGCGGCCAGTCTGGCGCTGGCGGCTTGTGACCAGAACCCGAACAACGAGACGCCGGGAAGCAGTGTGGAAGGCACGCCGATGGCCAACGAAGTTGTTCCACCCGAACCGGTGGTGACTTCGCTTCCACGCCAGGATTTTGCCGATACCGTGGCAGCGAGCGATGCCTTCGAGATCGCAAGTGCCCGTCTGGCAGCGGAGAAGGCGTCCACGCCTGAGATCAAGGCCTATGCCCAAAAGATGATCGAGGCGCACAATACTTCGACAGAGAAGCTGAAAAAGGAAGCGGGGGCACTGACCCCGGCGATCAAACCGGACCCGGTATTGTCGCTTGAACAACAGAAAAAGCTTGATGAACTGGGCAAGCTTTCCGGCGCGGAATTCGAACGGGCCTATGTCGCGGATCAGATCGCTGCGCATGAGAAAGCTCTAGAAGTAGTTCAGGCCTATTCTGCGGATGGTGACGAACCGAAGCTCAAGACGTTTGCCACCGACGCGGTCAAAATGGTGTCTGATCATCTTGCCGAGGCGCGCAAACTCGGCGCGTCTGGGGCAAAGGTGGCCAATCCCTAACATTCTTAGGCAAGCTGGCGGTTTGATGATCGAGACCGTTGGCTTGCCGGCGTGCCAGCATCCGTCTTTTCAGCCCTTCTATTCATCGCAGCTGCGGGAACATCTGGCGTGGCGGTACGTCTGATCGTTGGGCGGGCGATGGAGACACACTATGGTGGAGCGTCAGCGGACTGGCCAAACTCCGCAGAAAAACAGCGATCATGACCGGAATCCGGAACGGCAGGATAACCAGTCGGGCCATGGTGGTGAATACGAACCGCGCGATTCCAGAAATGTGACCGGCACGGCTTCCACGCCTGATGGCCGATGGACCAGCAAGCAACGCAAGCCCCCTGCGGCGATGGATTGATCCAATCGCTGCCCATGCTTGCCGTCGCGACAGGGCCAAGGTTTTCGGAGAATTGTATGAGCACCCAGCCGTCCCACCCGGATAAGATCGAACCGCAATCACCGCCGGAAACGCCGCCCGCGCCGGCGGAGCCTGCCCCTTCGACACCGGATGAAGTGACTCCCCCGGTCCCTGATACCGACAGGCCCGGCAAGGGCCCTGAGGAACTACCGCCAGATTGACCGCGTTCGGACTGCCCGTGCAGGGAGCCATGCGCCTGTCCGTGCGTTATTCCTCTGCTGAATGGCGCCGATCTGATGCCGAAGTGGAAAATGCGAGCACACCGTTGAAACCCATGCCTGTTCCGCCGTTCCAGTTGCTTCGGGGCGCCAACGTCTTTCTCGATTTCGACGGGACATTGGTCGAAATAGCCGAACGCCCTGATGCGGTGCGGGTCAACGACCGTCTCGCAACGTTGATGCAAGGCCTGTGGGAACGCCTTGAAGGCCGTATGGCTGTTATCAGTGGCCGCTCGGCAGGTGAGGTCCGCGCTCTGCTGGGCATCAATGCCATGACGGTCGTAGGCAGCCATGGGCTCGAGTTTTGTTGGGGCGACGGGCGGATCGAAGCAGTCGAACGGCCTGCGGCCCTTGGGTGCGCGCTGGCGGCGATGCGGGAGCTTGCCGCTGCCATCCCCGGAGTGTTGGTGGAGGATAAGCCGCTCGGCGCGGCGCTGCATTTTCGCCAGGCACCTTCGGCTGAGCAGGCTTGTATGGATTTGGCGGGGCGGCTGGCGCCCGAACTGGGATTAAAGCTTCAGAGCGGCAAGATGATGGTGGAACTGCGCGCTGACGGGGGCGATAAGGGTAGCGCCATTCGCAGGCTTATGCAGGAACCCGTTTTCGCGGCCGCGCGACCACTGTTCTTCGGGGACGACGTAACCGACGAGCCAGGCTTCGCCGCCGCGCAGGAAATGGGTGGTTCCGGCGTGCTGATCGGGCCGGTGCGGATCAGTGCCGCGCAATACCGCCTCGATGGGGTGGCGGCGATGCTCGACTGGCTTGAAACAGCCTCCGAGGTGACAGCATGACTTCTCTCGATCTCTGGCCTATAGGCAATTGTCAGGTCAGCGCGTTGGTGGACCGGACCGGGCGGTTCGTCTGGGGCTGCGTGCCGCGTGTCGATGGCGATCCTGTTTTCTCGGCACTACTGGGCGGCGACAAGCCCGAAGTGGGCTATTGGTCCATCGATCTGGAAGACTGCGTATCGATCGATCAGAGTTATCATGGCAACACGCCGATCCTCAGCACGCGGCATGTCGATGCGGATGGCAATGCCATAGAAGTCATCGATTTCTGCCCTTATTTCCGCCGTCTCGGGCGCAGCTATCGGCCGGTGGCTTTCGTGCGCATCGTGCGGCCGCTGGCAGGTCGCCCGCGTATCCGCGTCAGGTTGCGGCCCGCCTCCGGCTGGGGCGGGCGGGCACGCCAGCGGATCGGGGGGACGAACCATCTCCGCTATCGCACCGATGCGATGACGCTGCGGCTCACGACAACCGCGCCGATCGGGATGATCCATGAGGAGCGCGTTTTCCGGCTGGAGGGGCCGCTGTACTTTTTCCTTGGGCCGGACGAGCATTTTTCCAGCGATATCGCCCGTACGATAGACGGCATGCGGGCCGATACCGAAGCCGAATGGCGCGAGTGGTCGCGCGGGCTGGCGATCCCGCTGGAATGGCAGGATGTGGTGATCCGCTCCGCCATCACGCTCAAGCTCTGTCAGCATGAGGAAACCGGGGCGATCGCTGCCGCGCTGACCACTTCCATTCCGGAGCATGCCGGATCTCAGCGAAACTGGGACTATCGCTATTGCTGGATTCGCGATGCCTATTACACGGTGCAGGCTTTGAACCGCCTCGGGGCGCTCGATGTGCTGGAAGGTTATCTGGCTTATCTGCGGAACATCGTCGACAGCGCGAAAGGCGGCCATATTCAGCCATTGTATGGCGTTCTGGGCGAAACCAGGCTCGAAGAGCGCGTGGCCAGCGGATTGCCCGGCTATCGCGGCATGGGACCGGTCCGCGTCGGAAATCAGGCCTACAACCAGGTGCAGCACGATGCCTATGGCCAGATCGTCCTGTCCAACACGCACAGTTTCGTGGACCAGCGGCTGTTCCGCATGTCCGGCGTGGAGGATTTCAAGGCGCTGGAAAAAGTCGGTGAGCGGGCATGGCAGTTTCACGATCAGCCTGATGCGGGATTATGGGAACTGCGCACGCGGCAGGATGTCCATACCTATTCCGCGGCGATGTGCTGGGCTGCCTGCGACCGACTGGCCAATGCCGCGGAAGTGCTTGGCCTGAATGATCGGGCGGCTTTCTGGAACGAACGGGCCGCGCGCATCCGCGAACATATCGAACATGCCGCGTGGCGCCCGGATACCCGCAGGATGTCGGCCACGTTTCGGGGTGACGATCTCGATGCGAGCGTGCTGCAATTGCTGGATCTGCGTTTCCTGGCGGCCGACGATCCCCGCTATATCGACACGTTGTCGGCCATCGAGGAAGGGCTGCGGCGCGGCTCGCATATGTTGCGCTATGCGGCGGAGGACGATTTCGGTCTTCCCAAGACGGCGTTCAACGTCTGCACGTTCTGGCTGATCGAGGCGTTGAATTATACCGGGCGATGCGAGGATGCCCGCCTTCTTTTCGAGGAAATGCTGTCGCGCCGGACGGCGGCCGGATTGCTTTCTGAAGATATCGATCCGCAGACGGGCGAGCTGTGGGGCAATTATCCGCAAACTTATTCGCTGGTGGGCATGATCAATTGCGCGGTGCTGCTCAGCAAGCCGTGGAGTTCCATCAGATGAGCCGCATTATCGTCATATCCAACCGCGTCAGCACTGGCGGCGGCGCACATGGCGGGCTGGCCACCGCACTGCATGCGGCTTTGCGAGAAAATGGCGGCATCTGGTTCGGCTGGTCGGGCGAACGTGTCGAGCAGTTTACCGGCCTGATCAACTTTCAACGCGAAAATGGCGTCACGACCGCGACGGTGGATCTCGATGATCACGATATCGAGGAGTACTATAATGGCTATGCGAACCGGACGTTGTGGCCTCTGTTCCATTACCGCATCGATCTGGCCGAGTACGAGCGCGATTTCGCCGGGGGCTATCAACGGACCAACAAGCGGTTTGCCGATACCGTATCGCCGCTGATCGAGCCGGACGATTTGGTGTGGGTCCACGACTATCACATGTTCCCGCTTGGCGCCGAATTGCGCAAACGCGGCGTGCGCAATCGGATCGGCTTCTTCCTCCATATCCCCTGGCCGCCGAGGCGGTTGCTGGTCACGCTGCCGGAAGCGGAGGAATTGGTCAAAGCGCTGCTTGCCTATGACCTGATCGGATTCCACACGCCCGAATGGGTGGAAAGCTTCTGCGATTACGTCTGTCATGAGCTGGGCGGGACGCTGGAAGGAGGAAACGAACTGGTGCTGGGGAAGCGCCGGGTTCGCCTGATCGCCTGCCCGATCGGGATCGATGCGGCGGAGTTCGCCAAACTGACCGAAAGCGACACGGCACGCCAGACGTTCGAGCGCGTTAGGGAAAGCGTGGTCGGCCGGGCTTTGATCGTCGGTGTCGATCGGCTGGATTATTCCAAGGGGCTTGAAGAACGCTTTCTCGGATATGAACGGTTTCTCACCGACAACCCGGAGGAGCGCAAGGAAGTCGTTCTGCTCCAGATCGCCCCGCCATCGCGGGCATCGGTCGACAGCTATCAACGCATTCGCAGCACGCTGGAAGGGCTGGCGGGCCGCATCAACGGTGCGCATGCCGCGCTCGATTGGGTGCCGATCCGCTATGTCAACCAAGGCTATCCAAGGGATGTTCTGGCCGGTGTCTATCGCGCCAGCAAAATCGGCCTGGTGACTCCGTTGCGCGATGGCATGAATCTGGTGGCCAAGGAATATGTGGCGGCGCAGGACCCGGAAGATCCCGGCGTTCTGATCCTGTCGCGCTTCGCCGGGGCGGCGGAGCAGATGCCGGATGCCCTGCTGGTCAATCCCTATAGCGCGGAGGAAATGTCCGATGCGATCCGCCAAGCGCTGATCATGCCGCGGGAGGAGCGTATCCGGCGCTGGGAAACGCTGAACCGGGATGTGCAGGAGCAGGATGTGGTCTGGTGGCGCACCCAGTTTACAGAGGCGCTCAAGGCCGTGCCGGAAAGGGCCCGTTGACGGGCGTGGGGGCGCAGCGTCCCGCAAGCGTGCGCCATGCCGCGTCGCCGTATCCGACAAATCGGCCATCACTTCCGTTCAACTGCGTCAGCGCGGAAACCAAAAGCCGGGACCGGCTGTTGTTAAAGGTAGGACGGGGCTCGTGAGACGGAGTTGATCCCATGCATTTGACACCCGCATTGCGCTACCGCGCTGCTGCTGCCCTCGGCGCGGCTGCTTATCTGGTCTATTCCCATAAATCGAAGAACAACGGCCCGCAGCATGCAGCCTTTGACGAAAAGGAAGCTGGCAGTTCCGTGCCCAATCCCGTTCGCAATGCGGGGCCGGATGCGATGCGCAGCGATCCGCCCCGCTGGGATGCCGTGGACGAGGCAAGCGATGAAAGCTTTCCTGCGAGCGACCCGCCGGCGACCTATTGATTGAGCGTATCCGTGCCCTCGGTCTGGATTGATGGCGAGCGAGAAAAGGATGCAGGCGATGGCCGCATCTGACCCGCTCGCCATTTACAACGCCAAACGCGATTTCCGCAAAACGCGGGAGCCGAAAGGCACGCGCGGCAAAAGTACAGGACATTGCTTCGTCGTGCAGAAGCATGCCGCTTCCCGGCTGCATTACGATTTCCGCCTGGAAATGGATGGCGTTCTGAAAAGCTGGGCGATCACGAAAGGGCCCAGCCTCGATCCGGGCGACAAGCGGCTGGCAGTGCGGACCGAAGATCATCCGCTGAGTTATGGCGGGTTTGAAGGCACCATTCCTCAAGGCGAATATGGCGGCGGGAGTGTGATGCTCTGGGACGAGGGTGATTGGGCGCCGGTCGCAGGGAAAAGCGAACGCGATCTTGAGCAGGGGCACCTGCATTTTTCGCTGCACGGGCAGCGGATGAAAGGCGAATGGCTGCTGGTCCGCATGAAGCCCCGACCGGGCGAGAAGCGGGAAAACTGGCTGCTGCGCAAACTTGATGATCGCTATGCTGGCGGCAGCGACGATCTGATCGCGCACGAACTGACATCAATCAAGACCGGGCGCACGATGGCGGAAATTGCCGCCGATGCGGAGGGGCGCGTCTCGCTCAAGGGCAAGAAAGGCAAGGCTTGGGACGCGGCAATGCACAAGGCGGACCAGGCTGCCGAACGGCAGGCAAAACCGGCGGAGAAAGCACGGAGAGGTCGCGCCGAAGGGCGCGTTCGAAGTGGTCCGCTGCCCAAATTCAGACCGGTACAGCTCGCTTCACTGGTCAACGCGGTGCCGGCTGGCAACGGATGGCTGCACGAGGTCAAATACGACGGCTATCGCGCGCTGATTGCGGTGTCGGGGAACAAGGTCCGCATCTTCACGCGCACCGGACTGGATTGGACGGAGCGTTACCCCACCATCGCGGAGGCGATGGCGGAACGCGGCATTTCTTCCGCGTTGATCGACGGTGAAATCGTCGCTTTCGATGGAAACGGCAATCCCAGCTTCGCCAAACTGCAGGAAGCGCTGCAATCGGGCAGCGGCGAAGTGGCGTTCTTTGCTTTCGATCTGCTCGCGGTGGACGGAAAGGATCTCACGGCAAAGCCCCTGATCGAGCGAAAGGAAAGGCTGGCCGCGCTGATCGGGGAAGATGCGGAGGGCCCGGTGCGCTATTCCGATCATATCATCGGCGCAGGTGAAAAGCTGTTTGAGGCCCTGTGCGGGGCGGGGCAGGAAGGGATCATCGCCAAGCCGGTTTCCGCCCCCTATCGTGGGGGACGCTCGCACAGCTGGGTCAAGGTCAAATGCACGCACCGTGAGGAGTTCATTGTCGTTGGCTGGAGTGCGAGCCGTTCGCGTTCCCGCCCCTTCGCCTCGCTGCTGCTGGCCCAGAACAGGAATGGCGATCTGGTCTATAGCGGGCGCGTGGGCACCGGCTTCAGCAGTGCGACACTGGACGATCTGGATGCACGGTTGAAGCGCCTGTCGCGCAAAACACCTCCGCTTGAGGTGCCATCGCCCGCCGCGCGCAGCGTGCATTGGGTAAAGCCGGAACTGGTTGTGGAAATTGCCTATACCGAACGGACCAGAGACGGCATCCTGCGGCATCCCAGTTTCATCGGATTGCGGGAAGACAAACCGGCGGAGCAGGTGCGGGCGGAACAGCCTATCGCCGCATTGCCTGCCGAGGATCGCATCACCATCACCCATTCGGAACGGGTGATCTTTCCTGAAAGCGGCGCCACCAAGGGCGATCTGGCGGAATACTACCGCGCTATCGGTGCGCTCATGCTGCCATTTGCCGCCTCGCGCCCGATCAGTCTGGTCCGGTGTCCGCAGGGCCGGGCGAAGCAATGCTTTTTCCAGAAGCACGACAGCGGTTCGTTCGGGCCGCATGTGCATCACATCCCGATCAAGGAAAAGGATGGGGGTGTGGAGGACTATCTCTATATCGAGGATCTCGACGGCCTGATCGCGTGTGTCCAGATGGGCACGATCGAATTCCATGGCTGGCAATCGCGCACCGATGCGATTGAGAAACCGGATCGGCTGGTATTTGATCTCGATCCGGATACCGGCCTCGATTTTGCCGATGTGCGCCGCGCCGCGCGCGATATCTCGCGGACCCTTTCCGATATGGGGCTGGTTAATTTCGCCATGCTGTCGGGCGGCAAGGGGATACATGTCATCGCCCCCCTGACCCCCGGTGCGACCTGGGAAACGGTCAAGGATTTCGCGCAGCGTTTCGCAATGGCAATGGCGGTGCAATCGCCTGAACGCTTCACCGCGACGATGAGCAAGGCGAAGCGGCAAGGGCGGATATTCATCGACTGGCTGCGCAATCAGCGCGGCTCGACTTCGGTCGTTCCCTATTCGGCGAGAGCGAGGTCGGGGGCGACAGTGGCGACCCCGATCGGCTGGGACGAACTGGATGATTACGCCGACGCGAAGGCCTTTTCCATCCGCGATGCGGATCACTTGCTTTCGCGGGCCCACAAGCTGCGCGGCTGGGGCTTCTGCGATCAGTCCTTGCCCGTGTTCTGACCGGCTTCACTGCCGGGACTGGAGGCGCCGGATAGTCGCGTGCGTGCCGCCATGGTCTGCGTCGACCCCGTAATCCTGTTCCAGTTTCCGGCGGATCGCTTCGATCTGTTCCTCAGTCAGATGCTCAATACCGATGAAGGTGTTCTCCGCGCCTGCCGCCACCCGGATCAATTCGTCGAGCTTGGCCTGAAGCGCTGCCGCATCGCGGTTCTGCGAGTTCTGGACCAGGAAAATCATCAGGAAGGTGATGATGGTAGTCCCTGTGTTAATCACCAGCTGCCATGTCTCGGAGAAATCGAGAAACGGCCCGCATGCCGCCCAAATGGCAACGATCAGCAAGGCGAGCAGAAAAGCGGACGGTTGCCCCGCCAGAAAGGCGATGCGGCCCGCGATGCGAGTGAAAAAACGCGTCATATCCTCATCTCCTCAAATGGCGGTGGGTTCGGCATGGATCATGAGCCCACACGCTGGGCCCAAGCCTTTCTGCCACAGGCCGTGCAGAAACCGGCAACCAAAGTGCCGGCCGGACATTTTCTGAACAACGGGGCGCCATCGCTCTGGGAGAGAATGAGCGCACAAGTGAAGATAGTGCCAACGGCAGGAAAGGCCGCCATAGCGGCAGGTTTGTAATGAGTTTTAGAACGCTGGATCAATTGTATCGCGCGCTGGAGCAGGACGAAAGCAGCCACTTCGCCCATTTCAGCCCCACACTTGTCAGAGGGGAAGGGGCGAGGCACGCCGAGATCATGCTGATCGGGGAGCAGCCCGGCGATGTGGAGGACCAGCAGCAGCACCCTTTTGTCGGCCCAGCAGGCAAAGTTCTGAATGCTTGCCTCGACGAGCTTGGCGCGGACCGGTCCAGCCTGTTTCTCACCAATGCCGTGAAGCGTTTCAAATATGTCCAGCGCGGGAAGCGGCGGTTGCATCAGCCCCCGACGCTGGGTGAGATCAAGCATTACCGGTGGTGGCTGTGCGAGGAAGTGCGCCTTGTCGATCCCAAGGTGATTGTCGCTCTGGGCGGGACGGCCCTGGTCGCTCTCACCGGGAATCGCACGATCAAGCCGGTGCGCGGCAAGGTTCTGGCATGGGATGGGCGTGAACTGGTGCCCACGGTTCACCCGAGCTACCTGCTTCGCGTGCGCGATGAGGCGGACAGGCATGAAGAGCGGGAACGCTTCACCCGGGACCTGGCAGTGGCGATCAAGGCAGCCGCGCAGGCCCGCTGATACCCTTGGGCGTGCGTTTTTCGCCCGGGCTCCTCCCAATTGCGGCGGACCGTGCCCTTCATCCATCCGGCGGCGGAACGGCCAGAGAACCTGAAGCGTTTCCCTTGTGATATTGGAGGATGCCATGGTTGCGAAAGTCGCCCCAGTGCCGGAAGGAAAGTTGCCGGGCCATGAGAGCAAACTAACTCCCAAGCCCGAATGGGAACCGAAGTATCCCGGTTCCGGCAGGCTGGCGGGCAAAGTCGCGCTGATTACAGGCGCGGACAGCGGTATCGGACGTGCGGTTGCGGCTCTTTTCGCGCGCGAAGGCGCCAATGTGGCGATCGCCTATCTTTCCGAACATGACGATGCGGAAGAAACGGCCCGTATTGTCGAGGAGGAGGGGAGCAAGGCCATCTTTCTTTCCGGCGATCTCGGTGATCCGAAATTCTGCGAGCAGGTGGTCGCCAAGACGATCAAGGCGTTCGGGCAGCTGGATATCCTCGTCAACAACGCGGGCGAACAGCACCCCGATCAGGAGATCGAAGACATTTCGGACGAGCAGTTGCAGCGGACTTTCCAGACAAACATCTTTTCGATGTTCTACCTGGTCCGCGCCGCGCGCCCGCATTTGAAAAAGGGGGCGGCGATCATCAATTGCACCAGCGTGGTGAATTATAAAGGGTCGGAGGAACTGCTCGACTATTCGAGCAGCAAAGGCGCCATCACCGCTTTCACCCGCTCGCTTTCCGCCAACCTGATCGAACACGGCATCCGCGTGAACGCGGTGGCGCCCGGGCCGATTTGGACGCCGCTCAACCCCTGCGGCGGGGCGAGTAAGGAAAAGATGAAGACGTTCGGCAAGAATACGCCAATGAAACGCCCCGGCCAGCCGAACGAAGTCGCCCCCAGTTTCCTGTTCCTCGCTTGCGATGACGCCAGCTACATGTCAGGGCAGGTGCTGCACCCCAACGGTGGAACGATCGTCAACGGCTGATCGGGGAGCAGGAGCGGTCCTAGCTCAGGAACTTTAACAGTCCGCGTTCGGCGGGCGATAGCCAGCGTGTGCCGCGCAGCAGCTTGAGTCTGCGCTTCCGGCTAGCCGTTGGAGGCTTTCCGGCAAATTCGAGCAGTTTGGGATGAATATAGGACTTGCGGGCGATGACCGGGGTGTTGCCCAGACGGCCGGCGACGATTTCGGCCATGGCTTGGGGGCTTAGCTCACCGTCCGTCTCCACCAGCGCCTCGAACGCTGCCACGCTCGCTCCCCAGGTGCGGAAATCCTTGGCGGTGAAAGCGTCGCCCATGGCGGCGCGGATGTAGTCGTTCACATCCGTAGAGCCCACCGTTTGCAGATTGCCGTCTGGGTCGAGAAACTGGAACAGGCGCTGGCCGGGCAAATCCTGCATGTCACGCACGAACCGTGCAAGGCTGCGGTCGTCAATTTCAAGTTCCTGCTCCTTGCCGCCTTTCCCGCGATAGCGAATCCGCAATCCGGTGCCGCGATGATCGACGTGGCGCATCAGCAATGTGCAGGCGCCGTAGCTGCCGTTGCTTTTCGCGTAGTGTTCGTTGCCGACGCGGATATGCCCGCAATCCAGCAGGCGGACCAGTGCGGCGACGGCGCGCTCCATCGTCAGTTTGCGCTGGCGCAGATCCCTGGCAACGCGTTTGCGCAAAGCGGGCAGGGCTTGGCCGAAGCACAGGCAATTGGCATACTTCTGGCGCTCTTTCCGGGATCGAAATCGGGGGTGATAGCGGTATTGCTTGCGCCCTCTCGCATCGCGGCCTGTCGCCAGCAGATGCGCGTCCGGCGAAGGGCTGAACCAGGCATCGCTATAGGCGGGTGGCAGGGCAATCGCGTTAAGCCGGTCGATCTCTTCCCGGTCGGTTATGCGATGGCCATGCTCGTCGTAATAGGCCCATCCCCGCTTCAAGGCCTTGCGGGAAATGCCGGGCTGATCCGCATGGACATAGTGCATGGGCGCGCTCAGGCCGGGTTCTTTTCGAGCAGAATGTCGAGGGCCAGTTGCATCGCCGCATGCGCCGCTGCGTTGCGCACGGCATCACGCTGTTCACTGGCGAAATCGAACAGGCGCCATCTTTCCGTTCCGTCGGCAGTCGCAACCGCCACGTAAACGGTTCCGGCCTTGTCCTCCCCTTCGTTGTCATCGGCATAGCCGGTGAGGGCAAGGGCAAGATGGGCGTTGGATGCCGCCAGCCCGCCGCTGGCCATGGCTTGCGCCACTTGCGACGACACAGGCCCGAATTCCTCGATCAAGCCGGGATCGACACCGGCAAGCTCGTGCTTCGCCTCGTTGGAATAGGTTACCAGTCCGCGCTCGAAAGCGTGGGAGCATCCGGGAATGTTCGTCAGGATTGCGGATACCAGCCCGCCGGTGCAACTCTCCACCGTCATCACCCGCCACTCACAGGCGTTCAACTCCTTGAGCAAACGGGTTGCTGTCTGAACGGGATCGCCATCGGCCATCGGAACGCCCTTGCCTGTTGAACGGAGCAGGCCCGCACCCGATGCCTGCACAGTATCATATGCTCCGCCACAGGCCTGGTTCCCGTGGCGCGGCTGTATCCACCGCGTTGGCATGGCTCAACGGTTTGCCGGTATTTCGGAACCTTTCATCGGGGTGGCCGGATCAAGCCCGTTCGCCTTCCGTATCATCGCTGCCGGAGCCTGCGGCATGAGCGGCATTCGGCACTATCCCTTGGGTGGCAGGAGAGGCTTATGTCCACTGAGCAGGAACGGGCGGCCGGAAAGTGGGGGATTCTGGGGAAATACGCCTACGGCTGGATTACACTGATCTTCTTTGCGGGCTCTCTTTTCCTTCATTGGTACTTCGGATGGAAATCCTATCTCGCGGAAACATCCGCACATGGGCAACTGGCCGATTTCAGCGAATATTCCGCGCAGATGTTGCGGGATACGTTCGAGAACTGGCAATCGGAATTTCTGCAACTGCTCTGGCAAGTGGTGGGGCTGGCCTATTTCCTTTATCTCGGATCGCCCGCATCGAAGGAAAACGACGACCGGCTGGAAGCGAAGATCGACGCGCTGATCCGTATGCAAGGGGGCGAGGAAGGGGAACGTCTCCTCGAACAGATCGATGAGGTATACCTGCGCACGCACGGCCACGCCCGGCCGCATGCTCACGGTGAACAACCGGGCAAGGGGTAGTAGTCCCTGATCCGCGGAAGCAATCAGGCTTCATACTGCGGCGAAGCAGCCGGCGCGATTATCCGGGCGTGATAAGTTCGCAGCGCACGCCAGGCATCGGGCCAGAATAACGAGCGAGGCGCAGCGCCATTGCGCCTTCGCCGTGCCCAAGCGTTTCAAGCCAGTACGTGCCAGGCAGATGCGGATCGCTCTCCGCCAGGGCCAGGCGAACGTGACCGTCCTTGCCGGGCGGGGTGAGATAGGTGCTGGCGAACACGCGGTTGCCGAACCGCCATTCGAGCGATTCCATCCAGAAGTTCATCGGCACAAAACTCCAGTAAGCATCGGCCGGAGGAGCAAATGTGATGAGCAGGGCCTTCCCCGGCGGCACTTGCCAGTAACCGGAAAGGTATCGATGGCCTGCCGGGGTGTAGATGTCGCCCGTGTCGTCGAAATGGGTGAGCTGGTTGCGCTTTGCCGTGCGATCCTTCGCAGTCCAGCGGGCCCAGGTCTTTACGTTCCAGATCGCGAAATCGGCCGCGGCTCCGATCGCTGTCGCGAGTTGATCGGGCAGGATAGTGGGGAGTGGCGGGTTGCCGCTGGTCCGGCGGATTTCCAGAGGGCGCGGGCGGTCTTTCCACGGATCGCGCAAATAACGCCGCACCACCAGCGAACTGGCGTCCTGGTCCAGTCGCAAGGCATTCGGACCCTGACCGGTATGGTTGAGATGCACACTGAAATTGCCTTCTTTGTCGAGGTTCAGTTGCTCATCAGTGATGCTGGCAATCAGGCGCCGGCGACTTGTCCCTTCCTTGAGCTGGCCGGAATAGACGGTACATTCGATAAGCGCCGTTTCACGCATGTTTCCGGTCACCACGTAATCGTATTCACCGGAAATCACCGCCACGTCGTAAAGCTGTTCGGGGCTGTCGCCCGCGAACTTGCGAACCCCATCCCGTGTCTTTTGATGAAACGCGGGGAAAGCGGGATCGGCAAACTGGATGAACTGGTCGATCCCGATCGTCAGATAACGCAGGAACAGACGATAGCCTTCCGCACGATCGATCTGCGTATCCGGCGCTTCGAGTGACGGGAACTCAGCATGGAACTGCCTTATGACATCTGCAAAATGATTCATCGCGGCATCGAGCGCATCGCCAGGAGGTAGGGGAAGCGATTGGGCATGGGCCGATGAGGCGGTAAGAGCGGCCAGACCGATCAGGCCCGCGCCGCCGAAAAAATCGCGCCGGTCGAAGTGCGGCTTTTCCATCATGTTCCCTCCGTGCCCTTTCTCACCCTTGAAAGGACATTCGCCCCTCAGCGGCTCAATTGCTGGAGATCGAACATAGCGAGAGACGGCGGGCGTTCCAGTTCCCATTTCCCGTCTTTCTGGTACAGGGTTTGATGCTCTTCTTCCTCGCGCTCAAGCCGTTCCTGAAAGCCGGGATAGAACGCGAGAATAGAGGGCGACCGTGCCCATGCAGGGATATCGGTGAGCCGGTAGCGATAGGTGACTTCCAGCCTGCTGAAAGTCGTGTCCGGATCGCCGACATTGTCGATCTTCACTTCCGGTCGGCCATAACAAAGCACGGTCTTCTGGTTCTTGAGCACGCCTGTGCCCGGCCTGAACTGCTTTTCGCCTTCGGGTGTCGCGGTGTAACGGATAACGCGGCGCTGCCCTGAACCAGAATTGGGATCGGCGAGAGACAGTTCCCCCCCCATCCGCAGCAGCCCCGCATCGATGAAGGCCTGCATCTGCTTGCGCCTGTGTTCGGCATCAGCAGGGATATCGTGCGGCAGCGGGAAGAACGGCGTGCATTGCAGATTGGCGTCGAACCAGCCTTGCAGGAGGGTGTGGACCTCGGCCTTGGATGGGGCCGTGATTTCTTCATCGTCCCCGGCAACCCAGGTCTCTTCATTGGATGCCGGAGAGGAGCAGCCTGCCAGGGCCAGCAGAACGGCGGGGATCAGAAAATGTGTATGCATGGGGCCTCGCGTGATAGCCGGGATGCCAAGGCTGGGATCACTGCGAAGCTGCGTCCAGTTTCAACGGGATCGAGAGCCCGGGCGCTATGATATCGTCACCGGGATTGTTGTTGTTGAACACCAGTGTCAGCGCCTTCGCATCCTGGGGAACTGCCCCCAGGAACACGAGTTGCCCATCCATCTGCTGACCGCGAATGATATTGAGGCGCGGATTGTCCGTCGGCGGCTTGAGCATCAGCTTGTTGCCTTGCTCATCCTGCAGATAGGTCGGATCGGACGCCAGCGGTATATTGTTGGTCTGGGTCCCGCCATAGGAGGCGCTGACGTTGAGCAGAGTCGCGTCAGTGCCGAGTTCGATCCCCTTTACGCGGACGGTCAGGCCGATCGGCGCAACGCCCTGCGTGTTCAGCGTGATCGTGCGCGCTGCATCGGCGGTTGCCGGAGGAGGAGCATTGCCGGAAATCGGAGCTTCTGCCTGCGGTGGTGCGACTTGCGTCTTATCGGCTGTGGGGGTTTCCGATGGCGAAGAGCATGCGGTGACAGCCAGAGTGCAAAGACCAGCGGCAAGCCACTTACCACGCGTCATATATGATCCTTCCCCAAATCGATCGATCTGCCAGGACCGTAGCAGGGTTGTGGCTCAAAGGTTTGGTTGCGTCATGATTTCACCGCACTCAATGGCCGTTTCGTCGATGTATTCAGTGCGTCCGGGCATTCGCTATGCCGACGCTTCTTCCGTCCGCCTGCGATCTTCGCGGTCGATGGCAAGGAGGGACACGCCTTTGCTTTCCGCCATGTAGATCGCGGAGATGAGGCTGACGGCCCCCGCGCCGAGGATGTAGAACGCGATCGGAAGCCAGTCGTTGTATTCACGCAGAAGCGCGGTGCCGATCAGCGGGGCCCATGAACCGGCGAAGATCGCCGTGACCTGATAACCCAGCGATACGCCGGAATAGCGCATCCGGGTGGGAAACATTTCGGCCATGATCGCGGGCTGGGATGCATACATCAGGGCATGCACGATCATGCCGATAAAGATGGCGGCGAGAATAATGCCGAGATTGGCGGTCGCGAACATGGGGAAGGCCGCGAAAGGCCAGGCCATCGTCAGCGCAGCGCCGAGGGCATAGACCGGTTTGCGCCCGATCCTGTCGGCCAGCGCGCCGATTGGCGGGATAATCACGACGTGGAGGATATGCGCACAGAACAGCAGGGCGAGGATATCGGTGGTGTCCACGCCGATATGCGCGAGGTAGGTGATCGAGAAAGTGACGACCATGTAGTAGAGGATATTCTCACCCACGCGAAGGCCCATCGCGTTCAGCACGCCGCGTGGGTAGTGGCGGAACACCTCGGTGAGGCCATAGCCTGCGTCCGCACGCTTTTCCGCTTCGGCTTTCGCGGCTTCAAAAATCGGGGAATCTGTGACTTGCGTGCGGATATAGTACCCGACGCCAACGATGATGACCGACAGCCAGAAGCCGATGCGCCATCCCCATGACAGGAACGCCTCGTCCGAAAGCGTGGCGGAGAGGACGAGCAGCACGATAGTGGCCAGCAGATTGCCCAGCGGCACCCCGGCCTGCGGGAAACTGCCCCAGAAAGCGCGGCTGCGATTGGGACTGTGTTCGGCCACCAGCAATACCGCGCCGCCCCATTCGCCGCCCAGCGCAAAACCCTGGATGAAGCGCAGCAACACCAACAGCACCGGCGCCCAATAACCGATGGTGTTGAACGTGGGCAGGCACCCCATGAGGAAAGTCGATGCGCCGATCAGGATGAGACTGAACTGCAACAGCGATTTGCGCCCGATCCGGTCGCCGATATGCCCGAAAACGATGCCGCCCAGCGGCCGCGCGATGAAGCCGACCGCATACGTAGCGAACGCGGCAATAACACCATCCAGTTCGTTGCCGGTCGGGGGAAAGAACAGCTTGCCGAAAACCAGCGTGGCCGCGGTTCCGTAAAGGAAGAATTCGTACCATTCGACGACCGTTCCGGCCATCGAAGCCCCGACCACCTTGCGCAGGTAAGGCAGGTCCGCCGTCTCTTCGTGTTGCATTGCTTTCCGATCCCATCCCCTTGAACCGTCAGCGATGGCGCAACGACGGGTGCTATGCAAGTCGGTCTGTGGGAATCCGGGCTGTGCCGGGAATGCGGAGACGGTTCTCAGCCCGGCGAGGCGCGGTCGATGGCGCCGGAATCGAGCAGCGGCGCCGCGTCTATATCGGTGGCGTCCAGCAGATCGCTCAACCGTTCGAGGCTCGCCAGGATCATGGCCTGTTCCCACGGTTTGAGTGTGGCGAACCGTTCGCTGAAGCGCTCCTGCAGCAGGTCCGGCGCGCCGGCCAGGACTGCTTCGCCTTTGGCCGACGCGCGCAAGAGGACCTGGCGCCGGTCGCGCTCCCCCCGTTGCCGGGTGACGAGACCGGCTGCCACCAGCCGGTCGACCAGCGAGGTGATGGTCGGTTGGCTGAAATGCAGCGATGCCGCGATGGTGCTGGGAATGGCTTCCCGCCGCCGATGGATTTCCTGCAGCACGAGAAGCTGGGAGGCGGTGAGCCCGGTGGCCGTGGCGAGCTGCCGCCCGCCGCGTTCGGCGGCACGGAGAATGCGGCGCAGCGATCGCAGCGTAAGGTTGGTGATCGGTTCGTTCACACGGGCAGATTTACGGTGGACCGCATATTTTCTCAAACGGAATATAATTAAAAATATGAAGGATGTATCAGGTTTGTTGGCAGTCTGTTCGAACCCCTTTTTCCTGACAGGTCTTGAAAAATCAGAATCTTAGAGGATATATGCACCCGCGATGAGGGAATCGATCCTTCCGTGATGTGAAATATACTTCAGGGAGATTAAGCATCTCGAGTGGTGTAGGAAATGTGCTTGCCGCGCTGCCGGACGATGGCGGCGGTACTTTTGAGGAAACAGAGTCCGCCACACGTTTGCGTAGGCCCGTGGCGACCGATGGGCCGGCGATCACGGCCTTGATAGCGGCTTGCCCGCCACTCGATGGCAATTCGGCTTACTGCAATCTCCTGCAATGCACCGATTTTGCAGACACCTGCATCGTGGCCGAACGGAACGGCACAATTGTCGGCTGGATTTCAGGCTATCGCCTCCCGTCGCAGCCGGAGGAGCTGTTCATCTGGCAGGTGGCGGTCGCCGCGCAGGCGCGGGGCGAGCGATTGGCAAGCCGTATGCTCGACCATCTGGTGAGGCGTGCGCAGATCCAGCCCATCGCGTTTCTTTCCAGCACGGTCACGGCCGGCAATCGCGCTTCCTGGGCCCTGTTCGAAGGGTTTGCGCGCAGCCGCCAGGCCCCACTGGAGAAGGCGGTTCGCTTCGATCGCACAGCCCATTTCGCCGATGCCCATGACACCGAATGGTGTGCCCGCATCGGCCCCTTCCGCTCCGCCGCCACTGACAGCGCGGAGCCAAATTCCAGCAAGGAGTCCATCTGATGACCCGCACGCCCAAACCCAGCCACGTTGCGCCCGACACGCGGATTTACGAACGACGGGAATCGGTGGTGCGCAGCTATGCGCGCGCCATGCCGCGCCAGTTCAATCGCGCGGAATCGGTCTGGATGTATGACGGCAACGGCGGCCGCTATCTGGACTTCCTGTCCGGCTGTTCGACGCTCAACTACGGCCACAATCACCCTATCCTGAAACAGGCGCTGCTCGATTACGTGGCGGCTGATGGGATCGCCCATGGGCTCGATCTCCACACCGATGCCAAGCAGCGATTCCTCGAAACGTTCGAGCGGGTGATCCTCAAGCCGCGCAATCTCGATTATCGGGTGATGTTCACCGGCCCGACAGGGACCAATGCGGTGGAAGCGGCGATCAAGCTGGCCCGCAAGATCACCGGGCGCGAAATGGTGATCGCGTTCACCAACGGCTTCCACGGGATGACGCTGGGCGCGCTGGCCTGCACCGGCAACGCGTCCAAGCGCAGCGGTGCAGGGGTGCCGCTTAGCCATGTGAGCCATGAACCCTACGATGGCTATTATGGCCCGGATGTCGATACGGCGGCGCTGCTGGATCAGCGTCTCTCCGATCCTTCCAGCGGGCTGGACGCGCCCGCCGCGATTCTGGTCGAAACGGTGCAGGGGGAGGGGGGCGTCAACGCCGCATCGCCCGAATGGCTGCGCGCCATCGCCAAGATCGCCCGGCGGCACGGGGCGTTGCTGATCGTGGATGACGTTCAGGCCGGGTGCGGCCGTACAGGTGGCTTTTTCAGTTTCGAGGATATGGGCATTGCTCCGGATATCGTGACGATGGCCAAATCGCTTTCGGGCATGGGCCTTCCGTTCGCGCTCACGCTGTTCCGACCGGAGCATGATCGCTGGGGCCCCGGCGAACACAATGGGACTTTCCGAGGCAACAACCATGCTTTCGTTACCGCCGAAGCGGCGCTGAGGCATTTCTGGAGCAGTGACGCGTTTGCCAGCGATGTGGAGCGGCGGGGCAGGCTTCTGGGTAATCGTCTGGACCGGATCGCCGGGGAAATGGGTCTGTCCAGCCGCGGGCGCGGGATGATGCGCGGCATCGATATGGGCTCGGGCGAACTGGCCGCGGCGGTCACGGCCGCTTGCTTCGAACGTGGGCTGATTATCGAAACCAGCGGCGCGCACGACGAGATCGTGAAAGTCCTCGCCCCCCTCGTCATCGAGGACGAGGTGCTGAGCGCCGGGCTCGACATCCTCGATCAATGCATCCGCGAAGCCGTCGCCCCGGCGCTTGGCGTGGCGGCAGAATAAGGAGATTCCAGCATATGCTTATCCGCACTCTTGAAGAAACCCGCGCCTCCGAACGCAACGTCAAATCGAACGGGTGGGACAGCGCCCGTCTGCTGCTCAAGGACGATGGCATGGGCTTCTCGTTCCACGTCACGACAATGTACGCGGGTGAGGAACTGGCCATGCATTACCAGAACCATCTGGAGGCGGTGCTGGTCCTTTCCGGCACGGGAACGATCGAAGATCTCGGCACCGGCGAAGTGCACCCTCTGGCGCCGGGCGTGCTTTATGCCCTGAACGCGCATGACCGCCATATCGTGCGGCCGGAAACCGATATCCTGACCGCCTGCGTCTTCAACCCTCCGGTGACGGGCAGCGAGGTGCATGACGAAACCGGCGCTTATCCGGCTGATCCGGAAGCGAAAGTGGCGGCAGCGGTATCCTGAGCGGGCAGAACGAAAGGCGAGCCTCGATGTTCGATATCTATCCGTCGCGGCGGCAGGCTGAATCGCGTTTGCTGCCACGCCTCGATCCGGTGATCCATGGCGAATGGATGCCTGATTGCCCCCTGTCGCGGCACCAGGCGGAACAGTTCGACCGGGACGGTTATCTGGTGCTGGAAGATGTCTTTTCGCCGGAGGAAATGGTCTGCCTGCAGAAGGAGGCGGGGGCGATGCTGGGCGATCCGGCATCATTGGCCCCCGATACGATCATCACCGAGCCCGGCGGAACGGAAATCCGCTCGATCTTTGAAATCCACGTCCAGAACCGCGCCATGGCACGGCTGGCGGCGGATGAACGGCTGGCCGGTGTCGCGCGTTTCCTGCTGGGTGACGAGGTTTACCTTCACCAGTCGCGGCTCAACTACAAGCCGGGTTTCGCGGGGAAGGAATTCTTCTGGCATTCCGATTTCGAAACCTGGCACGTGGAGGATGGCATGCCGCGCATGCGGGCATTGTCCATGTCCGTGCTGCTGAGCGAAAATACGCCGCATAATGGCCCCCTGATGCTGATCCCCGGATCGCACCGGCACTATCTCACCTGTGTGGGGGAGACGCCGGAGGATCATTACAAATCCTCGCTCAAGAAACAGGAATACGGTGTGCCTGACGAGCAGAGGCTGACCGAACTCGCGCATGAACTGGGCATCGTTGCACCGCTGGGGAAGCCGGGCACGATGATCATATTCGATTGCAATGTGATGCACGGATCGAATGGCAACATCACGCCATTCCCGCGTGCGAACGTGTTTCTGGTTTATAATGCCCTTTCGAACCGGCTTCAGGCCCCGTTCGGGGTCGATACGCCCCGGCCGGATTTCATCGCCACCCGCGAACCTATCCCCATCGCGCCGGTGTCCGGTTCGTTGATTGAAGAACTGACGTGATGCACGGCCACCCGGTCCGCACCCGGGTTTTGGCGGCGCTGAGCCGTCGATGCGCGGCGGAGAACACGGCGTAGCGGGCGATGATCGAATCCCTTCTTCGCGTCCGCAGCCTGCTGACCGCCATTTTCGCGCTGATGGTGGGAAGTGGCTTTCTGACGACGCTGGTCAGCCTCCGCCTAGAACGGGCCGGCAGTGGAACCCTGATGATTGGGCTGGTTTCGACCGCCTATTTCGCGGGGCTGTCCATCGGCGCCTTGCGGGTGGCCCCGGTCGTGCACCGGGTGGGCCATATCCGGGTTTTCGCTGCTGTCGTTTCGCTGTTTTCAGCCAGTACGCTGGCTTATGGCCTGTTCGAAGACGCGTGGTTGTGGGCCTGTCTGCGCTTTGTCGACGGACTGTGCGTGGCGGGTGTTTTCGTCTGTCTGGAAAGCTGGCTGAATGAGAAGGCGGATGCCCGGACACGCGGCAGCATCCTCGCCGGTTATATGGTCGCGCTCTATCTTGGGCAGGCGCTGGGGCAGTTCCTGCTCAATCTCGATGTGCAGCAACCCGCAGTCTTGTTCATGGTGGCGTCGCTGGTGATCTCGCTGGCGAGTATTCCGGTGCTGCTGACCCGGATTGCCGCCCCCGCGCCGGGGGAGGCGCAGCCGTTCAACATGGCGCGGCTCTATGCCGCATCCCCCCTTGGCGCTGTCGGCGCAGCGATGACGGGGATGATGCTGGGGGCGTTTTATGGGTTGGCGGCGGTCCATGTCCGCAGGCTTGGCCTCGATCTGGCCGCGACGGCGTTGTTCATGAGCACGGTCATCGCGGGCGGGGTGGCGCTGCAATGGCCGCTCGGCCGGTTATCGGACCGGTTCGACAGGCGTGTGGTGATCGTGGGCACGTTCGCCGGGGCCGCGCTCTGCTCGCTTGCTCTCGTGTTCATCACCGGCACGGGTGCGCCCTTGCTGCTGGCAGGGGCGATGTTCGGCGGGGCGAGCTTCGCGCTGTATCCCCTCTGTGTCGCGCACACCAACGACCATCTCGATGACAGCACGCGGGTTGCCGCAACCGGCGGGCTGGTCCTGCTCTATTCCATCGGTGCGGTGCTGGGCCCGATCGGTGGCGCGCTGGCGATGACTATCGCCGGATCTCAGGGCCTCTTTCTGTTCATCGCCGCCCTCGCTGCGGGAATGTTCCTGTTCGGCATCTGGCGGCAGGCCGTTTCGGCCCCGGTCCCGGCGCCTCTCCAGGGGGATTATCAACTGCTGCCGCGCACGACCCCGGTGGTGGCCATGCTCGATCCACAGGCGGCTGATCCTGACGACACTGCACAGGAGCAATCATGACGACTTCTCCCGCCCGTGCGCCCGATGCGACCGGGCCTGCCGGCGCAAGCACGATACGCCGGGCCATCGCCGCCTCGGCCATTGGCAACGCCACGGAATGGTTCGACTACGGCATTTATGCCTATGGCGTGACATACATTTCGGCGGCGCTGTTTCCCGGCGACATGGGCGATGCGGTGCTGTTTGCGTTGGCGACTTTCGCGATCTCCTTCCTCGTGCGCCCGCTGGGTGGAATTTTCTGGGGGCCGCTGGGGGACAGGATCGGGCGCAAGTCCGTGCTGGCGTTCACGATCCTGATCATGTCGGGCGCGACGTTCGCCGTCGGACTGATCCCGACTTATGCCACCATCGGTTTCTGGGCCCCGCTGCTCTTGGTTGTCCTGCGGATGGTGCAGGGTTTTTCGACCGGCGGAGAATATGGGGGCGCGGCGACATTCATGGCGGAATATGCGCCTGACAACAAACGCGGCTTCTACGGCTGTTTTCTCGAAGTCGGGACTTTGGCGGGCTTCTCGCTCGGGGCCATGTTGATGCTCGGTTTTTCGCTGCTGCTCGGCACCGATGCGATGCATGATTGGGGCTGGCGTATCCCCTTCTTGCTGGCCGGGCCGATGGGATTGGTCGGCCTCTATCTGCGCGCACAAATGGAGGATACGCCCGTATTCCGTGCGCAGGAAGCACGGCCCGATAGGGCGATGTACACGCCCCCGTTGGGCAAGCTGGTGGTACGGTACTGGCGCCCGCTGATCGTGATGGGTGGGCTGGTGGTGGCGCTCAACGTCGCCAATTACACGTTGCTCAGCTACATGCCGACTTATCTGGAGCGGCAAATCGGTCTTTCGGTGGACCAGTCGCTGATCGTCCCGATTGTCGGCATGCTGTTCATGATGCTGTTCCTGCCCGCGCTGGGGGCGCTGTCCGACCGGATCGGGCGCAAGCCGCTGTGGTGGATTTCGCTGATTGGCCTGTTTGCGCTTGTCGTGCCGCTGTACATGGTCATGGCGACCGGTGTCTGGGGGGCGATGCTGGGGTTCGTCCTGCTGGGCCTGCTTTATGCACCGCAGCTGGCGATGATCTCGGCGACTTTCCCGGCGCTATTCCCGACATCGGTGCGTTTCGCAGGGTTCGCCATTGCCTACAACGTGGCGACATCGCTGTTCGGCGGCACCGCCCCGGCAATCGGAAGCGGGTTGATCATGCTCACCGGCAACGACCTGATGCCTGCTTTCTACATGATGGGTGCTTGCCTCGTAGGCATGGCGGCGCTGGTGTTCATGCCGGAAACCGCAGGGCAGCCGCTCCACTTCGACAGCTTCACGCAGGAGGCGCATTGATGACATCCCGGCTTTCCTTTCTTCCCGATGGTTTGCAGACCCTGATCCAAAGCCCCGTCGCGCAGGCCGCGCTCGCGATTGCGGGGCTGGCGCTGGTCGCCTGGATCGCGAACTGGATCGCCAAGCAGATCGTGCTGCGGCTGCTTCTGCGTGTGTTGGCGCATTTGCCTTTCCCGGTCGAAGCGCAGCATATCGGTTCGATCGTGGCGCGGCTGTCGAACATTCTGCCCGCGCTGATCATCCAGGCGGGCATCGGCGCCGTGCCCCATCTTCCGGCGGGCGCCATCGTGGCGGTGCGCAGCTTCTGCGCGGCGTTCATCATCCTGACTATCGCCATCGCGCTGAGCGGTGCGCTCAATCTCGCGAACGATCTCTACCAGCGCCGCCCGGGTGCCGCCAACAGGCCGATCAAGGGCTACGTGCAGGTTGCAAAGCTCGTTCTCTACAGCGCGGCGGGCATCCTCATCATCGCGGCGTTGATGGACCGTTCGCCGTTCCTGCTGCTGTCGGGCCTGGGGGCGATGGCCGCCGTGCTGATGCTGGTGTTCAAGGACACGATCCTTTCGCTGGTGGCATCGGTCCAGATCGGCTCGAACGATATGGTCCGGGTGGGCGACTGGATCGAAATGCCGCAATTCAACGCCGATGGCGATGTCATCGATATCGCGCTGCATACGGTGAAAGTGCAGAACTTCGACAAGACGATCACCACCATCCCGACGCATCGCCTGATCGACGAAAGTTTTCGCAACTGGCGCGGCATGGCGGAATCGGGCGGGCGGCGCATCATGCGTTCGATCAAGATCGACCAGAACAGCGTGCGCTTCCTCGATGTGCGGGATTTCGAGAGCCTTTCCCGCTTTCAGCTCCTGCGCGATTACCTTCAGGACAAGACCGACGATATCGAGCGCTGGAACACCAGTCGGGGCATCCGGCAGGATGTGGACGCGCGCCGATTGACGAATATCGGCACTTTCCGTGCCTATATGCTGGCTTACTTGCGGTCACGCGCGGATATCGCGGACGACAAGACGCTGCTGGTCCGCCAACTGGCGCCGAGCGAACATGGCCTGCCGTTGGAGATCTACGCTTTCGCCAACACCACCGAGTGGGGGCCGTACGAGAGCATCCAGGCCGATATCTTCGACCATTTCCTGGCGATCCTGCCCGAATTCGGCTTGAGGCTGTTCCAGCAGCCGACGGGGCGGGACTTGGCGCAAATGCTGGAGGAACGGAGTACACGCGAAGTCGCGTGACCGCGCCAAAGCCGGGTCGGGCATTGTATCCTGAGATTTTTCCCCTGATAAGGAGATAGGGCGGCGGGCAGGCTGGGGAGAGGCAATGGACGATGATGCGAGGGCTCTCTGGCTTGCCAGACATATCCTGCCCCACGAATTCGCCATACGCAAAGCGATCCGGAAATGGCATCTTCCCGATGGCCTGGAAGTGGAAGACATCATCCAGGAATCCTATGCCAAGATCGCCGGTCTTCCCTCCGTTGCGCATATCCTGACCCCCAGAGCCTATTTCATCCAGATTGCCCGGTCCATTGTCCTGGTCCATGCGCGGCGCGCGAAACTGGTGTCGATCGAAGTGCTCGCGGATATGGAGCAGTTGCGCATATCCGATGATGCGCCATCGCCCGAAATGCACGTTTCGGACAGGGAGCAATTGCGGCTGCTGGCCCGCGCGGTGGAGCAGATGGGGGAACCGCACCGGACGGTTTTCACGCTGCGCATGATTCATGATCTTTCGCACAGGGCCATCGGCCAGAAGCTTGGCCTGTCGGAAAATGCCGTCCAGAAGATGCTTGCCAGGACACTGAATACGCTCGCGCACAAAATTGGGCGCGGCGGAAACAGGGGGGCTCGTGCATCTGTGGATTCGGATAGCAAGCGTGATCAGCAAAGCTGAAGATGATCGCCACGATGAACGACAACCAGATCAACCAAACGGCATTCGACTGGATTGCCCGGATCGACGGCGGCCTTAGCCCCGCCGAAGAGACGCAACTGGCCGCATGGCTGGCGGCGGATGCGCGGCATTACGGCGCTTACATGCGTGCGAAAGCGGTGTTTGGCCAGGCGGGGCGAATCAAGGCCTTTGCCCATTCGCCCGATCCGGATGCCTGGGGCCGCTATTTCCATACCGAAACCGACAACGAGCCCGAAGACATGGCGCGCGAGGAGACGGCTGTGCCCGCTCCCAAGGTGTCCAGGCGGGCATTCCTGGGCGGTATGGGGGGTGTGGCCGCCGTTGGCATGGCCACAGCCTTTTTCGCGACAGGCCAGCCCGCACGGGCGCTGACCTTTCAAACGGGGCTGGGGGAAAGGCGCGATATCCGGCTGGCGGATGGGACGAGAGTTGCCCTGAATACGAGTTCGAAACTGCGGGTGCTGTTCGATGAGGCGTCGCGCACCGTGGAACTGGTCCACGGGGAAGCATTATACGATGTCGCGCCCGACAGGCAGCGCCCATTCCTCGTCAAAGCCAAGGGATTCGATGTGCGTGCCGAAGAAGCGAGCTTCGCCATCCAGCAATTGCCGAATAAGCGCCCGCAATTGCTGGTGACGGAGGGGACGGTGGACCTCACCCCCGTTCACGCCACCCCGCTTGCCGTGGCTGCGCCCACCAAAATCCTGTTCCTCACCGGAAATCGCCTTTCCGGGATGACGCTGAGCCGCGAAGCGATGGATCGCGAATTGCTGTGGCGGGAAGGCAAGATCGCTTTCGAGGACACCCCTCTGCGCACCGCGATTGCAGCCTTCGGGCGCTATGAGCCGGTGCGGATCGATGTCGACGATCCGCGAATGCTGAACCGGACGGTCAGCGGCGTTTTCTCGTCCGACGACCCCATGGGGTTCGCCAGGGCGGTGGCGGAACTGTTCGACCTGCAGGCCAGCCTTGAAGGCGGTGCGATCACGCTGCGAAGAAAAAGATAAAAAATCTGCTGGCGGGAAGGCGGATTGTCCGGTGGCGAGCATCCTTCTCTTTAACGGACCTGAACGGGCCGATGAGGGGAGAGGGTATGTACGGATTGAAAGTGGCTCTGGCCTGCGGTGTGTTTGGCGGCAGTCTGGCCTGGGTATCGCCCGCATGGGCCCAGCAGCGGGATTTCGATTTGCCCGCGATGCCCGCGAACAAGGCGATCCAGACCTTTGCGCAGCAGGCCGGAGTGGATGTGATCGCTCCGGGCGAAACGCTGCGCGGGGTGACGACCAATCCGGTGAAAGGTACGGCAGATGTGCACGATGCGCTCGATCAGATGCTGCGCGGCACGCCGCTGGAAGCGCGCAAATCGGGAGAACGCACCTATCTGATCAAGGCGGCCCCACAGCGCCCGCAGAAAATCGCCTATACCGCACCGCCAGCCCCGGTGGCTGCCGTGGCTGCGGCCCCTGCGATTGTGGAAGAAGCGCCGGCCAGAAGTGGTGCCGGGCTGTCCGAAATCATCGTGACAGCACAGAAGCGGGAGGAATCGCTTCAGGATACGCCGATTTCCATCGCCGTCATGAGTGCTGATGATTTGCAGAATCGTGGCATCGGATCTCTGAGCGATCTTTCCACCGGGGCCGTGCCGTCGTTGCGTGTAACTCCAACCGCCGGTCGCCCCTCATCCATGACCGTGACCATGCGCGGGATCAGTCCGGGCGATGCCACGCAGATCAGCCGTGACCCGACTGTGGGTATCTATGTCGATGGGGTCTATCTCGGCCGGGTACAGGGGCTTGGGTCGGAACTGTTCGACCTGGAAAGGATAGAAATCCTGCGCGGCCCACAGGGTACGCTGTTCGGGCGCAATGCGGTCGGCGGCGCAATCAGCATGGTGTCGAAGCGTCCGACAGGCGAGCTGGGCCTTGATGTTACTGCCGGAATATCGAACTGGAAGGGACGCAGCATACGCGCCCATCTCAACCTTCCCGAGATTGCAGGTTTCAAGATCAAGCTGGACGGTCTGTGGAATAAGCGTGACGGGTGGGTGAAGAACCCGCTGGCTGGCGCTTCGGACTGGTATGATGTGGACAGGCGCGGCGGGCGGGTCAGTGTGTTGTGGCAACCCGCGCCCAATTTCGAACTTTATTATTCTTTCGACACATCACGCGATAATTCGGTGATCGGCTATACGCAGATCGGGGATCTGCTCAAAGGTGCTGCACCCCTTCCACCGATTTTTTCGGTAGAGGACAAGCGGGTGCGAAAGGGGCGCGCCGGGGTTGCACTCGAGCCGAGCGTTGCCAAGGTCTCTGGCCATAGCCTGCAGGCAAAATGGGATATTACCGACAATCTGACATTACGGTCCATTACCGCCTATCGTAAACTTTCACAGGAACAATATGATAACAACGGGATGTTGTTGCGGCCTTATGCGCCAAACGGCACATTCTCGCGGCTGAGCTATGCCGATGTGAACCAGGATCAGTTCAGCCAGGAAATCCAGTTTCTTGGGTCGTTCGATAACCTCCAGTTCATTCTCGGCGGGTTCTATTTCAAGGAAGACGCGGACGATCTTGCTTTCGGCCCGTTCTCGGCGCAGTTCAACAGCGATGGCACCGGGTACACGCTCCTGCCCGTCGTTTTGGGCGGGGCGAGCTATCCGGATAGGGCCGCCGATGTTTTTGCACGTTCGAAAGCGATTTTCGGACAGGCAACCTATACACCGCCCATTCTCGACGAACGGCTGCACCTGACGGCAGGCCTGCGTTGGACGCATGATCGGCGGTATGGCTCATTAACGCGAGCACGCGGCGCGGTGATCGATATTCCGTTCCGGTTTGCGTCAAAGCGTATCGATCCAGCCTTCACGGTGGCTTTCGACTGGACGGATGCGGTTAACACCTATGTGAAGTGGGGACGGGCCTATCGTGCCGGTGGCGCTAATTCGCGTTCCGTCACATATCGCCCGTTTGCCGAGGAGCAGGTCTCCACATGGGAAATCGGGGCCAAGACGGAACTGTTCGACCGGCGTGTTCGGTTCAATATCGCCGCCTATCATACCCGCTACAGTGGTCGGCAGGTCGATTTCGTCAATCCGGCCAACCCATCAAACTATGAGACTCTCAACACTCCTAAGCCGACGACCATCAAAGGTCTCGATGTCGACCTGACTGCGCGCATCGCGACTGGCCTGACGCTTTCGGGAAGTTATTCCTTCACCGACTGGGAAGCGGCGGTGGATGTGAATCCGTTCAGCATGGCGATTCAGCGGGGGGTTGTCCTCTACACACCGAAACATTCGGCATCGCTGGCTCTCGACCATGAGTTTTCTCCCTTCGCAGGGGCCGTGCTCGCCACCCATTTCGACGCGGTCTATTCGAGCAGTTTTTATACCGGTGGATCAACCTCGCCGACCACGGGCGCCTATGCCATGCTCAACGGCCGCATAACCCTGCGTGATCTGGACATCGGCGGCGGTAACGCGAAGCTGGCGCTTTCGCTGTGGGGCAAGAATCTGACGAATGCGGAATTTAGATCTTTCCAGGTCGCCGTTGCAGGCCCCGGCCTTGCGAACATCAACAATGTCTTGTTCAATGAACCCCGTACCTATGGGCTTGAAGCACGAATAACGTTCTGACCGGAGAGGAAAATGCGCAAAATTGGTTTCCCCGCAACCGCTGTTCTGCTGGCGCTTGTGCTGGCATCCTGCAAGGAGGGCGGCGTCGCCGCCATCGATCAGGTGGCGGTCGAACGGGGTGAGGGCGGCGCTTATGCCATCAGTTGGAGCCCGGCGGGCGGGCCGGTGGATATCTATGTCGCTGACAGGGCCAATGCGCCGAAGGAAGCGATGCGGCTGCTGGTCGATGATGACACGGACGGCAAGGCATCGGTTACTCCGCAAGGCAAGGACAGGCCCTATTTCTATGTCACGGCCGATGGCGGGGCGGGCCGATGGGTGGCGGAACGGGTTCTTCCGCTGGAAGGCGGGCGCAATTTCCGCGATCTTGGCGGCTATGCCACCGCGGATGGCAAGCGGGTGAAATGGGGCAAGGTGTTCCGCTCCGGCACTATGGCCGGGCTTACCCCCGCCGATTACCAGTACCTCTCCAAGCTCGGCATCAAATCGGTCTGCGACTTGCGGACCAAGCATGAACGCAGCGCCGAACCGAACAAATGGGTGGAGGCCGCGAACATCGCCTACTGGACCCGCGATTATGACATGAGCGGCGGCGATCTTGGCGCGATGTTGCGCAAGGGCGCCACGGCGGAACAGATGAAGCAGGCCATGACGGCTATGTACCGCGAACTGCCGGTGGAGCAGGCCCCGGCCTATCGCGAGATATTCCAACGTCTTGCCGGCGGCGAAATCCCGCTGGCGTTCAACTGTTCGGCGGGCAAGGATCGCGCGGGCACTGCGGCGGCGCTCATTCTCAGCGCCTTGGGCGTTCCCGATGAAACGGTCTTCGCCGACTATGCGATGAGCGAAAAGGTGCTCGATTTCGGCAAGATGATGGATGAATCCAAAAATAGCGAGGCGCTCGGCCCTCTGGCCAAGCTGCCGCGGGACGTGTTGCAACCGCTTCTGGCGTCCGATCCCGATTACATAAAAGCGGCGTTCGCTTCCATTCGCGAAAAATACGGCTCGGTGCCGAACTATCTGCGTGACGAACTGGGTGTAACCGACGCCCAGCTCACCAAACTGCGCAGCGATCTGCTGGAATGAGGGGCCGGGCAGGGGTGGCGTCGCAGCACATGGCGAGGCTGCCCCTCGAAGGTGGTGGCGCGCGGCAAGGCTGCGATCAGGCCGGGCCAGTGGTTCTTTCGATGAAATCGCGAAAGTGCTCGGCAAGGACGTTCACCGCCATGTCTTCGTTGACCGGCCATTCGCTGATGACGAGTTCGTAACAGAGGTTTTCCAGTTCGATCAGCAGTAGGTGCGCGCGGATATGAGCTTCCTCGTTCGTCCCGCTCGCGGCCACGGCAAACGCCGGGATGCCGTCGCCCAGCCGGGCGATGGTGCGGGTGTAGGCCCGCGTACGCCGGGCGCCGATTTGCGCATCCTGCCGAACGAGGCTGGCCAGCGTGTCCATGCTGTCCCGCTGGCTGCGCCACAGAGCGAGAATGCGTTTGATCCAGGCGGCGATCTGCGCGGTGTCGGGATCACGATACCGGCCGAGCGAACCGTAATCGTCGATCATATGGCTGGCGTATTGATCGAGAATGCCGATCGCCACCTCAAGTTTGTTTTTGAAATGCTTGTAGAAGGTGACGCGGCTGATGCCCGCTTCGCGCGCGATATCCTCGATCGAGGTGCTGATATAGGAACAGCGGGCAAACAGCGCATTGGCCGCCGCAACGATCTTGTCGCGGCTTTCCTTTTTCTGCTGCAGTTGCAGTTCGGTGAGTGTCCCGGGACGCCGCCCTTTCATGCCTGTCGCTCCACTATCCGGCGCCCGATTGTCACGCTTGGTCGGACAATGCAAATTTTATGGGGTTACAGATTGACAGCCCGTTAGGATGGCTGAATAAGAAATCCAGCGTACATTCCACCTGTCCGGCCGGTGCTCCGGTTCCGCCGGGCAAGGATAGGGGTGGCGCGGAGAGGGTGGATGGCGGGTTTATCCCATCATTGGCTGGCAAGATTGCTCTCGTAACGAGGGCCAGCCGCGGTTCGGTCGGCAGCATTTGGCAGGTGCCGGGGCGACGGCAAGTGCCATTGTGATGGTTGACCGATCAAGTGCGGGTGCCGGGTCAGGGTCTGGGGAGAACCTGCCCGGCACGTTGCGCAGATCAACTGTCGCTCAGCGAATGACGGGCGTGGCCGACTTGCTTTCAGCGTGATCCAAACACCACTATCGGATCATCTTCCTTCCACGGCGTGTGCCGGACCATCGCGGCGGCGAACAGCGGTGAAGCGAGATGGCCCTGCAACCATGCCTGCAAGCGCGGGAGCGGCTGGGCGTCGAACCATGTCCGGTCGGTTTCCGCGAACTGGCGGACGAAAGGCATAATCGCCATGTCGGCAAGCCCACGCTGATCGCCCAGCAGATTGGCCTGTCCCTGCAAACGCTCGTCCCATTGATGGAGAAGGTTCAATCCCGCAGCGCGGTGTTCTCCGGCATCGCTGCCATGGCGCTCAGGGTATTTGTAGCGATCAAGGTGATGCTTGAACGTACCGTCATTGGTGGCGATCATGGCGGGATCGTCCCGTTCCAGCCAGTCTTCCGGATCGTGCCGTGAAAGGCACCACCGCATGATATCGAGACTTTCGTCGATCACGCGGCCATCCGGCAGAACGAGCACCGGAACCGTACCCTTGGGCGATGCGGCGAGCATTGCCTGGGGCTTGGCCGCCAGTTTGACTTCGCGCAGCTCACAATCCGTTTGGCTGACCAGCAAGGCCAGCCGTGCCCGCATGGCATAGGGGCATCGCCGGAAACTGTAGAGGATCGGAAGGTCAGGCATCCCCACCGGTATCGTCCCTGTTATCCGTGCCATCGTTTCCGGGCAGCATCGCTCCGACATGTGTTGTGCCGCGTTCGCCGGCAAGACATTCCTGCCGATAGCGTTCGCGATAGCGGGTGCGTTGCTCCTCGGTCCGCTCATCATGGCAGGCGGGGCAACTGACTCCGGGTTCGTAAAGGGGGGAAGCGCGGCCCGCCACGCTCACCGGGCGGCGGCAGGCATGGCACATTTCATGCGTCCCTGGCGCCAGCCCGTGCCCCACGGCGACACGCTGATCGAACACGAAGCATTCACCGCGCCACAAGCTCGCTTCCTCCGGCACCGTTTCGAGATATTTGAGAATACCGCCTTCGAGGTGGAAGACGTTTTCGACCCCTTCTGCTTTCAGGAACGCGGTCGACTTCTCGCAGCGGATGCCGCCGGTGCAGAACATGGCGACTTTCGGCGCTTTGCCTTCGCCCAGCAACTTATCGCGCTCGGCGCGGAACCAGGCGGGAAAATCCCGGAAAGTACGGGTGTGCGGGTCGATTGCCCCGGCAAAGGTGCCCGCCGCCACTTCATAATCGTTGCGTGTGTCGATCACGATGGTTTCGGGATCGGAAATCAGCGCGTTCCATTCCTCAGCCCGAACGTAGGTTCCGACGATGGTCAGCGGATCGATGGTGTCGACCCCCATCGTCACGATTTCACGCTTCAGCCGCACTTTCATGCGATGGAACGGCATCGTTTCGGCGGCGGAAAATTTGACTTCGATCCGGTCGCAGCCGGGCAGCGCGCGAATATGGGCTAGCAGGGCGTCGATGGCCGCCCGCGTTCCGGCGACCGTGCCGTTGATCCCTTCATGTGCGATCAGCAACGTGCCCTTGATGCCCAGCCGCTCGCACAGCGTGAGCAGCGGCGCACGGATCGCTTCGCGGTCTTCGAACTGGGTGAACTGGTAAAGCGCTGCCACACAGATTGGTGATGAGGTGGAGGGCGGGGTGGAAGTCACGTTTTTATCGTCCATGTCGAACCGGTGCCCACCGGGTGGGTCGGGGGATATGAGTCAGGCGCGCTTTGCCCGCTCCCTGCGGCAAAGCATACCGTTATTGCACGGATTCGGCGATTTTCTGACGGGGGCACCACTGGCCTGAAAGCCAGTCTGTGCTATCGACACCGCCGTTACCTGTCAGAAGGGCAGGGAGAAAAGAGGGTGCGGTGAGCGGATCGGCGGCAAAGTGGGGCGCAATTCTGGACGAGTTGGAACGGCGGCGGGCGTTCGGCCGGACGATGGGGGGCGAAGAACGGCTGGCCCGGCAGGCGGCCAGCGGCAAGCTCAATGCGCGCCAGCGGCTTGAAGCGCTGTTCGATGGCGGCGCTTTCGTTGAAATCGGCGGTTTTACCGGTGTTCTCTCCGAAGGGGGCGATGCGCCCGCGCCATGCGATGCTTTCGTGGCGGGGTTCGGCAAAGTGGACGGGCGGCCTGTGCTGGCGGGCGCGGAAGATTTCACCGTGCTCGGCGGCTCCATTGGCATGCCCGCTGCCGACAAGCGCTACCGTTTGACCGAGATCGCCGCGCAGGAACGCCTGCCGCTGGTCTTCATGCTGGAAGGGGCAGGCCATCGGCCGACCAACAGCCATGATGGGCGCACGCCGAACGATCTGCAGGGCCTTGCCGCCCTGTCGGGCATGGTGCCGCTGGTCAGCCTGGTCATGGGGGCATCGGCCGGGCATGGCGCGCTCACCGCGCCGCTGTGCGATTTCGTGGCGATGACCCGGCAGGCGTCGATCTTCGCCGCCGGGCCGCCGCTGGTGAAAGCGGCGGTGGGTGAAGTGGTGACCAAGGAAGAACTGGGCGGGCCGGATGTGCACGTGATGCAATCGGGCCTGGTCCACAATCTGGTGGAAGATGATGCCGCCGCCATCGCTCTGGCGCGAACATACCTTTCCTATTTCCCATCCAATGCCTGGGAAGCGCCGCCCGTGCGCGAAAGCGGCGATTGCGGATCACGCCGGATTGAGGAACTGCTCGATCTCGTCAGTCCCGATCCGCGCATGCCGTTCAGCATGCGCCAACTGGCGCGGTTGGTGGTGGATGAAGGCAGCTTCCTTGAAATCCAGCCGCACTTCGGGGCCTCTCTTGTCACTGGTTTGGCGCGGATTGGCGGGCGCAGCGTGGCCATCCTCGCCAACGATCCCAGTGTCAGGGCGGGCGCGATCGACGCCGCGGCGGCGGATAAGGCTGCGCATTTCCTCGAGGTGATCGGCGCGTTCCGCATTCCCGCGATTTTCCTGACCGATAATCCCGGAGTGATGGCCGGGACGGTTGCGGAAAAGAGCGGTATCCTGCGCCACGCGGCGCGCATGTTCATGGCGCAGCACCGCTTGCGCTCGCCCAAGATACACGTCACCTTGCGTAAGGCCTTCGGCTTCGGGTCTTCGATCATGGCGATGAACCCGTTCGACAGGCAGACGGCGGTCTATGCCTTCCCGTCGATCACGCTGGGGGCCATGCCGGTCGGCGGGGCAGCCGATGCAGCCAAGCTGGACGATGCCACACGTGCCCGGCTGGAGGCGGAGCAGGCAGGCAGTGCCTATCATCTGGCTGACGGGATGAAATATGACGATGTGATCGACCCGCGCGATCTGCGCAACGCCCTGTTGCATGGTTTGGCTCTGACACAGGCGCGCGGTGCGCAGGCCGATGGGCCGGTGCACCAAGCGGGCATCCTGCCCTGAACGGGCGGGCAGAGGCCAGCGGAAGAAAATGGGCGCGGATGTCTCCATTCCCGCCGCACAACGGGTTTGCACGGAATGACAGGAAGAGACGAACGCCAGCGGGCGACGCGGCGTGGATGGATGCTGATGCGGGGCCTGCTGTCGCAGAACCTTGTGATCGGCTGTTCCTACGGCACGTTCGGGATCAGCATGATCGGCTTGCAGGAACGCTATGGCGCGGGCCGGGGGGCAATTTCGCTCGGCTTCTCACTGGTGGTTCTCGCCATGGGGCTGCTCGGGCCGCTGATTTCGCGGTCGGTCGATCGTTTCGGCTTTCGCGGGACGATGATGGTGGGCGCGGCGCTTGCGGGAAGCGGCTACGCCTTGTTGGCCGTGTCATCGCAGATCGCGCTATTTTTCGTGGCGTTCGGCCTGCTGATCGGACCGGGAGTGGCGATGTCGGGCACACTGCCGGTCGGTTTGCTGGTGGGCGGTTGGTTTCCTGAATCGCGCGGCAGGGCGGTTGGGCTGGCGACCATGCCCATTCTGTTGAGCCTGATGCCGATGCTGGGCACACTGGTGATCGAACGGGTCCAGCTTGCGGGCTTCTATGCGTTGGTCGCCGTGCTGCACTTTGCGTTGCTGGCGGTGATTGCCGGTATTCGCAGGGCTCCGGTCGCGGCCACGGGAGTTCATGCCGATGTAGGCAGTGGCGGGCCCGAAGCGGGGGCTATCCTCTCTCGCCCGGTCTTCTGGGTTTTGGTGCTGGCAGGCGGCCTTATCAACGCGGTGTCGATCACCGGGGTGGCCAACGTCGTTTCGTTGCTGGTGGAGCAGGGCACCTCACCGGGGAAGGCAGCCTTTATGGCTTCGGTCATGGGTGTGGCGGCTGTGTGCGGAGCATTTTCGATTGGCTGGCTGTGCGATCATGTCGGCGGTGGCCGGGCCCTGGCGCTGGCCGCCGCGGGATTGGGGGCAAGCTGGCTTGCTCTGGTGGCCACGCCGGGCTTTGCGCTGACGCTTGCAATGCTGATCGTGATCGGAATGTGCGGAGCGGGCACTTTTCCGGCAATGACAGTGATCTGTTCGCGCCTGTTCGGGCAGGCGGTTCTGGGCAAGGCGCTGGCCTTGTTCGGGCTTTTCACCGTGCCGCTGACATTTCTGCTGCCGCCCTTGGCGGGCTGGCTACACGATGTGGCCGGTGGTTATGCGGCGGTGATCGCCTGCATCGTCGCCGGATGCGCTTTTGCCGCGGTTACGTTCTTCCTGATCGGACTCAGGGAGCAGCACGCGCATTCGGCCTAGATGGCAGGGCCGCCGCCGTTTACGGGAATGGTCGCGGCTGTGACCCAGCCGGCTTCGTCGGAGGCGAGGAACACCACGGCCGCCGCCGCATCCTCCGGCGTGCCGAGGCGGCCCATCGGGATGGTGGGGATGATCTGGCTGGCGAAGGGTTCGCCGATGGTGTTCATATGACCAAGTGCAATCGCATTGGCGGTGACGCCGTGTTCCGCCACTTCCACCGCGACATGGCGCATCATGTGCGCTGCCCCCGCTTTCGCCGCGCCATAGACCGATACGCCGATGGGCAGGGCGATGCGGCCGGCGTCGGACGATATGGTGATGATCCGCCCCCATTTGCGCTGGCACATATCGGGTAGGAAGACATTGGTGCAGTTGAGCACGCCGGTGAGATTGACGGCGATGAACGGTTCCCAGTCCTCCGGCGTCATGTCGGCGAATTTCATCTGCGCGAACCGGCCCGCACCTGCATTGCCCGCGTTGTTGACGAGGATATCGACAGTGCCGAACTGGGCCGCGATTTCAGCCTTGGCGGTGCGGACCGCCGCCATATCGGTCACATCGAAAGGGATGCCGATGGCGGTGTGACCGTTTTGGGCCAGTTCCTGCGCCATCGCATCGGCCCGGGCCGGATCGATATCGTTGACGATGATCCGCGCGCCCTGCCTTGCCAGGGCGCGGGCAATCCCCGCACCCATGCCGAAACCGGCGCCGGTGACCAGTGCGGTTTTCCCATCCAGCCTGAACATGGGGCGTCTTCCTTGGCCGCCCGACGCCTTGTGGGCATCGGGCGGCATAGTATTGCGGATCAGTTGGTTCCGGCGATCGCCGCCGGGGCACCGGGGAGATAGGAGTGGTAGTAGCCTGCGGCCCAACCGCCATCGACGGCCAGTTCCGCGCCCGCGATATAGCTGGCGTCGTCGGAACAGAGGAACACGCTGGCTGCGGCGATTTCATGCGGCTCGCCGATGCGCTGCAACGGCACGCGGCCATAGGCCCAGTTGCGTTCTTCGCCAGTCTGCCCTTGCGGGTTGCCCATCGCGGTATCGACCCCGCCGGGATGCACAGAATTGACCCGCACGCCGCGCGGCCCGAATTCGAGCGCGGCCGTCTTGGTCAGCCCGCGCACCGCCCACTTGGAACTGCTGTAGAGGGCCAGCGTGTTGGCGCCCCGGAAGCCGTCGACCGAGGAGATGTTGACGATCGCCCCGCGCCCCGCGTCGAGCATCACTTTGCCGACATGCTTGAGACCGAGCATGGCGCCTTTGACGTTGATGCTGAGAACCCGGTCGATATCGTCGGCCTGCAATTCTTCCAGCGGCGCGAAGTGGGTGACGGCGGCGTTGTTCACCAGCGCATCGATCCGGCCGTGCGTGGCCATCACATGGTCGACCAGCGCGATCCAATCGGCTTCGCTGGACACGTCGAGCTTCACGAATTCGAGCGCGCCGCCGGTGGCTTCGCTCAGGGCCTTGCCTTCTTTCTCAAGAACATCGCCGACGATGACCTTAGCGCCTTCCTGGGCAAACAGGCGGGCGGTCGCTTCGCCCATTCCGCGCGCCGCGCCGGTAACAATGGCAACCTTGCCGTCAAACCTTCCGCTCATGATCCTCTTTCTATGCTCTGTGTGTTACGGGGTCGCGTCTGGCGCGAGACCGATCTTTACGAGGCGCATCGGACAACCGCAATGCATCATGAACGGTATGGCTACCCTGTTTGGAAAGCGGCTTGCACCCTCTGGGAACCCATTCCACAAGAGCGTTGGAAAGGGGATGCATGGTGGCATGGTTTTCGGGTTTCGATCAGATCAGCTTCGCATCGGACGATCTCGACCGGGCAATCGCGTTCTGGGAACGGCAGATGGGGGTCGGGCCGTGGACGGTGTTTCGCGGGCTGACTTTGGCCATGCGTTATGGAGAGCGGCAGATCGCTCTGCCTGCTCACGTCGCGGTGGCCTGGCATGACGGGCGGATCGTCGAACTGATCGAAGTGGCGGGGGATGGGCCTTCGCCTTTCCATGATGCCCTGAACCGTCCGATTGTCGGCCTGCAACGACTGGCCAGCGTAACTTCCGAAATCGAGCGGGAAGCGGCGGAAGCCGAAGCCCGCGGAATGGAACGCTTCGCCGATGGCGAGGCAGCAGGGCAGCGCTTCGTCTATTTTCGTTCCCCCGATGCGCCGGGCGTCATTCTCGAACTGCTGGAACGCACGCCGATGTTCGAGGAACTGGTCGAACGATTGCAGGCGCGGGCGAACCATTTTTCCGCTGCACTGCCCGAATCGCCTGAGGAGAATAGCGGCGCGGACGTGGCCGCGCGTGCGGCGTTGCTGGCAGGCTATGGTGAGCCGGACCTGTTCCGTATCGAAAACGTCGCCGTCCCCGCACCGGGACCGGGTGAAGTGCGCATCCGGGTGGCGGGGGCTGCGGTCAATCCCGTGGATATCAAGGCGCGGCGCGGGGTTCTGCATGAATTCGTGCCGCTGAGCTTTCCGGCCCAGATCGGCGGCGACGTGGCGGGTATTGTCGAGGCCGTGGGGCCGGGTGTCACGCAGTTTGCCGTGGGCGATCGCGTGGCCGGGATGCTCAATCCGTTCGCCAGGGGAGCCTATGCCAGCCATGTACTGGCGGCGCAGGAGGCCCTCGCCAAAGTGCCCGAAGCGCTCGATCTGGCGGAAGCCGCCGCGGCGCCCACCGGCGTGCTGACCGGGACGCAGCTTGTCGAAAACGGCATTCGTCCCCGGCCGGGAGACCGCGTCCTGATCGCCGGGGCGGCCGGTTCCACCGGCCGGGCGGCGGTGATGGCCGCGTTGGATGCCGGGGCAGAAGTCTATGCCGCCGTGCGGCCGGCGGCGCATGCTGCGATCGCGGACCTGCCGGTGAGCGGCGTGATCGATCCAGCGGACGAGGCCGCGCTGGCCGCCGCAGGACCGTTCGATGCGGTGGGCGATACGATTGGCGGCGAACTGGCCACGCGGCTGTTCGCCTGTCTCCAGCCCGATGGAACATTCGCATCCATTGCCGTGCCCCCGCCGCAGCCCCCGGCCGATTCCACCCAGCGGTGCTGCACGCTGACAGTGACATTCGACCGGGCCCGGCTGGAACGCTTCTATCGCGAATGGGCGGCGGGCAGGCGGCGGGTGCCCATCGCGCAGCGGTTGCCGCTGGAGCGGGTGGCCGATGCCCACCGGCTGATGGAGCAGGGCAGTGTGGGCGGCAAGATCATCCTGACGCCTTGAAACCACCATTATTGTGTCAGCGTTGCGCCGCGGTGATGGCGTCCGCGCTCCACCCGCCGCCCATCGCCTGATACAGCGTGACCCGCGCCAGAAGCGCGCTGGCCTGCGCCTGCACCAGCGACAGTTCCGACGCGAGCAGGCCGCGCTGCGCATCGAGTTGATCGAGATAAGGCGAATAGCCTTCCTTGTAGCGGTTGGAAGCAAGGCGATAGCTTTCCGCCAGAGCCGCCCGCTGGCGCAGGATGATCGCCGTTTGCCTGTCCGTCTGTTCGGCAACCGCCAGTGCATCGTTGACTTCGCGAAACGCGTTGAGCGCGGTCTTACGATAGGTGAAAGCCGCGATATCGCGCTGCGCGCCCGCGCTTTCGGCCCCGGCGCGCAGTCGCCCGCCTTCGAACAGCGGGGCCAGAATACTGCCTCCCAGCGACCACAGCCTGACCGGATCGGGCAACAGAGTGGACAGAGCCAGCCCCGCCGAGCCGGTCAGGTGGATTTGCGGCAGGAAGCGCTTGCGCGCGGCGGCCAGCGAGTGATCGGCGGCGGCGAGTTGATGTTCCGCCTGCGCCACATCGGGCCTGCGGCGCAGCAATTCGGATGGCAGGCCAGCGGGAATGGCCGGTTCTGTCAGCGCGGCGAGAGAGGCGGCCCGCTCGACCGGTCCGGGCAATTCGCCGATCAGCAGCTTCAACGCGTTTTCCTGTTGTGCGATGGCCTGTTCCAGCGGCGGAATAAGCTGGGCTGCCGCTTCATAGTCCGCCCTTGCCTGCATCAGTTCGAGGCGGGGGGAATAGCCTGCACCGGCCCGCCGTTCGACCAGCCGCAGCGTTGCCGAGCGGGCATCGAGCGTTTGCCGCACCACCGCCAGACGGGCATCGAGCGAGAGCAGGTTGATATAACCGCTGGCCGTGGTTGCCGCGACCGAGAGGCGAACGGCATCGCGCGCAGCCTGGCTGGCAAGCCAGGCGGAGCGGGCGGCCGATTGCTGATCGCCCAGACGCCCGAAGAGGTCGAGTTCCCAGCCCGCCTGCAGTTGCGGCTGCGCGGCCCATTGTTCGGAGGGCGAGCCGAGCGCGCCGACGCTGCGCGAATGCGCGCCGGAGGCGGACGCATCCAGCGTGGGCAGCAACGCGGCATGGGCGGCGCGTTCCTGCGCCCGTGCATCGCGCACCCGCGACGCAGCCACCGCGATATCGAGATTGTTGGCCAGGGCCCGTTCGACCAACCCGGTCAGCAGCGGATCGCCGAAGGATTGCCACCATGCCTGATCGAGCGGGGCGGTGGGCCCGGCATCCACCCGCCATTGTGCCGGGGGCGCGATGGGATCGAACCGGGCTGTTTCCACATGCGGCCCGGCACAGGCCGAAAGCGCGGCGGCAAGCACGAGAAGGGGTAGGGCGCGCATCAATCAGCCGTATCGATGCGCGCTTCGACCGACATGCCCGGGCGCAGCCGCTGGATCATGTCCTGCCCGGGATCGATCCTGATCCGCACCGCAATCCGTTGCGCAACCTTGACGAAATTGCCGGTGGCGTTGTCGGGCTTGAGCACCGCGAATTCGGAACCCGCTGCCGGGGCGAGATTTTCGACACGGCCGGTGAAGCGCGCACCGCCCAGCGCATCGACCTTGAAGCTCGCTTTCTGGCCGGGGACGATCTTGCGGGTCTGCGCTTCCTTGAAATTCGCGATCACCCAGATGTCGTGCGGGACAATGAACATCAGTTGCGTTCCCCCTGTCACATAAGCGCCGTTGCGCACGCCGATTTCGGAAAGCCGGCCATCCACCGGGGCGCGGATAATGCTGTTGGCCAGATCGATTTCCGCGAGGTGCAGCTGAGCGCGGGCGCCTTCCACCGCCGCTTCGAGCCCGCCGCGTCCGACGATGACCGAGCGCACATCCTGTTGCCCGGCCCGATGCGAGGCGTTGGCCTGTTCCACCGCGGCTTGCGCGGCGAGCAGAGCGGCGCGCGTCTGATCGAATTCGCGTTCGGAGATCGACCCATCGGCCACCAGCGCGCGGGCGCGCTTCATGTCGGCCTGCGCTTTCACAAGCTGGGCCTGGGCACTGGCGATCGCGGCGGATTGGCCGCTAAGGGCGGCCTCGCGCGCGCGCTGGCTCTGCTGCGAATTGGCCAGCGCGGCGATTTGCGCGGCAAGATTGGCTTTCGCCTGTTCGACCCGGGCGGCATAAATCCGGCTGTCGATAGTGGCGAGAACCTGTCCCTTGCGGACTTCGGCGAAATCCTTGACCGGAACGGCGGTGATATAGCCGCTTACCTGCGGGCTGATCGTGGTGACCTGCCCACGGACATAAGCGTTGTCGGTCGTTTCCGCCCAGCCTGCGAAAGGGGGCAGTTTCCAGGCATAGAGAATGGCCAGAACGGCGATCAGGGCAATGGCGGCAATGGCGATCAGAGTGACGGGATTACGCCGGGGTGGCCGCCAGCCTTCTGGCGGCGGATTGATCTGCGGATCGGTGGTCTCCGCATTGTCCGGTTCTCTTGCCGCATCTTCTTCGGTTTGCGCCATATTGCCGTGCTACTCCTTTGCCGCCTGGGCTGCCCGGGCCTGCGCCGCCTGCTGCAGCAGTATCACCGGGGATACTTCGCCTCTACGCCTGATCCCCCAATGTGTTGCAAGTCCCCACAGCAATGCCGCGACAGCGAGTACGCCGACGAGCAGGAACACATCGTTATACGCAAGAATGTTGGCTTCGCGCGTGACTTGCTGCGCCAGCAGGGCCGCGCCTTCCGACCCGCGCAGGGCCGGATCGCCGATGACGCCGTGCAGGGCATTGCCGCTGCCGGTGATACGGGCGGCGGCGATCGGATCGGTCATCAGGATGTTCTGGACCAGTTCGTGCGAATGGTACTTTTCGCGTATCACCTGGAATGTGCCCAGCAGGGCCGAGCCGATCAGGCCGCCCATACTCTGGCTCATGCTGAACAGCATGATGAAGCTGATGAAATTCTTGGGCCCGGCGAGCAGGGTCCGCGAAATGCCGATCACCATCGCCTGGGCCATGAACAGCAGCGATGCGAAGCCGATCAGCGCCTGGCTGACATAGAAGCTGCTCGGCCGGGTGAGGTTGGTGGAACTGGCGTCCATGAAGGAGGCAATGGCGATCAGCACAACGGACAGGATGATCGGCCGCCCCACATTGGCCGGATTGAACGTGAATATGGCGGTCAGCATGCCGGCGATCGATGCCAGCACGATGATGACGTTCAAGGCGATCATCTGATCGTTCATCATGCCCACCACGGTCAGCATTCCGACCGAGCCGACCGTCTGTTCCGACAGCAGCAGGCGCACCGCCGCGGCGATGAACATCAGCCGCAGCATTTCGCGGGTGCCCAGCCAGCGGGTGTTTATCAACGGATTGCTGCGGTAATGTTCGAGCACCAGAGCGGTGACGATCATGATGACGCTGCCTGCCAGCGCCCAGCCGAGCCACGCGCTCTCCGTCCACCACACGATGCGGCCCTGGCAAAGGACGGCGATCATCAGCCACAGGCCGGGCGCGAGAAGGGCGAGCGTGAAGAAATCCTCCCGCTCGAACGCTTTGGTCCGTTCGCTGGGCGGCAGGGGAAGGGCGAGGATGGAAGACAGCATCGCCAGCGCCAGCCCCATTTCCAGCCAGTAGAGCATGTGCCAGTCCCCGCTTTCCAACAGGAACGGCGAAATGATCCGCGCCAGCGGAGTGGCCAGTTGCGGGATGGAAATCCCTATCATCAGCGCGGCGAGGCGCTTGGCGGCGGGCATGCCCTGCATCAGGTAAAGCACGGTCAGCGTCGATATGCCGCTGGCGGCCAGCCCGCTGGCGGCGCGGACAAGCACGGAGGACCAGAATCCGTGCACGAAAAGATGCAGCACGGTGGTGATCACGTAGATGCCGAGCATGTAGCGGATGAACGGTTGCAGGCCGAACTGCTGCCGGTATTTCACCAGAAACAGGTTGGCTGTCATGTTCGTCATGAAATAGGCCGCCGTCAGCCAGGCGGCTTCATCGGTATAGAGGCCGAGGGTGCCCTGCGCGAAGGAAATGTTCACGCTGACCAGCGCATTGCCAAGACCGCCGGTGATCCCGGTGAGAATACCGATCAGGATGTAGCAGAGGCGGCGCAGCCTGGGATGATCGGGCGTGGCGGGCGAACCCGGCATGCTGGGTCGTTCGTGCGGCTTGAACTGATAGCCGGTTTCATCCTGCACAGCGGGGCGCCTGCCTTCCTTCGCTCTCCACCTAGCTGCGCCATGGAGGCAGCACAATGACAATCGTGATGCGGGCAAGCGTCGGAAGCGTGCGGTGCGCCGCACGCAGAAGGCAGCAAAACGGGCGCTGCGCCGTGATGGCGGCAGCGCCCGCAAGTGCTCGGTATAAGGCCGGAAATCAGCCCATAAGATCGGGGTTGCGGCGGAGTTCCTGCCCACCGTCCACCGCGAAGGATTGCCCGGTGACCCACGCCGAAGCCGGACTGGCCAGATAGGCGACGGCTGCGGCGATATCCGCAGGCTCGCCCGTGCGGCGCAGCGGGGTCTGTTCGAGGAACCGTTCGATCACCACCGGATTGGCGAACATGTCGGTCGTCGCGTTGCTCCGCGTCAGGCCCGGGCGGACTGCGTTGACGCGGATGTTCAGCGCCGCCAGCTCATCCGCCACGGTGCGGATCAAGCCTTCCAGACCCGCTTTGGCGGTGCAGTAGGTCGACAGGGCCGGGAAAGGCATCGTCGCCGCGGTGGAGGAGATGCACACGATCGATCCGCCGTTTTTCATCATCGGCGCGGCAAGCTGCATCGCGATGAAAGTGGTGATGATGTTGAGATCGAGATCGCGCCGCATATCCTCCACACTGGTTTGCAGGAACGGTGCGAAGCCGCTGCCGCCCACCGTGGGGACCACGATATCGAGGCGGTCGGCCAAGGCGTAGGCCTGATCGAGTGCCTTCTGCACATCGGCCTGGCTGCCACCGTCACCCACCGCGATTTCGACCGTGGCATCGGGAAATTCGCCGAGGATTTCCGCACGAGACGCGTTCAGCGGTTCCTGACGGCGGCCCATGATGACCACGCGGGCCCCTTCGGCAACCAGCGCCCGGGCACAGGCCGTGCCTATGCCGCCGCTGCCGCCGGTGACCAGCGCCGTCATGTCAGCAAGCGCGGGCGTGCCCATCATGCACCTTTGAACTGGGCAACGACTTCGTTCACCGCGCGCGCGATGTCGTTGCGGCGGAAGCCGAGGTCAGCCATGGTCTTGGCATCGGGTTCGTAGCTGACGGTGTTGCCACGGCCGGTGAAGATCGCCCCGTCGGGCAGCATCGGATGTTCCTGATCGAGCGAGGGCACATCGACGTCGTTACCCGCCGCGCGGAAGAACAGCTTGAAATAGTCCGCGAAGCTGAGATTTTCGTCACCGATCAGATAGGCTTTGCCGTTTTCGCCGTTTTCCAGCGCACCGGCGACCGCTTCGGAGATCGACTGGGTGGAAATGAAATTGGTGCCGCCGGCCGGGCCGAACGCGGGCATGCCCAGCTTGCCCTGCGCGTACTGGGTGTAGGCTTCGAACATCGGCAGGCTCATGCCCGGCACGGTGCCGACCACGAACGGCGCATCAAGGCTGAGCGCGTGGAAAGTATCGTCGGCAAGAGCGGAAATGCCATCGGTCGCCAGCTTGCGCGAACGGATATAAGGGTTGGAATCGAGCAGTTCGGGCGCGATATGCGGATAGAAGCTGCCGATATGGATGAAGTGCTTCACGCCCGCTTCCTTGGCGAGCTTGGCGAAAGCGGGAACCGCTTCGCCATTGGCGTGCAGGACGTGCGAATCGTAATCGCCGCCTTCGGGAACGTGGCGAATGTCCGCACCCGCGGCGAAGACAATGGCATCGAACGGCTTGAGATCGTCAACGGTGAACGTGCCTGCGACATAATCGCCCTGCAGGAACGGCAGGTTCGCCAGTTCGGTCGTCGCTTGCGGGGGCTTGCGGCCCGACACAGTCACATCGTGGCCTTGCGATTTGAGATAGAGGGCTGCGTGGCCGCCAATCATGCCGGTGCCGCCGATAACGAGAATCTTCATGGGAATCGGTCCTCTCAGATATTGGGCGCTGCGCGCCACTGGGATGCACGATGGCTATTCAATCTGGTTTCCATTTGCAACAAGGCACCGAAAGTATATCAGGTATCTTATGGATACCGGATTTGACAAAGAGACCGCGCTCGAGATTCTCGAACTGGTGGGCAACAAGTGGACGATGCTGGTTACGTACCGGCTGGGGGAAGGGGCGATGCGCTTTTCCGAT